>Ga0209919_1000193_pt1 | contig 31468 bp, 31 predicted proteins | sample SalPon2A_C_D2_MG_FD_185721 | JGI IMG/M metagenome (GOLD analysis project Ga0209919, IMG submission 185721) | Soil microbial communities from South San Francisco under conditions of wetland restoration - Salt Pond MetaG R2A_C_D2_MG (SPAdes)... | ecosystem: Environmental > Terrestrial > Soil >... | reverse complement strand
GCGGCGAGGCGGGCGCACCTCAGCCTGAGGAGCATCGACATGGCCAGCGTCCCCGTCGGCGCAGGGCGGCAGGTGCAGCACTATCTTGCCAAGGATGGGCGCCTGATCGGGCTGCTCGTTCCGGGCGACTTCACGGACTTCACCAGCTTCCGTCCCTTCGTGAACACGGAGGAGGAGCGGCGCCATTTGGCCGAGGCCTACCGGGTGGAGTCGGCGGAGCGGGAGGCGGCCACCAAGGCGCACCTCACCGATGACGAACTTCCCCTCCAGATCACCGTGCTGGCGCGGGACCCAGGCGGCAAGGTGAACCCCCACTACCACGTGAACGACCGGGCCGCGAAGAGCCCCACGCGACACCAGATCATGCTCTGTCAGAGCGGACGGGCCCGCATCGGGCTGTTCACCACCGAGGGCGAGCACGTGGATACCGTCATCATCGGGCCGCACGATCTGATCCTGATGACCGAGGGCCATTCCATCGAGACGCTGGATCCCGGGACACGGCTGGTTGAGATCAAAATGGGTCCTTTCCCGGAGACGGACCAGGCGGATAAGGTGGACCTGCACATCCCACCCGAATAGGCACGCTCGCAACCAGGGACGTCCATGTCCAAGTTCGACTACGGCCGCTACTACGGCGTCATCACCCCCTTGGCCGATGCCCTGCGCACCAGCCCCACTCGCTTCTGGGAGCCCACGCGGGCGGAGCTTTCACGGCCCCACGAGTACGTGCTCTATCTGGGCTGCAACGTGCTGCGCACGGTGCACTTGGCCGAGGCCATCGTGGCCGTGCTGAGGAAGCTGGGCGTGGATTTCGTGCCGATGGGCGGCTTCTCCTACTGCTGCGGCATCGTGCATGAGCGCAATGGGGACGACGCGGTGGCGACGGCCCTCACGCAGCAGTCGCTGAACAAGTTCAAGGCCGTGCAGCCCCGCGCCGTGCTGGTGTATTGTCCTTCCTGTCATTCACGCATGGACAGGGTGCTGCCGGAGGGCGACTTCGGCTTCGAGGTGCCCTACCTGCACGTCACGCAGTTCATCGCCGAGCGGTTGCACACTCTGACCTTCCCCCAACGCATCGAACGGCGCATCGCCCTGCACACGCACAGCGCGCGCGGGCAATCGCGCACGGACGCGCGCAACACCGCTACCATCCTGCGCGCCATCCCCGGGCTGGAAGTGGTGGAGCTGACGGCCGGGCCCGAGTGGGGGTATCACTGCGCACCACAACAGGTCGAGGAAGTGGGGCCCGAGCGCTTCGACGCCATGGTGGACGGCATGTTCGCCGAGGCCAGGGCGCAGGGCTGCGACGGCATCGCAGCGGTCTACCACTCCTGCTACCGCGAGTTGCTCCCGAAGGAGGCCAAGCACGGCATCGAGTTCCTCAACTACGTGGAGTTGCTGGCGGCCGCGCTGGGGTTGGGCCCCTTCCCGGCACGGTACAAGGCGCTCAAGCTGGCCGGCGATCCCGAGGCGGCCTATGCGGAGCTGGAGCCGCGTGCACTGGAGCAGGGCAACAACCCGGCCCGCCTTCGCCGTGCCGTTCAGGCGCACTTCGCACAAATATCCCCCGCCGCGAGCGACAACGGAGACGGAGACGACACACCTTGAGTGGCGGGCTCTGGATTGGCACTGTATCCCGCGCGATGGCCGCGGCAGCCCTGAGCTAGTTGGAGAGCGGATCCCGCCCGGCCCCGGCAAGCCGGCCTTCCTCCGATTGCTCAAGCATGCGCTGGTGGGCATGCAGGGGGACCTCGAAGTAGACCGTACAGCCTGCGCCGGGCGGGGAATCGAGCCCCATGTGCCCACCATGACGTTGCACGATGGCCCGCGCGATGCTGAGTCCAAGGCCAATACCCTCGGAGGGGTGGGCGGGGCTGCGCGGTACCTGCACGAATTTCTCGAACACGCGTTCGCGGTATTCCGCTGGAACACCGGGCCCATGGTCGGTCACGGCGACCCGCACGCGGTCCTCGACCATGGACACGGCGAGTTCCACGGCGCTATCCGGCGGGGCATGCTTGACGGCGTTGGAGATCAAGTTGGTCAGCACCTGCATCAGCCGGTCCGCATCACCGCGCACGGGGCCCACCTCACGGGCCTCTGTCAGCACCAGGCGGGTGCGGTGCTGCTGGGCAAACACTTGGTACTCGCCGATGGCCACCTGGGCCAGGGAGACCAGAGAAACGGAGCCGGCGCTGAACTCCATACGGCCCGATTCGATGCGGTCGATATCGAGCAGACTGTTCACCAGGCGCATCATGCGATCGGTATTGCGCAGAGCGATATCCGCCAACTCCCGCTTATCTTCCTGCGAGACGTTCTCTTCCGTGGTGAGCACCTGCAATGCGCCGCCAATCGAGGTGAGGGGCGTTCGCAACTCGTGACTCACCATGGCCACCAACTCGTCCTTGAAGCGGTCGATGCGCCGGCGTTCCAGCACCTCACGCTGCAACTCCACCTTGGCGTTTTCCAACTCCGCCGTGCGGGCCAGCACCTTTTCTTCCAGCTGACTCTGTAGACTCAGCAGTTCCGCCTCGGCCCGCAGCCGCACTCCGATCTCTGCGCGCAGTTGATCGTTGGCGAACTGCAGCTGCGTCGGCGTGGGCAGCGCCAGCACCTTGGGCACCAGCGGCCACAACAGCATGGCCGTGAGCACGGAGACGACAGCGGTGGCGGCCTTGATCACGCCTTGCGTCCAATAGGCAGGAATCCACAGCGTCACGACGTCCATCAGGTGGGTCGTTCCGCAGGCCAGGATGAACACCGCGAACAGCACCACGACCCAGTTGTACCCCGTCTGCCGGCGGCGATAGACGAAATACAGGAGCGTGAGGGGAATCGAGTAATAGGCCAGCGTGGTGAGGCTGTCCGACCCGACCATCAGCATCAGCAGCCGGGGCTCCCAGCTGATGCAGTAGCCGTGCGGAAGAAAGCCGGAGCTGGCTAGCAGACGGGCGGCGGCGGAACCCATGACAGTCGAGGCGGGAGGTTGGCGGATCGGGCCCCACGCTTCCTGGCGCGGCCGGAGTTGCCCTGCGCGGATATGCACCCGCTAGGCTCGTATTTCCCGGTTTAACGAAGGAGTGCCCGAAAGGTTCTCGGCGACAGACCACACGCGGGGCGGTCCGCCGGCCGTTCCAGCAGAGAACAATCAGCGCCAGGGAAAGTTCGGCCAGGACCTGGAAGCGCGGAGGCCAACGGCCTCGCGTTCACCTATCGGGTTCTTGAAGGAATGTTGCGCTGGGTGCTGCCTCGCTGGACCGTGCTTAGCCCCGCTGCAGCTTCCGTTCCACGAATTCCAGGCGATCCTGCCCCCAGAACAACTCCTCACCGATGGCGTAGGTGGGGGCGCCGAACACCTGCCGCTCGATGGCCTCGGCGGTATTGGCGTCGTACTCGGCCTGCACGGCAGGGTCCGCCGCAGCAGCCAGCAGGGCGTCCGCATCGTAGCCAGCGTCGCGCGCAATCGTGCGCAGAGTCTCCGCATCGGCAAGGTCGCGCTCCTCGGCCCATACGGCGCGGAGACAAGCACCGATGATGCGGCCGGGGGCTTCCCCGCGCTGCCGGGCCGCGATGACCAGCCGCGCCGCGGCGGAATCATCCACGGGGAAGTGGCGCGGCTCCAGGTTCAGCGGCAGCCCGAGGTACTCGCTCCAGCGGCGGAGCTCCTGGAAGCGATAGGCTTGGCGTTGCACGGGGCGCTGCTTCACGGGCAGTCCACCGGAGACGGCGAAGACCTTGGCCATCTGGGCGGGCTTGTGGTTCACCATGGCGCCATACCGCGCAGCCAGTGCCTCGAAGCGCTGGTGGCCCATATACGTGTAGGGAGAGGAGAGGGCCAGGAAGTAATCGATCACCATCGTGGGCTCCGGCATTGCGGGGGTGGATGGGCCGCCAGCACCGGCAGGCGCCGCTGCGAGTGGCCAAGGCACGCCCCCCGCGATACCATGAACGCCCCGGGCCCCGCCAGCGGGCGGGCGGCAGAGCCCGCTCCGAGCAAAGGGGCGGACTTGGCGCAAGCAGCCCCCACAGTGCGCCCATCGGAGAGAGTCATCCTCGGGAGGCCATGGAACCGATCCGCTACATCGAGAAGACCCACGCGTACTACCAGCGCAAGGGCAAGACGGACGTGTACCGTTACGCCCATCACACGGAAGGGCCGTTCCAGCGGCCGCTTAAGGCCGTTGTGCACTCGCGGCTGGTGCTGATCTCCAGCGCCGGATTCGTGGTGGCACCCCCGGGCCAACGTGCGCCGGAACCCTACCGTGGCATCAACATTGGGCAAAAGAACCAAGTGGAGGTGTCCGACGTGCCCAGCGATACGCCCGCCGAGCACATCCACTACGTCACCGGGGCGCACAATCGCCAGGACAGCCCCATGTCCGACCCGGATGCCTTCTTTCCCGTGACACGCCTGCGCGAACTACGGGCTGAGGGGCGCATTGGCAGCCTCGCGCCCAACTACCTGCGCATCCGACCCTGCTACAGCCAGCGCAAGACGCGGGAGCTGGACGCGCCGGAGGTGCTGCGGCGCTGCCGGGCGATGGGGGTGGACGTGGCACTGTTCGCGCCCATATGACCGGTCTGCCACCAGACCGTGAGTCTGGTCGCCCGACACCTGGAGGCCGAGGGTATTCCCACCGTCATCATGGCCTGCGCACGGGACATCACGGCCAGCGCGTTTCCGCCGCGGGCGATATTCTGCAACTACCCGCTGGGCAATCCCGCCGGCCGGCCTTTTGACCCGGAGAACCAGCGCGCCGTCATCGGTGCGGCATTGGACCTGCTGGCAAGCGCCTCCGCAGCCGGCACGATCGTGGATCTGCCCCACCGCTGGAGCGACGACGACAGCTGGGTGACTCGCGTCTACGACGACAACCATTAGCGACCCCAGTCACAGCGCCGGAAGGCAGAGGCCCTCGACTGGCGCCAGGCCTTGCCTCGGCCGGGTGCCCGTGTATCGGAAACGGGCAGCGACTGACTGCCAGCGGCCACCCGTTGTCACCGGCCCGCGCGGTTGCTTGGCGCAGGACGCGCCGGCACGATATCGGTCGAATTAGATGGTAATTTCTCAGTTAGGAGTGTAAAATCCTTCGAGGGCCGGTAACCGAACTATCTGGGCCCCTCTTTTGAGGAGTCGAAAGAGCGCTTTCCGCCAAAAACGGGAAGGGGGATGGTTCATGAGAACGTGCAGGCAAAGGAAGTACCGTGATTGGCAAAGTCAAATGGTTCAATGACGCAAAGGGCTTCGGCTTCATTACTCCTGAGGATGGGGGCAAAGACTGCTTCTGCCACCAGTCGGAAATCCGGATGGAGGGATTCCGGACGCTGAGCGAAGGGCAGACGGTGGAGTTCGATGTTGAGCAGGGCCCCAAAGGTCCTGCGGCCAAGAACGTTCGCTCGATCTAAGTCACCGCGGTTCCGACCGCATAGCCACCCCGGCGCGACATCCGTCGCTCCGGGGTTTTTTGTTGCCCGCGCGCCGAACGGGACTACACCTCGGCCGCGATGGGGTGGCGCAGCGTACCAATGGGGTCGATCTGCACCTCGATCACATCGCCCGGCTTCATCCACAGCGGTGGGGTGCGCTTGGCGCCCACACCCGCCGGGGAACCGGTGGCGATCACGTCGCCAGGACTGAGCGGCGTGAACGTGGAGAGATAGGCGATCAGAAAGGGTACGGTGAAGATGAGCTGATCCGTGGTGGCGTGCTGCATCACCTGCCCGTTGAGGCGCGTCGTGAGCGTCATGCGGCCCGGATCGGGAATCTCGTCCCCCGTCGCCATCCACGGGCCGAAGCCCCCGGTGGATGGAAAGTTCTTGCCAGTGCAGGTGCTGTGCTGCTGCCAATCGCGCACGGAGCCGTCCAAATAGGGCGCATAACCCGCCACGTGCTGCAGGGCCTGCGCCTCGGGAATATGCCGCCCCGCCTTGCCGATGATCACGGCCAGCTCTCCTTCGAAGTCCAGATGATCGGAGACACGGGGCTTGAGCACCGGGTGATTGTGCCCCACCTGGGAATCGGCAAAGCGGATGAAGAGGTTGGGCGTATCCTTGGTGTGCGCCCATTCCTTCTGCTTCTCCGCGTAGTTCATGCCGATGCCGAAGATCTTGCCGGGATTGGGGATCACCGGCAGAAAGCTCACCGCCTCCAGCGGGTAATCCGCCGGCTGACCCGCTGCCGTCTGGCGCAACTCATCCAGCGCCTCGGCGCGCAGAGCATCGCAGAGTGTGGGCCAGCGCTGCCCCACGCGCCGGTGCAGGTCCACCACGCCGCCGTCGGTGACGGCGCCATAGGCGGCGTGCCCATCATGCTCGAAGCTCATCAATCGCATCGTTGCCTGCTCTCGAATGGGGGAAGGGTGAAGCCGGCCGCCAGGCGCGGTGGCCGCCGCGGTGCTAAGGCTCGAAGCTGACCTGCACCTCGCCGATTCCCGCGAAGTCGGCCGTCCAGGTCTGCCCGGCCGCCACGTCCACCTTGGCGAAGGAACCCGTGATGACCCGCATGCCGGCGGCCAGTACCTCGCCATAGACCGCCAGCGTATTGACCAGGATGGACAGCGAGAGGAAATGGTCGTCGATCGTCTCTGGCCCGCCCAGGGTCTCCGCTACCACCTCCCCGCCCCGGCGCAGCGTCACCTTCAGCCTGGCCAGATCCAGCGTGGACGGGATCGGCTGCAGCGGCGACCCCGCCACGATGCCCCACTGCGACAGGTTGTCCGCCACGGTGAGCGGGAAGTCTTTCACGCCCTGTGCGCGGCCCTGGTTCAGTTCGAAGCCGGGTGACACAGCCGCCGTGGCCTGCCGCACCTGCGCCGGCGTGATGCCCGGCCCGCGCAGCGTCTCGCCGATGGTGAAGCACAGCTCCGGCTCCAGGGACGCGTGCGGGAAGCGCCGCAGCGGCACCGTCGCGCCGCTCTCGTAGATATCGTCCGCCATGATGTGGCCAAAGGGGCGCGCATCCGTGCCGTAGCGCTTGCGCACGCGCCCGCTGGTGAGCCCGATCTTCCAGCCTCCCTGCCGTCCGCCCATGCCCACCTTGCGGTTGCGCACGGCGAGCTGCGCGCGCAGCGCCTCGTCCAGCGTGAGTCGGCCGCGCAGAGCCTCGGGAAACCATCGCCCCATGCGAGCTTCGTTGAAGATCAGATCGCCAACCTGCTGTGGATCCATCGTCGTCTCGCTCCGAGTGACAGTCGGCGGCCGCGCGCCGCTTCACGCAGCCCGGCTCGCCGGTTGGGGGGTATCGTCCGCACACCCCTAACGCGCCGTCTCCCGCATGGCAAGCATCGCGGCCGGCGCTCCGGCTTCCCGAGGGCCATGGCCCTGCGCGGATGTCCTGAACCTTCCGAATGGCTCAGGCCCCCGCGTCAGCGGGAATCGCTGGGCCGCCCGGCCATGCGGCGGCGGCGATCGGCCGGACGCTCGCGGGAGGGTGGGCGGGGTGCGCCCGGAGGACGCGTGCGGGCGGTGCGCTCAGGCATGGGCGGCGCCAGGGGCGTGGGTCGCGCGCGACCGTGCAGCACCTGCGTCAGGGCCACGCCGGCGGCCACGGAAACATTGAGCGAGGGCAGCGGGCCGCCCCCCACCAGCAAGCACAAGGCATCACAGGCACGGCGCACCGGCGCGGACAGGCCCTCGCGCTCCTGCCCCAGCACGAGCACCAGCGAACCACCCGTGAGCCCGTCCACCACCGCATCGGCGAGGGTTTGCGCGGCATCGGTCTCCAGACCCAGCACGCGGCAGCCCGCTTCGCGCAGCGCTGCCAAGGCCTCCGGCAGCCGAGGCGCGGCGAACAGCGGCACGTGTTCCGCGCCGCCTTCCGAAACACGCAGCACAGCCGCATTGACCTTGTCCCCGGCCGCCGCACCGCCCGCCAGCACCCCGGTGAGGCCGAAGAAGGCGGCCGTGCGCACAAGCGCGCCCAGATTGTGGGGATTCTCCACGCCATCCACGGCCAGCCAAAGGGCGGCGGGGCCAGCGGGCCTGGGCGTCAGCGACTGGTAGCGCAGCGGCACCGCCACGACCACCAGCCCCTCGTGGTGCGGACTCTCCGCCACCTTGCCCAACGCCTCCGCGTCCAACTCGCGGTAGGGCAGATGGCGCTTGGCCGCCGCAGAGAGGTGCGGCCCCAGTTCGCCGCGCAATGCCGGACTGTGGTAGATGCGGCGCACGTCGTCCGTGCGGTGCTCCAACAGCGCCAGGCAAGCCTTCACGCCGTAGACGATCTGCTCGTCGCGCGGGCGCCCCCGCTGAGGGCTGGTGAGCGGGGCATCGGATTCGGGCATGGCTCAGGGCCTCCGGGTGGGGGCGTGGCGACGGCCGGCGCGCGGTGATCGCGCGCGGCGGGGTGTGGCGTGGCTGGGGCTGCCGGGCCCGCGCGGCCGGATGTTGCCGCGGGGCGGACGCGAGCTGGCAGAATGTGCGGTGCCGTGCGCGGGCCGCGGATTGGCCAACTCTCCCATCACGGTCACCTCGCGGCGGTCGTGGTAAAGCTGCCGCATGCGCCACACGAGCCCAGGCACACCGGCCAGGTACTCGCGCAGGGGTTTCAGTGCGGCCAGCGGTTCGCGTTGGGGCAACTTCACGTTGACGATGAAGCGGCGCATCCAGCCGCCCTCGATCCACTTGCGCAGCAGGCCAAGGCACACGCCCGGCGCGATTAGCATATCGCTGAGGAGCCAATCCGCCGGCACCCAGCCCGGCGGGGGGCGCAGCCGCAGGCCGTCGCTGCGCAGGTGCGTCAGCTCACCCGGCAATGCATCCAGGCCGGGCAGCTTGAGCGGGCCGTTGTCCACCGCAAGCACACGGCAGCCACGCTGCAGGAATGCATAGCTCCAGCCGCCCGGCGCGGCGCCCAGATCGATCACGCGCTCGCGAGGCCGTGGGGGCTGTCCCAACACCTCCAGCGCCTCCTCGATCTTGAGGTAGGAGCGCGAGGGCGCTCCGGCCTCGCGCGTCATGCGGTGCACGCCGCCCGGATACGGGTCCGCCAAAGCCTGCGCCAGCGTAAGGGCCCACCACGCGCCGCCGCTCACCAGGCAAACCTGCCACACGAGACGACCCCGGCTCCGCGTGGAAGCCTCGGCGCGGAACCGCTCGGCGGAGAGCAACACGCCCGCTCCCAGGTCTGCATCGGCGTTGTCCTTCAGCAGGCGTTCCAGGCGCACAGCGCGGCCGCTCATCGATCGCTCACCGGTGGGATCGGCCGCGAAGCAGTGCAGCCCGTGCGGGCCGGTCGTGCCTCGCAACCCCGCTGCGGCTGCCGCCCACAGCGCGATCGCCAGCGCAGCGAGGCCGCCATCGGGAACGTAGGCCGCGGCGGGCAAACGCTGCCGCTCGAAGGCCAGCGCGCCGGGTGCTGGCTCGGTGCCCGGGCGCTCGACCTGCCATGCCAGCCAGCCGGATCCCGTGCCGGGCACACCCGGCGGGGCCGCGAGCACCCGGGGTGCAGGCCGCACGGTCTGCCGCAGCTCTTCCGCCAGCAGCGCTTCGCCACCGGGCCGGCAGAGGGAGATGTGTGTCGTTTTCCCTTCCAAATCAATCGCCTATCGTGGAGGTTCTCCACAATTTCTCCACGGTTCCCGCATGCTCAAAGCAGATTCTCGCGGTTCAATGTCCGCAAAAGGAGCACGCAGCACTGCGTGGGCACACATTAGGGGGATCCTGGAACCATGCCAGCCACGATCAAGGCGCCGGAACAGGCCCGACCTGTTCTGAGCAACTTCTGGGCGCAGTACTTCAGCGAGACACCTACCTGCACCTGCGATGCCTGCGGAGAGGTGGCCATGGAGGTCGATCCGTACTTCCCGTACCTCGACGACTTCAACCGCTGCGCTGCGCACCGCCTGGAAGCCGAAACCGAAGGCGGGATTCCGGGATCCTTGTCCTGAGCCACGCCGCCGGTCAAAGAGTCGTCCCCTGAAGGTGTGCCGTTTCGTGTGGTCAGCGTCCCCCCTAACCCATTCCAGTACCACACGGGCGGCACACCCTCTTTTTCGCTTCCCACATCGTCCAGTAACCCCGCCTCGTGTGGCCTCCTCATCAGAAAGCGGCCAGCGCATCGCGTAGGCGCCGCTCCACGTCCGCATCCACAGGCCCCACCAGCACGGCGTGCACGCGGTCGGCCGTGAACAGCCGCGCTGCCAGCGCCGCGAGCTGTCCGCGGCTCAGCGCCTCGATCTGGGCGCGCTCGCTATCCTCGTCACGCACGGTGGCGTAGAGCAATGGCCAAGCGTAGCGACCCACCCCGGCCGCGGGCGAGTCGCGGTCGAACTCCAGCTCGAACAGGTACCGCAGCCGCGCCCGCTCCACCTCATCCGCCGTGGGGCCGTGCGTCCGCACGTCCGCCAGCACGCCCAACAGCTCATCCAGCAGCTCGCCGAACAGCTCCGGCTTGACGGAGGTGGCCACATCGAAGGCACCGGTGTCCCAATAGCCGGAGTGCGCCGCGACGATGTGGTACACCAGCGCCCGTTCCTCGCGGATCTCGCGCTGCAACCGGCTGGTGGGGCCGTCGTCCAGCGTGCGGGCCAGCAGGGCCATCGCCAGCTCATCCGCATCGTTGTAGCCGGGGGCCGGGAAGCTGAGCTGCAAGTGGAGCTGATTGTCCGCGTCGTGCACCGTCTTCACGAACGGCCCGCCACCCCGCGGTGACGGGGCCGCCAGCGCCGCAGTCGCCAGGCCGGCCGGTGCAGGCCGCCAGTCGCCGAAGTGCCGTTCCACCGAGCGCAGGGCGGCGTCTGCCTGCACAGCCCCGGCCAGTGCCAGCACCATGCCTTCGGGACGATAGTAGCGGGCGTGGTGGGCCCGCAGGTGTACCTCGTCCAGCGCGGCGATGGTCTCCGGCACGCCGCCCACGCTGAGGCCCAGCGGATGATTCGGCCACATCAACTGGGAGGACAGCGTGCCCACGTTCACCAGGGCGCCCTCCTCGTTGTAGTCGTAGCTCAGCTCGTCCAGCAGGATACGACGCTCCTTCTCCAACTCACCGAAGGTGGGTGCGCGCACAAAGGCCGCCATCAGACGCAGCGCCTCGTCCAGGTGCGCGGGGTGCAGGGTCACCTCGTATTCGGTGGCCTCGACGCCCGTGTGCGCGTTGAGCATGCCACCCACGCCCTCGAAGGCGCGATTCAGCGCATCTCCATCGGGATACAGCGCGTTGCCGCGGAACAGGATGTGCTCCACGAAGTGCGAGCTGCCGCAATCGCCGGGCGCCTCATGGCGTGAGCCGACGGGGACGAACAGGGTCAACTGCACCTGGTGCAGACCCGGCATCTCCAGCACGACCGTGGTCAATCCGGAGGGGAGGCGTTCGGTGCGGCAGAGGGGCATACGGCCAACGCAAGGCCTACCCGGCGCGGAATGAGATACGCGGGGCAGGCGGGGGTACAATGGGAAGCGGAAGGCGGCCCACGGCGCGGGCCGCGCGACCGGCCTAACGGAACGGGCGCAGCGCCTGTTCCATGATCTCCACGGTCTTGGGCGCCGGCGGCACCATGGGCAGGCGGTAATTGGTGTCCATCAGGCCCAGCAGCTTGGCGCCGGCCTTCACCGGGATGGGATTGGACTCCACGAAGCACGCATCGAACAGCGGCAGCAGCGGCTTGAGCTGCTCGCGCGCCTTGACGTAGTTGCGCTCGGTCATGGTGTCCGTCCATTCGCGCATGGCCCGCGGCACCACATTGGAGGCCACGGAAACCACGCCCACGCCACCCACGGACATCAGGGGCAGGGTCATGGCATCATCACCGCTGCACACCTGCAGGCTTCCGTTGACCTTCTGGCAGAGCGACTGGATCTGCTGGATGCTCCCGGAGGCTTCCTTCACGCCAAAGATGATGCCGTCGGCGCCCAGGCGCGCGATGGTCTCCGGCAGGGCGTTGGACGAGGTGCGGCCCGGTACGTTGTACAGCATGATCTCCAGGCCCGTCCCTTCGCGCAGTGCCTTGAAGTGCTGGTAGATGCCTTCCTGCGTGGGCTTGTTGTAGTAGGGGCAGGCACTCAGCACGTGCGTGACGCCCATGGCTTGGAAGCGCTTGCCGCGCGCAACCACCTCGGCCGTGTTGTTGCTGGTGCAGCCCACCACCACGGGCACCTTGCCCTCGGCCATGCGCAGGGACAGGCGGATGATCTCCTCCTGCTCCGCGTCGGTGAGCGTGGGCGTCTCCCCCGTCGTGCCAAGTGGCACCAGGAAGTTCACGCCGCCCTTGATCTGGAAGTCGATGAAGCGCTCCATGGCCGCCATGTCCACGGCGCCGTCCGCCGTGAATGGCGTGATCATGGCGGTGCCGACCCCGCAAATTGTTTGGTTGTCCATGGTCCGGGCCCTCCGCGTTCGGCCGTTGTTCGCGCAACTGTGCAAGGTCCCACAGGTACGCCTTTGGGGCCGAGCGGTCAATTGCATGGCAGGCCGGGGAACCGGCCCCGCGCCGGGCATCCGATAGGATAGCCTTGCACGGGGTGCGGACACGAGCGCGATGCCGCCAGTTGGCGGGCCTCTACCCCTGCGGCCCTTCGCCGGTCTTGTCGTCCTTGGGAAGGAACTCGGTGAGCTTGGCGGCGGCGAGGCCGTAGACCGAATCCGGCGGGAAGGCGCCATCGGCCAGCGGCTCGCCAGTGGGCTTGCCCGTGATGATAGACAGGCCCTCTTCGATGCGGCGGATCGGGTAGATGGCGAAGCGCCCGGCCTGCACGGCCGCAATGATCTCGTCCGAGAGCAGCAGGTTGACCTGGTTCACGGCGGGGATGATGACGCCACTGCCGGCCGGGAAGTCGTGCTCCTTCACGAACTGGAAGAAGCCCGCGACCTTTTCGTTGACGCCACCGATGGGCTGTACCTCGCCGTGCTGGTTCATGGAGCCCGTCACGGCGATGGACTGGCGCAGGGGTACGCCGGAGATGGCGGACAGCGCCGCGAAGAACTCGGCACAGGTGGCGGAGTCGCCCTCGATGCCGCCATAGGTCTGCTCGAAGGTGATGGAGAGCGAGAGCGCCAGGGGGTGCTTGCGGGCGAAAAGCCGCCCCAGGTAGCCGTTGAGGATCAGCACGCCCTTGGTGTGAATTCGCCCCGACAAGTCCGCCTCGCGCTCGATGTTGATGAGCCCGCGGCGCCCCGCATAGGCCTGCGCCGTGATGCGCGTGGGGATACCGAAGGCCACGCGGCCCACCTGGTACACCGCCAGCCCGTTCACCTGCCCCACCTTGGCGCCGTCGAAGTCCAGCAGGATCGTGCCCTCGCTGATCTCGCGCTTGACGATCTCCTCGATCTTGCTGTGGCGGTGCTGGCGCTGATCCAGAGCCTGCTGCACCAACTCGCGCGTGAGCTGCTCCTGTTGGGTACCACGGGCCAGCACGTCCGCCTCGATCAGGATGTCCAGCAGCTCGTTCACCTGCGCTGAGAGGCGATTCTGGTGCGATACGCGGCGGCTGGCCTCTTCGACCACGCGGGCCAGGGCGCCTTCGGTGACGGGAAGCAGATCGTGACGGCGCGCATGGTAGGTCAGATAAGTCACGAGCTGCTCCAAGACGTCTTCGTCGCGCAGCAGGGTCTGCGAGAAGTCCGCGTGGATCTTGAACATCCCGGCAAACTCGTCGTCGTAGCTGTGCATGAGCTGGATCAACTCGTCGTCGCCCACCACGATCACCTTCGTCTCCACGTCCACCGGCTCGGGCTCCAGGTGCGAGCCGGAGCGCAGGCCCCATTCGGCAAACTGGTCGCGCAGCACGATGCTGCCCGTCCGCAGCGCGCGCTTGAGGGCCAGGTAGGCGGTGGGATACTGCAGCAGGTCATGAGCCTGCACGATCAGGTAGCCCCCGGTGGCCTGGATCAGGCTGCCCGCGCGGATCTGGTTGTAGTCCGTCTTGAGCACGCCCCGCTCTTCGATGAAATCCACCCCGCCGATGAGGTTGGAGAAGGTGGGGTTGGTCTCCACGATCACCGGCGCGCCTTCGGCGCCGGAGCGGTTCACCAGCACGTTGACCTTGCAGTTGTGCGCGAACTGCTCGCGCAGCACCTGGAGTTGCACGCCGCCGAAGGGCTGTGAGCCCGCCTCGGAGAGGAACAGGAAGCGCTTTTCCACCAACTCCTGCTCCAGGGCCGCCAGGAACGCCTGCACCGCCGGGTGCTCCTCCACGCGCTGGCGCACGCCCGCCATGTAACCGTGCACGAGCTGACGGATGGAGCGCTCCAGGAAGTCCTCCACGGCATCGCGGCGGCGCTTCTCCAGCTCCATCACCTTGGGATTGATCTCCGCCATCTTGGCCAGCACCTGGCGCCGCAGTTCGTTGATCCGCTCCCGCTCCTCCTGCGACAGCGCGATGAACTCCTCGTCGCGCATGGGCTTGCCATCCTTCAGCGGGATCAGCGCCACGCCCTGGGGCGAGGTCTGCACAAATACGCCCTGGCCGGAGGCGAACTGCTCCACGGACGCCGTCAGCTCCTGCGCCTGGCGGTTGAAGGTTTCGTTGAGCTCATGCAGATGGGCCTTCACCGGCGGCTGCTCGATGAGCTTGGGAATCTGCTCGTCCAGGGTCTGCAGCAGGTCTTCGATGAGCCGGTTCAGGTGCATGCCGCTGCCCGGCGCAAGATAGATCACCTTGGGCCGGTTGGGCTCCACGAAGTTGGGGGCGATGCAGATGTCGTGGCCGGGGGATTCCCGCTGGGCGCGGTGGTGCGCCAGTTGCTCCACCATGGTGGTCTTGCCGCTGCGCGAAGGGCCCGCCACCGTCACGTTGAAATACGGCTTCTTGAGCGAAAGCCCGAACTCCACCGCACCCATGCCACGCGTCTGGCCCGGCAGCAGAGGCGCGGGCTCATCCTCGGGCGCAATGCGAACGTCCGCATCCTGGCAGCGGCAGGTCAACTGCTCGGGGGTCAGCTTCAGGGGCTCACTCATGCGGGGCCGGGCGTCTCGGGGCGTGGCATCTGAGCCCGGCGCGAAGCCGCGCCGGACCCTACATTCACCTAAGCATAGGCGTGCAGGCAGATCAATTTGTCCCATTCCTGCGGGCTTTGCCACGCATCTCCCGTCTTCTCCCAGCCATTCGCGGGCCGTCGTGGAAGGAGCGTGGTGGCGCGCATGGATGTTGCATCGACCCGAGAGACAACCGAATGCGTCCATCCGGGCCTGCCTATGGGCGCCCGGCCATACGAACGACCAGCGAGCACGCAAGCGCAATGGTGCCAAAGGTAATGTGGTTGCGCGGCAGCGCCTTGATGGTGTTGGGAACGTGGCTGATTCTGGCGGGGGCCTGTTCGTCCGCGTCGCAGAAGGAAGCGGCCTTGTCGGCCCTGCACTTCTTCGATCGTGGCAACACGGCCTTCCAGGCGGAGGACTACCACCGCGCCATCGAGGACTACCGCAAGGCGGTGGCCTATGACGATCAGGCCCCGGATGCCTACTACAATCTGGGACTGGCCTATTATCGCGTGGGCGCGTACCAGGATGCCGTGGAGTCCTACCAGCATGCCGTGACGCTGGATCCGGGCTTTGCCGATGCGCACCTGAACATGGCGTTGGCCTATGACAAGCTCTACAACTCTGCCGCGGCCAACATGCACTACAACCGCTACCGCACGCTGATGACCGGCAAGAAGGAGGACTGGCACTCGCCGGCGGAAGCTGTGCCACTGCCCGTCAGCGCCGGTGCGGCCGCCAGTAGCTTCCAGCCGGTCTCCTCGCTGGCGGGCGTGGGTGAGGCCGCAGCCAAGCAGCAGCAGTTCCAGCCGGTCGGCCCCGGTGCCGGTGCGTTGCAGTCGGCCGGTTCACCCGCTGGCGCGGGTGACGCGGTGCGCAGACGTCTCCCGCAGCCGGCCACGTCCGTGCAGATCCCGCAAGGCGCCCGGCCCGGTACGCTTCCCCCGGTGCAAAGCCTGCAGCAGGCTGAACAGCCGCCGCCTCCCAATCCGTTCAAGGGCAACGCCAAATGGTGGACTCAGGACACACTCAATCCGAGTCAGTGATCGAGCTGAGCGCGCGCCGCCGGGCCGACCCGCCTGAGCGCCGCCCGCCACAAGTGCCGGAGTGGGAGGGAGAGCCGGGCGACCTGCTCTCGCTGCCGTTCCTGGTGGAGCGCCTGTCGTTCCCCAGCAACCAGGTGCGCATGTGGGCGGCCTTCCAGTTGGTGGATCGCTGGCAGGATGCCTGCCCGCGCTACATAGACAAGCTCTGGGAAGCCCCCCAGGATGAGATCCGCGAGTCGGCCATCGGGCTGATCGGCAAGTATCAGATGCACACCTACGCGTTCCCGCTGATGCGCGCCTTCAGTTCGCGGGAGCACCCTTTCAGCCATGCGGCGGGCGTGGCCTTGGGGCGGCTGGGTTACGAGCCGGTAGGCAAGCTGCTGCGCCGCTGGTTCCACGATACGGTGACCAACGCCGAAGCCACGCCTATCGAGCTGGAGGCCGCTACCGAGGCGTTGCTGTTCTTCGACGAGGCGGGCCACTGGGAGGAGGTGCATGCGCACCTGGGCGCCTGCCACCAGAACCACGCGTTCTTTTCCACCCTGTTTGCCCAACTCTGCCTGCATGCCCAGACACCGCGGCACGTGCGCCTGCTCGCCGAGGCCTATGGTCCGGCACGCGAACTGTTCAACGATGTGCATCTCACACAGCACCTGCTGGCAACCATCGGTCGGGCCAACCTGTCGCGCTTCCTGCAGGCGCGGCTGAACGGCGGCTACCGGCTCAATGCCGTATACCAGGAGTGCCTCAAAGTGCTGGGCTGGGAGGATGCCGACCCCGAGACCCGCAACCTGATGGACAGCTTGGGCCAGTGCGGCAACACCCGCGACGGCCTGGAACGCTTCGTGCCGCTGGCCGGCGCGCTGCTGGCCCGATTGGCGCCAGAGGCCGAGGCCACCGCGTTCGTCAGTGCATTCATGCAGGGCTGCACGAGTTGGCTGGGCAAGTGGGAGGACTCTATTCTCAAGGTGCGCGAGGTGGAGTTTCACCTGCTCACTTCGCTGCCCCTGGTGGCCCTGCTGACGCAGGTGGAAGCGCAGTGCCTGGCGGCCCCGGAGACCGAGGCGCTGCACATCACGCGCATCTATCAATCGCCTCTGCTCTCACCCCAGTTCATGAGCCGGGTGCTGAACCTGCTCAGCCGCGGCGATCACAGCCCGGACATCAGCGGGCTTAGCGCCACGGTGCTCGCCGGCTGGGTGCGCGACGAGGAAAAGGATGCCCTCTGGAAGCTTTACACGGGCCAGTTGGAGGGCGTGGATTATCCGCTGGAGCAGGTGCTGCCACAACCGTGGGAATATCCCGTGGCGGACCTGATGCCGCGGTTGGTGGCGCTGCTGGAGGAGCGGCTGCCGGGCTACGTGACCGCGGAGCGAAGCCAGGCCGTGGACTACTGCCTGGAGGTGTTCCGCCGCGCGGGCACGACAGCGCTGGTGGAACGGCTGCTGCCGCACTTCGAGCCGCTCATCAACCACCATTACCACGCGTTCGTGGAACTCATGACGCACCTGCCCGACGTGCGGTTTCTGCAGCCGTTGGTGAACCACTACCGGGCCGGGGAAGAGGATTTGCTGCGGCTGATCCACTTCATCTGCGACGTGCATCGGCGGCCCTATCCCGAGTTGCCCGCGCGCCCGGACGAAGAGGACGAGCAGGAGGCAGCGGCAGGTCAGGTGCGCCTGCTCTGCCGTACTTGCGGCGGTGCCTACCAGTACACGCCCGGCACCGTGTTCGTGGACGAGGAACGCATCGAACAGCGCCAGATTCTCACGGCCCGCGAGGTGTGGACGCCCACGCGCTTCGAGTGCAAGAAGTGCGGCTCGCCCGTGCCGTTCGATCCCGATGCGCGCTTCCTGAACGATCTGTTCACCGAGCTGCTGGCGGCGCGCCTGTTCCCGCCCGGCACGCGGGACGAAGCGGCGTTGAGCCATGTGCGACTTATCCAGTTCCCCCGGCTGGAGGGTGGGACGCTCAACCCGGCGCACTTCCTGAAGGAGGTGGAGCGCGCCCTGAGCGCCTGCGAAACGCCCGGGCAGGAGACGCCCTACCTGCTTGAGTTGGGACGCTTCCAGATGGAGATTGGCGAGGCGGATGCGGCCAAGCAGACCTTTCAGCGCATCGTGGCCGGACCCAGCAAGTGTCCGCAGGCGCTCTACTACCTGGGCGTGCTGGCCTTCCAGGAGAAGAACCTTTACGAGGCACGACTGTACTTCTCCCGCCTGATCCAGGGCAGCACGCGGGAGGACTTCGACAACGAACTGGACAACCCGGTGGACATGGCCCACCATTATTTGAAACTACTGGACAAGCGGGAATTCAAGCGCTCCCACTTCCACCTGATCTCCTCCTGACCGCCGGCCGCCGCCGCACCGGGCGGGAGGTACGCCGTCCCGCATGATGGCCCCCGAGCACCCGCCCATCTACCTCGATTACAACGCCACCGCGCCGCTCCACCCCGCAGCGCGCGAGCGCATGCTGGCGGCCCTGGAAACGTGGCCAGGCAACCCCTCCAGTCCGCACCGCTTCGGTCAGGCCGCACGGGATGCACTGGAGACGGGCCGCGCCAGCCTGGCCGCCCTGCTGGGCTGCGGCCGCCGCGAGGTACTCTTCACCAGCGGCGGCACAGAGGGCAACAACCTGCTGCTGCGCTGGCCGGCCGAATCGCCCGCTCCGGCGCACGTCATCACCAGCCCCATCGAGCATCCCTCCGTGCTGCGAAGCGCGGAGTGGCTGGTGGCCCATGGCGTTGCGGTCGATTACCTGCCGGTAAACGAGGCGGGCGTTGCTCAGGCGGAGGCCGTGGAGGAGTTGCTGCGGCCGGAGACGCGCCTGATCTCCCTGATGGCCGTGAACAACGAGACTGGCGTTATCCAACCCGTGACCGAGTTGGTGCGGCGCGTGCGGGCGCTGCGCCCGGCGGAAAGCGACGAGCCGCCGGTGCGCATCCACAGCGACGCCGTACAGGCCTTCGGACGCATCCCCCTGCATGTGGACGAATGGGGCGTGGACGCCCTTACGGTGGCCGCCCACAAGCTGGGCGGGCCCAAGGGCATCGGCGCAGTGGTGGTGCGCGAAGGCATGCAGGTGCCAGCGCTGCTGCTGGGTGGGCGCCAGGAGCGCGACCGCCGCGCGGGCACGGAATCCGTGGCCTTGGTGGAGGGCTTCCTGGGCGCCGCGGAGTGGGTGCAGGCGCAATTCGCCGCGCTCAATGGGCGCATCGCAAGCCTGCGCGACCGGTTGGAGCATCACCTGGCGGGCACACCGGGGTTCTACGTGAATGGCCAGACCGCACCCCGTGTGCCCAATACCGCCAACCTGGGCTTCGAGGGCGTCCCGGCGCAAAGCCTGCTGGTGGCGCTGGACCTCCAGGGCGTAGCCGTCTCCACGGGATCGGCGTGCTCCTCGGGCGCCATCGAGCCCAGCCACGTGCTGCAGGCCATGGGCGTGCCCCCGGCGCGGCTGGAGTCGTCGCTGCGGATCAGCCTGGGCTACGCCACCACCGCCGCGGAAGTGGACCGATGCGCGGAGGTGCTGCTGGCCGAAGTGCGGCGCCTGCGGGGCGGCAAGCAACGCGCTGTCTCGTAGACCGCCCGGAGCGGCCAGCCACTTGCATCTCCTTGGGAGGTACACCCGGCGCAGGACATCGCTGGCCGGACTGACGAGCAAGGGAGCAGGAACCATGAACCGCATTCGCCGTGCCGCGCTGGTCGCCAGTTCCGCAATGGCCACGCTGCTGCTGACCGTGACGGCCCCCTGGTGGCCTGGCCGCGGCGGGCAGGCCATGGCGCAATATGCGCAGTCCGCCGGCCAGAGCGCATCCGCGATACCGGCCGCGCACGGGAATTCGCTTGACCAAGCCAAGGCATCTGCCACCGAGAACAAAGACGCGGGCAAGGACAAGCGTGCCGAATTGCCCCAGCGGAGGGCAGCCTCTGCGGCAAACCGCAAGGACAAGGGCGCCGGCACCGGCAAGACTGCCGGCGGCGGGGCTGGCGCAACGGGTCTCTTCGCGCCATTCAAGCCGGGCGGCGCCCAGAACCAGACCGAACTGCCTCCCGGCGCGGCCGATCTGGCGGGCCCCTCGCCCGTCACGCGCATTCACGGCGAGTACGACATCAACGAGCTGCGCCGCTTGATCGACCTCGCTCGCGACTCTGGCTTTACTGAAGAGCAGTTGCACCAGATCACGGTGGAGGACGAGCACGGCAACGTGGTTAATGCGCTGGACTTCCTGAAGGCCTACGACAAGCACAAGAAGGAGGAAGCTGCGCGCCAGGAGGCCGAGCGCAAGAAGGTCTACCTCTCCCCGCAAGACATCCTGAACGAGTTGGACAAGGAACAACCCAAAGACCTGGACAAGCTCCGCGACAAGATGCTGTTCGTGGACTAGCTCGCTGCCCGCTGTGGGCGCGGGCTATGCGGCCCCCAGCGCGGGCCGGCCGTCCACCAGCCCCATTGGGGGCACACCATTCCCCCTCCTCCCTCGCCGATCGCTCCCTGCTCGATGCCAGCGACGCGTTTGAGCCCCGTCCGGGTACCTGCGCGCGCGCCACCCTGGTGCGGCGCGCGGCGCTTGCCCTCGCGATGTGGGCGGGGCATGCTGGAACCAGAAAATCCACGGCAATGCTCAGCCGCGCGGCCGGGATCGCCGATCGCTGATTGCCAGCACGGAGCGCACACGTTTCCGATGACCGGCGCCACCGCCACAGACCTGCAGTCTCCCATCCCACGCTATGGGCAGTCGCTCACGGAGCTGATCGGCAATACGCCGCTGCTGCGTCTGGAGCGCATCTGTCCCGGCGGCAATCTGTACGCTAAAGCCGAGTGGCACAATCCCGGGCAGTCCGCTAAGGACCGTGCGGCGTGGAAGATCATCCAGGAGGCGGAGCGCAGCGGGGCGCTGCGACCTGGCAAGACGCTGCTGGATGCCACCAGCGGCAACACGGGTATCGCCTACGCCATGATCGGCGCGGCACGCGGCCATCCCGTGTGCCTGTGCATGCCGGCCAGCGTGAGTCCAGCGCGCATCAAGATCCTCAAGGCATTCGGCGCGGAACTGATCCTCACCGATCCGGCACTGTTCTCCGACGGCGCGATCCTCAAGGCGCAGGAACTGCAGCAGGCGGAGCCGGAGAGGTATTTCTACGCGGACCAGTACAGCAACGACAACAACTGGAAGGCGCACTTCGAGGCGACAGGGCCGGAAATCTGGCGCCAGACCGAACGCCACGTGCGGCACTTCGTGGCCACGCTGGGCACGTCGGGCACGTTCACGGGTGTGGCCCGCCACCTCAAATCGCGCGATGCTGCCATTCAGGCCATCGAGGTGCAGCCGGACTCCGCTTTCCACGGGCTGGAGGGCATGAAGCACATGGAGAGCGCCATCGTGCCCAAGTTCTACGATCCGGCCCTGGCCGACCGCAAGATGACCGTGCGCACCGAAGCGGCCTACGAGGCCGTGGTGGAGCTTGCCAAGCGCGAGGGCCTGCTGGTGGGCATCTCCTCGGGCGCCGCGCTGGTGGCCGCCCGCGAGGTGGCGCTGACACACCCGGGCGAGTGCGTCGTCACTGTGTTCCCGGACAACGGCATGAAATACTTGAGTGAACGATTCTGGAGTGATAGCCTTTAAAGCTAAAATCTCCAACAATTTCAGCATTAACGACGATCCATACAGGACATTGCCATGCCCGCGGTCATCGAAATTCCCTCCGCGCTGCAACGGTTTGCGAACAATCACTCGAGTGTCGAGGTACCGGAAGGCAGCGTCAAAGGGGCCATCGACAGCCTGCTTAACCAGTATGGTGGGCTCAAAGAGCATCTCTTCGACGAGCAGGGACGCATCCGCAGCTTCGTCAACATCTACCTGAACGACGAGGATATCCGCTTCGAGAAGAACCTGGAGACCGAGGTGAAAAGCGGAGACGTGATCCAAATCGTCCCCTCCATTGCCGGGGGCCGATAGACCCTCGCCTCGGACGACTGTCGGCGGGCTGCCGACCGAGGACCGGGATGCCACGCGACCCCGATTGCGATGGGGTCGCACTTGCGCTCCGCGTCGGCTGCGATCCGACGCGCAGACAGTCCAGCCCAGGGATGGAGCGGCATCGCGTCCGCCTCGCTGCAGCGGCGGAACGCAAGTGAAGAGGCAGCGCCCAGGGGGGCTCTCCCGCAGTGGGGGATTTCATTCAGGAATCGTTTCAGCAACTTGGTAAGCTATTTGCTTGCGAATGGGGCGTGCCCTGATGAACCGGCCCGTTCGGCCGGGGCTCCACTGATGTAGAGGCGCGAGGACCGCTGCGGAGGCGTCCCTGGGGGAAGCTCCGCGCCAGGATCGGACGAGGAGTTCAACCTTGAGCGACCATACCAGCCCGCCGGTACAGCTTCACAAAATCGGCGAAGGCACGTTCCTGTTCTGCTCCCCACAAGGGAACATCCTGTTCGGCTGCCCGCCGGAGGTGCTCAAGCGCATCCTGTCTTCGCACCTGCCCATGCCGGATACGGTGGTGGTGCCCGAGAAGCTGGAGCACATGCACTCCTCGCAGGCCTCGCTGGAGTTCCCGCTGTACCACTTTCTGTTCGTGCAGCGCGGGCTGGACCGCCATCGCCGCTTTCAGGTGGTGGCCCTCCCAGAGCAGTGCAAAGGCTTGGCGGAACTGCTGCGTGTGACGGTGGTGGGGCCGACGGACAAAGAGATGACCGAGTCCGGCACGCCGGCCAAGGTGGCCAAGGAGCTGTTCGGCGAGACCACCTACATGAGCCTGAAGAACCCGGAGAACGGGAACAAGCCCTACCGCGTGGAGGAGATGATCAACTTCTTCCCGATGCAGGCCAAGGAACACGTGGAGGTGTACGCGCAACAGGACAAGCTGCCGGCCGTGTACGTGGAACGGCAGGGCGGCGCGGCCTATCGAGTGCTTTATGGCGAGGATGCCTACGACATCGACATGGCCGTTTCCGCCGAGCAGGTGCCCAACTACACCATCAAGCACAAGCACTTCGACCGTTCGACCGGCAAGTTCACGGCGGTCGTGCTGGGGCGCAGCAACGGCTTCGACCCCAAGGATCCAGCCAACGGCTACGTGCTGAACGTCGACGGCAAGGTGGTACTGTGGGACTGTCCGGCCTATCTGCACCAGCACCTCAAGGCCCTCAAGCTGGACCCGAAGGACATTGATGCGTTCATCCTCTCGCACGTGCACGAGGACCATCTGGACGCCGCCGAATCGCTGCGCGATCCGCCCTTCGAACTATATGCAACGCCAGAGGTGTACTACAGCCTGCGCGTCAAGCTGGCGGCGGTATATGGCTGCACACCGGAGGAGGCGCGCAAGTTCCACAATTGGCACCCGATCGATATGGCGCAGCCGCGCATGGAAATCGTCCCCGGTGCCACGTTCGACTTTTTCCACTCCGTCCACGCCATTCCCGCCTTGGGTGTGCGCATCGAAAAGCAGGTGAACGGCCGCCGCGGGCTGCTACACATCTCGGGCGATCATCTGGCGCGCGCGGCGCTGGACACCATGCTGGAGGCCAAGGGGATTTCCAAGAAGCGCTACGAGGAGGTGACCCACCTGCTCAACGGCGAGGAAACGCTCGTGCTGATCGATGCCGGCGGGGGCGCCATCCACGGCGACTACCACGACTACCTGAGCTACCCCGGGCGCATCGCCTATATGCACACTGGGCTGATCCAGGAAGAGCTGCCCCCCGGGCACGAACTGGCCCAGTCCGGGCAGGTGCTGGACGTCCTGGGGTAGCCACTGTCTCGCCAGTGACCCAGCACAGGCTGCGCCGCCGCGAGAAGGCTTCCGGGGGACAACGCCCTCGGAGCCCCTCACCCGGCGGCCTGGCCGGACTCTTCAGAATTTCTTCCAGCGACATCAGGGACTTAGCGGGGGCCGGCAGCGAGGGTGGGTAGAAGCCGCTGCCGGGTACCGTTGCGGACTGCGTCAGGCGCCGGGGATCTCCTTCTTCGGAGGCTCTTCGTCGTCGTCGTCCTGGCCCGCCTTCTCGGCCTGCTTCATGCTCTTGCGGAAGTTGGTGATCATCTTGCCCACGCCCTCACCCACCTGGGGGAGCCGTGTGGAGCCGAACAACACCACCACGATGATCAGGATGATGATCAGCTCCTGCATGCCTAACCCGAACATTGCCGTCCTCAAATAGGAATTGCGTGCCCGCCGGCGTCCCCGTGAGCGCACCCTCGCGGCGGTCGGAATGCGCAGGCCTCCGCTATTTATCCCGCATCATACACACCGCCCGCGCCGGAAGTCTAGCCGCTGAGCGCAGGGATCGCGGGTCCCTTTCCGGCCCTCCCAGGCTTCACACGCCAGGGCCCACCGGGCTTGCCCGACGCTGCCCTTCACCCTGAGCTTCGCGATGTTCGCGGCCACCGGGGCCGCCCGCCGGGCAGTGCTCGCAGGCCCGCATGCGCCGCGGGCGCTCCAGGCGGCCTTGCAAAGGGGGAGACAAACGGGATAGACAGTGCAGGTGACGCCGCCCGGGCCCTCGCGGGTCCTGGCTCGCAGCCGCGCCCCCATCTGCGGGCGCACCACCTTCAGTTCGGGATCATTCAGCGATGTCGTGGCCAAACACCATCGTGGACGTGCTCAAGAAGTACCAGGTGCGCCACATCAACTTCCTGCCGGACGCCATGGGCGAGAAGCTGCTCACCCTGATGCGTGATGACAAGGACTTCGACCTGCTGCCCCTCGCACGCGAGGAGGAGGGCGTGGGCGTCACGTGCGGCCAGGCGCTGGGTGGCAAGCGCGGCGCGCTGCTCTGCCCCACTTCGGGCATCGGCAACTCGCTGAATGCGCTGGCGTCGCTGCCCATCCCCTACCGCATCCCCGTGCCGATGATCATCGGCTTCCGGGGCGATCTGGGCGAGTTCAACTCCACCCAGGTGATGATGGGGCAATCCCTGCCGGAAATCTTCCGGTCGATGCGCATCCCGTACTTTGAGCTGAAGCGCGAGGACGAGGTGGCCGTGTTGACCGAGGGCTTCCTGCGCCTGTGCTACTCCACCGAAAGCCCCGCCGCCCTGCTGATCTCGACGCAGCTCGCCGGCTGGAAGGAATGACGACCCTGCCGGAGCGGCCCCGATGATGAATATGCTGGAAGCGACGCAGGCGGTATGCCGCCGCCTGTCCGACGACGTGCCCGTGGTGGCATCGCTGGGCAATCCGGGGCTGAACCTGTTCAACGCCCAGCCCGGACGCCAGCGCAACTTCTACTTCCGCAACGCGATGGGCTCGGCCTCCTCGCTGGCCCTGGGGTTGGCCACGGCCGCGCCGGAACAGCGCGTGGTGCTGCTGGATGGCGACGGCAGCCTGCTGATGAACCTCTCGTCCCTGGCCAGCGAGGGCTGGCGCGGCCCTCGCAATCTCGTGCACATCTGCTGGGACAACCGCATGTATGAGATGACCGGGCAGCAGGCCACCGCCACGTCCGGACCGGCGGACTTGGCCGCCATCGCCGAGGGTGCCGGCTTCCCCAAGGTGGAGCGGGCCGAGACCTTGGCCGCCTTCGAGGCCGCGCTGGAGCGGGCGCTCGCGGGCGATGGGCCGTGGTTCATCCTGGCCGTCGTGGCCGGCGAGCGCGCCAAGCGCAACCCCGCCAATCCCAAGAGCGCCACGGGCATCCGCCACCGCTTCATGGGCGAACTGGGCGCCTGACCGCGCCGCCTGGCTGCCCTTCTCAACGACCGCCGACCCTGCCCCCAAAGGGAATGCCGATGATCAACATGCTGGAAGCCACCAAGGCCCTGGTCAAGCACCTCTCCGACGACGAGCTGGTGGTGGCCGGGCTAGGCAACCCCAAGTTCACCCTGATGGAAGCAAAGGACCGCCCGCGCAACTTCTACATTTGGAACGCGATGGGCATGACGTCCTCCATCGGCCTGGGCGTGGCCATGGCGCAGCCGGACAAGCGCGTGATCGTGCTGCAGGGCGATGGCTGCCTGCTGATGAACCTCAACAGCCTTGCCACCGAAGCTTGGCGCGCGCCGAAGAACCTCGTGCACATCGTGTGGGACAACCGCATGTTCGAGCTGACCGGCCACCAGCCCACCGCCACGGCGGGGCCCGCGGATCTGGCGAAGATGGCCGAAGGCGCCGGTATCGAAAAGGTGGAGCGCGTGGAAACCCTACCCGCCTTCGAGGCCGCCGTGCAGCGCGCTCTGGTGGAGGATGGGCCCTGGTTCATCCACGTGCTGGTGGACGACCAGCGTGCCGGCAAGGCGCCGCCCAAGAGCCCCACCTTCATCCGTCACCGCTTCATGGCCGCCCTGGGCCTGGAAGGCTAGCCGGCACCGGGCGAAAGGGGACGCCATGCCCAACCTGCTGGCGGGCACGCGCGTGCTGGACTGCGGGCGCTACATCGCCGGTCCTTATTGCGCCATGCTGCTGGGCGAGCTGGGCGCGGACGTGATCCGCATCGAGCGCCCCAGCGGCGGCGAGGACCGCTGGCTGTTGCCCGTGGCGGATTCCGGCGACGGCTCGCTGTTCCTACAGATGGGCCGCGGCAAGCGCGGCATGACACTGGACCTGGCCACGCCCGCGGGCCGAGAGGTGTTCCAGCGCCTGCTGGCCGATGCGGACGTGGTGGTGGCCAACCTGCCGCCACCCGCGCTGCAGGCCATGGGGCTGGACTACGAGACGCTGCGGGCCACGCGGCCGGACGTCGTCCTCACCACCGTTTCGGCTTTCGGCAGCGGCGGACCCTTCAGCGATCGCGTGGGCTTCGACGGCATCGGCCAGGCCATGAGCGGCGCCATGCACCTCACGGGGCATCCCGACGAGCCCATGCGCGCCTCGGTGCCCTACGTGGACTTCACCACGGCCCTGCACGCCGCGCTGGGCACGCTGGCGGCGCTGATGGAGCGGCGCGAGACGGGCCGGGGGCAGCACGTGTCCTCGTCCCTGCTGGGCTCGGCACTCACGGTCAACAACTCCATCCTCATCGAGCAGGCGCTTCGGCACCGCGACCGTGTGGCCACGGGCAACCGAGGCCAGTCCGCCGCCCCAGCGGACGTCTTCCGCACGCGCGACGGCTGGGTGATCGTGCAGACGGTGGGGCAGCCCATGTTCCGGCGCTGGGCGCGCCTGATGGGCGAGACGCACTGGCTGGAAGACCCGCGCTTCGCGGACGATCTGGCCCGCGGCGACAACGGTGCGGTGGTCAGCGAGCGCATGGGGCGCTGGTGCGCCGAGCGTTCCACGGAGCAGTGCCTGGCCGATCTGGAGGCGGCCCGCATCCCGGCCGGCCCCGTGCTCTCGCCCCAGCAGGCGCTGGATCATCCTCACGCCCAGGCCGCCGGCCTGTTCCAGCCGCTGAACTTCCCCGGCGCGGAGGGCCCGGCGCCCATCGCCCGCGTGCCCCTGCACCGCTCGGCCAGTCCCGCCGCCGAGCCCCGCCGCGCGCCCCTGCTGGGCGAGCACACGGACGCCATCCTCACCGAACTGGGTTATGGCCTGGAGGAGATCGACGCCCTACGCGCCGCCGGCGTGGTGTGAGACTCACTCCCCGCGCCAGGCGGCCCAGGCCAGGTTGAGGTCGCGCGGCTTGCCATCCACCGCCTCCGCCACGAAGGCGCCCCGCACGTGGAACCCGTGGAAAGCGATCTCGGCGGGCGTCCCGGCCGGCGTAAGCCGGTACAAGCGCAGCAAGCCGCGCTGGTCGTCCGCGGTAAGCACCGCGGCCGCTTGCCAGCCCGCTGGCAGCTCGCCCTCCAGCCGCCCGGGCGCCGTCTCGTGCAGCCGGGGCTCTGCACCGACGGCCTTCAGCTCCAGGGCATAGGGGCCGGACGCGCCACAATACAGGTGCAGGGGAGTCGAGAGCATGAAGGAATCCGGGGCGTCCGTCGGGGCCTCACCCCGCCTCGCATACGCGAGGCACCCCTCTCCACTGCGTGGAGAGGGGAAACTGGGTCGGCGCGGATGTGTGAGTTGATGCGGTCCGAGGGCACGGACGCCGACGACGATCACATATGGGCATAGGCTTGGTTACTTCATTGAGCGGCAGCCTCAATGGCAGCAAGGACGCTTTGGACGTTCGACTCGAGTTGCTCGTTTCTGAACCGTAGTACCCGAAAGCCTCGCTCGCCCAATGTTGCATCCCGCGTTTCGTCTCTCGGCGGATCCTCGTCGTGAATCGGGCCGTCAAGCTCAATCACCAGACCCGCTTCAATACAGCAGAAATCCACGATGAGTCGGTCGATGGCGTGCTGGCGGCGAAATTTAAGGCCATTCAGCTGTCGATTGCGAAGATGTTTCCACAGCAGGGATTCTGCGTCAGTTGGGGCTTGGCGCATCGCAACTGCACGATCCCGAAGCTTTGGCCATACTCCGGGCGCCAGATTGCGTTGTCCCGCTTTCCTCTTTTGTGCTTTGCGAAGCATGGCTTCCAGGAGCTCCCCTCGCCACGCAGTGGAGAGGGGCCGGGGGTGAGGCCCCGTCAGCCCCCCTCCACGGCGGTAATTAGCATCAGCCGGTCGCCGGACTGCACGGGGGTGTCCAGCGCCTGCAGATGCCGCACATCGTGGCGGTTGAGAAAGGCCACAAGCTGATCGTTGAATCGACCATCGCGCCAGACCAGCGCGGCCAGCGCCGGGTGCCGGGCGGTCAGGGCCCGCAGGGCGGCGCCCACGGTATCGGCCTCCACCTCCACCGTGTCCGCGCCGCCAGCCAGGTCCGCCAGCATGTGTGCCAGTTCGATGCGCACGCCCATCATCTAGGCCGAAAGCTGTTCCATCTCCGGACGGAACACGGCCCACACGCGCTGCTTCAGCTCGCTGAAGAACTCGGGGGTCAGGAAGCTAGGCACGCCCAGATTGGGGTTGGGATCCTCGAACACCTGCGCGGGTAGGGTGTAGTCCGCGTCGTCGTAGCCCTGGCGCTGCTCCAGCACCAGCCCGCGCAGGAAGGCGCGACGTGTGGCGGCCAGCAGCTCGTCCTGGGTCACATCCAGGCCTGTGACCTCCTTAAGGGCGGTGAGGGCCATCTTGTGGTTCATGCCGGCGAACTTGCAGGAGCCCAGCAGGTCATCGCGCACCTGATACAGCCCCTTCTGCGTGATGGCGTCCACCCAGTAGTCCATGGACGTATCGCCCTGCAGGGCCAGCAGCATGAAGGTGGCCATGGACATGTGCCCACCCGCGATGGCCCAGGCATAGCCGGGATTCGTGTCCGGGATGTACGCGGGCAGTTCCAGCCCCTTCACCTGCATTGCATAACCCGGCTCGTGCAACGATTCGGAGAGGCGCTTCACCCCGTGCCCGATCTCCGGCAGCTTGCCGCGCCCGGTCTGGTCGATCAGCTCGTGGATCTTGGCGTGCTGGCCAAAGGTGGCGCCGTTGAACAGCGGCTTGTCCGGGTGGCGCTGGTTGTAGTCCAGCACGTAGGCCACGGTGGTGCCGATGGAGATGGAATCCATCCCCAGGTTGTCCACCAGCCGGATCACGTCCGCGACCTCGTGGCCGTCCTCCAACCCAACGTTGGTGGAGAGCAGGTTCACCGGCTCGTAATCGAACTTGGCCAGGTACTTGCCGGGCTTGCCCTCCGGGGTGCGCTCGTAGACGTTCTTGTGGCAGTTGATGCCGCAGCGCCAGCAGCTCTCCGCCTTGATGGCAAAGTGCTTCTCGATCTCCGGGCGCATCATCTTCACGGGCTGGTCGTCCCCGCGCGGACGGAAGTTCAGCTCCGGCACCACGTGCACCTTGTGCAGCGGCTCGTAGTTGCTCCAGGTGCCGCCCGTGCCGCCCTTGCCGGTCTCGCGGAACTTGGCCGAGCCGGGGCCCGTAGCGATGGCGCGGTTCAGGTCGCGCAGGTCGGGCGTCAGCTTGCCCAGCTTATCCTTGGCCTGGGCCACGATGCCCAGCAGGTTCTTGTAACCCATCATGCTGCCCATGCCGCCCCGCCCGGCGTAGCGGCACTTGTCGTCGTGGGACTTGAGCTGGTTTTCCGTGCTCATGGCCACGGCCGCCATGTAACAGTTCTCGTAGGCCTCGCCGGCTTGGCCAATCACGGCGAAGTGGGCATCCGGGTAGTCGCCGGCCAGGTGCATGATCTTCTCGTGCGTATCCAGACCGCGCAGCGCATCGGCCGGCTTCAGCTCAGCGCGCGGCCCGTCCGGCCCCTCGGAGAGCACCGCATAGACCGGCGTGGCGGAGCGGCCCTCGAAGATCACCTCGTCCAGCCCGGCCCACTTCAGCTTGCTGCCGAACTTGCCGCTGCCCGCGCTCCACATGGCCGAGGGCAGCCCCTTGCTGGAGACCTTGAGCGGGCTGTAAGCGGAGAAGTACGTGCGCAGGCCCGTCATCACATCCGTGCCCGTGAGCAGTCCCGTGTTCACGATGAGCCGGTTCTCCGGCACGTAGGCCGCCTTGATCTCCCGCTGCGCGAGCATCTGGAAGCTGCGCCCGAAGCCGCCCAGCACATCCTCCAGGTTGGCGCAGGGCACCTCCTCGATGCGCACCGCGCCGCTACCCAGGTCGATGGTGCAGCGCCGGTACAGCACGTCGGCGGGCTGGGGCGTGGCGGAACCGTTCACAATGCGCATGATCTCGCTCCTTTGGATCGGCAGACTGGCAAGGGATGGGCCTTAGCCGCGACAGCAGCGCCTGCTGGGCGTGCCGACTGGCGTGGCCCTCTGCTTCCAGGAAATCCCATCGGGCGCGGAAATGCAATTGGCCGCGGCCGCCCAGGCCCTGGCGCCTTGGCGGCCGCGGCCTGGGCGGCGATGGGCACCAGACGGGCCGGTGTTGTGCCGCAAACGCGGCCCCGGCGCTTTGACTGCGGCGGCAAACCTGTTAAGGGGTCTGAAACCGCGCCGCTGCGCTACCCTTCACGATCCGGCAGGAACCATGGCTTCCATCTTCACCCGCATCATCCAGCGCGAGCTGCCCGCGCACGTCGTCTACGAGGACGAGCACACCCTCGCCTTCCTGGACATCAACCCCAAGTCCGAGGGCCACACGCTAGTCGTGCCCAAGCACGAGGTGGCGGCCTTCCACGACCTGCCGCCCGAGGTGGCCACGCACCTGATGGGGGCCCTGCGCACTGTGGCGGGTGCCGTCACACGGGCCATGGGCACGCCGCACTACAACCTGAGCCTCAACAACGGCGCACCGGCCGGGCAGGTCGTGTTCCACGTGCACTTCCACATCATCCCCCGCCGCGCGGGGCAAAGCCTAGCCCGCCCCGCGCTGAGCCTTCCGTCGGCACGCATGGAGGAGATCGCCGCGGCCATCCGCGCGGCGGTGGAGCAGGACTGAGGGAGACCGGGCGCGTCGCTATCGCAATAGCGGCGCGTCCGGGTTGCCTGCGCTGTCAGTCGGTGCTGGACAGGTAGGGATAGACCTGCAGGAAGTCGAGGCCCGGCGGATAGGCGAGGGACACCCAGTGGGCTCCCAGCTCCGGATTGACGCGGAAGGAGTGCCACCAGCTTTCCGTGTGGACCGTGAATCCGCCCACGTCATCGCTGTTCCACGACCAGTTGGAGAAC
>Ga0209919_1000192_pt1 | contig 31536 bp, 29 predicted proteins | sample SalPon2A_C_D2_MG_FD_185721 | JGI IMG/M metagenome (GOLD analysis project Ga0209919, IMG submission 185721) | Soil microbial communities from South San Francisco under conditions of wetland restoration - Salt Pond MetaG R2A_C_D2_MG (SPAdes)... | ecosystem: Environmental > Terrestrial > Soil >... | reverse complement strand
CCAGATGATACATCGCGCCGACCGACACCATTACCACCCAGCCCAGCGCACCGGAATGCACATGGCCGATGGTCCAGTCGGTGTAGTGGGAGAGGGCATTCACGGTCTTCAGTGACATCACCGGGCCCTCGAAGGTGGACATGGCATAGAAGGCCAGCGACACCACCAGGAAGCGCAGCACATAGTCGTCACGCAATTTGTGCCATGCGCCGGAGAGCGTCATCAGGCCGTTTACCGCGCCGCCCCAGGATGGGATGATCATCGCGATGGATACCGCAGCACCCAGCGAGCCGGCCCAGTCGGGCAGAGCGGTGTATTGCAGGTGATGTGCGCCGAGCCAGACATAGCCGAACATCAGTGCCCAGAAGTGCAGCACGGACAGGCGGTAGGAATAGATCGGTAGATCCGCCTGCTTGGGGATGAAATAATACATGATGCCGAGGAAGCCGGCGGTCAGGAAGAAGCCCACGGCGTTGTGTCCCCACCACCACTGGATCATCGCATCGTGCACGCCTGAGAAGATGGAGTAGGACTTGGTCATGGTCACCGGGATGGCCAGCGAGTTCACCACATGCAGGTAGGTGATCATGATCATCATGCCGAGGAAGAACCAGTTGGCTACATAGATGTGCGAGACCTTGCGGTTGGCGATGGTCATGATGAAGTTGAACATATAGGACAGCCAGACCACCGCGATGGCGATATCGATCGGCCATTCGAGTTCGGCGTATTCCTTGCCCTGCGTCCAGCCCATCGGGAAGGAAACCACGGCGGAAACGATGATCAGGTTCCAGCCCCAGAAGGTGAACCAGGCCAGCTTGTTGCTCCATAGTGGAACCGCACAGGTTCGTTGCACCACATAAAAGGCCGTGGCCATCAGGGTGCAGCCTCCGAAGGCGAAAATCACCGCATTGGTATGCAGTGGGCGAAGTCGCCCGAAGCTTAGGTATTCATTCAGGTTGAGCGAGGGGAACGACAACTGCCATGCAATGATGTCGCCCACCAGCGCGCCGACGATGAAATAAACCACTGCACAAACGGCAAAGGCCTTGATGATCGTCAGGTTGTAGTTGGGGGTTTCCGGGGGATTTCCGACCACGACTTCCACCTCCTTGGGGAAAAGTTGTATTGCCATGGTATGAATAAATCTTCATGCAGTCCATAGTTTTTATGCGTGTAAAGACCGAGTGTTTTTGTATGGTTTTGCCAATCGATGGTCGCGGGCCGTTGTGGGGTATGGATCTGACGAGGGAGGGAAGGGGGCATAAAAAAGGAGCCACGATTGCTCGTGACTCCTTGATTTACTATGTGGTGGCCAGGGACGGAATCGAACCGCCGACACGGGGATTTTCAATCCCCTGCTCTACCGACTGAGCTACCTGGCCATGTGCTCAAGCTGCGGAGGCCGGATTATGGGAATCTGCTCCACGGATGCAAGCGCGAATTGCATGAAGTGCCACGGGGGCTTAAATCCCGTCGTAGCCAAACAGAAATCGGCCCCCATCCGTTGATGGCAGCCCGGCCCGTATGGGTAAGGCTCAGAATGAAACGCGGTAGTGGGTGTCCAGCCAGCAGCGGGGCAGGTCTTCATCGGAAGGGAAGCAAAGTCCGGATTTGCTCACGCTGACGGGTTCTCCGACTTCTTCCCCGGCCTGGAAGCGAACCTTCATCTTCTCTGAAGCCGGATTGAACATCTCCTGAGGGTCGAGAACCTCTACCAGATCGCCTGACTTCTTGTCTTTGAGAAACATACCTACCTCCTTCTCCTGATCAGATGTTCCGATTGTAGACGCGGCGTGGAGCATGTGCCACCCGTTCAGGAAGTAGGGATAAAGACCTTCTCGCGATAGAATTTCAACTCGTCAATCGAGTCGCGCACATCGTCCATGGCCAGGTGAGCGCCGTTTTTGGCAGGCGGCTGCACCCCCGGGTACCAGCGACGTGACAGCTCCTTGATGCTGCTGACATCGATATTACGGTAATGCAGCCAGGCCTCCAGCTGTGGCATGTAGCGCACCAGGAAGCGGCGGTCCTGATGAATGGAATTGCCGCACAGCGGCGAGCCCCGCTCCGGGGAATACTGCTGGATGAATGCCAGCGTGGCGGCCTCCGCCTCGGCCAGCGTGGTGGTGGACTCGAGTACGCGTTTGGATAGCCCGGATTCGCCGTGTTGGCGGACACACCATTCGTTCATTCCGTCCAGCGCTTCCTGATCGTGATGCACGACCATCACCGGACCTTCGGCGAGCACATTGAGCTGCGAATCGGTGATGATGGTGGCGATTTCCAGAATGGTGTCGGTTTCCGGGTCCAGGCCGGTCATTTCAAGGTCCATCCAGACAAGGTTGTTTTTATCAATCCGGGGAGCATTCATGGTGTGATCCTAGATAATTTTGATGCCCATGGCTTTGGCAAGCCTCGGGGTGTTCGGGTCGGGGTGGCGGAAGGTCAATGGCGAAAGCCCCCAACTGCGCCGCGCAGGGTAGTGACGACGCAGGGAGGAAAACCGCCGGGCAATATTCTCCGGATTCGTGTCCCCGCTCCGAATCTCCGCTCGCAGGTCCGCATCGTCACGGGTGATGTCATACAGCGAGCAGGTTGCGGCATGCAGGTTGAACCATACGTCGCTTGTGCAGGTAAGACTGGTGGGCAGATCGGTCGGCGGCAGCAGGCCGTCCAGATCCCATTCGGCATCCACCCTGAGCCATGCACACAGGGCCCTGCGTGCATACACGGTGTTGGCTGCCTTGCCGTCCAGGGAGTGACCGGCGATATGCGGCGTGCCAATGGCAAGCTGCGCATGTGCCAGCAGGGCGGGGGAGATGGCCGGTTCATTCTCCCAACAGTCCAGCACCGCGAAGCGGGCCGCATCGCCATCCAGCCAGTCAAGCAGTGCTGTATTGTCCAGACATGCGCCGCGTCCGGCATTGATGATGCCGCGGCCCTTGAAACGCGCCAGTTCATCCGCATCCAACAGGTGCAGGGTGCAATCCTCGCCCGAACGATGTAGCGGGGTGTGCAGGCTGAGTACATCGGTCTGTAGCAGCAGTTCATCGAGCGAGGCGAAGCCGGCAGCGCCTTCTTTCCTTGCCCGGGGCGGGTCGTTGCACAGCACCGGCATGCCCAGGGCTTCGCAGATATCGGCAAGAGCCCCTCCGATGCGGCCCGCGCCGATGATGCCCAGGCGGGTCTCCGGTAGCTTGATAAGGCCTCTTGCATGCAACTCGAGCATGGCACTGAGCATGTATTCGAGGACCGAGCCTGTGGAAGAGCCAGCGGCATTGGCATGGCGGATCCCGTTCGCCTCCAGCCAGGGTTTGTCGTAATGGTCGTCGCCGATGGTGGCGGTGGCTGCGAAGCGCACCGGTGTTTCGGCCAGCAGGCTCTCGTTGACCCTGGTGGAGGAGCGGGTGATCAGCACATCGGCCTGTTTCAGGGCCTCATGTGTGATGTCCGGGGCCTCCAGAACATGCAGGCTGACTTCATGCCCCGGCAGCCTGCCGAAGGCCTCCTGCACGCCCCAGATGTGTGCATCGGCAACGATGTTCAACCGGGTAGCCGGGTGTCCATCGGCTTGAGGCATGCTACAGGCTCTGCACGATGGCGATGGTCGCTTCGGATTTATTCAGGGTATAGAAGTGCATGCCACTGACGCCGCCATCCACCAGGTTGACGCATTGCTCGGTCGCCAGTTCGATGCCGAGCTTCTTCACGGCATCGAGATCACCCTGAATCGGCGCCATCATCTCGTGAATTCGGGCCGGAATATTTGCGCCGCACATCGCTGAGAAACGCACGATCTGCTCAAAGTTGGTGATTGGCATGATGCCCGGAATGATGGGCATCGTGACGCCGGCGGCGGAGCAGGCATCGCGGAAACGGAAAAAGGTGTCATTGTCGAAGAAATACTGTGTGACCGCGCAGCAGGCGCCGTTGTCCTGCTTGATCTTCAGGTAGCGGATGTCGTCTTCCACGCCGCCTTTCGATTCCGGGTGACCCTCCGGATAGGTGGCGCAGGCGATGGAGAAGTCATTTTGCCCGTGGATGAAGGAAATCAGGTCGGTGGCGTAGGAGAAGCCGCCTGCGGTGGCCTGGAAATGATTCATGCCCTCGGGCGGGTCGCCCCTGAGCGCCAGGATGTTCTCGATGCCCGCTGCGCGGTAATCGTCCAGCAGGACTCCGATATCATCGGCGGTTGAGCCGACACAGGTCAGGTGTGCCACCGGAGACAGACCGGTTTCAGTCTTGATGCGGGTTACGATGCCCTTGGTGCGTTCCTGGGTGGTGCCGCCGGCCCCGTAGGTGACCGAGATATAGGCCGGGTCGATGACCTTCAGTTCGTTCAGGCAGTTCCACAGGTTTTCTTCGCCCTTGTCGGTCTTGGGCGGGAAGAATTCGCAGGAGAAAAGCGGGCCTTCGGCCTTATTCAGGATATCAATGAGTTTCATTTACAGCCTCGGGACGGTCACGCCCGTCTGCCCCTGGTATTTGCCGGCCTTGTCTTTATAGGAGGTTTCGCAGACCTCGTCGGATTCGAGGAACAGGAACTGCGCCACGCCTTCGCCGGCATAGATCTTGGCCGGAAGCGGGGTGGTGTTGGAGAACTCGAGGGTGACATGGCCTTCCCATTCCGGCTCCAGCGGCGTGACGTTCACGATGATGCCACAGCGCGCATAGGTGGACTTGCCCAGGCAGATGGTCAGTACGTTTCTGGGAATACGCATGTATTCGACAGTGCGGGCCAGCGCGAAGGAGTTCGGCGGGATGATGCACACGTCGGCATCCACATCGACGAACGAAGTCGGGCAGAAGTCCTTGGGGTCAACCACCGCCGAGTTGATATTGGTAAAAATCTTGAACTCGTTCGAGCAGCGCACATCGTAGCCGTAAGAGGAAAGTCCGTAGGAAACGATACCCTCTCCGGCCTCGTTTTTCTTGACCTGACCGTCCACGAACGGCTCGATCATGCCGTGTTCCTGCGCCATACGGCGTATCCATTTGTCCGATTTGATGCTCATTTGCTTCCCCGCGAAAAAACTGAATGCGAGAGGATACCGGCGAACGGTCCATTCGACAAAGGCGAGTTGCCGGAGGCCGATGCAAGGGGATCTAGCCCGGCAGGTGCTCGCCAGACCGGTTTTACGTCTCGGCTACGGTTTGCAGGTTGCTGCAGAAGTAGCGTGCGTCCCTCGACATGAAGGTGAAGTTGATTACATAGCAATGCTCGCCGCGGTCTTTCATCACCTTGGCATACATCCGACTGTCCTCCGGCAGCAGCGGTGTGTTCACCGCAATCTTCAGGTTGGTGTGTAATTCAAGCTCTGCAGTGGTGGACAGAATGGCATTCTTGTCTGCGATCGCCAGGATGTTGCCGGCTTGGGTGCTGCCGACGGCTGTTTTATCCAGAACCTTCTCGAACTCTACCGGTAAGGCTTCGACCAGTCTGGCGAATTCAAGCTCGCTCTTCGGCAGGGACAGGTTGTAGTTCCCCGCGATGCCGACGATATCGCACATCGATACCGGAGAGCTGATGCCCTTGAAGTGGGTAGTGAATTCGCCGGCCAGTTTCAGGTCGTCCCTGATCAGCTCCACCGTTTCCTTGGTGGCGAGTATCTGCCCGCCGACCGAGAAAGACTCCACACGGGCAGCGATGTTGACCGTGTTGCCGACCACTGCGTACTTGGTGCGTGAGGTTGATCCCACATTGCCGGCCACCACCTTGCCGCTGTGGATGCCGATACCCATTTCGATTTTCGGAAGGTCTTTTGCCTCATTGCGGGCATTGATCTTGTCGATGGCCAGTTGCATGGCCAGCGCGCAGGCCGCAGCCCGGGCCGCTGCGTCCTCCAGCGGATTGGGTGCGCCGAAGACCACGAGCAGGCCATCGCCCATCAGTTCGTTGATGGTGCCCGAATAGTGTTCGATGACCTGCGACATTTCATCGAGGTAGGCATTGATGATTCCGACCACATCTTCCGGCGGCAGGGATTCGGAAATCGCAGAGAAGCCGCGAAGGTCCGTGAACATGATCGTCACCGGCAGGTTCTGGCCATTCATATTGATACCGTGCTTCATCACCTCGTCGGTCAGATCCTTGGAAACATAGCGTCCGAAGGCATCGCGCAGGCGTTCGCGTTCTTTCAACTGGTTCACCATGCGATTGAAATGTCCGATAACCTCCGCGTATTCATCCGAACTTTTCTCCAGCAGGGAGATATCCAGATTGCCTTGCTCGACGCGTTGCATCGCGCCGGAGAGTTCGCGCACCGAGTTTGATGTGTCGCTGGCCATGCGCAGCGATATCAGCAGGGATAACAGGGCACTGACGGACACGATGATCAGCATCCAGTTGATCAGCTCCGACATCAGCATGTCGTGGGCGTCGAAAATTCCGGCCTGTGTCACATCATGGTGAACCCTGATCAGCGTGGTGGAACAGAGAATGACCATCGGCGCGATCATGACCAGGCCGGAAACAAACAGCAGCTTACGCTTGGTGTCGACGCGGATGATCGCTGCTTTTTCCTGCTCGTCCAATACCACCCCGCGGTCAACGGCGAGCGCGATGATGTGATTCATCAGGTTGCTCAGGGCGTAAAATTCGAAAACGGCATGTCCGATACTGACCATCAGCGAAACAATCATGGCAATCAGCAGCTGCCACAGTCCCAGTTCCATGCCGAGGAACAGGTTGCATAGCGCGATCATGGTCAGGAATCCGATGCCGAAGGCAGGGGTCTGGTAGAGCAGGATGCGCCTCACGGCCAGGAACTGGAAGTTGCGGGCGGCGATCAAGCCGTCCTTGCCGGTCATTTCATCCATCTCCCCTGCGGGGGCCTTCAGGAAGCGGCGGATGGGCTCGAAATCAGCTCGCAGGCGGAGATTGCCGACGATCAGGACCAGCAACACCCCGGAAGGAATGACCAGCAACAGGCCGAGCAATGCCTGGTGGTCGGTGAGCTTCAGGCCGGATTGAAACATCAATGTGCCGCTCGCAATCGGCCAGAGCACGGCCGCCAGGCAGATGCCGCGCACCTCGTGAAAGACACGATTGGCCGACATGTCGGTATAGCTGACACTGAAAGGCCAGACATACCGTTTCAGGTTGCTCATATCTTTCTCCCGTTCCCCGATGCCACCCCTGATGAGGAGGGTGACAAAGCCAAGGGTACGGCTCAAGACATGCGGGTTCCACCCCTTGTTTGGGCGGGGCTGGCCGGATAATGAGAATATGGAGGTTGTTGCGTATATGTGGGCCGATGAGGGCACCCTGCGGTTTCTTCAGGGGGTGCTGCTGCCGGCCTCTTCGAGCAGCCACGAGCGCAGGGCTGCCAGGTTCGATGTTTCATCGCGCCAATCCGGCCAGACCAGGTAGTAGGCGCTGCTGGTCGGCAGGGTCTGGCTGAACGGCTGGATCAGGCGGCCGTCCTTTAATTCTTCCTGCACCAGCAGCGGATCAATGATTGCCACCCCCAGGCCGCGGATGGCAGCAGCAATGGCGAAGTTGCGCGTCTCGAATTGCAATTCATGTGCAACCTGCATGCCGGGCAGGCCGGCGGCGGCCAGCCAGATGCGCCAGTCGTCCGGGCGAAGCTTGGAATGCAACAGCGTGTGACCGGCGAGGTCGGCCGGGCTGCTCAGCGGGGTGCCGCCATTGGGCAACGTGGGGCTGCATACCGGCGTGAAACGTTCATCGAACAGGCGTATTGCATGTGTTCCGGGCCAACTCCCCCGGCCTGATCGGATGGCGCAGTCCATATCGCCGCGCGTGAAGTCCACCAGCTCGATGGAGGTGGAAATACGCACCTCGATGTCCGGATTCGATTGTTGGAAGCGATACAGGCGCGGAATGAACCAACGCATGGCGAAGGTGGAGAGCATGCTGACATTCAGCACGCGGGAGTCCGCTGGTGGGCGTAACTGCGCCAGGGTATCACCGATGGCATCGAATGCGTTGCTGATGCCTGGCAGGATCAGGCGGCCGGCATCGCTCAGTTGCAACCCTCGGCGGGTGCGCACGAACAGGCTGATGCCGAGCTCGCTTTCGAGTGCGCGAATCTGATGGCTCAGGGCCGATGGCGTGACGTGCAGCTCGCTGGCCGCCTGTCTCAGGTTCAGGTGCCGTCCGGCGGCAACGAAGGCGCGCAGCGCATTGAGTGAGGGGAGCCGGTGCGGGCTTTTTTTGTCAGGCATGAGAAAAACTCAACATACGGGCAAGAATATATCCGTTTCTTTGTTTGTACATAACGTTCATGCTTTGCCATCGATTGAGATTATCTGGAAAGGAGTTTGCGATGGGAAGAACGTTGTTCGATAAGGTCTGGGATCAGCATGTCGTCAAGGACAATGACGATGGCTCCACGTTGTTGTACATCGACCGTCACCTGGTGCATGAAGTGACCAGTCCGCAGGCCTTCGAAGGACTGCGCCTGGCCGGCCGCAAGCCATGGTCTGCATCGGCCGCAGTGGCCACGCCGGATCACAATGTTCCGACCACAGATCGCAACAAGGGAATTTCCGACCCCGTTTCGCGCATCCAGGTCGAAGCGCTGGACGATAACTGCCGCGAATTCGGCATCACCGAGTTCGGCATGCATGATATCCGTCAGGGCATTGTGCACGTGGTCGGACCTGAGCAGGGCCTGACCCTGCCGGGCATGACGGTGGTGTGCGGCGATTCGCATACATCGACGCATGGCGCGTTCGCCTCCATTGCGATGGGGATCGGCACCTCCGAGGTGGAGCACGTGCTGGCCACCCAGTGCCTGATCCAGAAGAAACCGATGCGCATGCGTATCAATGTGCAGGGGGTGCTGCCTGCCGGCATTACCGGCAAGGATGTGGCCCTGTATATCATCGGTGTGATCGGTACAGCCGGCGGGACCGGCTATGCCATCGAGTTCGCCGGCGAGGGTATTCGCCAGCTTTCCATGGAGGGCCGCATGAGCCTGTGCAATATGGCCATCGAGGCCGGTGCACGCTGCGGCATGGTGGCCGTGGACGACACCACGATCGAATATGTGAAAGGCCGTCCGTATTCGCCGCAGCAGCAGGACTGGGACAAGGCCGAAGCTGCGTGGCGTGAACTGCATACCGATGACGATGCCGTGTTCGACAAGGAGTTGAATCTGCAGGCCGCCGATATCGCGCCGCAGGTCAGCTGGGGCACAAGCCCTGAGATGGTATTACCGGTAACAGCTTCGGTGCCTCACCTGAGCGAAGCGCGCGACGCCGTGCAGCGAGAAGGCTGGCAGCGCGCGCTGCAATATATGGGCTTGCGCGAAGGCGAAGCGCTGGCGGAAGTGGCCGTGGACAAGGTGTTCATCGGCTCCTGCACCAATGGCCGAATCGAGGATTTCCGCGCTGCCGCCGAGGTGGTGAAAGGCAAGCAGGTGGCGGAAAACGTGAAGCTGGCGATGGCCGTGCCTGGCTCGGGTCTGGTCAAGCAGCAGGCCGAGGCGGAAGGGTTGGATGCAATTTTTCGCGAGGCTGGCTTCGAATGGCGCGAACCGGGCTGTTCGATGTGCCTGGCGATGAATGCCGACCGACTGGAGCCTGGCGAGCGCTGCGCCTCGACATCCAACCGCAATTTCGAAGGACGTCAGGGCATGGGCGGGCGCACCCATCTGGTAAGCCCTGCGATGGCTGCCGCGGCGGCCATTGCCGGTCATTTCGTTGATATTCGCAGTTGGTCCCGATAATAAATCGGCATTAATCACACAAGGGGGATAAGGAGACAGACATGCAGGCATTTACCACATTGAACGGATTGGTGGCTCCGATGGACAGGGCCAATGTCGATACCGACGCGATCATTCCCAAGCAGTTTCTGAAGAGTATCCGGCGCAGCGGCTACGGGCCGTACCTGTTCGACGAATGGCGCTACGAGGATCGTGGCGAGCCGGGTATGGATTGCACGAATCGTCCGCTGCGCAAGGATTTCGTACTCAATCAGCCGCGCTATCAGGGCGCTTCGATTCTGCTGGCCCGTGAGAACTTCGGCTGCGGCTCATCGCGCGAGCATGCCCCGTGGGCACTGCTGGATTACGGGTTTCGCTGCGTGATTGCGCCGAGCTTTGCGGACATTTTCTACAACAACTGCTTCAAGAACGGCATCCTGCCGATCCGTATGGCCCCCGAGGTCATGGACCGGCTGTTCGCAGCCTGCGCGGCGCAGGAAGGGTATAAGCTGAACGTCGATTTGCAGGCACAAACCGTGACCTCGCCGGATGGCGAGGTGACCCCCTTCGACGTGGATGCATTCCGCAAGCATTGCCTGCTCAACGGGCTTGATGACATCGGCCTGACGCTGACCGATGCGGATGCCATTCGTGCCTACGAGAAACAGCGCCGCGAGCAGGCGCCCTGGCTGGGTCTGTAGGGCAGAGGTTGGGGGCAGTTCGCAGCGAACGCGGCGCAAGGATTGCCCCGTGACCGCGATGGTCCGAAGCATATAATGCTGCTAAATACGATTCTCAGGAGACGAATAATGCATAAGCTTACGAGGTTTGCTTTTCCGCTGATTGTAAGCATGTCGCTGGCTGCATGCGCGACCGGCCCGAATGACCCGAATGCCAACGCCAAGGAGAAGGGCGCGATGGGCGCGGCGGTGGGCGCGATTGCCGGTGCGGTGATCGGTTATCAGGGCGATCATTCCGGTGGAGCCCTGCGCGGCGCGCTGGCGGGGGCTGCGGTGGGCGGTGCGCTGGGTGCGGGCGTGGGCGCCTACATGGACAAGCAGCAGGCCGAATTCGAACGTCAGCTGGCAGCAGAGCAGCGGGCGCACCAGGTGGAAATCGAACGCCTGAAGAATGAAAACCTGAAGATCACCATGAGCAGCGAGGTGTCGTTCGATTTCGGTTCGGCCCAGGTGACGCCTGCGTTTTCCCGTACCCTCGACAAGGTGGCCGATATTCTGCAGCGCTACAACCGTTCCGGCGTGACGATTGTCGGCCATACCGACGATGTCGGTTCGGCGGCCTACAACCAGCGTCTGTCCGAGCAGCGTGCCGATGCGGTGGCCTATTACCTTGAGGACCGCGGCGTGGATCGTCGGCGTATCATGACCGAGGGGCGCGGTGAAGCCGAACCGCGTGCCAGCAATGCCAGCGAAGCAGGTCGTCAGCTCAACCGCCGCGTGGAGATGATCATCAAGCCGGACCCGAACATCCAGTAAGTACTCTGCATCCGCAAAGGCCCGGCCCGATTCTGTATCCGGCCGGGCTTTTTTTGTCGGTCATTGGCGGGAGGCATCTTCGACTATACTTGCACTATGCCTTGCCGGAGGTGTTGCAAGATGTATAAAAGTATTGTGTTCGTGTTGTTCGTTTTCATTTTCCAGTTGCCCGCGCTGGCTGCGGACAAAGGGTTGATGGGGGCTATTATCGGCGCCGGCGCCGGTGCTGCGATCGGTCATTCGATGGACCGCTCGGGCGGTTCGGGCAAGGGAGCGATCATCGGCGCGCTGGGTGGTTACGTTATTGGCTCGCAGATGGAAAAGGGCGGGCAGCAGGCCTCGCCGGAACCGACGACGCAGGGTGCACAGCTGGGGAGCGCGGACTGTCGTTCTGCGGATGACTACGTGAATCGGGCCTCACGTAGTAGCAGCAACGACGACAAGGTGTATTTTCTCGAACAGGCCGTGAAGCTGTGTCCGCAGCATGCTCAGGCGCACAATGATCTTGGCGTGGCCTATTACACGCGCAACCAGCGTCATGATCGGGAGCGGGCAAGGAGCGAATTCAACGAGGCGCTGCGCATTGACCCGAACTACACGGTGACGCGGGACAACCTGCGGAGTTTATGATCTGGCAGTGTTTTTCGGCCCCCTGATTGTTTCTGGTTCAGCCACCGCTGGAGGAAGGCCCGACCTTGATGATAACCTTGGTTTCGATCATGCCTGATTTCACGGAAATCTGACAGCTGCGGTTATCCTTCAGGTAGTAGAGGTCGATATTCTCGTCCTTGTAGGCGTTGATGAAGCGCCAGCCCTGGGCCGGCATCTGCTCGCGGAAGAAGCCGTTGATGCTGTTCGGGTCAACACGATGTCCGGTATAAACCATCACCCCGATTACGGTGCCGGGGGCTTCGTAGATGAAACTCTGGTCGTCCTGACGGGTCAGTTCGCGGGGAATCGGGATATCACCGAACTCCGCGATCACCGGCGGCGGAACGGCCTTGGCTTCACCCGGAGCGGCGGACGACTGAACATCTTCGCCCGTGGCCCTGGCCGCCATTTCCTTGACCGATGCGCATGAGGCCAAGGAAAAAGCCAGCATTGTCATCAGTGCCAATCGCGTTGTCTTGTGCATGCCTACTCTCCTGGAAAACCGTTCCCCTTGATTGAACGCCAGCAAGACTGCCGCAAGCAGGGCTTGTTTGACAAGGTTCCTTATGCGCCGGAAAGCGGCAGGGTGTCTGTGTTTTTATCCGTGGGCAGGGTCTGTGGCTGTCGTCTGGTCTGACGCACTTCGGTGCGCAGCTGGCCGCAGGCCGCCGAGATATCCCGGCCTCGCGATTCGCGTACCACGACAACCCGGTCGGCGCGCACCAGGATTTCACGGAAGGCCTGCACGCGCGCATCGCCCGGACGTTTGAATTCACTGGCGGCGAAGGCGTTGAAGGGCAGCAGGTTGATCGTGCATGGAAGGTCGGCAAGCAGTTCTACGAGCCGGTGCGCGTCGGCATCGCTGTCGTTGATGCCGGCCAGCATGACATATTCGATCAGGATGCGCTTGCTCTGGCCGGCAGCGAAGCGTGATGTCCAGTTGAGCACCTCGGCAATCGGCCAGCGGCGGTTGATCGGCATGATGCGGCTGCGGGTGTCATCGGTCGTGGCGTTCAGCGACAGGGCCAGGTTGCAGGGCAGATCCTCGGCGATCATGCGCTCGATGCCAGGTACATGGCCGGCGGTCGATACGGTGACGCGGCGCGGCGAGAAGGCCATGCCCTTCGGGTCGGTGGCGAGACGAATGAAGCGGGACACCGCTTCAAAGTTGTGCAGCGGTTCGCCCATACCCATCAGCACCAGGTTGCGCGGACGCTCGCCGGTGTGCTGCTGCGCTGCGAAAATCTGGCTGACCATTTCAGCTGTGCTCAGGTTGCGGGTCAGTCCGCCGGTGGCAGTCAGGCAGAAGGTGCAGCCGACCGCGCAGCCCACCTGGGTGGAAATGCACTGTGTGAGTCGCCCCTTGCCAGGAATCAGGACCGTTTCGACCTCGCGCCCGTCGGCCATGCCAAGCAGCATCTTGCAGGTGCCGTCTTCGCTGCGTTGCAGGGCTCGCAGCTCGGTCTGCACGCGACTGCTGTGCAGCTCCAGAAAGTCGTAGAAATGCGCAGGCAGTTGCTCGATGCCGCGCACATCCTGATTGCCACGGCGGAAGATATGTGCACGCAGGGTTTCGGCATGTGCTGGCTTGACTCCGGCCTGCACGCAAAGCGCCTGTAGTTCGTCAAGGTTCATGCCGATGAGCGGAGGGTTTGCCGCGCGGGTATTGCTGCAGGAAGTCATGTTTTCAGAGGATGACCGGAGAGGGCTGAGGAAAAAGACGGGCGGCCATTGGACCGCCCGTTCCGTGTTGGCTTAAGGTCGGATTACAGGCCGTATTTGGCCTTGTTAGCAGCGACTTCATCGGCGCTCGGGGGGGTATGATCTTTGCTTTCGGCCAGGTCGAAGGCGTCGCGCTCACTGTCGCAGGCCTCGTTCAGGGCGATATCGTCGGCAAACACCTCCGGCACATCTTCTTCCGGATAAATGGCTTCCCACGGGCACTCCGGCTCGCAGACCGCACAGTCAATGCATTCCTCCGGAGAGATGAGCAGCATGTTCGGGTAATCGGCATCGGGCTCTTTGGGGATGTAGAAGCAGTCCACCGGGCAGACGGCCACGCATGCGGTGTCAACGCAATCCTTACAAAGCTGGGTAACTACAAACGCCATGTTTAACCTCGCTTGAATTCGTATTTGAATGCGCAATATACAGATTGATTGCATGGGCGTCACGCCCTTGCGCGGTAGGGGTGATTATAATACCCGGTCCGGCTGGCTGCGTCCGGGTCCGGATTGGACGGATGCTTTTCGGTGCGTCCGCGGCTAGTCTTGCCGCATGCATTTCGCGCCCTTTGCTCACCTTCATGTGCATTCGGATTTCTCCCTGCTTTCGGGTGCAATGTCGGTGTCATCCATGCTGAAAAAAGCGGTCGAAATGCGTCAGCCAGCCATTGCAATGACAGATCACGGCAATCTTTTCGGCGCTGTTGAATTTTACTCCGAGGCGCTGCGTCTGGGCGTCAAGCCGGTGCTGGGCTGCGAGGTTTATCTGTGCGACGACCACACCAAAAAGGTCAGCGAAGGACCGCGCGGGCCGCAGTATGCGCAGTTGCTGCTGTTGGCACGCAACAATACCGGCTGGGGCAACCTGATGCGCCTGGTGTCAACGAGTTATCTGCGAGGCTTCTACTACAAGCCGCGCATCGATAAGTCACTGCTGCGCGAGTTCGGGGAGGGACTGATCGCGCTGTCTTCCGGATGGAACGGCGAGATAGAGCGCATGCTGCGCAAGGGCGATGCCGGCGGGGCTGAAAGGATTGCGCGAGAGTACAAGAAACTGTTCCCCAATCAGCATTTCTTCATCGAACTGCAGCGCCACGGCGTGGCCGGACAGGAGGCCATGAATCGCCAGCTTATCGCTCTGGCGCATGCCGAGGATATTCCCCTGGTGGCAACCAACAACGCACATTTCCTCGGGCGTGAGGACTTTCATGCCTTTGAAAGCATGCTGGCGTTGCGCGACGGCAAGACGCTGTCCGACGATGTCAGCGCGCATTACACGCCCGAGAACTACCTGAAGTCCGATGAAGAAATGGTCGAGTTGTTCGAGGATGTTCCCGAGGCGATTGAAAACAGCCTGCATATCGCCAGCCGCTGCAATGTGGATATGCAATTCGGCAACTATCAGTTGCCGGACTTCCTGCCGCCGAACGGCATGGAGCTCAAGGCGTATATGCGCCTGCAGGCTGCCGAGGGGCTGGATGATCGCTGGCCGGCCATCACGGCGCTAACGCCGGATGCGGATCGCTCAGTGTACGAGAAGCGCCTGCAGTTCGAGCTGGATGTGATTGAGCAGATGGGCTTCCCGGGTTATTTTCTGATCGTGTCCGATTTTATCAAGTGGGCCAAGCGTCAGGAGATTCCGGTGGGCCCGGGGCGTGGCTCGGGCGCGGGTTCGATCGTGGCCTACTGTCTGGGTATTACCGATCTCGACCCGATCCGCTACGGGCTGCTGTTCGAGCGCTTCCTGAATCCCGAGCGTGTCTCGATGCCCGACTTCGATGTGGATTTCTGCATGAACCGGCGTGATGAGGTGATTCGTTATGTGACCGAGAAATACGGCGCGGAGCAGGTCGCCCAGATCATCACCTACGGCTCGATGAAGGCCAAGGCGGTGGTGCGGGATGTTGGTCGCGTGTTGGCCATGGACCTGATCAAGGTGAATGCGCTGGCCAAGTTGATCCCCAACGACCTGAATATGACGCTGGAGAAGGCGTTGGCAGCCGAGCCTCGGCTGAAGAAACAGGTCGACGAGGATGCCGAGGTGGCGCGCCTGTTCGAGATCGCCCGCAGGCTGGAGGGCATGCACCGGCATGCCGGTAAGCATGCCGCCGGCGTGGTCATCGGTCGTTTGCCGCTGGTGGAGACCGCACCGCTGTACAAGGAGCCGCGCGAGGACGGCGCGATCGTGCAGTGGGACATGAAGTGTGTGGAGAAAGTCGGGCTTATCAAGTTCGACTTTCTCGGCCTGAAAACCCTGACGGTCATTGATCTGGCCTGTCGCCTGATCCGCAAGCGGGAGGCGCATGCCGATTTCGATATCACGGCCATTCCGCTCGACGATGCGGCGAGCTTCGATCTGTTGCAGCGCGGCGCGACCAGTGCCGTGTTCCAGGTGGAATCGTCAGGCATGCGAGACCTGTTGGTGCGCCTGCGGCCGGATTGCTTCGAAGATATTATCGCGCTGGTGGCGCTGTATCGTCCGGGTCCGCTGGAGTCGGGCATGGTGGATACCTATATCGCCTGCAAGCACGGCGAGCAGCAGATCAGGTACCCGTTGCCTCAGCTCGAGCCGATTCTCAGCGAGACCAACGGCGTGATCCTGTACCAGGAGCAGGTGATGCAGATCGCGCAGGTGCTGGCCGGCTATACACTCGGCCAGGCCGATATGCTGCGCCGCGCGATGGGTAAGAAGAAGCCCGAGGAAATGGCCAAGCAGCGCAAGATTTTCATGCAGGGCGCGGAGGGCAACAAGGTTCCGGCAGACAAGGCCGAGCAGATTTTCGACCTGATGGAAAAGTTCGCCGGCTATGGTTTCAACAAATCGCATTCGGCCGCCTATGCCCTGATTGCCTACCAGACGGCTTATCTCAAGGCGCACTTCCCGCAGGCATTCATGGCCGCCACGCTGTCCTGCGATATGGGTAACAGTGATAAGGTGTGCGGGCTGATTCAGGATTGCCGGCGTATGAAAATCGAGGTGCTTGCCCCGCACGTGAATGCCTCCGACTGGGTGTTTGTGCCGGAAGGTGAGTCCGCCATCCGTTTCGGGCTTGGCGCCGTAAAGGGTGTGGGTGAGGCTGCTGTCCGTGCGCTTGTCGAAGAGCGCCAGCAGGCTGGCAAATTCGATCTCTTCGAGGACCTGGTGATGCGTACGCCGCCGCGTTCGCTGAACAAGCGCATGCTTGAAGCCCTGGTCAAGGCCGGCGCTCTGGATGGCCTGGTGCCGCATGCGCGTGCCGCACTGGAAGGGCTGGCTCCGGCGATGGAAATGGCGGCGCGCAAGCGTCACGAGCAGGATGCGAGGCAGTCGGCGCTGTTCGAGGTGGCGGAGCCGGATGTGGGTGGTGGCGGCTTTCCTGATGTCGCCGAATGGAGCCTCGGAGAGCGACTCAGGCATGAAAAAGAGGTGCTGGGATTCTATCTCACCGGCCATCCGCTCGAAGAATACCTCGGCTATATTGACGGTCTGTGGAATGCCAACCTGGAGAGTGTTGCGGATATGCCCGACGGCGCCACGGTGGTGCTCCCGCTGACTGTCACCTCGGTGCGCACGCACCGCGGGGCACGCGGCACGATGGCTTTCGTACAGGTCGGGGATCTGTTCGGCAGTGCGGAGATGGTTTGTTTTTCGTCGCTTTACAATGAAGCGGTGGAATTTCTGGAGGGAGAGCAGGCCTTGATCGCGATGTTGCGCGTGGACCGATCGCGTGAGGAGTTGTCGCTGATTGCCGAGGCACTGGCACCGCTCGAGTCGGTGCTGGCCGGTCAGGTGCGCCGCATCTGTATTTCCACGCACGCGCTGGTATGGGATGATGCGGCCGTCGCCAGGTTGGCCGCGCTGGCGCGCAACAATCCGGGTAAGGTCGGCGTTCGTTTCCATCTGCATCTGGCCAACGGAGCGACGGCGGAACTTTCATCGGGTCTCTGTCTGTGCTGGAATGACGAGGTCAGGGACAGCTTGCGTGCCTGGTTCGAAAGCAAGGCGGTGCAGTTGTTCTGCAAGCCCTGGCAGCCGGCGCTTGCACCGAGACAGGGGGGGAGAAAAGAAGAAAGGAGGCAATATGCCGCGTAGTTATCTTGAATTCGAACGTCCGATCGCCGAACTTACCTCGAAGATTGAGGAGTTGTCCGGCATGGGCGAAGATGCCGGGCTGAATATTGCCGAGGAAGTGGAAAAGTTGACCGCCAAAAGAGATGCATTGATTCGCGAGACCTATGTGAATGCCGACCGCTGGCAGCTTACCCAGCTGGCCCGTCATCCGGATCGTCCGTATTTCCTCGACTATGTCGAGTCGATGTTTGATGACTTTCAGGAGCTGCACGGCGATCGCGCATTTGGCGATGACGGTGCGATTGTTTGTGGCACGGCGCGTTTCCGTGAGCAGCCCGTGGTTGTGATCGGCCACCAGAAGGGCCGCGATACCAAGGAAAAGATCAGGCGCAATTTCGGTATGCCGCGCCCTGAAGGCTACCGCAAGGCGCTGCGCATGTTTCAGCTGGCAGAGCGCTTCGGCATGCCGGTGATGACCTTTATCGACACCGCAGGTGCATGGCCCGGCGTGGATGCCGAGGAGCGCGGGCAGAGCGAGGCGATTGCCCGCAACCTGATGGAGCTTTCCAGCCTGAAAGTACCTGTGCTGTGCACGGTGATCGGTGAGGGCGGCTCTGGCGGTGCGCTGGCTATCGGTGTGGGCGACAGATTGTTCATGCAGCAGTTCACGACCTATTCGGTGATTTCCCCTGAGGGCTGTGCTGCCATTCTCTGGCACGATCGCGCATATGCTTCGCAGGCTGCCGAGGCGCTGAAGCTCTCTGCCAAGGATCTGGAAGGTTTCGGCCTGATTGACGGTATTATTCCCGAGCCTCTGGGCGGGGCGCATGAGAATCTCGAAGAGGCTGCCTTGCTGATGGGCGATGTGCTTGAGAAGGCACTTAAGGAGCTTCTCAGCGAACCGCTGTCCGGTTTGCTTGATGCACGATACAAGCGGCTGCGCGCCATCGGTGTGTTCTCCGAGGCCTGATGGTTAATGCCGCTTGCTTCGGCGGGCGGCATCCGTATGCTTCGCGCCCTTCCGGGACGCAATGGAGAGGTACCGAAGTGGTCATAACGGCACCGACTCGAAATCGGTTGGGCGGGTAAAACTGCCACGTGGGTTCGAACCCCACCCTCTCCGCCATCCCTCCTGGCCCTCTGTTTCATCCTGCCAAACCAGCCTTGAATTCAATGCTTGAGAGCTTCTCTCAGGGCGTTTCTCGCAGGCGTCAAACAGCTTCACAAGCGCCATGTATACCTGCATAGTACAGCTTAGGAAGAGCTTGTTTTGATGGTTTCCGCGGAGCGTTTTTGATTGGCGGATTTGACCGCTTTTTGGCGATTGCTGGCGCGAAGATTGAAGGAGGGCGGGGCTATTTCTTTCGGGGTTGTCCTGATTGACGATGACGTTTGCTTGCTCAAGGGGCTTGAGCTGGCAATCGATAAGTATGCCAGAGTGGAATTGCGGGGAACGGCATCCGGTTGTGAGGAGGCGCTTGAACTGATTGGCGCGGTGACTCCGGATGTGATCGTGGTGGATATCGACCTGGAGGATGGTGGCGGCTATGAAGTGATCCGCAAGGCGCGCAAGGAAAACCCCCTGATGGAGTGCCTGGTGGTCACCAGCAAGGAGGAAGATTCCTATGTGTTCCGTGCGCTTGAAGCGGGCGCGACAGGCTACAAGTTAAAATCCTCCGGCCCGGTTGCCATCGTCGAAGCCATGGTGGAGTTATGGGAAGGCGGGGCTCCGCTGTGTCCGGACATCGCCAGGATGATTCTAAGACGATTTCACAAACCAGTTGCGGAAGAAGGGTCTCCGCAACTGGGAACCAAGGAAAAGGAAGTGCTTGAGTTGATGTTCAAGGGTTTTTCGCGCAAGGAGCTTGCGGCAATCCTGAATGTCAGTACCAATACCATTGGCACGCATGTGAAGCGTATTTACACCAAGCTGGATGTCTCTTCACGCAGTGAGGCCATCTACGAAGCAACCCGACTGGGTCTCATCTCTCTGGAGGGGCGATAAAAATCACCTTGTTGTAGCCGGTTCGGCATCAGGGAACCTGACGGGCGACTCATCTGGCCACTCGTGTCACCTATTCGGGTGATTGTGATATAAGTCACAGAATCTAATGTTCCGGCATCAATTGAAACGGGCGGCCTGCTTTGGCCGGCATTTCTGAAAATTTATAGTACCTATACAGGGGAGAGCAACACATGAAACGTTCCATCGCTATTGCAGCATCCGTTATGATCATGTCCTTCGCGTCTTACGCGCAGGCCGCGACCAACAATTCCACGGCTACCGTTAACCAGTCTGTCGGCAGTGCCAACAACGCCACTGTTGAGCAGGAAAACGCCAACTTCACCAGCGCCAGCATCGATCAGGCCGGCAGCGTCAACGAAGCCGAGATCGAGCAGACCGGCGATGCCAACAGTGCAGCTATTGCCCAGTCCGGCAACCTGAACGAGGCCGAGATCGAGCAGGCCGGCAACGGCAACACCGCCAGCCTGAATCAGGCCGGCGACAGCAACGCGGCCGAAATCGAGCAGGAAGGTGACAACAACACCGCTTCCGTGGCCCAGAAGGGTACGGGCAACGATGCCGAGGTTGAGCAGTCCGGTAACGGCAATGCCGCTTCCGTGGTCCAGTCCGGCAGCGCCAACATCGCTTCCGTGGAACAGTCCGGTAACAGCAACGAGGCCTCCGTGGCCCAGAAGGGTGCTGGAAATGCAGCGGAGGTTGAGCAGCTGGGTAACGCCAACACCGCTTCCGTGGAACAGTCCGGTGACAACAACACTGCCGAAATTGAGCAGACCGGCAATGCCAACAGCGCCGAGATTGCCCAGTCGGGCGCCGGTAACAACGCTGATGTCGAGCAGGCCGGTAACGGCAACACTGCCGAGGTTGAGCAGATTGGTGTCGCCAACGTGGCCGATGTTGACCAGACCGGCAACGCGAACAGTGCCGAAGTCGAGCAGGTCGGTGCCAACAACTTCGCCGAGGCTGAGCAGACCGGCAATGGCAACAGCGCCGAAATCGAGCAGTCCGGCAACAGCAACGTTGCCAATCTGGAGCAGACCGGCAACGGTAACGTGGGTGACATCGAGCAGATCGGCGCCGGCAACTCCGCTGACGTGGCCCAGAATGGTAACGGTAACGAGGCCGATATCGATCAGAGCGGCAGCGCCAACATTGCCGGCATTTCCCAGCGCGGTAATGGCAACGAAGCCGAGATCGAGCAGGCTGGCAACAGCAATGTCGCCAACGTGATGCAGGCTTCCAGCTACAACGTGGCCAACGTCGAGCAGAGCGGCAACTTCAACACTGCTTCCGTGTCCCAGAGCGGCGGCAACGGCAACGTGGCCAACGTCGAACAGGAATAAGCGCGGGAATAACTTCCTGGAATGGCGGGGGCGGACTTCGGTCCGCCCCTTTTTAATTAAAGGACATTCATGTTTGTCACCTATTAAGGTGATTGTGATGCACATCACACTTTCTTAAGGTGTGCACAAGTGAAAAAAGGTTTGGCGTTCACCGGAGGTTTGGAAATGAAAAAATATATCGCGATTGCCGCAACATTGGTGATGATGTCGTTCGCGACGCATGCCAGCGCAGCCAGCAATTTCTCTTCTGCGAAGATCGACCAGTCTGCCGGTGGTGCCAACGATGCTGCTATTGAGCAGGATGATTCGAACTTCAGCTCTGCCGATATCACTCAGGCCGGCAACACGAACCTGGCCGAGATTGAGCAGACCGGTGATGCAAACACCGCAGCTATCAGCCAGGCCGGCAGTCTGAACGAAGCCGATGTCGAGCAGGCTGGCAACGGCAATGCAGCGACCGTGGCCCAGCTTGGCGACAATAATTTCGTCGATGTTGACCAGAACGGCAACAACAACTCCGCCTCCGTGAGCCAGCAGGGTAACGGCAATAAGGTTGGGGAAATCAAGCAGGTTGGCGATGGCAACAATGCCGAAGTGGAACAGCAGGGCGATGGCAACGCTGTGACGGTTGCCCAGACAGGAAACGGCAACGAGGCTGATGTTGAGCAGATTGGCAATAACAATGCCGCCGATGTTGCACAGACCGGTTACGGCAACACCTCTGATGTCGACCAGAACGGCGCTTCCAACCAGGCGAATGTTGCGCAGAACGGCATGTCCGGCTTTGCCGAGGTCGAGCAGACCGGGTTCGCCAACTCTGCCAGTGTTGAGCAGGACGGCACAGCCAACACCGCCAATGTCGAGCAGCTCGGTAACGGCAATATTGCCAGCGTTGAGCAGATCGGCAGCAGCAACAACGCTGATGTCGCGCAGACCGGCAGCAGCAACAACGCCGATGCCGATCAGGTCGGTAACAACAACATCGCCAGCATCGAACAGATGGGCAGCAACAATTTTGCGGAGACCGAGCAGAACGGCAATAGCAACAATGCGGAGATCGAGCAGAGCGGCAACAACAACTCCGCTGATGTGTTCCAGACCGGCAATGGCAACGTGGCCGACGCCGAGCAGATTGGCGATGGCAACATTACCGAACTGGCCATGCTCGGTGATTTCAACAGCGTCGATATCGACCAGGAAGGCAGCCTGAACAGCGCCTTTGTGAACACCGCGGGTTCGTATAACGATATCAATGTCGAGCAGAGTGGCGACCTGAACACAGCCAATATCGACCAGATGACCAGTTATGCCGATGCCTCGATCATGCAGACGGGCACCGGCAATACCGCCAACATTTCGCAGACCGGTGCCGGCACCGCGAACGCCCGTAATACCGCTTCCATCGAACAGGATGGCAGCTTCAATTCCGCCAATATTTCGCAGAGCGGCGGTGCGGGTAACGCGGCCAGTATCGTGCAGAACTAACTGGCGCGAAGGCCATTCGGGGATGGGCTATTGCCCGTCCCTTTTTTTTCCTGCCTGGCTGCATAGCATTGCAGGATTGTACTAAGGCTGTCCGGGACAGCAGGGGGTTAGGATGATGGCTGACTGGATGGCAAGGGCTTGTCTGTTGATTGCGCCGGTTTTTGTGTTTTGCGGCCTGTGTCCGAACAGCTATGCTCATCCGAAATCCGATATGAAGGCTTCTTTTAATCTGCAACATGATGCCGATACGGCAATGGTGACAGTGCGCCCAAGTGTGCGCGCGGACGAATCGGCCACGCTTGATTACCGCATCAAGATTGCCAAACAGGGCGCGGCCGGCACATCCACCCAGGGTAACGGCGGACGCGTTGATGTGATCGCAGGTCAGGATGTGGACATCGGTCCCGTGCTGCGATTCGGAAGCTTTGCCGAGCAAGATACCCTGCACCTCGAGCTTCGTCTTTGCAGGCAGGGATCGCGCTGCAAGCATGTGGAGGATGTGATAGCCAGCTTCACCACCTCCTATCCCGATGAAAATGGCGAAACGGACTAGCTATACCTCGGTAGCGGCAAACGGCATATGGCATTTCGCCCTGTGCCTGATGCTGGCTGCCCTTCTGCTGCCCAACGCGGCTGCAGCCGACTATTCCAATGCTGCCATCGAGCAGATCGGCAGCAGTAATAATGCCGCTATCGAACAGACCCAGACCCTTGATGCCTTTGCTGCCGTGCAACAGGAAGGCACCAGCAATATCACCAGAATCCAGCAGGGGAGCATCAGCGAAGCGGGCGATCAGAGCTTCCGGGCCACGGTGGATGTCCGTGGTGACCAGAATGTTGTGGACCTGTTGCAGCGCGACGCATTCCAGACTGCCGATGTGGTTCAGGAAGGCAGCTCCAACATTATCTCCATCGAACAGATCGAAGAGGCAACCACGCTGAACGTTCTGCAGTCGGGCGTTTCCCAGGTCCTGCAGGTGCAGCAGAATCGCCTGGCCAATGCGACCATTACCCAGCAGGGCGCGGACAGCGTGTTGCTGATCGAGCAGGGCGGCCGTGATAACACCATGACCATCGGGCAGTACGGCAACCGGAATTTCGCGCAGATATCCCAATCCTCGTACAGTAACCAGTTGAGCATGCTGCAGGAGGGCGATGATAATGCGGCGGCCGTGGTGCAAAGCGGAACCGATGGGGTTGCAGACATACGCCAGCTTACCAGCGGCGCGAAGGTGACCCTGTTCCAGACCAATGCCCAGGGCACGGCCACCATTACACAAAGCCATGCCGGTAATTCCCAGCTTTCGACCACCCTTGAGCAGTCCGGTGCCGAGGCGACGGCGACGATTAACCAGAGCGGGAGCCACAACAACATTCAGGCGACCCAGTCCGGTTTCAAGAATGACCTGTCCGTGAGCCAGGATGGGGAGTTCAGCGATGTCAGGGTGTTGCAGACCGGCAACAATACCCAGTTGAATGTGATGCAGGGCGAATCGAGCTCGGCTGAACAGCGTAACACCATTTCGGTGATGCAGAGCGCCGATAATGTCAATGTGACGGTGGGTAGTGTTGGCCGGAACTACGGCAACAAGGCCAAGCATGTGACCGTGAGGCAGGAATGATGGTGAGCAGGTGCTCCCCCGGGGCCGTGCTGGTGTTGCTGGCCGTGGCTGTGATGATGGCGCCGGTTCAAATCGCGTCGGCAGCGGGTGCCAGCGATCGCAATCTGAAGAAGATCGTGCTGGATCATACCATCACCTACCAGGGGCATGAGTTTTACCGACAGTTTGTTCCCCTGCTCGGCCAGAAGACGGGCAGTATTTATTTCGATTCGGTGACGCTCAAGGAGCACCGTTCCAGGCGCTCTGGAAGGACCATTGTGATCGAACATCGCGAGGCCACACTATTCCGGACGACGGTGTATGCCGGCGATCAATACATCGAGGCCAAGGCCAGGCAGGCAGCTGCCGTGGTCAGTGCAAAGCTTTCCAGGGCGCAGCTTGAAGGATTGTTCTCGCAGGGTGGTGATTTGGCCGGAGACGAGCTGTAGGATGCCTTGTTTGTTGAAGGCTTGGATTTTCAAGGAGACAAAAATGAAAAAGATGCTGTTTGCATGCGTAGTTATGCTGACGATGGGAGCCGTCAATGCCGCGGCGGAGCAGATCATCTACACGCCGGTTAACCCGTCGTTCGGTGGCAACCCGAACAATGCGTCGGGTCTGCTGGCCAGTGCCAATGCCCAGAATAACCACAAGGACCCGGCGGCAGTCAACGCATTGGCCAAGCTTACGCCTTTGCAGCAGTTCAACCAGAATCTGCAGCAGTTCGTTCTCAACCGCGTTGCCGCATCGGTCACCGCCAACATCATCGGTCCGAACGGTGCCTTGACGCCAGGCACGATCACCACGCAGGACTTCACCATTGTTGTCTCCCAGCCGGTGGCCAACGGCCCGCTGACGGTGACCACGACGGATAACAATACCGGTCAGACCACCTTCTTCCAGGTCCAGTAGGTTAGTCCTGTCACTATGAATATTCCGGCTGCACTGATGCTGCGGCATGTATCTGCCATGTTGTTGCTGGCCGGCGTCGCTTTGCTGGCAGGCTGCGCGACGATTGTTGATCGCCCTGTGGGCATCATGAACCATGCCTATCTGCAGCAGCCGAACACCCCGACCTATCGCGATCTGATTAACCTGCCGCGACCGAAGGGCAAGATTCTTTCCGCCGTATATAACTTTCGCGATATGACGGGTCAGTATAAATCATCGCCGTCGAGTAATATCTCCACCCAGGTGACCCAGGGTGCGGCTTCCATCCTGATGCACTCGCTGAAGGAGTCACAGTGGTTCGATGTGGTTGAACGCGAGGGCCTGCAGGATCTGTTGACCGAGCGCAAGGTGAGCCGGGCAACACAGAAAAACAGCAAAAACAAGAACATTCCGCCATTGCCCACACTGCTGCCAGCCAGCGTGCTGTTCGAAGGCGGTATCGTGGGTTATGACACGAATGTACAGACCGGTGGTGCCGGCGCGCGTTACCTCGGTATCGGCGGCTCCGATCGCTATCAGGTGGACCAGGTGACGGTGGTGCTGCGCGCCGTGGACGTTCGCAACGGCAGGGTTCTCGAAACGGTGGAAACCAGCAAGACCATCATGTCCGAGCAACTGGCCGGCAATGTCTATAAATTCGTCGCCTTCAAGAAGCTGCTGGAAGGGGATGTCGGATACAGCTATAACGAGCCCGGCCAGATGGCCGCTCAGGAAGCGATTCAGGCGGCAATCATTCATCTGATAGCGCGTGGTATCCTCAATGGCTTGTGGGAGCTTGAAAACCCGGATGAGATCAACAGCCCGATTCTGGATGGCTATCTTTGATTTAATCACATTGCAGAAGCCGTTTTTGGCGGCATTGTCTTCAGCAGGACGCGTGCTATCTTGCGCAACCCTGCGATGCAGTTGCATGGCTCTGCATTGACTCATCGAAGGAAGGGTGGCCGAGCGGTTGAAGGCACCGGTCTTGAAAACCGGCAAGGGGCAACCCTTCGTGGGTTCGAATCCCACCCCTTCCGCCAGTTGAGCGTGTCGACAAGCATGGTCAGGGAATGCGGTTTGCCGGCAGATGCAAAGACGAAATATTTTGCTACACTGCGGCGCGCCGCGATTGAGGTGTTAGGAATGTGTACACGGAGAGATGGCTGAGTGGTCGAAAGCGGCACCCTGCTAAGGTGTTATACGGGTTACCGTATCGAGGGTTCGAATCCCTCTCTCTCCGCCAGTTTGCCGGTTTGGCATGCTGTACTCGGGACGGGCGACGATGATGATTGATCGTTTTGCCCGGTTCCTGGTCGTTTTGTCCATTGCTGCCTTGCCGGTGTTGTTCAGCGGTTGCGGTGATGAGAAGACAGAGCAGATTGACTGGCAGTTGCCGCTTGCTGCACCCGATGATCCGCATGGTGCGACGATCAGTCAGCCGCTTCCCGGGTGGGCTGAGCAGGCAACAGGCAGCGCTGAACTGGCGTTGCTGCAGAAGGATACGGCCCGATTGTTTACCGTGGGCCTTGAAAGCGGGCTGGAAGTGGAGTTCAGGGATATGCATTTCCGGCTTCTCGGCCTGGCCGAGGGATTGCGCATGAAGTCCGGGGCTTACATTGAGGACGAAAATGTGCATAATCCCGCCGCATTCGTGGAGATAAGCCGGAAGGGTCGGCAGATTTACCGCGGATGGCTGTATCAGGAGTTCCCCGAACTGTTCGGGCCGGATATGGCAAACTGGAAGGTATCGTTGCGTAACGTGAGTGTTACAAAGCCGGAAGAACAACCGGCCAGCGATGTTTCCGAAAGCATCACAGGCACGCGCCCGTAGCTCAGCTGGATAGAGCATCAGACTACGAATCTGAGGGTCGGGCGTTCGAATCGCTCCGGGCGCGCCATATAAGACAAGGGCTCAGCAGAAATGCTGGGCCCTTTGTTTTTTTCTTGTCCAGAGCGGGAGCCTTTGTCTGGCTTTCCCAACCGGAATAGCCGGTTATTTCCTGAGTACCGCTTCCTGGCTGCTTTCAAGTATTGAACTTGGCAGGTGAATCCGCGACATTTCCATTTCTTGGCTTTGTCGCCGCTCTCTGATCAATCGTGGAAAGAAGACATACCCACTGACGAGGCTTCCGGCACGGTTTAATGCTGCCGGCAGTGACAAACCAGGATTCTGAAATTTCTGAATTGGAGTCATTCAAGTGCATACATTGTGGGAAGATTCTGCGGCTGAAGCCTGTAAAGACGATTTGGCGCTTCGGGTATATACCTCTCGCCTTTTGGGGACGGACAAGACGCTGGTGCTTCACGGAGGCGGCAATACTTCGGTCAAGGTCACCGAGAAAAATATCTTCGGCGAGGAAGAGCAGAACCTTTACGTCAAGGGTAGCGGATGGGATCTGGAAACCATTGAGGCCGAAGGCTTTGCACCGGTAAATCTGGCCTATCTTCAAAAGCTGTCAAAACTTCCTGAGCTGTCGGATCCGGAAATGGTGAACCAGCTTGTCACCCATCAAACGCGGGCCTCGGCGCCGGTGCCTTCCGTGGAAGCCATCCTGCATGCCATTTTGCCCTATCCGTATGTCGACCACACCCATGCTGATGCCATTGTTTCTATCACCAATACGCAGGGCGGTGAAGAGAAGATCCGTCAGATTTACGGTGACGATGTGGTGGTGATTCCATATGTGATGCCGGGCTTCGATCTGGCCAAGCTTTGTGCCGAACGTTTTGCCGCCGAAGCGGGGCCAAATACCGTCGGTATGGTGTTGCTGAACCACGGCATTTTCTCTTTTGGCCAGAACGCCAAAGAGTCCTATGAGCGTATGATCGAGCTGGTGGGGCGAGCAGAAGCTTATCTCAGGCAGCATGATGCCTGGGAGTTCACCCCTGAATCCATTAGTCCGCCGAAAGGTAGTGACGTTTCGCTTACCATGGCCAAGTTGCGTTCCGATGTGTCGCAGGCAGCCGGATTTCCGGTCATCGTATCGAGGCAGGCTACTGACAAGACGATGTCTTTTGTTCGTCGCCCGGACATCGATGTGATCGCGCAACAGGGGCCTGCGACGCCGGATCATGTCATACGCACCAAACGCCTGCCGATGCTGGGGTGTGATGTTGCTGCCTATGTAAATGATTATCGCTCATATTTCGAGACTTACGAAGCCCAGGCCAAAGAGCGCAAGGCCATGCTGGATCCTGCTCCGCGCGTTGTGCTGGATGCCGGGCTCGGATTATGCACCATAGGCAAAACAGCCAAGGATGCGGCTATCGTTGCCGATATCTATGACCACACCATGGACATCATCCAGCGTGCTACAGCACTTGGGGGATATCAGGCCCTGCCTGCCAAGGATATTTTCGATGTTGAATACTGGGACCTTGAGCAGGCCAAGCTGCGCAAGTCGGGTAAGGCTCCACAGTTCGCCGGTGAGGTGGCGCTGGTTACAGGTGCCGCTTCCGGGATTGGCAAGGCTTGTGTTGAGTCGCTGCTGGCACGCGGCGCTGCGGTGGTTGCTTTCGATCTGGATGCCTCGGTTGTGGGCATGAAGGAGGGCATTGGCTACCTTGGCCTGCAGTGCGACCTGACTGACGAAGAGCAGTTCAGGAGCGCCCTGGATCAGGCTGTCGAACGCTTCGGCGGGCTCGATATGGTGGTGCTCAACGCGGGCATTTTCCCCGGCGGCTGCCGTATCGATGCACTGAAGACCGAGGAGTGGCAGAAGGTTATGCGTATCAATCTTGATGCAAACCTGATGCTGATGCGTGAGTGCCATCCCTTTCTCAAGCTGGCGCCACGTGGAGGACGCGTGGTCGTTATCGGTTCGAAGAATGTTCCTGCACCGGGGCCGGGAGCAGCTGCATATTCTGCTTCAAAGGCCGCGCTCAACCAGTTGGCGCGTGTAGCAGCGCTTGAATGGGGGAGCGACAATATCCGCATCAACTCACTGCATCCGAACGCCGTGTTTGACACCGGCCTGTGGACGGAAGATGTGTTGGCTGCGCGGGCCAAGCACTATGGCCTGAGCGTGCAGGAATACAAAACCAATAACGTACTGAAGACCGAAGTAACCAGCCGAGATGTGGCGGAACTGATGGCCGAGATGTGTGGTCCGCTATTCGCCAAGACCACTGGTGCCTGGTTGCCAGTGGATGGCGGCAACGACCGGGTGATCTGACCCAATCAATTCAGCATTTCTCAGGAGAGATCATGAAGCATACGAATAGTCCGGTGTTTGGCATTATCGGGGGCAGCGGCGTCTACGATATTGATGGGCTCGAAAACAAGCGATGGGAAAGCGTATCCTCGCCCTTTGGCGAGCCGTCGGACGAGTTGTTGTTTGGCGAGCTGGGCGGTCAGCAACTGGTGTTTTTGCCGCGTCATGGCCGGGGCCATAAGATTCCGCCTTCCGAGATTAACTTCCACGCGAATATTGATGCGCTGAAACGCGCCGGGGTTACGGATGTAATTTCGGTTAGCGCGGTCGGTTCGCTGCGTGAACACCTCAAGCCGGGCATGTTCGTCATTGTGGACCAATTCGTCGATCGCACCTTTGCGCGCAATAAATCCTTCTTCGGCAGAGGTCTGGTGGCCCATGTTTCCATGGCGCATCCGGTATGTTCCAGGTTGGGTGATCACATCGAAGAGGCTGCAAAACAGGCCGGTATCGAGGCCTTGCGCGGAGGAACCTATCTGGTCATGGAAGGCCCGCAGTTTTCCACGCTCGCCGAGTCTGAGTTATACAGGACATGGGGTTGCGAGGTCATCGGTATGACCAACATGCCCGAAGCCAAGCTCGCGCGTGAAGCCGAGCTCTGCTACGCGTCTGTGGCCATGGTGACCGACTACGATTGCTGGCACCCTCAACATGACAATGTGACAGTGGATCAGATCATCAAGGTGCTGACAGCCAATGCCGACAAGGCAAGAAACCTGGTGAAGCATGTCGTACCGATGCTGGGGGCGGACTTGCATGCCGAAGATTGCTCTTGCCGTCGCGCGCTGGAGTACGCGTTGATTACGTCTCCAGACGCACGCGACCCCGCGATGGTCAGCAAGCTGGATGCAGTCGCAGGGCGCGTATTGAACCGCTAGATAATTATTCTGAGGAGCTGAAATGCCAATTAAATCGAGAATCCGTACCGTACCGCATTATCCGAAAGAGGGAATCATGTTCCGTGACATCACCTCTCTCTTGAAGGACCCCGTGGGGTTGCGTATTGCTGTCGACGAACTGCTTCGCCGCTATGAGGACGTAAAAATCGACAAAATAGCCGGCATCGAGGCGCGAGGCTTCATTCTGGGTGCACCGCTGGCCTATGCGATGGGCAAGGGTTTTATCCCTGTTCGCAAGAAGGGCAAACTGCCGGCTGAAACCATAGGCCACGACTACGAACTCGAGTATGGAACCGATCGAATCGAAATCCACACGGATGCGATTTCTCCGGGAGATAAGGTGTTGCTGGTTGATGATCTGATTGCCACCGGCGGTACAGCGGAGGCTGCATGCAAACTGATTGAGAAGATGGGAGGCGAGGTCGTTGAATGCAGCTTTGTGATTGATCTGCCGGACATCGGTGGACGCGCGCGTCTGGAAAAACTTGGTCAGCAGGTGTTTGCCCTGTGTGAATTCGAGGGGGATTGAGATGAAAGTCGAAACCTTGCGGTGGGCGAATGGCAAGCTTGAGATGGTGGATCAACGCATCCTGCCCGCTTCGTTCGAATATCTGGCCTATGATTCCGCGGCTTCCGTAGCGGAAGGTATTCGCAGCATGGTCGTGCGCGGTGCACCGGCTATTGGCGTTGCGGCAGCCTACGGTGTGGCGCTGGAGGCTTTGCGTCTGCAGAACAGCTCACCAGAGGAATTCGACAATGGGATGGAGGTCGGTTTTTCAGTGTTGGCCGCCAGTCGTCCGACAGCGGTCAATCTTTTCTGGGGACTGCAGAGAATGCGCAAGGTTTGGGAGGGCATGGCAGCTGGATCGCCCGAAGATGTGGCCCGGCGTTTGTTGACCGAGGCACATGAGGTTCTGGCCGAGGATATCAGGATCAATCGCTCGATGGGTGCGTTTGGCGCTGAATTGCTGGCGGATGGTGCGCGAGTCCTGACGCACTGCAATGCAGGGGCGCTGGCAACCGCGGGGTGGGGTACGGCCCTGGGGGTGTTCCGCTCTGCGGTGGAGGCCGGCAAGAAGATATCGGTGATTGCCGATGAAACCCGTCCATTTCTGCAGGGGGCGCGACTGACTGCATGGGAGATGGTTCAGGAAAAGATTCCGGTGACCCTGATTACCGACAATATGGCCGGTTTCATGATGGCCAGTGGCGAAATTGATGCCGTAGTGGTCGGTACTGACCGTGTGGCGGCAAACGGGGATGTGGCCAACAAAATCGGCACCTATATGGTCGCGGTTCTGGCGAGGCGTCATAATATTCCGTTCTACGTTGCATGTCCGTTATCAACAATTGATCTCGATATTCCTGATGGTTCTGCAATTCCCATCGAAGAACGTTCGGCTGATGAGGTGACAGGTTTCAGGGATTGTCAGTGG
>Ga0209919_1000191_pt1 | contig 31557 bp, 19 predicted proteins | sample SalPon2A_C_D2_MG_FD_185721 | JGI IMG/M metagenome (GOLD analysis project Ga0209919, IMG submission 185721) | Soil microbial communities from South San Francisco under conditions of wetland restoration - Salt Pond MetaG R2A_C_D2_MG (SPAdes)... | ecosystem: Environmental > Terrestrial > Soil >... | reverse complement strand
CCAGATCAGCAATATATTTTCCTATTTTACTGTAAATTTGTTCGATCTCCGGAGTCAAATTCTTATCGAATTGTGGAAGTTCTGCAATTGGGTCATTCACTTCAATTATATAATCAATTTTATTGATATGAATAAAACTATCACCCAATGCTCTGGGCATATTCGGGTTTACCTGAGCAATAATTGTTTTTGCTTTGGTTGCCGCATTTTTAACTAATCCGACGTCTACTCCATAACTGCAAAATCCGTGTTCGTCAGGAGGAGAAACATGAATTAGTGCTACATCAACCGGTATAATTCCTTTTGTAAAAAGCAGTGGATATTCATAAAGATATATTGGTGTAACATCTGCCCGTCCTTCATTAACAGCTTTCCTGGAATTTCCGCCAATAAAAAAAGCGTTATGTTTAAAATGCTTTTCCATCCCCGGTTTTAAGTACGGCAAATCACCGACTGTAAGAACGTGCATCATAGATACATCACGAAGTTCACTCTTCCTTTTTACAAGAGCATCTATTGTTGCAAGTGGAACGGCACAACCGCACTGCACTACAACATTATCTTCAGATTTAACTACAAGTACCGCTTCTTCAGCAGATACAACCTTTTTCTTATAATTTTCAAGAATATTGAAAGGTATATTTAGCGAGGGTTTTATTTCTTCAGTTGCTGTCATCATTTTAGCCAAACAAATTTATAAGTAAATCAATTAGTTGAAAATACGTGCAGTCTTCTATATTCCAATTCAAACAGATCAGCAATTTTTTGATTTGAGACATAACCTTTATAAGTACAAACACCTTTTGAAAGACCGGGCTCACTTGTTAAGGCTTCCGCCAAACCATTATCCGCTATGTTTTGGATATATTTTAATGCCGCATTATTTAATCCATAACTTGCCGTTCTTGGAACAACAGCAGGCATATTAGGAACACAGTAATGAATTACATTATTCTTCATAAAAACAGGATCGGATAAAGTTGTAATCCTGCTGGTCTCAATACAACCACCCTGGTCTATCGAAACATCCACAATTACAGCATTTTTTTTCATCTGTGAAACCATTTCTTCAGTAACAATAAGCGGAGCTTTTTCAGCTTTTAAAAGAACTGCACCTATAAGAACATCAGCAAATTTTACACCACGCGAAATAGTATATGGATTTGCCATAACTGTGGTTACTTTTTTCCTGAAACTGGAATCAATTTTTCTCAAACGCTGGAGATCGTTATCAAGAACAATTACCTGTGCGCCTCGTCCGAGCGCAGCCCGAGCTGCCGTAGTTCCTACTACTCCCGCGCCTAAAATTACAACTGCTGCAGGAGCCACACCAGTAATTCCACCTAGTAAAATTCCTCTTCCAGAGTTTTGAGAACTTTCAAGATATCTTTCTGCTACCTGTATCGCAATTTGTCCTGCAATCTCACTCATCGAATGGAGTACAGGCAGCTTTCCTTCATTCTCAATTAATTCATAACCAATGGCTGTAACTTTCTTTTCGAGAAGTTTCTCCACGGTAATTTTTTGCCCAACAGCAAGACGAAGAAATGAAAACAGTATCTGGTTTTCCTGAAGAAGTTCAAGCTCATCATTATCCAGATTACTTACCTTTGCAACCAGTTCTGCCCTATGGTAAATCTCTTCGGCTGAATAAACAATTGATGCACCGGTTTTTATGTAATCCTGATCGCTGAAGTGACTCCCCTCGCCTGCGTCAGTTTGAATATAAACTGTATGCCCGGCTCTTATGAGTGAATCAACCCCGGCCGGTGCAAGCGCCACTCTTTTTTCTTCGAGCAGATTTTCTTTAAGTATTCCTATTCTCATAGAATAACGTATTTTTTTTGATAATCAAAATTACCTATTCGGAGCTAGATTATCAAATGTAAATACAATAACGGCAGGAGAAGTTTAATTTAAATTTACTATTAGTTACAAAATTTGAACCAAATGATTTTAATCACATTTTTTCAGACCTTCTATGCTTTTCTGGCGCATAAGGCTTTCCAAGTGAATTGCCATAAATAAACGGTTCATAAACTCAATGCTAAGTCCGGATCTCTCACCGTTTTTTATAGCCTGCTGCAGTACAGCATTCCACCTTTCGCTCTGCAGAATTTCCATATTATTCTGCTTTTTATATTCTCCTATTTTTTCCGCTAATTTCATTCTCTGCGAAATAAGTTGAACATGTTCCTCGTCAATCAGGTTTATTTCCTCCCTGTATTCACCGAGTCCCTCAGTTATGTCATTTTTTAATTTATCTTCTTTGTTCCATTTTAATTTATTTAATATCTCCGCCAGTTTGGCCGGAGTAACCTGCTGGGCTGCATCGCTCCATGCTTTATCAGGATTTATGTGTGATTCTATCATTACCCCTTCAAGACCTAACTCAGCGGATTTTAGAGCGACTTCTTCAACAAGGTGTCTTTTACCCGCGATGTGTGAAGGATCACATATCATCTTCAGTTCGGGATGCCTTTTTTTCATTTGAATTGCCAGGTGCCACATTGGAACATTCCGGTATTGTGTATTTCCTATGGCGCTGAAACCGCGGTGAATTAAACCGAGATTATCTATTCCGGCTTTTCTTATCCTTTCAACCGCTCCGGTCCACAAATCCAGAACAGGACTGAGCGGGTTTTTAATCAATACCGGCACATCACTTCCTTTTAAAGCGTTGGCAATTTCCTGCACGCTTGCCGGGTTTACAACCGACCTTGCCCCGATCCAGAGCATATCCACTTCAAAATGCAGCGCATCTTCAACCTGTTTTGCGTTAGCAACTTCCACTGTAACAGGAATTCCCGTTTCCGCTTTTACACTCTGAAGCCAGGGCAGACCTTTTGTACCGATTCCTTCAAAAGTTCCCGGCCGAGTGCGCGGTTTCCATATTCCCGCCCTGAAATAATCGACTCTCCCGACCTTTTTAAGTTCCATTGCCGTACTCATTACCTGCTCTTCAGTCTCAGCGCTGCAGGGGCCGGCAATAACAAGCGGTTTATTATTAAGTAGAGTTACACCGGGGGATTTTTGTGATTTCATCGGGTTACACCATTTTGTTTAAGTTTGGTTTAAAAACAAAAAACCCGGCCTATTGACCGGGTTGCTTATTTACTTATTTTTTTAATTTCAGTTTAGATAATAGCTACCCGGCCTGCTTTGTTATAAAAGTAGTAAAAGAAAAAATAAAATCGGCTTGTAACTATTCGGTTTTTCATATTAGGTTTCAATATATTTTTCTTTTTGATTAAAAACAAGGGTTAAGGAAAAATTCTCCCCGGTGAGGGTGTTCGACCGGGGAGATGGAGATAGATGGCCATAACATATCCGGTCATCTATTCCATAAAATAATCCTGGTGATAACAATATTCATCAAAAAAGATTATATACCTAAATCTGATAATTGGATTGAAAATTCATTTTCAGACAAAGGGACAAAGTCGCCTTTCCCTTCGATAAACCTGTAGTTATCAGATAACCTCACGTGATCATTAATAATATTTTCAAGAGCATTTATGATGTAGTCAATCTCCCAATTTTGCATTGTAGGGTGCAGGGATATTCTAACCCAGCCTGGTTTTTCAGACAAATCACCATTATCGATCATGCTGGTTATTCTTCCTGATTCGACCCGGTCAATATTAAATAAAATATGACCATAGGTACCTGCGCAGGAACAGCCACCCCTGGATTGAATACCATATTTATCACTTAAAAGTCGGACTATCAGGTTATGATGAATACCCGGGACATAAAATGAAATAAATCCAATACGGTTTTGATTTTCAATCTCAAGTACTTTTAAGTTTTCAATTTTTTGCAAACCATTAAATAGATGTTTTATTAATTCGTGCTCCCTGGCCAGAATATTTTCAACTCCCATTTTTTCCTTTAATAAAACAGCAATAGCACCTTTAATTGCCTGAAGAAATCCGAGTGTACCACCATCCTCCCTAATTTCAATATCATTAAAATACTGTCTTCCGCCCCATGGGTTTGTCCATTTTACCGTACCGCCGCCGGGATTATCCGGGATACTGTTAAAGTAAAGTGATTTGTTGAATATCGTTACGCCCGAAGAACCCGGGCCGCCCAGAAATTTGTGAGGAGAGAAAAATATTGCATCCAGTTTTTGTGCTTCTTTTTCCGGGTGCATATCGATGTTAACATATGGAGCTGAACCTGCAAAATCTACAAAACAAAGCCTGTTATATTTATGCATTAGCTCCGCCATCTCGTAGTAAGGAGTAACAATACCGGTAACATTGGAACAAGCCGTAAATGAGCCGATAATTCTCTCCCTTTCTTTATTGGAAATCAATAATTCTTCAAGATGGGTTAAATCCGGGGTACCATCTTCAGCACGTTTAATAATTTCAACATCACACAGGCACTCAAGCCAGGAAGTCTGATTTGAATGATGTTCCATATGCGTTAAAATAACCAGAACTCGTTTTTGCTTTTGGACAGGCATCACAATATTTCTATAACCTTCGTATACTCTCAATCCCAAAATTCTCTGAAGCTTATTTACTGCGGCAGTCATTCCAAAACCGGCAAATAGTATAACATCATTTTCACCGGCATTAACGTGTTTTTTAAATATGTTTTTTGACTGGTGGTATAAATCCGTCATTACGTTACCGGTTAAAGTGGTCTCAGTATGAGTATTAGCTACAAAAGGGCCTATGGAGTGAGTTATAAAATTTTCAACAGGTTGATACATTCTACCGCTTGCCGCCCAATCTGCATATATAAGCTTTCTGTTTCGACCGTCAAAAGGATACATAAGATTCTGGCCTATTATATTATCCCGAAACGGACTAAAATATTTTTCAAGATCTTTATTTACCATTATAAAATTATTTTTTTGAAATATGTCATTATCAAACTGTAGAAAGCTCTCCCCTGCGAAGGTGTATATGCCGGGGAGAAGGGAGATATATGAATCGTACCTTACCTGAGCCTAGCCAACTTTCCGGCAAAGGTATTCCGGAAAAGTCAGTGTCTTTACTATATTAGAGGAAAACCAATTATTATCTTTTTGATTCACAAAATTTCATATTTTAAATGGATCATCCTGTCGCCCGCCTGATAAACACTCAGATTCCAACAGTAAACAGTAATTTAAGACTGCCGGCTAAAACTTTATGTAAATAAAAAACCACGCTGCTATATAACAGAAATGTTAATCCCAGAATCAAAAGGGATATAAAAAAGAATTGAGCCTGTTGTTTCATCTTTACTTCCCTGATTATTTTTAAATAATTTTTATCAGTCGAGGTTTTTAAACGCCTCCATGACAATATCAGGAGTCAAAATTTCTGGAAGCACTGCTGGTTTTTTGCCCGGTTTATACAACACATACAACGGAACACTGTTCCTGCCGAATTCAGCAAGGGCTTTAGTTATTACAGGATCGCTGGTAGTCCAGTCTCCTCTTAAAGCAAGTACATTTTTTGCTGTAAATTCATCCTGTACTTTCTTTGAGCCGAAAGCAACCCTTTCATTTACCTGGCAGCTAAGGCACCAGGCGGCGGTAAAATCCACGAATACTGGTCGCCCTGATTTTACGGCATTTTCTACTGCTTCAGGGGAATATTTACCCCATTCTATACTACCCTGCCTGACAGTTGAAGTATTCTCAGGGGTTTTAGCCTCTATGTTTTTGAGAGAAAAAACAAGCGAGCCTATGATTATTACTATAGATAGAAACTGTGCGGCTCTTCTCACTTTTGCTTCTTTTGTCACATTACCCCACCTGCCGTAAATCCATCCCCCAATTGAAGCAATTATAAGAGAGGCTAATAAAAATAATACTCCTTCGCTGCCCGTCTGCAGGCTTAATACCCAGAGCAGCCAGAGTACTGTTGCCATCAGCAAAAACCCCATAAACTGCTTGAACGATTCCATCCAGACTCCCGGCTTGGGTACAAACTTCAATAGTTTCGGAATATTAGTCAGAAGCACATAAGGCAGTGCCATCCCGAGCCCAAGAAATGTAAAGACAAGAAGTGACACATAAACAGGCTGGCTGAGAGCAAAACCAAGTGCGGATCCCATAAACGGCGCAGTACAGGGTGTAGCAACTATTGTGGCCAGCACACCGCTGGTAAATGATCCTAAATAACCTGAACTCTTCAGGTTCTGTCCTGTTGCGGAAAGAGAGGTTCCAATTTCAAAAACACCGAACATACTTAGTCCGAACAGGAACAGGAGAATTGAAAGAACTATCACAAATCCCGGTGACTGCAGCTGGAATCCCCATCCCAGGTACTCGCCGCCAGCGCGGAGAGCTATAAGCAGGCCGGCAAGCACCCAGAATGAAACCAGCACACCAAGTGTAAATGCAAGACCGTGTTTCTTTGTCTTGCCTTTATCTTCACCAGCCTGTTGAATAAATCCCATTATTTTAATTGACAGAACCGGCAAAACACAGGGCATAAGGTTCAGTATTATTCCTCCTGCAAACGCAAAAATAAGCGCAATAAAAAGCGAAGTATTTTCACCTGAACCGTTGTTTGATAACGGTGGATTAGTTGCTGCAGCAAAGCTTGTATCGCTTAAACTCACAGAATCTCTTGTGAATGTGTTATTTTTTTCCGAACCTTTTTTAGGTGTTTTATTTTTAACTACCGTTTGGTCTTCCAGTACAGGTGTTGACTTTTCTTCTCCCCTTGCGTTTCCAGTTACTGTAATTTCAACTTCATTTACGACGGTAGCCGGGGGGAAACAACTCTGGTCATTGCAGGACTGGTAGTTAAAATTAATCGGCACTTTATATTTGCCGGGCGTAATGTTCTTACCAACCTTAATTGCAACACCGAACTTTACTGTACCTACGTATGCAGAAACCGGGTCAGGTGAGGAAGGAAAAACTAAATCCTCAGGAACCGGGTAATCCACTTTTGCCAGCGGGAATGATTTATTACCTGATGTTATAGTAACAGGGATTAAGAATTCATCTTTAGGTTTATTTGAATTTATATGATAACCGCCCCTGATGGATGCAGTTAATTCAATTTTTGTTACACTTCCGGCAGTTGATTTTATATTGTTTGAATTGAGATATACCGAGACCAGGTTTGCTTGTGGTTGAGCAAACAAGGCATTTGTCAAAATTAATATAGCAATCCCTATAAAAGGAAAAATGCTTTTTTTAATCATTCTATCTCCATATTAGAAAAGATTATCAGGCACTATTACAGAAACGCAGTCTTTATGACAGATAATATCAAAGAAATGCAGGTCTGGTGTAACCAGGTAATATTCTTTCAGCATTTCAATTTATCTTTATCCACTATTATTAGACCAGTATCTAAAACTATTAATAAGACGATCCTTACAGCATATTCCCCTATCCGGGCAGCAATAATTTTGAAATATTTACCTCCCCGGGATGCTAACGGGATTTTCCCGGAGAGGCATTGTACTACAGAGGGACTTTTTGCTATAAGAATTGATGAATTAATTAAAACCAGTTTAAGTTATTCACCAAAAATTTCTTGCAACTTAGTATCAAGCGGAGCCAGGTCCTCAGCATATCTTCCAATTATAATTCCATTTTTATCAATAAGAAAATGCGCCGGTATGGAACTAATGTCATACGGCTCATCAAGGCCCTGGTCAATCGGCATATGGGTTTTCTTATCCCATTTGAGCCCTCTTAACACCTGGTGCCAGATACCTATTCCGTCTTCTTTAATTGCTTTTTTCCATGCTGCCGGATTACTGTCATCATCTCCTATGCCAATAAATTCAATTCCTTTTTTGTGGTACTTCTTATATAGTTCAACAAGATGTGGATGGCCCGCACGGCATGGAACGCACCAGCTTGCCCAAAAATCGAGCAATACGTATTTACCCCTGAAATCTTTCAGATTTAGTTTATTTCCCTTAAGGTCTACTGCCGAGAATAAAGGGGCAACAGCACCAGGTGAAGCTTTCTTTAATTTTTCAATTTGCTTTGCAGCCGAGACTCCGTATATACCATCTTTTACTTCAGATGTAAATGAATTATAATAAGCTTCATCCTTTTCAAGCCCGATGTTTTTTATTTTTTGGGACAGTATAAACGAAGATACAATAGAAGCGGGATGTGTTTTAATATAGTTTTCATCAATGGAATCCATCTTTGAGGTTATTGCAGAAGTTGATTCATCATTTTTCTTAAGCCTGGCCAGAGCAGCTTCAATTTTTGATTTATCTGATTTTTCCCTGGCTGTTTTATATTCCCTGCTTATTTCATGGTATTCTTCCATTAAAGATGTAAGCTTATTCCTTAATTCTTTTCCCAGGGATAAATAGTTATCATATTCTTCCTGTGTTTTAGAGCCATTTACATCACTTACTAACATTTTATAATTACCCTGTTCCTGGCTGTATTTTGCCGTATCCAGTTTTACACTGATTTCAGAATTTTCTATAAAAAAACTAGAGCCTAAATTCCTGCCATCAACTTCAATAATAAGCGACACTTGTCTTGGGGACGATACAGATCCCCGTAATTCAAATTTACCATCTGCTATCATACCTGAATCAAGTGTTGTTGACTTAAAGTCATCTCTATTAAAGTAAACCAATTTTACAGAAGCTTTGTTTAGACCTTCAATATTTCCTTTAATCAGAAAGGAGTTTCTACCCTGAGTACTCGCGTTAAGATTAAATCCGAATAAAATTCCGGAAATTATTAAACTCAAAAAAAATATTTTTGTTTTCAATTTCTATTCTCCTTCTAAAATCCAGTATACAATTATCCTGTTCTATTAAATCACAATAATCAATTAAATAATTCAGTAAGTTTATTCTGAAGTTCCTCACCCCTTAGATTTTTAGCGATGATTTTCCCGTCAGGACTGATGAGCAGACATTGAGGTATAGCCTGGATGCCATAATAACTTGAGACTTCGTTCTTAAATCCTTTAAGATCCGATACCTGTGGCCATGGTAGCTTGTCTTCTTTTACAGCTTTTTCCCATTTTGCCTTGCTATCATCAAGTGATACACTGATTACAGTAAAACCTTTTTCTCTGAATTTATTATATGCTTTTAATACATTGGGATTTTCCTGTCTGCACGGATGACACCAGCTTGCCCAAAAATCTAATAATACGTACTTCCCCCTAAAATCGGCCATATTAACAGGTTTATCATTAATATTATTTTGAGTAAAATTTAGGACAGGCTCCCCGATCTTACTGTGCTTTAATAAATTAAGTCTTTCACCTAATTTTCTGCCTGTAATTGAATTTTTGACAGTATTGTCAAGTTCATCATAAAGCGGTTTAACATCTTCATAATCACCTATAATAGACCTGTCTGACACAAGGCTGAGCGAGAAATAACTATCCGGGTGTTCAGCGATATATTTATTCGCTATTAAATCACGTTCTTTATTTAGCTGATCAATTTTTTGCTCCAGGACACTTTTCTCGTCTTCTTTCGCTTTATTATTTTGTTGATATAAATCTATCAGCTTGTCCTGCAGATCCTGTGTTGAAGCATAATAGGCTTCTGCTTCATCCTCGAGTTTTGAACCTGTAATATTTAAACTTTGCATTGAATCGACACTACCTGTAATCTCAATTTTGTCTCCATTATCGGCAAAAATAATCACATAATTCATTTCTGTAACCATATAAACTTTCATCGGACCGGGTAAATTTGCGGTCCAGTTAAAAATACCTTTAGTTACTTTTACTGTATCTGATTTTTCCAGAAAACTGAAAACCACCTCTCCTTTTAGCCCTGTAATATTCCCTGTAACAGTTGTTTTCTGTGCAAATATCCCGGGACTAATTAGAATAAACAGCAAAAAAGAAATTGTTATTTTATTCCGGAATGCTTTTATCCACATAAAATTCTCATAAAATATTTAAATGCTTATTGAAAAGAAATAAGGGTAAATGAGCCTGATCTAAAAAAACAATCTTTATGATCAGGCTTATTAAATTATTAAAGGAACAACTACTATAAATTTTCCTTTATTTTATTTTCCAGTTCTTGGCCGTGGAGATTTTTGGCAATTATGACTCCCTGTTTATTTAACAGTACTGTAGCGGGGATGGAATGAATACCATAAAGAGTACACACTCTTGCAGGGCGATACTTTTCCGGAAATTCATCGTCAACATTGATCCATGGAATTTTGTTTTCTTTTATTGATTTTGTCCAGGCTTCTTTATTACTGTCATCCGAGACACCCAGAATTTCAAAACCCCGGTTTTTGTATTTGTTGTAGATTATCTTCAACCCCGGAATAGATTCAACGCAGGGCTTACACCAGGAAGCCCAGAAATCAATCAGGACAACTTTACCCCTCAACGAAGAAAGAGATAATTCTTTACCATCCGGTTGTTTGAGAGTAAAATCGGGAGCTTCTTTACCCGGCTGAATTCTTTTAAGAACATTCAGATTCTCTTCCAGATAATTGAAATAAACAGATTGCCTGACATTATCCGTAAAACCTGAAAGGATTGCATCCAGTGTATCCACCGAGTTATAATTATCATTTATCTCTGTTCGCATTAGATATGCTGCAACAACAGATGAGTTATTTTTACGGGCAAATGCAAGAATTTTCTTCCTCATAACTTCCTGCACATCTTCACGTAATTTGTCCACCCTGTCTTCGAGTTTTTCTTTCAGGGACGGATCTTTTGCCTTTTTTAGTGAATCATAGGCCAAATTCAGATCTTTATAGACAAATTTACTATTCTGAGTAAAGCTATCATAAAGGTTTTGTTCTTTTGATCCACTTACGACCGGTTGAAGATTATTTTGCATGCCATTTACTGTATTTGCAGTATCAAGAGACACATCTATAGTACCGGGTTCCAGCCAGAATGAAGCATAATATTTAGGTGATTCAAATAAAAGAGTTGCATTTACAGGTGAATGGATTTTACCGGTTAATTGGAAATGGCCATCCTTTACTTCAGTCTGACCAAGGGTGTCAGCTTTACCGGGTTCAGAATAAACCATAAGAACGGCTTTGTTGCCATCCAATCCTTTGACATTGACATTTAATTCAAAAGTATCTGCGGATTGTTTAGTGCAGGAATAAAAAACTAACAGGAACCCGGTACATAATATGTACCAGGCCCTGATTAGATATTTAGTAATATTTAATTTATCAGTTTTTAATAACATTATTCTTAAAACCTTATTTTAAAAAGTTAATCCTGAAAACTGAATACCAAGAGTTACTGAGCGGGGTTTAGTAACAATTCCCGTAATTCTCTGGTAATTATCAGTATTCGTAAGGTTATCTATTTGCAGGTAACCGTTCAATTTGCCTGTAATTCTCTGAATTACACCAAGATTAATTTGAGTATATTTGGGATACACCATATTGTATCCATCCGGGTAACTTTTAACAGCCGGATTATAAGTACCACCATAGATATCATATAGAAATTGTTCGTAATCTGCCGCAATCCAGTGACCGTACTGGAATGCACTCAAATTTATAGTGGTTCCATCTACAGGCTTAACAGAAATATTAGTTGAAATTGTATAATCAGGCTGGCCTGTTAACTGATCACCGACCTTAAGAGTACCGCTGTAATTTGGCCCGGGATTATTAACTGTACTTTTAGTCTTGCCAAAGTTTACATTAATGGTCAGCCAATCAAAAGGCTGCGAGATAGCCTTAATTTCGAAACCCTGATTTTTTATTGAACTCAGGTTCTGGAATTGATATATTTCACGTCCCTGGCTGTCAGCACCAAGATCTACCAATTCAATTAAATCTTCCGGTTTTTGATCATAATAGGTAAAACTAAGCGAAAGCATATCGCTGTAATAAAGATCAAAACCAAATTCATAACCTTTCTGAACCTCTGATTTCAAACCGGGATTAGGCTGTTGAACGCTGTAGGCACTTTCACTTCCTGTAAGCTGGCCTGCGTCAGGAACTATTACCGACTGTCCCCATGCAAGACGTCCTTTAACCATCCAGGGACCGACTTCGTAAACATAACTGGCACCCAGACGAGGTGACCAGGTATAGGAATCATTTGCACCCAGTGGGCGTTTATCAGCACGCAATCCACCGGTAAGGAAAAGAAAATCACTAATTGAAACCTGGGACTGGCCGAAAAATCCTAAGTCCTTTGTATACCCGGGATTTTGATCAACAAAGGTGTAATTATTCCGATCTTTTACATTACCTGTAAAGTATGGCAATGAAAACTGGGTCCAGTCAATACCCGCAGTAATAGAAGAACTTAACATTTCACTGAATTTTGCGTTATATGAAGTATTATATGCCGCAGACCATCTTTGATCATACCTTTCCTGTATTAAATACTGGCCGTTTGAATCGGGGGATCTTGGATAGTTAAAATATTTCAGCCCGTTGAAACCCGCTGTAAAATTATGTGTCCAGTTTTCGTTAGCTTTATAGCTTAGATTTAAAGCATAAGTATTGTACCTGTTTTGCGACACTCTGTTCGGAGGAGATGGCGGCATGCCCAATGCTTCATTACGCTGTTTTGAAATAGGATCCCATCCTGAAACATTATTGCGCTTTGAATAATTTATAGAAAATCCGCCCGTAAGCTTGCCAAGATCAAATCTTGAAGAAGCTGATAAACCAAGACTCTGTTCCTCAAATAAATCGACCCATTGCGGCAGGTTTTCATAATCGATCTGTACATTATAGTCAAAAACTCCATATCCGCCTGACGCACTCATTAAATACTGTTGTCCAAGCGGGGTATGGTTAGGCACATATTTATTGTCAACATTTTTAACGGCGATTTTGCCGGACAATCTTGTAGTGCCGCTGTTACCGTGTTTAGTAAAAATCTGCATTACACCGCTAATTGCCCTCGATCCGTACATTGTTGAAGCTTCAGGACCGGGAACTACTTCAACACGCTGGATTACAGACGGGTCCATATAGGTTATATACGCAGGATCAGATACTTCGACACCATCGACATACACTTTCATTGTAGATGCCGCGCCGCTCAGCGAAGTAACTCCGCGTACAGAAAAAGCACCGTAAGTAGTACCTACACCTTCGACGGAATAAATCGCTCCAGGTACAGATAATCTTACTACTTCAGCAACATTTGTAGGATTAATTTGATCAATATCGTGGGCTGAAATTACACTTATAGTATTAGGAAGTTTTTTAACAGGCGTCGGAATTACAGTACTTGTTGTTACAACTACCTCGCCCATTTTTACTTCCGCCGGAGTCAATTGGAAATTTAATTCGACTGTTCTGTTTTCCGGTACATTCACGGTTTCTGTTTTGCTGCTGTAACCGACGTACTTGACAACTATGGTATAATTTCCCGGGGCCAGGTTAGTGAATTCATAAACCCCGTCCTGGTCTGTCGTTGTTCCGGTAGTTGTACCTTTAATTAATATATTAGCAGAAATTAAAGGATCATTGGATGAAGCGTCAGTAATTCGTCCTTTTATCTTTCCATTATTCTGCTGGACAAGTTTAGGCGAATTATTTTCATAATTAACTTTTTTAATGACTATCTGGTTGTTGATACGTTGAAAAGCCACACCGTACTGGCCGGCCAGCCTGTATAACAAATTATAAAGTGATTCATTAGTAACATCAATAGTAACCGGGGCATTTAGAGGCACATCCTTATCAGCATATAAAAATTTAAAATCAGTTGAGCTTTCTATCTGCTTTAGCGCCTGACCGAATGTTACGTTTTCAGCTTTTACAGTTAGCTTTATATCTTTAAGATCCTGGCCGCTTGCAGGTGATGCAAACAGGAAATTGAAGAACATGGCCTGTAGGAGTAAGCCGAAGAAGGAGAAGTATGCTGTCATTTTAATTACTTTCAGTAATGATAGAGGATCACTACTTAGTGTTTTCAATTTGTTAAAATAAGACATATATTTAAACTCCGAAATGGTTAAGCATTACCCCTTTCGTTTCAACCAACGCCTTTACTTTTAGCAACGGCGGATACTTGGGGGATTATTTGTTTGGCTTTTCAAGCCGTGGCAAGTAGAAGTTGCTGCGGCTTTATTTATTTGCACTCTGATTTATGTGAAAGATTCTCACGTCGCCCCGGCAAGTCGGGACTCCTCAGAATGACATTCCGCAACTAAGGATATTCGTTTTCCTTCATGGCTCTTAAACTCCTCAATAAATTTTAATTAATGATTATATTTTTTATATCCAATTTGATATCTGAAATGCATCCACCGCCGTGGATTGGTTTCCTGATTTAAATTCAGAATTCTCTTACTTTTTATAGAAAATAATTTTTTTAAGCTTTTCCTGGTCTCCGACAGTCTTATAATCAAGCCCTGTTAATGATTTTAGTGCTTTAACAACAGTCCAGAATGAATCCTGATCGAAATTGGCGCTGACTTTTAAATTATTAAGACTTTCATCCTGCAGTTCAAATTTCACCCCGTATGCCCTTTCCAGCACTTTAAATACTTTTGACAATTCAGTGTTGGAAAAAACAAGAACATTATCTTTCCAGCCGGTTACCTGCTGTCCATCAAAAACACCTATGTTTGATATATTTGCAGGTATGTTGTAAGTGTATTGTTGACCCGGCTGAAGAATATTTTGTCCATTAGTTTCGTTATCAGATTTTTTGCGAACACCGACTTTGCCTTTTATTAAAGCAACTGAGCTGCTTTCTTCGTCAGGAAAAGCTTTTATATCGAATACAGTACCAAAATCAGTAACCGTAAGTTTATTTGTATGAACAATGAATGGTATCTTCGCATTGTGGGTAACTTCAAAATAAGCTTCGCCGGTCAGCTTAACTTCCCTTGAACCTTTTCCAAACCCGTTGGATATTTCCAGAGTACTCCCCGCATTAAGAATGACAACCGAACCATCGCCGAGCACAACCTGTTTGATGTTACCAAGTTCTGTCGTAATTGACTGCAAAGAAAGGTTTTTAGTTTTATTTTGAAATAGACTGAATTGATTAACGGCAAGGTAGGATACCGTTGCAATAAGAAACAAAGCAAAGCTAATACGGGCGAACTGTATCGCAGGTCTGTAGGATTTCCTATTAGCCTTGTACCTGGCAAGATAGCTTTCTTTCCCACCTTCATCAATATTTTGGCGTGCAGCACCATGGGATTCTTCAGAACGCATTTTGGACTGAATCCTGTTCCAGGCGTGGTCTTTGTCCCATTCCTCACGCGGAATCTTTTCCAGAAATTTGTTTAACTCAGAAACTTCTGCATCGGATGCTTTTTTAGTTGAGAAACGCCGGTTAAAACTCTTAAATATGTCAGAAATTTTCATAGATTTTCCATTATCAAATTCTTCCCTGTTTATTATAAGTCGATTTAACCTTTAAAAACCCTCAATCGAAATAAGATTAATCTTTAATTCTTGCGCCTATTATGTAAATGGTTATTTTATAAGATGTTATAGATGATCTGATATTGCTTTACAGGCATTTTCCTGATAAAAGATTATAAATTGATATTTTTTTCCAAATACGGGGGATATATAATTTTATTTCATGAAAGGTGTGAGGATATCTCGGAGAGTTTTTGTTGCAATCGATAGCTGTCGTTCTACAGTTTTTACACTAATATTCATTGTGTCCGCAGCTTCCCTGTATGACATGCCATTAATTTTCACGAGAATAAAAACTTCACGTCTGCGGAACGGTAGTTTTCCAATTGCATTGTCAAGGAATTCTTGCAATTCGGTTTCTTCATAATTACCCGCCCGGCCTGAATTTATGTCTGAAAATAGTCCTCCTATTCGCTCAGCCGCTTTTATTCTTACAGATAGATGTTTACGATAATCCAGAAGTTTATTTTTTACTGAGCTGTATAAGTACCCTTTCAGGCTCCTAATTTCCGGGAGGTCACTTCTATGTCTCCAGAAATTTACAAACACTTCCTGGACCAGGTCTTCAATTGCATCGAAGTCTCTAATAAAATATTTAAGATAATTACACAGATCATCATAAAACTCATCGAACAGAATTCTAAAGGCGGATTCATCACCATTGCCAATGGCTTCAAGTATTTTTGCCTCGTCAAATTTCATTTGTTACTCATACTTAATTCTTGGTATGCCGGTATACTTTTAATAGTATGGAAGTTAATCTACTGAAAATATGTAATTATTTTTGCAAAGTACAAATTATATAAATAATTCCGTTTACAAAAAATTAAGGAAGGATAAAGTTAAACAGGATTTAAAGCCTTTTTCCCCGACAACACCGCAGCCACGTTTTTAGCTGCTATCATGCCCATAGCCGTCCTTGCTTTAACCGTCGCGCTCCCAATATGAGGAAGCAATAAGGCATTATCTAGCTGTAGTAATTCCCGGTTAATATTTAATTCATTTTCAAAAACATCAAGTCCCGCGGCTTTAATTTTTCTCTCTTTAAGAATTTTTATCAGTTCCTTTTCTTCTATAATTTCACCGCGCGCTGTATTAATTAAGATTGCAGATCTTTTTAACAAAGACAGGTTTTCTTTATTTAGTAAATGGTAGGTCTCTTTTGAGGATGGCAGGTGTATTGAAACAACATCCGATGTTTTTAAAAGTTTATTTTGAGATACTTTTTTCGCACCTGTCTTTTTTTCCAATTTATAATTCTTTGTTCTTGAAAAATAAACAATTTTGCAACCGAAGGCATGTGCTCTTATTGCAGTGGCAGATCCAATTCTGCCAGCACCAAGGATCCCGAATATTTTGTTCTTTAATTCAACACCCAGAAGAAGATCGGGTTTCCAATGAGTGTATTTTCCCTTATGTAAAAATTTTTCTGCTTCAAGCAACCTTCTGGCACAAGCAAGCGTAAGAGACATTGCCAGATCTGCTGTAGAATCAGTTAAAACTCCCGGGGTGTTTGTAACTATTATATTTTTAGAATTTGCATACTTTACGTCTATATTATCATATCCAACGGCATAATTTGCTATTATTTTACAGTTGTTCATTTCATCAATTACTGTTGGATCAATTTTATCAGTAAGTAAAGATATTATAGCATCAGCATTTCTAACATTTTTTATCAGTTCTTTTCTAGAAATGGGTCCATCTTTTTTATAGCTGGAAACAGCAAATCCTTTTTCTTTTAGAAATTTAATTGCTTTTTGTGGGATGATCCTGGTAATGTAAACTTTCATTTTATTTTTTAACCGAATAAAAGTCTTACAATAAATACTGCTGCTAAAATCCCGACTATATCAGCCACAAGTCCAGCCGGTAAAGCGTGACGCGTTTTCTTAATACTTACAGCACCGAAATAAAGTGCAAGGACATAAAATGTAGTTTCTGTGCTTCCATAAAATGTTGAGACCATAATTCCAATAAAAGAATCAGGCCCATGAACTGAAATAGTTTCAGCCATTATTCCAAGTGAGCCACTTCCGGACAAAGGCCTCATCAAGGCCATTGGTAGAGCCTCAGCAGGCATTCCAATAAAGTCAGTAATTGGTTTCAAAATTTTTATCAACCATTCCATAGCTCCGCCAGCTCTGAATATCCCGATGGCCACCAGCATTGCAACAAGGTAAGGAATAATTTTTACCGCAATATTAAAGCCTTCTTTGGCTCCTTCAATAAACTGCTCATAAACATTAACCTTTTTAACAAGTCCGTAACCAAGAAATACTACAATCAAAAGCGGGATTGCAATTATTGAAACTCCCTGGATTATATTTTTAATTATATCAGGATTGATAAAAAACCCCAAAGATTTTCCAACCCCTGAAAAAGCCATTAATAAAATAAAAAGTATAATCCCGGCTACAGTAAGAAATAATTTTGAATTATCTTTTAGCCAATCGGAGAATCCTCCCTTTTTGATTGGAAATTTCTCAAATATTTTTGCTGCACTTACTCCTGCAATTGTTGCACAAACAGAAGCAAACAAAGAAGTCCCAATAATTACAGCAGGTTCAGAACTACCTGCTGCAGCTCTTACAGCAATTGCGGTTGCCGGAATAAGAGTAATCCCTGCTGTATTGATCGCCAGGAAAGTACACATTGCGTTAGTCGCAGTGCCCTTCTCAGGATTTATTTCTTCAAGTTCCTCCATCGCTTTTAAGCCAAAAGGAGTTGCTGCATTTCCGAGTCCCAGCATATTAGCTGAAATATTCATTATCATTGAACCCATTGCAGGGTGGTCCGCAGGTACTTCAGGGAATAATCTTTTGGTAATTGGTTTAAGTACATTTGCAATTATTTTAATAAGACCTGCTTCTTCTGCAACCTTCATAACTCCCAGCCAGAGTGCCATAATTCCTATCAGACCAATTGCAATATTCACTGCAATTCCGGCATAATCCAAAGCTGAATTTGTTACGTCTTTAAGTTTTAAATATTTAACTTCTTCGAATATTGCCTTCCCGGTAGCAGTTGTATCACCTTCAAAGTTATTAAAGCTGACAGTTCCTGTGATATCGTCTTTTTCACCTGAGGCTGATGCTATTTGCTGCAAAATAGCGGGAGAGGATTTAGTAATTTTAAAATATATGCTATAAATATTTTTTTTCGGATTAGGTGTAACTTTTATAGGAAAGACAAGATCATTTTTTATTGAGTCACTATAAAATGAATTAAATGATTCCCGCCCAATTTTTATTTCACCATCGGAGGTTTTTGAGCTATTTTTAACAAAATCATTATTAAAGTTTACTGTTATGGAAATTGGTTCATTATTTCTATATTTGTCCTGATTTTGATTTATAATGTCTGTAGTCACGGCAGCGCCGATACCCAGAAATAATAATGCAATCCAGATATAATTTAGCATTAAGCAATAATCCTATCTAATATTTGGTAAAAAGACGATTTCTTTTCGAAAAGGAAACGAATGATTACCGTTTTTATTTGCAACAACAATTCTCAATGAATGTCTGCCTGTTGCAACCCCGGTAATATTTACTGTTAGTATTTTCAGATCCTTATCATAATATAAATTATTTACCTCTGTAGAATCAAATTGAACTTGAATTGAATTTGTATCAATGCCTGTTGAATCGTTCAAAAGAAAAGAAAAGCTGGTGCTGTCATCCGTAACTATGCCGGGTTTATTCAATGGTATAATACCTGGAATACCTGCTTTAAAATACCTGCAAAGTCCTCTAAAAATGCCCCACGCTTCAATCTTGTTGAATTCTGTTTCTTCCAGCCTGGCAGCTTCAAAATGATCTGTACTGAAATTACATTCAACTAAAATTGCTGGAATTATAGTTTCTCTTAATACAGAAAATCCCTGTCTAGGATAGATAATATAATCAGAATAAGTCCCGTCAAAGGACCCGAGTCCACCAGAATTTCTGACAGCATAAGCAAGATCTCTTTGAACATATTTTGCAATGTCTCTACTGCTGGGCTCATATTCATAGTTATTTTCGCGTGCGTGATAGTATGAAGATGTGTAATCGGTCCAGTAATCATCAGCAGAGCCAGGTGCGTTGTGATGAATACTTATAAAAATATCGGCACCACTTTCATCAGCCAGCTTCGATCGGTCCTTTAAATTGATTGTTGTATCAGTGCTCCGGGACATATAAACAACTGCCCCGGATTCCTGCAGAAATGATCTTAGATATAAAGCAACCCTTAAATTTAGATTTGCTTCGGCTTCAAACCCTTTATATCCCTTGTTTCCTCTTTGTTTTCCCCCATGACCCGGATCAATAAAGATTTTTTTACCGTTTATGAACGGAAAATAATCACTAACAAATTTTGCTTTCTTTTCAGGGAATCTGAATTCAGTTGGGATTTCATAAAAACTTTTAATACCGGAAGCGCAGCCACTAATACCAACTACCAGTAATAATAATCCTAATCTGATTTTAAGATTACCCACCTGTCTCTTCAATAGCTTTGATTTCTTCTGAGTCAATCATTGTTACTTTATTAATGACAGTAAAATCAAGTTCAGCTCCATCCTTTTTATTTGAATATTTTTTAGCATATGACCGTTTCAAATCTTCCACAATTTTGCTATCTTCAATTTTTTTGATTAAGCCTGAAATTGAGATAGAAAAATATTTATAAGTTGGATGATAGCTTGCCTTTTTGCTTTTCCGGAGTTTTTCTTCTTTTAATATAGTAAACGACACATTAGTGTTAAAAATAATTGAATTAAAAAATTCATCATCTTCGAAAAAGATATAAAGATTTTTATCTCTATACAAAAAAGTAGTAGCCATCTGCAAAAAATCTTCGTCTTCGCATTGAACAGCAAGCACACCGGCTCCGCTTTTGTTTAGTTCCTTTTCTATTACCTCTATATCTCTAATCTGCTTAATTGTTCTGTTCATTTATTTTATCCCAATAAGTTTATTCAATATAAATCAGCTATTAATAACACACTTGTTGTTTTCAAGTGAATAAAGGCATTTGTTGCAGTGTTCCAGATTTTGAGTAAAATTCTCATTTCGTACTGAATCTACCATTTTAGTCAAATTATTGCGAATCCTGGCTAAATATTCCCTTTTTATAGATTTTTGAAACAATTTTTCAGGATGTTTTATGAAAATGAGCTTTAATTCAATTTCATTAACATCAGGGAAAAACCGCCCCGTAATATATGAATAAAATTCTAATTGCGGTAAATAGTTTTTCGCTCTTTGAGCAATTTCCTCACTTGAGATATCATCTGTTTTATAATCAATAATAATTGCTTTGTTATTTTCAATAATTAATTTATCAATAATCCCATAAAGGAAATAGTCATTCTCTTTCAAATATATTTCAAATTCATTATGGTAAGTTTGATAGGTGGAAATTTCCTTATAAGTAGATGATGAAAAATATTTGTTGATATCCTGCAGAATATTATTTTTTAACTTTTGTGCTGTGTTTTCAGAATAATCAAAAACATCAATTTCGTTTTTAATATTTTTTTCTACAAATTCATCCAACTCTTTTGGGGCAACATCATTTTGTAGTATTTTATGAATAATCCTTCCCTTAACTGCAGAAAATCCGGAGGTTTTTTGTTTATCATTTGTGTACATCAAATCATCATTTTCTTCCCTTGAATTGTAATCAAAGTCGCTCCCAGATGAGTCGCTTTTATTTTGATTCTTATACCAGGTTTTATACCTGTTAAATAATCTTGTAAACCCATATTCATAAGTAAGCTGATATTTTAGCGGACATTGATTAAAAACAGCTACTTTGGTCGCAGAGATAAATTCTCCCTCAGGATGATCAGTAATTTGTTTTAGATTAAATCTAAGTCCAGATATTTCAGTGAAAGACTTCCTTGCTGGCATTTTTGTTTGTTTGACTTCACGACAAATGGGAATTTTAGTAGATAGTGTTTTTTCTTCTGTGAAAAATTTGCCGTTTTTTTCGGATGTAAATTTAAGTTTCCCGTTCAGCTCATAACAATTAGAAGAAAAATCAAATGCTGGAAGGGAAGAAATGAGACCAAGAAAGGATTTCTCTGAAAAACTTTTCCCCACTTTTTCAGTACCACAAATATAAAGTGACTCTATTGCCCTGGTTACTCCTACATAAAATAATCTTTTAAACTCAGCTATATTTTTTTTCTCTTCTATATACTCAGCTAATCCAACAATTGGAGCAGATTTATACTCTCCTGCAATATTATCATCCAATGGAATTTTTGTAAGCAAACCGTATCGTTTATCAATTACAACTTTTTTGGATTTAAAACTTTCTTTACGTAAAGATTCACTGCAGTTGTGGAGGAAAACATTTTTGAACTCCAGCCCTTTAGCCTGATGGTAGGTCATTATTTTTACTGAGTTACTTTCATCTGTTACAGAAGCTTGTGATTCGTCTTCAAGCTGTTGAATGGACAGTTTCAGATAGTCCACATAATCATACAAAGTCTTAAAACCCTGGTTTCCAAAAGCAGTAGTTACATTTATCAGTTTTTCTATATTAGCAAGCTCCTGAGCATTATTCGAGCGGGAAGCAATTACACTTATATAACTTGTCTCATTAAGAATTTTTCTCAAAAGTGCTGTAATATTGAAACTGGTAGAGAGCCGGGTATTTTCATCAATTACTTTTACTTTCGTATACAGTCCTTTGTCCTGAGGACTATAGTTTTTTAATTTTGCCCAGAATGTACTTCCCTTTTCTAGAGAAATTTCAAGAATTTTCGAATCTGAGATATTAAAGAATGGTGATCTCAGCGTTCCTACAAGCGCCGTGTCATCTTCATTGTTCAACAGAAAAGAAAAATAATTGTAAATGTCATAAATAGACTGCCTCTGGTAAAACCCCTTCCCGCCAACCACCACAAATGGGATACAATATTTAACAAGAGTGTTTTCAAGCTCTTTGAATTCTTTCCTTCTCCTGCAAAGAATTGCTATATCACTAAAATTTATGTCTGCTTTGCTACCAGCATCAACTAAGCTGAGTATTTTCCTGGCAATCAGTTCATCTTCTAAAATATCTTCTTCATTTTCTGAAGTATTTCCTCCAAGAAGAATTTCTATTCTCCCTTCGGTTTCAGTTTCGCTGGCACACACAAGATCATTGTATTCAACTTCATTAAAAACCAGATTGGGCTCACTAAATATTTGACTAAATAACTTATTAGTAAAAAGCGCAATGGCTGGTGCCATTCTGAAACTTTCCGGCAAAGTTAAAAGCTTGTCCAAACCTTCAGTTTCATTAATATCATTTCGTGTTCTGTCGAAAACTTCCAGCTCAGCATCTCTAAACATATAAATACTTTGTTTTTCGTCACCAACAACAAAAAGATTTCCTTTTTTCAGATGATCAAGAATCGGAAGGAAAATGTTATACTGAATTTCATTTGTATCCTGATACTCATCTATCATTATATATTTATATTTCTGTGAAAGTGATTCCCTGACTGTGGAATTGTTTAATATTTCCTGGGTAAATAATAGAATATCCTCATAATCGAGATAACCGTTTTCCTTCTTTTTTAGGTTATACCTTTCAAGCGCTTTGTAGAACAATATTAATAAATTAATTCCAAATTCAGCGAGTGCAAATTCTATTTTGGGATTTACATCATCGAGGTTAATACTTTTCACAGAAGAGTAAAATTCCTGAATTACTAAGATTTCCTCAGTAAAATCATCGGCAAGTTTGTTCAGATATCCTCTTTTTTTAACACCTCCTGATTGAGTTAACAAGTATTCTCTGATTACTTTTAACACGCTAATTTTTTGAATAAATGAATCGATATTATCCAGTTGTTTTAAAAGGGACGATATCTCAATTCCTGGTTCATTATCTGGCTTTTCATTTAGTACAGCTCCGTTAATGCTATTAATGGCAGAAATAATTCCGGGTAGTTTTGGTGAGAATATTTGTTCAAAAGTATCTTCATTAGTTTTATGAAAATATTCAGCAATTTCATTAGCACTTTTATTATAAATTCTATCGGCCAGTACAAGTACGTTTTTTCTTCTTTTCACCAAAGAAATTATTTCTCTTGTCAGAAGTGATTTTGAGCCGTAAATTCTAATAAGGTACTTTAATCTATCTTCGTCTTCATGCGTTTTAAAAATATTTTTTAACAATTCATCGACTGATAATTCAATCAGTTCATCGGATAAGATTTCATCAATAGCTGAAAAGTTGGCATCAAGCCCGGCCTCTACTGGATTTTCCCTCAATACATCTATACAAAAGGAATGAATTGTTGATATATTGGCTGAAACAAGCTGTCGCCTGATAGTCTCCAATTTGCTAATTTCAACCGGATCATTTGATGCTTCAAGTCTTTCCTCAGTTTCTCTTGCTATTTTTTTATATAATTCGCTTGATGCCTTTTCAGTAAAACTTATTGCTGCAATGTTTCTAAGGTTAGGATATTTCTGGGACAGTGCAATTTCAAGGTATCTTTTCGATAACACAAAAGTCTTCCCTGATCCTGCATTTGCAGTTAGCGAAATATGCTTATCAAATTTTAATGCGGCCTTTTGATGTTCAGTAAGCATTGTCATTTAGAAGTATTATCCTCCTTTTGCTTTTTGAGAGGAATAATAATTTCGAAGTTAGTTCCTTTCTCAGAACTTGCTTTCAGAACAATATCTCCTTTAATACTCTCCATAAATCTTTTAGCAATTTTCAACCCGATGCCCATTCCCTTTTCTTTGGTAGTAAAATTTGCTTCAAATATTTTGCTTTTATATTGATCCGGAATTCCAGTTCCGTTATCCTTTACACTAACTCTCAATTTTGATCTCATTACTGATAAATTAATATCTATAGAATCGGCTTGTGCCTGTATTGAATTTCTTATCAAATTGATGAATAGTCTTCTAAGCTGAACTTTATCAGCTTCAATAATTGCAGTCTCAACAGGAGATTGAATATTTATTTCGACTTTTTCTTCCATAAAAAGATTAATTACATCATGTAAAATTGGAAGCAAGTCTAATTCTTCCATATTATAATTTGGCATTCTGGCAAAACGGGAGAACTCTGTTGCAATCTGGCTTAAACTTTCTATCTGGTTAAGCAAAGTAGTTGATACTTTCTTGAATATATTATCAAAATTCTTGTTTTTATCTTTATATGAAATTATTAATTGCTGGACAGTTAGTTTCATTGGCGTTAATGGATTTTTAATCTCGTGTGCGACTTGCTTTGCCATTTCCTTCCAGGCATTTTCTCTTTCAAGTTCGGCAAGTTCCACCTGATTTTTCTGTAGTTCCATTGTCATTGATTTAAATCCATCCAGCAAATCCCTTACTTCACCTCGCTGGTTATTATCTATCTCAACATTAAAATCACCATGAGCAATTGATTCTGTAGCTTTAGTTAGTCTTCTTATTGGCGATGAAATCTTGTTTGCCAGAATTGTGCTAATTAAAATGATCAGTATTGAAGCAAAGGAATAAATACCAAATAGGAAAACATCAATATCAATTACAGAGTAAGCAGGCTCTACTTTATTAAAAGCATCATTTACACTTATTATAAAATGATATTTATCAATATCTGTTCGCCTGAAAAAAGCATTGTAGGTAAAATCATTTACTTTTTCTTTATTTAAGGCCTCACGGTAATTGAGATAATTAAGTTGATAATATGCTTCTGGATCCAGCATATTAGTGAACAAACCGGCTTTGTAATATTGCTCTTTTGAATTAAAAATTTGCGTAGTACCTTCATAAATTGAAAACGATATTTTTAACTCGTTGCCTGCGTGTCTGAAAACATCCTGCAATCCTTTATTTCCCTCATCTTTTAGTTGTGCTTTCAGGTGATTTTCCACATACACTGATCTTTCGTTCAATTCTTTTATAACGGACAGCTGGCTTTTTTCTTTAATTATCTGCCTGTTATAAACAGCCAGGATAAACACAGGAATTATGGAAACAATCAGCAAGGCTATTAATAATTGTGTTCTGAAACTATATCTAAATTTTCTGAATTGGGATGAAAATAAAATCAGGAATAAAAGAAGAATGAAAAAACTGTGAATAATAAATATTTTAAAAAAGTTATAGAGGTTCCAGGAAAGATTTTTTTCAAGGACAGCTACAGTAGTAATTTTTGTTTCATTGCCAGTCTCATTTTTTAATATATACGCCACATATGACTCACCACTTAGATTTAACGTAAGCCAGGCTTCATTATCAGCTGAAAACTGAGCATTAGTTATGGTTTTTGATAGATTTAATGAAGGAAAAATATCGCCATAGACTTTGCTCACCCTGGAATCTCTGAATTCAAATATTTTTAATTGCTCCGGTTCTATAACAGAATTAAGAATATTTTTTCTTGATTCAAGAAACTCCGGGATATTTCTACCCGGATTTAATATATCGATTTCAATGCTGGCTAAAACATATCCAAGTGTTATTCCTCTTTCTTTTACAGCAATAAGTCCGACTAATTTATCACTTCCTTCCTCGTTTTTATCAATTTTCTCAATTACGATCGGCTCTTTTTTAACTTTATCTTTGAGAAGTTTTAGATTTACTTTTTCTCCCTGTGGCTCCATTGAGAACCTGCCAACCCGCTTAAATTTTTTGTCTAAAATTACAACGGCTGAATTTATTGATTCCCTTTGCAATGCACTTCCGCTCCATATTATAAATGCAACGGCATCTGCGTTACTATTGTGCACAGAATATGATCTTTTCAATTCTTCATTTTCTGCGGCATTATTTAAGGTCTCAGTAAGAAAAAATTTCAATAAACTTTCATTTGACCTGTTTAACTCGAGTGCTGTAGTTTTTAATGATTCTCTTTCAAGTTCAAGGTTGAAATAATTCATCAAGCTAATAGTAACAATCGAAGCAAGCAGAGTTGCGAACACATAATTATAAATTGGGTTCTTACTCTCTGTAAAACAAGCAATGTATATAAAGGAGAAAAACAATGCGATAAGAATAATGCTAAGTATTGGTGTGATCAGCGGAGTATTCTGCAAATAGAAGAAAACTATACCGAATATTTCAAATAAGACAAAAAGAATTACAAAAAATAGTTTAGATTTTTTAGAACCCTTCAATGGCAAAAATGATATTAGCAAGGTCACTAATGATGTTAGCACAAATATTACTGAGATACCAAATATAAGAGTGCTGAATATCATTGAAAGAGCTGGAAAACTAGGGATTAAATCAGGACTTTTGAAATAGCGAAGGGTTGAGTCGAAAATGATACTTCTAATTGAAGCACTCAATCCCCTGAATATTAAAAAATAAACAGGAATAATCGGAATAATAAGGAGTGTCCTTAAATATTTGAATTTACTTCTTTCAGAATTTTTTAAATAACTAAACGAATAAGCAAAAGCCTTAATCCCAACCAGCAAAGCAAAAAATGAAGTAACAAAAAACTCTATTGGTGATTTTACAATACCCCCGCCAAAAGCTGAAGAAAAATATCCTGAATCAGTTAATACGCCACTCAACAGGTTAGAAGGAAACCCTAGTTTAAAAAAGATCATCCTGAAAAGTGTAAAATAAATTACAAGGATCAGGAATTTGGCTGATGAATATCTGATTGTTTTAAATTCCCGTTTGAGACTTATCCCTAAAAACAAAAAAGCCAGTATTGCAAGAATTGTCTGAATCTTAGCTGCATCAGATTGAATAGTATTTAACGCCAGATCAAGTGAGGGTTTTGAAAATGTTACTACTCCTATTTTATTGTCTTTATTATTCAGTAAATCAAAAGAAAATTGCCTCCCATCTTTTGTAGGAGGAGCGAAGGGATTATATGCTATTTCAAATTGCGTAGCAAAATGATCTGATAATTCTTTTGAAAAATTGATCTGATTGAAAAAGGGACTTTGCAGGGAATAGTTTTTCTCTATTGGATGACTTACCAGGATATAAAATTGGTCATTGTCAATAAATAACGTATCTGTAACAGTTAAATATGTAACCAGATCTGAACGGTAAAAATGCGCCTCCCCTGCAGGATATGAAAGAGGCAGCACATCTTCTTGTTTTATTGCAAGTACATCATTCCATCCTATTAGCTTACCGTTTGGGGCAAGTACTTCAATAGAATATGAGGAATATTTATCATTATTTATTAACCTGATCAAAGAGCCGTAGGTTGATTTTGACTGTCCCAGTACTTGTGAAAGCTGATTTTTTAATGAATCTTTTACATCGAGTAACTTAATTTCTCTTTTTAGAAATACCTGGTTCGTCCCAGCTTCAATCGATAATATTTTCTGGTCAATCTGTTTCTTCCAGTTATCTTTTTGTTTCTCAAGTATTACAGGAGTTACTATCCCTGAAATAAGAATAAGGAATAAAATAAAAAGGACGATAGTAAAATATTTTCTATCGTCCCGGAATCTTTTGAATAAATTTTTACTCATTCAATCAATTTGTTGTAATTTGAGTAATCGTCCAGTTATTACTACTTTCCCTTATTTGAATATAAATATGAACAGAATTTCTCCGGCCCTTCAATTCATAATTATACACACCTGTTGCAAAGGGATTCAAGGTATTAACATTAATTTCGTCAAATTTAAATGAAACAACCCTGTATTTTTTCAGGAAATCCTCTAGCACGAAATATGCCTGGTTTGCCGAATAATAACCGCTTATTCCATTAGGCAAATTAAGATAGGTTTGTGCCTTCAGGTGCTTTGATATTGTCCCTATATCCTTTGATTTAATGGCTTCCTGAATCTCCGCGAATACCTTTTTTATTTCACTGTTCTGTATATCAAACTTTCTATTAGCCTGATTTTTAGTCCAATTAAGCCTGTTATGAATATTTGATCTTTCATTACGTTCACGTTGCGTTGTTGCAATCTGCCCGAATGCCGGAAGGCTGACCAATAGGATTGAGAGAAAAAACAATATTTTAGTTCCTGTTTTCATCATCTTATATTACATAATTTAACTAATAATCAGGAGTAAATCTATATAGTTTTACTCCTGATTATATTTGTGAAAAATGCTATCTGTTAATTGAGCTTGATAATTTACCTCTTTTCTTCTTCGAATTATCACCTGCTTTCAATTGTCTCTCACCCTCAACAAGCTGGAATGCCCAATCAAAAGAGATTCTGTCATTTGTAATAGCATTTATTCGAATCTTGGCGTAATGATTATCCCAGGTCCAGATTATGTAAGTATGTCCTACCCTGGCAACCTCATCTTTAGTTGATGACCATCCACCGGTTGGAGCATTTGCAACATCGTATATATCCTGTGTAGAACCTGCATCCTGAATTTCACTGTCATCCCAAACATCTATATAAAAGTCGCCGTTATAGTTTTCAAAGAAGAAATCTGTTGAATTGTCATCATACGGAACAGTTGAATATGTTGTAAATGAATATCCGCCCTGATCAGGGAAATTTCTGTAATCGAGTATTGATTGATTAAATCCTTCAGGACGTGGTGTTGAATAAATTACATCGTAACTTAATTCACTCTCATTACCATTATAATCAAATGCAGCAACAGCATAGTAATAAGTGTTCCCGTTTGATGCTCCATCATCAATAAAGTAGTTTTCATTCGTTGACCCGATCAATGTATACTTGCCATCATAAGAATAGCTATAATATACGTTGTACCCGGAAATATCTGATTCACGATTTTGGTACCAGGATAAATCCACCCTGTTATCTCCATTTATTACAATTATTCCACTTGGAGGAGAAGGAGGTGTTGTATCCTGGTAGTACGGATCATTTACATTTACTTTACAGGCTGATAAAATCAGAGAAAGAAATATTGCACTTAGTATTGATATTGTAGTTTTCATTTTGACCACCATTTATAACTTTTAACATAAATGATCCAAAATGAATGCCGAATAATTTTGTGGATTTATTGCCCAAATATAGGCTATTTAGGCGAAAGGTGTATAAAATAATAGACAGATTTGTAGTGTAATAAAACTCCTAAATATTCAGGGTCTCTTTTTCGAAAAACATCTTATTCTTATTTATTACACCTACGGCTCTTCCTGTCATTAGTTTTTTATTGAAAGGAGAATTTCTCGATTTGCTTTTGAAATTATTTATATCGACAGTCCACACTTCATCAACATCCAAAATAGTAAAATTAGCTTCTTCACCTACTTCAAATTTTGGAATTGGCAGATTTAATATTTTCCGTGGATTTATTGACATTTTTTCAATCAATTGTTCAAGGCTTAAAACTTTTTTGTGATATAGCTCTGTCAGAGCAAGTCCGACCTGTGTTTCCAGACCAAGAATTCCATTCGGAGCAAATTCAAATTCAACTTCTTTTTCTTCATATGAATGTGGTGCGTGGTCACTTGCTATACAATCAATTGTTCCGTCTTTTAAGCCTTTAATAACTTCCGCTACATCTGCATCTTCTCGTAGTGGTGGGTTCATTTTCATATTTGTATCGTATGTCTTAACTGCATCGTCAGTTAAAGTAAAATGATGCGGAGTAACTTCAGCTGAAATATTTAATCCCGCCTTCTTAGCTGTGCGTACCATTTCAACAGACTTTTTAGTACTTATATGTGCAACGTGAAATTTACCTTCAGTATACTCAGACATTAAAATTCCTCTCATAACAATAAGATCTTCAGCAACTGATGGAATTGGAGGAAGGCCGAGTAATGTTGAATTCAAACCTTCGTTCATTGCGCCACCCGCAAGTGACTCATCTTCGCAGTGTTCAATTATCGGGAGATTATACATTTTTGAATATTCAAGTGCACGTTTTAGAATTGCAGCAGTTTTTATGGCTACTCCATCGTCAGAAAAACCGACAACCCCGGATTCAAATAATTCAGCCATTGGGGAAATGACTTCGCCTTTTCTTCCCTGCGTGGCTGCACCAATTACAAACACATCAACAAGGTGGCCCTCTGCCTGTTTTTTAATCAGAGATACAACTTCTGAAGAATCAATAGCCGGTTCTGTGTTAGGCATGCAGGCTATCCCTGTAAATCCGCCATTTGCTGCACTATCGCATCCAGTTACAACTGTCTCCTCATCTTCTCTCCCTGGTTCACGCAGATGCACGTGCATATCAAAAAATCCGGGAGCCAAAACTTTACCGCTTAAATCAAATTCTTTTGAATTTTTCGTATCTTCCGCACTCAGTTTTCCAATCTTGACAATTTTTCCATCTTCAATAATTAGATTGGTTTTTGTTTCTTTAAGATTTTGTGATGGGTGACTAAGGTTTACATTTTTTAATATTACTTTCATTTGAATTCCTTTTAATTCATAGTACCGAGTAAATACAGAACAGCCATTCTTACTGCAACCCCATTTGTAACCTGTTTAAGAATAATTTGCTGCAGACCATCAGCGACACCTGAAGAAAGTTCAACTCCACGGTTAATTGGACCGGGATGCATTATAACAATATCTTTACCATTTTTTTCAAGTCTTTCTTCAGTGATTCCAAAATATTTAGCATATTCTCTTATGGAAGGAAAATATTCCCTTGCCTTTCTTTCAAGTTGAATTCTTAAAACGTTTAATACATCATTTTCCTGTATAGCTTCATCAATATTATGAATTACATCAACTCCAAGTTCTTTCAAATTTCTTGGAATCATTGTAGATGGACCGCATACAGAAACTTTTGCCCCCATTGTTTTTAATCCATAAATATTTGATAATGCCACACGGCTATGTGCAATATCTCCCACAATACAAACTTTTAAGCCTTCCAGCCTTCCTAATTTTTCCCTGATGGAATACATATCAAGCAAACCCTGAGTTGGATGCTCGTGAGTTCCGTCCCCGGCATTAATTATGTTTGCATCGCAAATCTTTGTGAGGAATAAGGGAGTTCCAGCTGCAGCATGTCTGGCCACAACCATATCAACTTTCATAGCTTCTATATTTTTGATTGTATCTTTGAACGTTTCTCCTTTACTTACACTGCTTGCAGAGGCAGAAAAATTTATTGCATCAGCTGAAAGTCTCTTTTCTGCAAGTTCAAATGAGATACGTGTTCTTGTAGAGTTTTCAAAAAAAAGATTTACAATTGTTTTCCCCTGAAGCGTGGGTACCTTTTTAATTGGTCTTTCAAGTACTTCGCGGAACGTTTTAGTTGTATCCAGAATTAACTGAATATCTTCCTTTGGCACTCCGTTAAGTCCTAATAAATGTCTGCTAGATAATGGCATATAAATTTTCT
>Ga0209919_1000190_pt1 | contig 31639 bp, 28 predicted proteins | sample SalPon2A_C_D2_MG_FD_185721 | JGI IMG/M metagenome (GOLD analysis project Ga0209919, IMG submission 185721) | Soil microbial communities from South San Francisco under conditions of wetland restoration - Salt Pond MetaG R2A_C_D2_MG (SPAdes)... | ecosystem: Environmental > Terrestrial > Soil >... | reverse complement strand
TCATCTCAGGAGCAGGTGAATGAATTAATCGAAAAGGTAGGAAAAACAAATTACTTCAAAAGGATAATTCCAATTTCATCAAAACTAGCTTATAATGTGCATACAGTTATCAGCGAAATTATTGAGAGTCTACCAGAAGGCCCCAAATATTATCCGGATGAGAATATCTCTGATGAAAATGAAAGATTTTTTGTATCCGAAATAATAAGGGAAAAAATATTTGAACATTACAAAGATGAAATTCCCTACAGTTGTGAAGTAGTTATAGTAGATTTTAAAGAACGTGAAGGCAGAAAGGATTTCATACAGGCAGAAATTATTGTTGAACGCGATAGCCAGAAAGGAATATTAATAGGTAAGCAGGGAACAGCCCTGAAAAGAATAGGTGAAGAATCACGCACTTCAATTGAAGAATTTTTGCAAAGGCCTGTCTATCTTGATCTTCACGTTAAAGTACGAAGTAAATGGCGGACAGATGAAAATATGCTAAAATCCTTTGGCTACCCGGGCGAAAAAGAATAAATTATATTCCAGTTTAATAATTCATTCCAAACCTAATCTAAGAAGCAGATGAAGAAATTTATTGGTGAAGGTGCTTTAGTACTTACAACACTGGTATGGGGTGTGACTTTTGTTGTAATTAAATTAGCTCTTACAGATGTTTCCCCGCTGCTTTTTGTTTCAATCCGTTTCAGCATTGCTGCCTTAATTTTACTCCCTTTTATGTTTGGCATTTTAAAACTTTCTACAAAGGAAGCAATAATTGGCGGGGTAATTTTAGGACTTCTAAACTTTGCCGGCTTTGCAACTCAAACGGTAGGGCTGAATTTTACATCGGCAACAAAATCCGGATTTATTACCGGAACATTTGTTGTTTTTACACCAATTCTTCAATTTATAATCGAAAAAAGAGTACCACGAAAAGAAAATGTCTTTGGAATTATTCTTGTTCTTCTGGGACTGATTTTATTATCTAGTAAAGGAACTTCCATCTTTGATATTTTTTCTGAACTTGGTGAAAATTTTAACATCGGTGATTTCTTTACGCTCATGTGTGCAATTGCGTTTGCAACTTATATCGTTTACCTGGATATGATAAGCCACAAAATTGATTATAAACTTCTGGTATTTATTCAACTGGCAGTAACCGGAGTTGCAGGGTGGATTTTCACTCTTTTCTTATCTGCATCCGGTTTGGAGAAATTTAGTTTTAGTTTGAATGGGACTGTCATATTTTCGGTGATTTATACAGCATTGCTGGCAACATTATTGGCTACAACGCTTCAGACAAAATATCAAAAGAGTGTTACTCCAACGAAAGCGGCAATCATTTTTTCACTTGAACCAATATTCGCGGCATTTTTTGCTTTCATTATTATTGGTGAAAAAGTTTCAAGTTTTGGGTTTATTGGGGGTATATTTATATTTACAGGACTCCTGGTTTCGGAATTGATGGGCAAAAAAGAAAACAAGAACAATGGATGATAACGAAAAAAGAGCAGAGATAATTGTAAACGGATTGGTTCAGGGAGTAGGTTTCAGATATTTTGTTTACCGCGAAGCTGAGAAACTTGGTCTGAATGGATATGTTAAAAATTTATACACAGGGGAAGTACTGACAGTTGTTGAAGGTGGTAAAGCACCGATAGAAGATCTTTTCAAAAAAATAAAAATTGGCCCATCCCACGCATCAGTAAAAAATGCAAATATTAACTGGGATGGAACAAAAAATGAATTTACACATTTTGAGATAAGACATTGAAAAATAATTTTCGTACTGGAATTGGGTTTGATGTTCATGCTTTTGCAAAAGACAGGAAATTAATTCTCGGTGGAATTGAAATCCCTTATGAGAAAGGATTGCTCGGTCACTCTGATGCTGATGTACTTTTGCACGCAATTTCTGATGCACTGTTGGGAGGGCTTGCTCTTGGAGATATCGGGCAGCATTTTCCGGATACCGATCCAAATTATAAAAACGCCGATAGCGCCGAACTGCTTAAGAAAGTTTATGAACTTATTAAAGAAAAAGATTATACGCTTGGAAATTTAGACTCAATTATTGTAATGCAAAAACCTAAACTGGCCTCATTTATTCCTAAAATGCAGGAAAGGATTGCTAAACTATTGAGCACTGAAATTGAAAACATTTCTGTTAAAGCAACTACTACTGAAAAACTGGGATTTATAGGAAGGGAAGAAGGTATTTCCGCTTTTGCTACAGTATTATTAATTAAAGTATAATATGTTTGAGAATATTTTAACGGAAATTTCCCGCTTAACACCGTTCTGGATTTATGCAGCTCTTTTCTTTTTTTCGTTTATTGAAAACATTTTCCCTCCGTCACCGAGTGATCTTGTAATTGTAGTTGGCGGATCATTAATAGGTACCGGCGCCATACATTTCATCCCTACATTAATTTTAACTACTGCCGGCAGTGTACTTGGATTTATGACTTTATTTCTTGTAGGATCATTGCTGGATAAAAAAGTACTTCATACAGGGAAAATAAAATTCATTTCACTGGAAAGACTTGATAAGGTTGAAAGCTGGTTTAATCGATACGGATACGGGATAATACTTGTCAACAGGTTTTTACCAGGGACCCGCTCAGTGGTTTCTTTCTTTGCCGGAATGAGCAGATTAAATGTAAAAAAAACTGTTATTTTTACCACTTTTAGTGCATTTGCATGGAATGCAATAATAGTTTACCTGGGAATGATTTTTGGACATAATGTAGAACTTGTAGACAGGTATCTTTCCACATATAGAAATATTGCAATAATAGTAACTTTAATAATAGCAGCATTTTTTATAATCAGGTATTTTATTCTGAAAAACAAAAGAAAGAATTGAAAAAATTATTTTTCAAAAATAGAATCCCGCTTTCAAAAGAAGAAAAGAAGCAGAAAAACAAAGAACGGCTGCTTCTTATTCTGAGCGGAGTTCTTCTCGGCATTTCGTTCCCGCCGTTTCCTTTCCCTTTCCAGATTTTAATGTTTGTAGGACTTGTGCCGTATTTAATAGTTCTGGAAAAGAAAAAGACACTGGCAGAAATTAGTCGCTCCACATACCTAGCGTTTTTTATATTTACAATTATTACAGTTTACTGGGTGGGGAGCTGGCAGAAGGGAACTGATCCGTTTTTAATGATAGCGGGCGGAGCGTTATTATTTTTTAACCCTCTGTTATTCCTGATACCTTCAACACTTTATTATCTTACTAAAAGATCATTCAATAATAGCTTCGCATTACTTGCATTCCCGTTTTTTTGGATCACTTACGAATATCTGTACATGCTTACGGATATCAGTTTTCCATGGTTGACACTCGGCAGCGGGCTTTCTCATTTTACAATTTTTATACAGGTTGCTGATATAATCGGTGCGGTTGGAATATCTGCAATCGTGGTTTATATAAATATATTTATTTATAAAGCCTACACCAGCTTCAAAGAAAAAGATAATAAGTACGGATATTATGCAGCCGCGATAATTTTAATATTTTCAGTTGTGATCTATTATGGCTCCTACAAACTTTCAAATTTCAAGGTATCTAATAAAAAAGTCAGAGTTGGATTGATTCAGCCGAACCTGGATCCGTGGAATAAATGGGAGCTGAGCGGACTTGATGAAACAATAAATCTTTATTTATCCCTTTCTAAAAAGGCGGTGGATGAGGGAGCAGAATTAATTGTCTGGCCTGAAACAGCATTACCGGTTTACCTTATGAGTCCGGCATATTATCCTGAAAAAGATTCAATTTATAAATTTCTGAAAATCAACAACGTTCACCTTCTTACCGGGATGCCGGATATAATTTATTATCAGTCAAGTGATAATATTCCAACCGACGCAAAATACAGTAAAGCCGGGGAGTTTTATTATTCAATTTATAACGGAATTTTATTGCTTTCTCCCAATACCAGAAAAATTGAACGATACGGAAAAATGAAACTGGTCCCATTCGGTGAAAAAGTCCCTTTCTCAGAACAGTTGCCATTTCTTGGCAAGTTATTCAGCTGGGGAGTTGGCATATCAGGATGGAATGTTGGAAGGGACACTGTTGTTTTCAATGTTCCCTTGAAAGTTAAAACCGGTTCATCGGAAGAAAAGTATCCTTTAAAAATTAACGGACTGGTTTGCTACGAATCCGTTTACCCATATTTCGTAACACAATTTGTAAAGAAGGGGACAGACTTAATCACAGTTGTTACGAATGACAGCTGGTATGGAAAATCAAGCGGGCCATATCAGCATAAAGAGATTGCAGTTTTACGTGCAATCGAAAACAGGAAGTCAGTAATAAGAGATGCGAACGGGGGAATAAGCTGTATAATTGACCCGCTTGGAAGAACTTTGAAAGAAACAGAACTTTTTACAAGAACTGAATTAACGGGTGATGTTCCGGTTCAGGAAGGGAAAACCTTCTTTTCACAATACCCTATGATCATTCCAAAATTTGCCTCATACCTTTCTCTTTGTATATTCCTTTTCTTTTTGATTTTAAAATTCAGGAAGAAATTAAATTCTATCGAGTAAAGTTTTAAAAGTTGGGTAATTTCACAAAGTGTCATCCCTAACTTGTTTCTGGATGGCATAATTTGGAAAAGATTCTGAAATAAACCTGCCTGACGGCAGTGTCAGAATGACAACTAAATACAAATTTCATAAGTGAAATTTGGGCAATTAAAAACACCTTTAATGCTGAACTACTACTCAAAATTTATTAAATTTAAAAATGTTTCTTAAATAAAAAACCGGATAACTATGGAAAAATATATTGACTTAAGAAGTGACACAATAACCAAACCTACACCGGAAATGCGAAAAGCAATGCTTGAGGCAGAAGTTGGTGATGATGTTTTTCAAGAAGACCCTACCGTAAATAAACTCCAGGAATACGCTGCCGAACTTCTTGGGAAAGAAGCTGCCCTTTACGTACCGAGCGGGGTTATGGGAAATCAAATTTGTCTGAATGTTCTGACAAATCCCGGCGATGAAGTAATCTGTGAGTTTAACGCTCATATTTTTAATTATGAATCCGGCTCTCCTGCAGCGTTAAGCGGGATTCAGCTTTTGACTGTTGAAGCAGACAGTGGTGTATTTTCTCCCGAACAGGTTGAACCTTACATAAGACCGACAAGTGCGTATTATATGCCAAGGACAAAAGTGATTGAAGTTGAAAACACTCACAACCGTGCTGGCGGTACAATTCACCCGATTAAAAATATAAAAGCGCTAGGTGAACTGGCAAAAAAGCATAATCTCTATTATCATCTTGACGGAGCAAGAATCTGGAATGCCTGTGCGGCCACGGGGATATCTCCGGCAGAATACGCTTCGCATTTCGATACCATTTCGTGCTGTCTTTCAAAAGGACTCGGTGCCCCTGTAGGTTCTATTATTGCTGGCTCAAAAGACTTTATTAAGGAAGCTTTTCGTGTAAGAAAAGCCTGGGGCGGAGGAATGAGACAGCTGGGAATTATGGCCGCCGGAGGTTTGTATGCACTTCAGAATAACAGGGAACGATTGAAGGAAGATCACGAAAAAGCACAAATATTAGCGAAAGCGATAAATGAAAATCCGAACCTGGAAATTGATATGGATTCGGTACAGACAAACATCCTTATCTTCAAACCGCTTAAGTATTCTGTTGAAGAATCATTAAAAAAATGTAAAGAAAAAGGATTGCTGCTGCTTGTTGGCAGAGTTGATTCACTAAGAGCGATTACACATCTGGATGTATCTTTGGTAGAAATTAATAGTGCAGTAAAAATATTGGAGGAAGTTTTTAACTAAGTAAAATGGAAATAGAAAAATTCAAACATAAAATAAGTATAAAAGTAAGGTTCTCCGATCTTGATGCGATGGGACATGTAAATAATGCCACCTATCTTTCTTATCTTGAAGAAGCACGGATTGCATATTATAACGATGTGATGAAAAAAGATTCTGACAGTTTGGATTTTAATGCCGTGGTTGCAAGAATCGAAATTGATTATGTTTCGCAAATCAGGCTGGGTGATAAAGTGGAAATTTATAACCGTACTTCAAAAATCGGGAATAAAAGCTCAGACCTAGAACATATTATTGCTGTTAAAAAAAATAACGAAAGGATTGTTGCCGCAAAAGCAGTAACAAAACTAGTTTCATTTGATTATAAAAAAAATCAATCTGTCCCGGTTTCGGAGAAGGCAAGAGAAATAATTGAAGAGTTTGAGGGCGGGAACTAAAGATGTCCGTTTATTCGGATTCTTTTTTAATTATTTCCTCAAGGGCATGTCCTAATTTCTCAAACCTGATTTTCTTCTCGTAGGCTTTTGGTTCAGCAATTCTTTCTTTGCAGTCGGTTAGCTGGCAGCGTTCGCAGGTGTCATTAATCATCTTTTTAGCAATGCCTGGGTCATCCACAAAATCAATCTTTTGTTTCAGCTCATCATTAATTAAAAATCCGAGTGTAACGCTATAATTTGTGTTTTCTAAAAGAGTTGAAACCTTCGCAATCGAAATTGTCAGATATTCATTCCCTGAATTTATAAATTCAGATTTCTGAACCCTTGCTATAGGCGTGTTAAAATCTTTTCCCTTTTGCTGAAGATCCGCCAATTCCTTAATAATATTAACAGCCTGCCATCTCCTGCAATAATGCTCTGTTATCTGGTAACCCCCGGGATTTTCTTTTGTATTTAACCTGATTTCTTTCAGGAGTCTGAATTTATCTGAATTATTTTCCGCATTAAACCTGTGAAAGAAGAAAACATTAATATTAAAATACTTTGACAAAAGATTTGTAATTCTTTGGAACAGCATTTCGGCGGACACATTGTATTTGGGGAGTAGTGAAAGTAAAAATTTATCATCAAAATTTTTCTTTTTAAAGAATACTTCAAGATCTTTTATCAGTGCCTGTCTGCCAATTATTAACGCAGTTGAAAAATAAGAAGATCTGAGATTGTTAAGTAACTCATCAAATGAATCAAGCCTCATGTCAGAATAAATTTGTGTCCGATCTGAAATGTTCAAATAATTATAGGCAATTTCTTTCCCGATTATAAAAGCTTTCTGTGAGTTCCTCAGTCGGCTATTGATGAGTAATTTCTTTTTCTTTCCATTGGGTATGTTAATGCCTCTTATTGTTCGGAATTCGTGCAACTCCGGAATTGAATTTTCCTTAACAATGTAATTAAATTCTTCCGTTAAAAGTTTAAGCAGTACATCATATTTAACGGGTGGCCTGTAATCAAATTTTATTTTGCGGTAAAATTTATTTACTGCCTCTTCTAGGTCGTGAAAATAATTATCGTTTAATTCCTTATAGGTTCTTATTGCAGTTTTACTGAAATTATTCTCACTCAACTCCAGGCTTTTTGCCATTTCAATTAATGTAGAAACCAGTGCACTAAGTTGAAGAGGTGCGTGAGAAATTTGCAGCAAAAGTTTGTGAACGTCTATTCCGTAATGATCGAGCGGAAGTTGTTCCAAGATATTAGATTCCAGAAGTTCGCTGACCGGAGCCAGGTTTTTCGTGAGCTTTAATGAAACCAGTTTATCATAGGAAACATCCAGTGCAGTTGCCAGCGATGCTATTTTATCCGATTTGGGATGTTTCTTTCCATTTTCAATTTCATTTAAATATGAGGTAGATAATGAACTCTTTTTTGCCAATTCAGAGAGAGAGAAACCTTTGTCCTGCCTGAGTTGTTTTAGTTTTAGGCCGAAAATGAGCTTTATATTATTTTCTGATAGTTTCATTACGTGCCAATTTAATCAAGAACAGCATTTACAACAACCTCTGAAATATAACAAAAATTATTGGTCAATAGCAAAAATTCTTTAATAGCGAATATTCGCTTGCTAATTTAAACTCTTCTTCTTATTTTCATTCTATAATTATTCATCTAATAAAGGGGGATGAAATTTGGAAACTCCGGTCTTAACAAAAAACAGGTTGATAGATATATTACCCTACCAGCTTGAGCATTATCCGAATGAGAAGGCCTTCAATGATAAAATTACAGGCAGCTGGAGAAGCTTCAGTACTGTCGAAGTAAAAAAAATCATTGATGAGCTGAGTCTCGGTTTTTTAAAACTGGGATGCAAACCGGGAGATAAGATTGCCATAATTTCCAACAACCGGGTTGAGTGGAATTTTATAGATATTGCAGTTCTGCAAATAGGCGGAGTGGTCGTGCCTCTTTATCCCACAACTAGTGAAGACAATTACGCGTTTATCTTCGAAGACGCAAAAGTAAAAATTGCTTTTGCCGAGACGGGAGACCTTTTTAAGAAAGTACAGAAAGTAAATAAAAAACTGAAAACTAAACTTGAAGGTATTTATACTTTTGACAAAGTTGAAAGCGCTCCAATCTGGAATGACGTACAGAAATTAGCCGACGAAATTTACAGGAAGCAGTTGAATGAAATTAGCAAAAAGGTAGAACAGCATGATCTTGCAACCATAATTTACACCTCCGGTACAACTGGCATACCAAAAGGGGTAATGCTTTCCCACAGGAATATAATGGGAAACGTTAATTCGCTTGCCCAGTCAATGCCGATCTCAAAATTTAAAAGAACCATAAGTTTTCTTCCCCTCTGCCACATCTTTGAAAGGACTGCCGCCTATTTCTATATGTTGCTAGGTACATCAATTAATTATCCTGAAAGTATGGAGAAACTCGGGGATAATATCAAAGAAGTTAAACCTCATTATTTTATTACTGTACCGAGATTATTGGAAAAGATTTTTGAAAAAATAATGTCAACTGGCTACAACCTGAGCATTGTAAAGAGAGCAATATTCGGATGGTCTGTAAATCTCGGTCTTCATTACCACGACAGGGGACGAAATAACTGGTTTTATAATTTAAGATTATTCGTTGCCAGGAAACTCGTATTTGTAAAATGGGTTGAGGCACTCGGCGGAGAAATTAAAGGTATAATAAGCGGCTCCGCTGCTTTGCAGCCACGTTTATCCAGAGTTTTTACGGCTGCGGGTATTCCCGTAATTGAAGGTTACGGGCTTACAGAAACTTCACCCGTATTGACTTGCAACAGGTTTGATAAAGGAGAAAATTATTTCGGCACTGTCGGCTATGCGATTCCGGATGTTGAAATAAAAATTGCAGAAAACGGTGAAATACTAGGCAAAGGCCCGAATTTAATGATGGGATATTATAATCATCCCGAAGCGACAAAAAAAGCGATTGATGAAGAAGGATGGTTCCATACGGGAGATGTCGGAGAAATACTGGATGGAAAATATCTCAAAATAACCGGGCGCCTTAAGGAAATTTTCAAAACGAGTGGTGGCAAGTTTATTATCCCTCAGCCAATCGAAAATAAAATGAAGGAATCGTTTTTCATCGAACATATTATGGTGATAGGTGAAAACAAGAAATATACTGCCGCAATTATTCAACCCTCATTTGATTTTGTCAGAAAATGGGCAAACGGTAAGAATATAGAATTAATCACACGTGAAGATATTGCTGGTTCAAAGGCGGTAAAGGAAAGAATATGGGAAGAAGTTGAAAAGTACAATAAAAGATTCGGGCACGTTCAGCAGGTTAAAAAAATTCTGCTTGTGCCTGACTTATGGAGTATTGAAACCGGCGAACTGACACCAACTCTTAAAGCTAAACGCGATGTTATTTGTAAAAAATATGAGAATGAAATCGAAAAGCTTTATAGTGAAAATACAGACAAATAAAAGGATGATCAAAAAAATAAATAAACTTTAATTTACACTAAAAAAACTGAGATCTTATTATGAATAGAATAATTAAAAAAGTTGCGGTTCTTGGCTCCGGCGTAATGGGTTCGCGTATTGCCTGCCACTTTGCAAATATTGGATGCAATGCTTACCTGCTGGATATTATTCCAAATAAATTAACAGATGCAGAAACTAAAAAGGGATTAACACTTGAAAGTCCGGAAGTAAGAAACAGGATAGCAAATGATAATCTAAAAATGGTGCTGAAACAAAAGCCCGAATCTCTTTACGAAGAATCATTTGCTTCAAGAATAACCACGGGTAATTTTGAAGATAACCTTGACTGGTTAAGTGAATGTGATTGGGTTATTGAAGCAGTTGTAGAAAATCTCGACATCAAAAAATCGGTTTTTGAAAAAGTTGAAAAATTCAGAAAGCCGGGATCACTTATAACTTCAAACACTTCCGGAATTCCGATTCATTCCATGCTTGAGGGAAGAAGCGATGATTTCCAGCAGAATTTTTGCGGAGTGCATTTCTTTAATCCTCCCAGGTATTTGCCCTTAATGGAAGTAATTCCAACAGAAAAGACAAACAAGGATTTAATCGATTTCTTAATGCACTACGGTGATATTTACCTCGGCAAAACTCCTGTCCTTTGCAAAGATACTCCGGCGTTTATTGCTAACCGCATAGGCGTATTCAGCATTATGGCGGTTTTTAAATTGATGAAAGAAATGGGCCTAAAAATTAAAGAGATCGATACCTTAACAGGTCCGCTTACAGGGAAACCAAAATCAGCAACATTCCGTACAGCAGATGTAGTCGGAATAGATACGCTGGTAAAAGTTTCGAACAATGTTTATAAAGATTGCCCGAACGATGAAGCGCGCGAATTATTTAAGATACCGGATTACGTAAATAAACTGGTTGAAAATAACTGGCTAGGAGACAAGACTGGACATGGATTCTATAAGAAGGTAAAAGACAAAGACGGCAAAAAGGAAATTCTTGAACTTAACATAGAAACTTTTGAATACGAATCTTCGGCAAAAGTTAAATTTGCTTCAGTTGCCGCCGCCAGGCAGATGGACAGTTTGAAAGAAAAACTTAAAACTTTAACATTTGCCAAAGACAAAGCAGGCGAGTTCCTGAAAAAACTTTCCTTCATGCTCTTCCAGTATTCTTCAAACCGTATTCCCGAGATCGCTGAAGAGGTATACAAAATTGATGATGCTCTGCGTGCAGGTTTCGGATGGGAACTTGGTCCTTTTGAAACATGGGACGTACTTGGACTTGATAAATCAGTCAAAGCTATGGAAGAAGAAAATCTGAAACCGGCAAAATGGGTTTACGATATGCTGGCAAAGGGGGTTAAATCTTTCTATAAAATTGAAAACGGTACAAGGCAATATTATGATATAAATACTGGTGCCTATAAAAATATTCCTGGTAAAGGCGAATTTATTATTCTTGAAAATTACCGCGGAAACAAACCGGTATGGAAGAATGTCGGTGCAACCCTGCACGACATTGGAGACGGCGTTTTAAATCTGGAATTTCAGACGAAGATGAATTCTATCGGTTCTGAAATTCTCGAGGCAATAAATAAATCAATAGAGATAGCAGAAAAAGAATATAAAGGACTCGTAATAGGAAATGACGGCGCAAACTTCTCTGCAGGCGCAAACCTTGCGATGATGTTTATGCTTGCTACAGAACAGGAATACGATGAAATAGATATGGCGGTAAGAGCATTTCAGAATGCAACAATGCGAATCCGGTATTCGGCTGTTCCTGTAGTTTCCGCGCCTCACGGGATGACTCTCGGTGGCGGGTGCGAAGTCTGTCTGCACTCCGATAAAGTTGTAGCGGGAGCCGAAACGTATATCGGACTAGTTGAAGTCGGGGTCGGTATTATTCCTGCTGGTGGCGGCACAAAGGAAATGACACTGCGCGCTTCAGACGCCTACCAGAAAGATCTTGTTGAGTTGCCGATACTTCAGGAGAAATTTCTAAATATAGCTATGGCAAAAGTTGCTACTTCAGCTCAAAAGGCATTTGGCCTTGGAATTTTTAAAAATGGAAGAGACAAATATATAATCAATCAAAACAGAGTTATACTTGAGGCAAAAAAATCGGTACTTGAATTAAGCGCACAGGGTTACACTCAGCCGGCACAGAGAGAAGATATTAAAGTGCTTGGAAGATCGGGTCTCTCAACTCTGCTGCTAGGTGCTTATTCATTTTATAACGCTAAATATATAAGCGAGCACGATAAAAAGATCGCTGAGAAACTAGCTTATATTATGTGCGGTGGTGATCTTACTGCACCGTCACTGGTTTCCGAACAGTATTTACTCGATCTGGAAAGAGAAGCATTCCTGAGTTTGATTGGTGAAAAAAAATCAATGGAAAGAATTCAAAGTATTCTTACTACAGGAAAACCTTTAAGGAATTAATTGCCATTTCGTATTCCGCGGAAGCGGGATGAGAAATCGTTTTGCTAAATGTAAAAAAGATTTCTCCCTCCGGTCGAAATGACAGTAAGAAATAATAAATGGAAATTTTTTTAATTATAAAACCAGAAGTGAAATTATGAAAGAAGCATATATAGTAGCCGGATATCGTTCCGCAGTTGGCAAAGCAAAAAAAGGCGGGTTTAAAAATTATCGCCCGGATGATTTAGCCGCAGATGTGATTACGTATTTATTAAGCAAGGTTCCACAACTTGATCCGAATAAGGTTGACGATGTTATAGTCGGTAATGCTGTTCCGGAAGCCGAGCAGGGACTTCAGATCGGCAGAATGATTGCTCTACAATGTCTGCCGATGAGAACACCGGGAATGACGGTAAACCGTTACTGCGCGTCGGGCGCGGAATCTATTGCAATCGCTTTTTCAAAAATCCGCTCCGGACTGGCAGATTGCATAATTGCCGGGGGAACCGAATCAATGTCACTCGTTCCGACTACGGGATGGAAGCTTTCACCTAATTATAAATTCGCGAAAGACAACCCGGAGTATTACCTGGCTATGGGCCTTACCGCGGAGGAAGTAGCGAGAGATTATAAAATCTCCCGTGAAGACCAGGATAAATTTGCATACGATTCTCATATGAAAGCGATTAACGCAATAAAAAACGGATATTTCAAAGATGAAATTGCACCGGTTGAAATTGAGGAAATTTTTGTAGAGAAAGGGAAAAAGAAAAGTAAAAAATACGTTGTGGATACAGACGAAGGTCCAAGAGCAGGTACAACGCTTGAAGCGCTTGCAAAATTAAAACCCGTCTTTGCTGCAGGCGGAACAGTAACCGCGGGTAATGCGTCACAGACATCCGACGGTGCCGCTTTCGTAATGGTAATGTCGGAAGAAATGATGAAAGAGCTTAAACTCGAGCCGATTGCCGTTTTAAAATCATACGCACTCGAAGGTGTTGATCCGAGAGTTATGGGAATTGGTCCGATAGCCGCAATTCCAAAAGCTCTGGAACAGGCAAATCTTAAACTTGAAGACATTGACCTGATAGAATTGAATGAAGCTTTTGCCTCACAGTCTCTGGCAGTGATCAGAAAAGTTGGTCTGGATCCTGAAAAAGTAAATGTAAACGGCGGAGCTATCGCTCTTGGGCATCCACTTGGATGTACAGGTGCTAAGCTAACCATCCAGGTTTTGAATGAACTGAGAAGAAGAAAGAAAAAATACGGAATGGTAACTGCTTGTGTAGGAGGCGGACAGGGTGTAGCGGCAATTTATGAATTACTGAAGTAAATAATTCTTACGTCATTTCGAATTCTGCGGAGAGGGATGAGAAATCTTTTTAGATAAGGAAGATTTCTCCCTTCAGTCGAAATGACAGGTTTGAGTTGAGGATTGAATTTAAGTCGAAAGAAAATCAAAATATTTATTAACAAAATATCAGAAGTAAAATGGAAAATACAACAACAAAATCAGAAGTTCTGAGGGGTGGCGAATTTCTAATCAAAGAAGCTGACCCGGAATCAATTTTTATTCCTGAAGATCTGTCGGAAGAACAAAGAATGATGGCAGAAGCAGCTCAGGAATTTGTTACAAAAGAAATCTGGCCGAAGCTTGATGCTATCGATAAACAAGAAGCCGGACTGACTGTAAGTTTAATGGAAAAAGCAGGTGAGCTTGGATTGCTTGGGGCCGCAATTCCTGAAGAATACGGCGGACTGGGAGAAGATTTTAATTCAAATACCGCGATTTCAATGGAAATCGGGAAAAGTCATTCCTTCGGTGTTTCCTTCGCTGCTCATACGGGAATAGGAACGCTGCCGATACTTTATTATGGGACAGATGAACAGAAGAAAAAGTATCTTCCAAAACTTGCCAGTGGCGAATTAAAATCCGCTTACTGTTTAACCGAACCGACTTCTGGCTCGGATGCACTCTCAGCAAAGACTACTGCAAAACTTTCAGATGATAAAAAATATTATATCCTCAACGGACAAAAAATGTGGATCACGAACGGCGGGTTTGCTGATATACTTATTACATTTGCACAGGTTGAGGGAGATAAATTTACATGCTTTATAATCGATGCAAACTCAGAAGGTTTTAATCGTGGTGAAGAAGAAAACAAAATGGGAATCAAAGGATCTTCAACCCGGGCATTATTTCTCGATAATGTGAAGGTCCCTGTTGAAAATGTTCTCGGTGAAATTGGCAAAGGGCATTATATCGCATTCAACATTTTAAATGTCGGAAGATTCAAACTTTGCGCGATGACTACCGGTAGTGCGAAAAAAGTCTCAACTATCGGAATTGAATATGCAACAGGCAGAAAACAATTCAACCAGCCGATTTCGAATTTTGGCGCAATAAAACATAAAATTGCTGAACAAGCTACAAAGATTTTTGTTTCGGAATCAGCAACTTATCGCGTCAGTGATCTGATTAACGGAAATATTAAAGAACTTCTGGCAAAAGGCGGAAAATACGAAGAGGCTGCTTTGGTGGCTGCTGAAGAATACGCAATTGAATGTGCGATGCTAAAAGTTTACGGTTCAGAAGTACTGGATTATGTAGTTGATGAAGCTGTTCAGATTCATGGTGGTTATGGTTATTCTGAAGAATATCCTGCTGCACGTGCTTACAGGGATTCCAGGATTAACAGAATTTTTGAAGGTACTAATGAAATCAATCGCCTTCTTACCGTTGATATGCTTCTAAAGAGATCAATGAAAGGAAGAATCGATTTGATGAGCCCGGCTATGGCAATTCAGAAAGAATTAATGTCTGTGCCATCATTTGAAAGCGGGAATGATGAATTACTTTCTGCGGAAAAGAAGGCGATTGCTAATGCCAAGAAAGCAATTCTTATGATTGCAGGCAGCGCAGTTCAAAAACTTATGCAGAAACTGAAAGACGAGCAGGAAATCATTATGAATGTTACAGACATGATGATTGAACTGTTTGCTTGTGAATCTGCTTATCTCAGAACGATGAAATTGTCGAAAAGCAAAAAAGGCGAAGAGCTTCAGCCATATATTGATATGACTCAGATTTATATCAATGAAGCAGTCGAAAAAATTAATCTTTACGGCAAGCACGCAATCGCAGCGTTTGCGGAAGGCGATGAGTTAAAAATGCTTCTCCTTGGATTAAAACGTTTCACAAAACTTGAGACTGTTAACACGGTAAAATTAAGAAGAAGTGTTGCGGATAAATTAATTGAAGCAAATAAATTTTGTTTCTGATTTTTACAGCCTGTAGTACAAAATAAAACCCAATCCATTAAATTAATGGATTGGGTTTCTTATATTATCCAATAAAATTTGAGAAATTATTATGAAAGTTTATACAAAGCCGATGTTAAAAGAAGACGCCCTGAAAGGAAAGGTAATTGTAGTAACGGGTGGAGGCACGGGTCTCGGAAAAGCAATGAGCAAATATTTCCTGGAGCTCGGTGCGGATGTTGTAATTACAAGCAGGAAAATTGATGTATTGAATGAAACTGCTAAAGAGCTGGAAGAAGAAACAAAAGGAAACGTTCTCCCGGTTCAATGTGACATAAGTGATTATAAACAGGTTGAAAATTTGCTAGCTGCATCGGTGGAAAAATTTGGGAAAGTTGATATTTTGTTAAACAACGCCGCTGGAAATTTTATTAGCCCTACCGAAAGACTTTCAAACAGGGCTTTTGACATTATAATAAATATAGTTCTGAAAGGAACATATAATTGCACGCTGGCCTTCGGTAAACACTGGATCGATAAAAAGCAGGATGCCACTGTGTTAAACATAGTCACTACTTATGCATGGACTGGTTCCGCTTACGTTGTGCCCTCAGCGTGCGCTAAAGCGGGTGTGCTGGCCCTTACGCGCTCTCTTGCGGTAGAATGGGCCAAATATGGCATAAGAACAAATGCGATAGCACCAGGGCCGTTTCCTACTAAAGGGGCCTGGGAAAGACTACTTCCCGGAGATTTGAAAGATAAATTTGATTTCAAAAATAAAGTTCCCCTAAAACGAGTTGGCGAGCATCAGGAACTTGCGAACCTTGCTGCCTATCTTGTCTCAGACTTTTCTTCATATGTTAATGGTGAAGTTATTACAATTGATGGAGGTGAATGGTTGAAGGGTGCAGGACAATTTAATATGCTGGAAGCTATTCCCGAAGATATGTGGGATTTTATTGAATCCATGGTGAGATCGACAAAGGAAAGTAAGTAAGCCCGAAACAATATTAATAGGAATATGTTTAGTTTGCATTCCATGGAAATGGGAATCCACTTTAATACAAGAGACAGTTTAGAAAAAATTCAGATTTAACATAATATGAAACCACAATTCAAAAAAGAAAATTTTAAACATATTTATAAAGTTAAAGTAAGATTCAATGAAGTAGATATGCTGAGTATTTTAAACAATGCCGTCTACTTCAATTTCTTTGAGCAGGCAAGAATCCATTACATTAAAGACGCCGGGCTTTTACCGGAGAAAGGAATTTTTTCGGATAACAGGCTTTATTATATGGCAAGAAACGAAATAAATTATATAAAACCTGCTTTTTTTGACGATGAACTTAATATTTACACAAGAATATCTTATATTAAAAATTCAAGCTTCGGGTATGAGCATATCGTTGAAAGAGAAAAAGACGGCGAACTGCTCGCTGAAGGCAAAGGTGTTCTGGTACACGTTGATCCGGTTACAAAAAGATCAACTAAATTATCCGATGAATTTTACGCCAAAGTTTTACAATTCGATCCGGGGGTTGAAATAATCAAGAAATAATTAAAGGAGCTAATTATTTTGAGAACAATTATTTTTGACATTGAAACCTCTGCGTACCCATTTGACTCACTTTCAGAAAGTCAGCAGGAATATCTATTACGGTATGCTGAGAAAGCAAAAGACGAAGAAATTAAAAAAGAAAAAATCGATGATGCAATAAGGTACATGAGCTTGTATCCTTTTACGGCAAAAGTTGTGGCAATTGGTATTTACGATGTAGACAAGGAAAAAGCTTTCGTTTATTATGAAAGTGAAAAAGAAGAAGAGTGGTATTCAGAAGAAAAAAATACACACTACAAAGGATTGAGTGAAAAAGAAATCCTTGAGTCCTTTTGGCGAATTGTTGAAGTAGCTGACAGGGTTGTTACATTTAACGGTAGAATGTTTGACGCTCCTTTCCTGATGCTTCGTTCAGCAATGTTAGAAACAAAGCCGTCCAGAAATTTAGTTACAAACCGTTATGACAAAAGTTTTCACATTGATTTGCTTGACCAGTTTACATTTTATGGGTTAATAAGAAAATTTAACCTGGATTTCTATTGTAATGCTTTTGGTATTGAGTCTCCAAAATCAAAAGGTGTTTCCGGAATGGAAGTAAAAACGCTTTACGAAGCAGGAAAAGTAAAAGAAATTGCCGCCTATTGCGGTGACGATATTCAAGCGACTTACCAGCTTTTTAGAATTTGGGCCGATTTTTTACACTTTTAAGGTATTTTTAGTAAAAAAGAAGGATATTTTGTTTGTAAATTAATTTTATCTAATATATTTGTATTGAATAAAAAATAGTTTTTAGCCTAAAAAAGTATTTACCGGAGGAACCTGTGAAAAAACTAACGCTCACACTATTCTTGTTTAGTTTTATCATTTTTTCTACTACTGCATTTTCACAAAATGATAACAAAGATTTTAATCAAACGATTAAAAATCTCTCAACATCTGCTGCAACAGGCTATGTTGGACCGGCGATTAGTAGTTTTGGATCTAACCTGAATACCGGTTGGGTAACTAAAGCTCCGTCTGCTGCGAAAAACTCATTTAACCTTGAAATAAAAATTATTGCGATGGGTTCTATAATTGATGATGCTCAAAAAGTTTTTTCAACTGTAGGCTCATTTAATTTTACTGATGCACAGGCGACAGATATTGCAAATAGTTTTAACAATGCAGATGCATCTGTCCGAACCAGTATTAAAGAGGAATTATTGAAACAACCATGGACATTAAAAATTTCGGGGCCTACAATTATGGGGTCAGACAATCAAAATGTTATGCTGGATTTTCAGGGACAGACAGTCCAGATAAATAATCAAACTTATGTACTTCCAAATTATAGCTTGACTGACGTAAAAGGGTTTCTAAATGATTTATCAATATTCCCAACCGCAGCAATTCAGCTTGGGATTGGAACTCTTTACGGCACCAGCCTAGCAGTCAGGTGGTTCCCGACAGTAAATATAAAGGACCTTGGTGATTTTACTTACTGGGGTTTTGGCGGTATGCATAATCCTGCAGTTTGGTTTAATCAGGAATTTCCAATTGATATTGCTGTTGGTGGATTTTACCAGGATATGAAAGTAGGAACTATTTTTGAAACCAAGGCATCAATGTTTGGTCTCTACGCTAGTAAAACATTCGGTAGTGTTATAGCTTTTACTCCATACGTCGCCTTAACTTCAGAATCATCTAAAACAACCGTGCAGTACGATTATACATATGATGTGAATTCTGGAGGAACGATAACCCAAAAAACTGAAAATATATCTTTTGAGATGGATGGAGCAAATTCAACAGGTTTTACAGTTGGTGCAGCATTTAAACTTGCTATCTTAAATCTTAATATCGATTATAAATTTGCAAACATTAAGACTGCCAGCGCGGGCTTGACTTTTGGCTTTTAGACTTAGCTGTTCAGATAAAAAAGCCGCTCAATCGGGCGGCTTTTTTATTAAATACTCAATAAATTTGTGCAATATTTATTTCTTAAAAAATTCAATTGAACTACCGCAATATTACATAGATATTTAAGAAGAAGTTATCCCGTCTAAAATTATTATTAAAGGATTTTTATATGATATCACGGGTAAATATTAGAAATACAAAACGCTCAGATTTCGATTCCATCAGGGCTTTGCAGCAAAAAATTTATCCTCATTTAAAGCCATGGTCAATTGAACAATTGGAAAATCACTTAAAAGTATTCCCCGAAGGACAATCAGTAGCTGAGTTTGAAGGAAAAATAGTAGGTACTTCTAGCTCGTTAATAATTTTCTGGGAGGAATATGGTCCTCTAAATAACTTTGGTGAGATTACGGGACAAGGTACATTTAATACACATACGCCTAAAGGTAAGACTCTGTACGGTGCTGAAATTTGTGTTGACCCCGATCTTAGAAAAAAAGGGATAGGGAAAAAAATATATTCAGCCAGAAGAAAACTTTGTAAACAATTAAACCTAAAAAGAATTATAGCTGCAGGCAGAATACCTAATTACCATAAATATGCTGACAAATTTGATCCACATACATACGCTATGCACGTAATCTGGGGAGATATTTATGATCCCGTCCTAAGATTTCAAACAAAGGAAGGTTTTCAGTTTTGTGATATAATTGAAAATTACTTAAAAGGAGATAAATACTCATTAGAAAATGCCACCTTGATAGTTTGGCTTAACCACGATTATAAACCTGGAAAAGGAGAAAGGTATGAGAGTAAGAATAGCCGCGATACAGTATAATCTTAGAAAAATAAATTCGTTTGAAGAATTTGAACAGCAGGTTAATTTTGTAATGGATTCTGTCTCGGAATATAATCCACAATACGTATTATTACCGGAGCTTTTTACAACTCAGTTACTGTCATTTGTACAAACAAAAGAAGCATATTCTGCTGTTAGAAGACTTGATGAATACACAGATCAATATATTGCCCTGATGAAATCATATGCGATGCAGCATAAATTTTACCTGATAGGGGGCACTCATCCTACAAAACTCAACGGGGGAGTTGTTAACAGGGCTTATTTATTTACACCATCTGGTAAAGTGTTTACTCAGGATAAAGTTCACAGGACAAGGTGGGAGAAAGAACTTTGGAAAACAGAAGCCGGTAACGAATTTAAAGTTTTCAATACAGAATATGCTCCCATTTCGATAATGGTTTGTTACGATATTGAGTTCCCGGAGGCGTCCAGAATAGTTTCAGAAGCGGGTGCTGAGATTATCTTTGTACCCTCCTGTACGGATGACAGACAGGGGTTTTTGAGAGTAAGATATTGCTGCCACGCAAGGTCGATTGAAAACCAGGTTTATGTAGCAATGACTAGTACAGTTGGAAATCTTCCCGTAGAAAACCTTAACCTTCACTATGGGCAGGCATCGATAATTACTCCATCTGATTTCCCATTTTCAAGGGATGGGATTGCGGCAGAAGGGGTGATAAATCAGGAACAAATTATAATAGCAGATCTTAATCTCGATTTGCTGGATGAAAACAGATTAAAAGGTTCAACAATTCCGTTATTAGATAAGAGGAGAGACATTTATAAGAACAAAGCAATTATTGAAGAAGCAAAATAATTAAACCGAAAGTGCCGTTAATTTATCTTTTATTTCATTTACTCTAGGCATTGCTTTTAAATGTCTGTAATATTTGAGAGCATCTACAAATCTTATTTTACTATCACTTATGTTCCCAAAATCTTTATAAAGAATACCCAATTCGTATGATGTTTCAGCTTCATTGAGCTTATTTCCTAGTTCCTTGTTAATTCTCATACTTGTGCGCAAGTAATTTTCAGATTTTTCAAAATTCTTTTTATTTCGCTGAATAATCCCCTTGATCTTATAGATATCAGCTATTGAAAGTTTATCATCAATCCTATGACATATCTGCATTGCTTTATCGGCAAATGCTTCAGCCAGTTTATAATCGTTCTGCTTAGTAAATGTAAATGACTTCCCGATATAGGAAATTCCAAGTATTGGCAGATAGCCTATTTTTATGCAGGTGTCTATGGCTTTATCAAAATCTTTTAAGGCTATGGTAGTATTATTCTTATTTATGTGCATCATACCTATGTTGTGCTGAATTTCAGCAATTCTTTTATAATTTTTTACTTCCTGATAGGTAATAAGTGCTCTCTTAAAATAGGAAAGGGCTTTGTCATAATTTCCCAGTACATTATTTATTATTCCAAGGTTTACTTCAATTTTCCCTTTAAATTCTGAATCTTTAGACCCCCGCATTAGGCTCAGACTCTTTTCAAAATATTCTTGTGATTTTTTTACATCGCCTAATTCGCCATAAATTGTACCAATAAGATTATAGCAGTGTGCTTGTCCCTTCCTGTTGTTAATTCTCTTATAAATATTCAGAGCCTGTTTGGCAAATTTAAAGCTATCTTGCCACTCAGCTTTTCGCCTGTGAATTTCTGCCAAAGAAGCAGTAGCTTCAGCTTTCATGTCCGATAGATCTTTACCTTTTTTAGTGCTTGCAATAATGTTATCATAAACAGAAATAGCAGAATTTAATTCACCTACGGTTATGCAATATTGACCCAAATTCTGAAGCAGACTTAGAAATTTGTCTAACGCGAGTTTTTCAGATGCGAAAGTGATGAGTAAGTCAATCTGAACCTGAACATTTGCATTTATATTAAAATTAAATCCCATCTGCTGTCTATCTTTGTTTTTTGATTTAACTTCCTTTTGATTATTCTTTTCACCAAAAACCAGATTGTTAAATCGAGCAATTTCGCTCTTGCTAAAAAAAATCTTCAAGATTCCTTGAAACAAGTGCTCGTAATTTAATCCGTTCTTTTTCACTTTGGACCTCTTAAATTCATATCTTTATGCAGAATATATCTTTACAAAAACGTGCCAGCTTTTGATCGGTAATAATTTCTAACTGCTTATCTGGTATGAGTAAAAGTGGAAATTTTTACTATTGAAAAGAGGAAATTTTTACTGATTAATTCTGAGAAAGTGTCTCATTAAAATTCATATTGTGGTAGCTAGTAGAAGATTAGGTCAATGAAGTTAAATTATAGGAAAGTGAATTTTAGTTATGTTCTGAAACATCAAAAATACCGGCTATTAGCAATCCGCCGCCTGCCAGACCGGTATCTTTTAACACATTAAACATCGAAGTCTTCATTATTTCTATATTTAATAGTCCGGGTAAGTGAATTGCAAACACAACAACCAAAAGAAATATGGAGAGTGAAATACAAATAGGTTTTACAAATTTATTAAGTAGGATGAAAACTGAGGCTGCAATGAGTATAAAACCAATAATTAACACAATATCTTTGCTATCGGGAATATAAGAAGGGAAGTATTTGGCAAATTCACTCGCATTAACAATATGGTTAATACCTATTATACTGAAAATGCCAGCATAAATAATCCTAAAAATATTTCCGGTAAGCATTTTCATCAATTATTCCTTGCAGATTGAATCAGGGATCTAAAAATACCATCGCTGACGGGTAGTCCCGCAGTGAAAGGGAAATGAATTTAGGATTTAAAAATTAAATAGGCAAGTATAATTGCAGGATAAGCAAATATTTTTTTTATAGGAAGCTAAATAATGAAAAAGTCATTACTTAATAATTTTTGCAATGGCTTTAAATTCCTCAGTGCCGCTTATATTGAGCATCTCAAAAAGTATAGATTCAACCGTGGTAATCTCGGCTCCATGAGCTCTCATTCTGTCAATTGCGGTTTCATAGTCTACCTGGTTTCTGGAAGATACTGCATTTGTGGCAATATTTACCTGGAAACCGTTAGCTAATAAATCAAGAACAGTCTGCTGAACACAAACGTGAGCTTCGATCCCTGCCACAACTATCTGCTTTAGATCTTTTTGTTTTAACTCTGCAAAAAAGTTTTCTGCACCAAAACAGCTGAAACTCATTTTTTGAATTGGTGTAATATCTCCAAGCTCAAGTTTAATCTCTGCAAACGTTTGCCCCAGTCCTTTGGGATATTGTTCAGTGTAAATTATGGGTGAGTTTAAAACTTTGAAACCTTTTATGAGTTTTATAGTATTTGCAACTACCGTACTGGGGTTTTGCATTACACCGAGAATTCTTTGTTGAATATCTATAATCAATAAAGCAGTTTTATTTCTGTTCAGTATTTTGGGGTTTCTGTTCATAATTTTATAAAGATTTATTACTAATAAAGTGGGTCCATACCGTATTTTCCGCAAGCATACATCATTAATAAAGAAGAAAGATCCACAAGAGCTTTTTTCTGATCTTCGGTATGAATTACGAGGTCATAAACTTCGGCCATAAATTGCATGTCTTTAAGTAATTTGTCGAGTTCACTGTAAGATGGTTCTCCATGCCAATATGCAATTTGCTCAACCAGCATTTTTTCGTGTCTTCTTAAAAATTCTGTAAATGAAATTGCACTTTTTGCGTTGGGATTATTTGGTCTGCAAATAGATATTAAATCATTAAAATAAGTATCCCATTTTTCAGCCAGGTTTTTATTCCTGTCCCTCATGACATAACGTGCTTTTTCAAGTGTAAACCTGGCTTTAGTTGAATGCTTTACATTTGAAATAATGGCGTAGCCATCGTAACTAATGTCACCGGTTTCATAATCATAAAATTTCCAGCGTTTAGCCAGCTGCCTTGCCCCGTATATTACAATAACTTTATCAAGTGCGCTATCAACAACTATAAACTTACCTTTCTGAACATTAACAACAGTAATCCAGTGTTCCCAGTTATCAACGCTTAAAATGCAGGGCATCCCTCTTTTCAGATGACGTGCTAAAACTTTTACTGCTTCATCCGGAGTTTCTCTCCGGAAATATTTCATCTTACAATTAAATTTTTTTGCAGCCTGTGCAAGTCCTATTTCGTCTGTGCCATTCCACCATGTACTGCCGGCAAGTTTTCCAATCTCTCTTTCATTTTTAAAAACTCCGAGCATTACAAGACTATACTTCAGGGCAAAAGGTCCGCATTGGTATTTATAAGGTTGAGGATAAAAACTCATTTTATTAATTAATTTTATTTTATGGAATTAGCAAAAGTAAATACCAGACTAATTTTACTTATAGAACTTATTTACGTATTTTTATTTTCAATATGAAGAAAAAATTAAAAGTTGCAATAATATTTAACGAAGCTAATCCAGAACTTTATGTAAAAGATCCGGATAAAAATCTGGCCAATGCCGATTTCGTGCCCTACTTCGAAGTTGAAGAACTCACGCCAATTGAAGAGTATCAGGTAATGGCTGAACGACTCCGTAGCAAAGGAGTTGATGCATATACATTAAATATAAAAGACGATATTGATATACTACTAAAGAATATAAAAAAACACAAACCTGATGTAGTATTTAATTTTGTCGAAATATTCAAGGATGACTCAAGGCTGGAGATGAATATGGTCGGTCTGCTTGAGTTGCTCGGAATTCCGTATACCGGAGCTCCCCCAATGGCGCTCGCAAATTGCCAGAGCAAGGTACTCGCAAAGCGCTTGCTAAATGCCGTTGGAGTAAAAACTCCCCGATTTATGGTAATTAGAGAAGAAAAGAAGCAATACAGGCATAAGTTAAATTTCCCTTTGATAATTAAACCGGCCTTTGAGGATGCGAGCGTAGGTATTGAGAATGAGTCGATTGTTAAGAATAACCGAGAGTTGAAGGAGAGAATAAATTATATCCTTAAATATTTTGCACAGCCAGCTCTGGTTGAGGAGTTTATAGAGGGCAGGGAACTTAACCTTGCAATTATGGGAGATAAGGAGCCGGTCGCACTACCAATCAGTGAAATAGATTTTACCGAAATGCCCGGACATTTACACAATATTGTAAGCTACCAGGCTAAATGGGATCCTCACCATGAATCGTATCATAAAACCATCCCGATTTGTCCGGCTGAATTACCAAAAAGAATTGAAAAGAAAGCGAAAGATATTGCTATCAAGGCATTCAGAACAATGAATTGCCGGGATTATGCAAGAGTGGATATGAGATTATCGGCAGATAATAAGCTATATGTTTTGGAAGTAAATCCCAATCCCGATTTAACAGAAGGTGCCGGATTTATGCGTTCAGCGGAAACGTCGGGATTAAAATATACTACTGCCCTGAAAAAAATTATTTACCTGGCCTGGAAAAGAAGGAAGAAAAAATAGGGTCAATTAAAAAGTTTGGTTACTTCCGTTAGATCTTTTGTTTCAAAATCGGGTTTTATTTCAGAAGCCGGGTTTAGCGGGTATTCTGTTTTGCCTGTGTAAATTAATATTCCTTTCCCACCCAGTTTTTGTGCTCCCTCAATATCAGTTTCAAGATCATCACCAATCATATTAAATTCTGAATTATCAGGAAAGCCCAGAGCCTTTAGTCCTGAGTGATAAAAAATTTCTGAGGGTTTACCAACCAGTTTCGCTTCTTTCCCCGTTGCATATTCAATTGCAGCAATAAAAGCACCAGCATCGAGAAACAGATTTTCATCATCCCGGCTCCAGAATTTATTTTTCTGCATAGCGATAAAATCAGCGCCGTAATGAATAAATCTGAACATCCGGTTTATAATTTCATAAGTCCACTTATCTGCCATGTCGCCAACTATAACTGCTTCTGGATTTTCATCTGTTAGAAATTCATTAAACATTTCTTTTGTACTATCAGAGGCAAACACGGCTACTTTTTTATATTTCTCTTTCACATAATTTAGAGATGCATCGGCACACGTTAAAGCAGGAAAATCTAACCTGATATTGTGATCAGATAAAAACATTTTAATATCATTTCCATTTCTCAAAGTTGAATTACTAAGGATGCAGGCCGGGATTTTATTATCAGATATAAATTGGAAAAAATACTTTGTATCATCTGCGGGTTTTTTCCCTAAACGAATTATCCCGTCAAAATCAATCAATAATGGTATGTCAGTTTTCAGTTTCATTTAAGATAAACAGAGATGACCGGGGATTGAAAGGAAACCTTCAAGGTCGCAAAAAAGTGACCTTGAAGGTTACTAATAACTTGTAAACTAAATCTCAGCTTTTGCGAGTACGGGGAATTTTGTCTTTGCTATTTCAAATGCGCCAAACATAATTCCTACAAAGAATAAGTCGCCTAATAATGTGTAACTAAAAAATGGAATAGCTGCTATATAGCTTTCAACAATTCCGATTAAATTTTGCGGGTAAATTATATTTGGAGGAAACAATGCAAAATTTGTAATAAGAAAGAAACTTACAGATGCTGTAACAGAAGCCAGTAAAACTCTTCCGGGTTTTTTAGCTTGACCAATCTGCATTCCTATTACAACTATTAACAGAAAGCTTAAGTAAACCACCCACATTCCCGAATAAAATCCAAGGAATAGATCAGATATTAACATGGCAGCCAAAGGTACAATAAATGCCAGATATTTTTTTGAAAAATATGCTCCTCCGAATAAAGCCATTGCTCCAACTGCTGTAAAATTCGGATAGTGCGGAATTAATCTTGTGAAAGCAGCGGCCAGTATCATCAAAGTTAGCGCCCAGAATTTTGGGTTAACCAGATTTTTATTCATTCTAATTCTCCTTGAGTTAAAAGTTTATTGCGTTTTTTAATTAATTAAATATATAAAGAATAATCGTTCTATTCAAAACCTATCTTTACTCCAACATATCCGGATCTCTTTGCGGTGCCATAGCCATATACTTCTTCGTAATCAGAGTTAAGAATATTGACCAGTTTACCATATAATTGTATAAAACCTGTCAATTCAAATGATGTGGAAGCATTTATAAGTGTATAACTATTTAGGGAAATTCTTGTAGCAGGATAAGTTGAGAAGTTTTTATCTTCACGTTCGCCGACAAAAATTGCATCAACTCCAGCATTAAATGATTCTGTAAAGTTGTAGCCAATGCTGATAACTGCTTTGTGTTTTGGTCTCCTTAATAAAGGTAAATTTTCATCAGAACTTCCGGGACTAAGATCTTTGCTTTCTGTAAATGTATAATTTGCATTCACTGTGAAATCATTTGATAGTTTAGCGTCAATGTAAAATTCAAAACCTTTTGTCTTCGATTTATTAACATTTATAGTCTTAAAATTATTATCAAATCCGAATCTGTCTGTAAATGTATTCTGAAAATAAGTAAGTCCGGCCGTAACCCTGTAACCTAATAAATATTGTTCAACTCCGGCATCCCATCCTTTACTTTTCTCGGGAGAAAGATTCGGATTACCGTAAGCCGGATCATACAAATAAAACAGGGAAGGAGCCTTAAATCCGGTTCCATAGGTTGCTTTAATTTTTGTCCCGGTACTCCAGAAAATATAAGCCGGTGCAATTCTAAAAGTCACAACTGACCCAAATTTTTCGTGGTGATCATACCTGGCACCAATCGATGCAAAGAAACTTTTATCAATATTAAGTTGATCTTCCAGATAAACGCCGGTAGTTCTCGCGCTTTTTTCGGGGAATACACTTTCGAATGTATTGGGCAGCGGGCTTGAAGTTGTGACGTGGTTGCTGTAATAATAGGAAGAATTTGCTAACTCATTTTCAGATTCAATCCCGAAAGTTAGAATGTTATTCTTATTTAAAGTAAAATTATTCTGCCAGTCAAATTTTATTCTCTTACCGTCGTAGTGGCTCCTGGATTCCGCAGGATTATTCGGACTGACATCAAATTTATATTTCCTCAAATTTCTGGAAAATGACATACCCAATTTTTGGTCCCATTTTCCCTCAAATAATTTTAAATTTCCTTCAAGCCTGTATGTTCCTTCCTCAAGATTATATTTGTAAGTAGGGTCGTCTCCAAATTTGCCGCCGGTCTGATCGAAATCAGTATTGGCTTTTGTATATCTTCCGAAAAAATTGAGATTAAAATTTTTGTTTACCTCATAACCGATTCGTGCAGAGATGTTATAATTCTCCGTCCCGTCCTTTTCGGTATTCCCGAATTTCTCATCAGCAGAAGAGAAACCGTCAGTTTTAAATTTACTTAAGCTGAGGGAGTAATTTAACTTTTTAAGACTCCCGCTAAATCCCAGTGCTCCTTTGTAAGTGTTATAGGAACCTCCCTCGGTCGACAGAAAAAATTTAGGTTTACCGTTTCCTTTTTTAGTTATAATATTAATAACTCCTGCAAGTGCATTTGAACCATAAAGAGTGCTTTGGGGTCCGCGTATAATTTCAATTTTTTCAATGTTGTCAGTAGAAAGATCAGCAAAGTCATATGTGTTGGAGGGATCATTTGCCATATTTATACTGGTTCCATCAATCAGAACCTGTGTCTGGGAAGGATCGGCTCCGCGCAGGTAAACCTGCGTAAAAGCTCCGGGCGCACCTTGCTGCGAAATGCTGACACCGGTTTGGGTCTGCAGCAATTGGTAAATACTGGTTTTGTGAGAATTTTTTATCTGTGCAGAATCTATTATAGAGAATGAACTTGCCAGCTCGTAAGCCGGGGTTGATGTTTTGGTAGCTGTTACAACAACATCGGATAGTTCATACGTTTTTAATGAATCTGATTTATCCTGTGCATAAATAGCAATGCTCAGAAAAAAAATGAAGAATACTAATGGAACGAAAATTTTTTTATCCATAGAAGTTACTCCTGTAAAACTGGCCGGCAATTCCGGCAAAATGAATAATTAGGTTGTAACTTCGGGGGTAAGTGCTGTTTGAAAAAACGGAGTGTAACTCTCGTTAATCCAACCTCGCCCGCGAAGGTTGATTATATATCGAATCTATGGCAGGTCTCCTGACTTAAGACTTCAGCAGCACCTTCCCGGAAAATTATTGCTCCAGTGGTTTAATACTGCTGAATAGAAATGTCTATCACAGTTGCGCGACAGTACCGGGCTCGCACCGGTTTCCCTATTCTTCCCGGTTTTAGCCGGGACACCATAAATCATTAATTGAAAGAACTACGCGAAGATATGTTTTAAAATTTATATTTCAAAATTACTGTATTAAAATTTGGAATTTGAACTTTCTTACTTCGATTATAAACAGTTGCTTATCCTATGTAATAATTAACCACCATAAGGTTGTTTTGGTGCAAAGATAAGCGCCAAAACTAAACCAAGGCCAAAAATAATTCCTACTGTCCAATAGAAAATTTTGTCAGGTTCAGTGTTTCTCTCATAAATTATTTTTATCTCAGAGAGAGGGATGATTTCTTCAACTTTGTTTTTAGTAGTACGTACTACTGCATTGCCTGAAATAACAGCATATTTTTGTGGATCATCTCTAAAATTTATTATTTGCCCATCTATTTTCTCAATTTTTACTACTTTGACTGATTCATAATCACTGCTGGTTACCACTTTTGCAGAAGAGCAACCCAGCATGCAAAAGTTACAGAATGAAAGAAGGAAAAAACTGATTATATATTTATTCTTAAATAGACGAACCATTGTCCCCTCCATGTAAATATGAGCAAATTTAATATAACATAATTGATTCAAATTATTAGCGTAAAAATTAAATATTAAATGTCATTTTATGATCTTTAAATTGATTTTATACAGTTAAATCGATAATTTTACCAGACGAAAATAAGTGTGTCTCTACAGGATAGTGCCAATCATTTGCAATATCTGCGAGTCTAGAAACACTTAAAAAGGGGGATCTCATTTCGTTCTTTCATTACTTCTGATCGACAAAATTTATCAGAATTTCTGATTACACATAGGAGAAATTCAATGGGTTGGTTTACGAAAACTTTTACCTCATCAATAGGTAAAAAATTTATTATGGCCCTGACCGGCATTTCATTAATACTATTCTTACTTATGCATTTAGCAGGAAACTTATCACTCTACGGAGGAGAAAACGCTTTCAACTCTTACGCGGGAGCGCTCGAATCTCTTAAACCGATTGTAAGAGTGATTGAGGTTATTCTTGCCGCAATATTTCTTTTCCACATTATTTACGGAACAAAATTGTGGATAGAAAACAAAATTGCAAAACCGATTAAATATAAAATTAATGCATCCTCTGAAAACAGTTCACTCTACTCAAGATTTATGTTTCAGACCGGTATTATAATTTTCATATTCCTCGTTTTGCACCTGGTTACATTCTGGGCGCCATATAATTTCGGCGGGGAAGAACATAACTTATACCTGCTTGTTACCGGTTGGTTCAGGGAAACATGGTATTCAATATTTTATATTATTTCGATGATTTTGATAGGCTTCCATCTTAATCATGCATTTCAAAGTGCATTTCAGACTTTCGGGTGGAACCATAATAAATACACACCATTTATTAAAAAGTTTGGAACTTTTTATGCTATAGTGATAGCTGCGGGATTTGCCTCAATTCCAATTTACTTTTTATTTTTCTTTGGAGGTAAGTAATGATAAAATTAGACTCAAAAGTTCCGGAAGGTAAAATTGATGAGAAGTGGACAAACCATAAATTCAAAATGAAACTTGTCAATCCGGCAAACAAAAGAAAATATGATATAATTGTTGTTGGAACAGGCCTAGCTGGTGCTTCTGCAGCAGCTACTCTCGGTGAATTAGGCTATAAAGTAAAAGCGTTTACGTATCACGATTCAGCACGCAGAGCACATTCAATTGCAGCACAAGGTGGAATAAACGCAGCAAAAAATTATCAAAACGATGCCGATTCAGTTTTCCGTTTGTTTTATGATACTGTAAAAGGCGGAGATTTTCGTTCACGCGAAGCCAACGTTCATCGCCTCGCTGAAGTAAGTAATAATATAATTGATCAATGCGTTGCGCAGGGTGTTCCTTTTGCGAGAGAGTATGGCGGAACACTTGCTAACCGTTCATTCGGGGGTGCGCAGGTATCAAGGACTTTTTATGCACGCGGAGAAACCGGACAGCAATTACTTCTCGGGGCATATAGCTCAATGAATCGCCAGGTAAAACTTGGTAATGTTGAAATTTTTCCACGCCAGGAATTTCTTGATCTTGTTCTGGTAGACGGACGTGCACAGGGAATTGTAACAAGAAATCTTACCACAGGTGAACTGGAATCACATTCTGCCCAGGCAGTAATTCTGGCAACAGGTGGTTATTCAAACGTATTTTTTCTCTCAACTAATGCGATGAACTCAAACGCTACAGCAGCCTGGAGAGCTCACAAAAAAGGCGCAACTTTTGCAAACCCGTGCTACACTCAGATTCACCCAACCTGTCTTCCTGTTCACGGTGAAGGCCAGTCGAAATTAGTACTGATGAGTGAAAGTTTGAGAAACGATGGAAGGATTTGGGTTCCTAAAAAAGCAGGCGATAATCGTCCGGCGAATGAAATTCCGGAAGATGAAAGGGATTATTATCTCGAAAGAAAATACCCGGCATTTGGTAACCTCGTTCCGCGTGATGTTGCATCCAGAAACGCTAAATATGTTTGCGATGAAGGACGCGGCGTTGGCGGCGGAAGAGCAGTTTATCTTGATTTTGCTGACGCATTCAAACGTATCGGCAAAGACGGCGTTAAAGATAAATACGGTAACCTGTTTGATATTTATGCAAACATTACCGGAGAAGATCCTTATGAGGTACCAATGCGAATTTACCCCGCCCCTCATTACACTATGGGCGGCCTCTGGGTTGATTATAACCTTATGAGCAACGTACCGGGATTATTTGTACTTGGTGAAGCTAATTTCTCCGATCACGGCGCTAA
>Ga0209919_1000186_pt1 | contig 31988 bp, 24 predicted proteins | sample SalPon2A_C_D2_MG_FD_185721 | JGI IMG/M metagenome (GOLD analysis project Ga0209919, IMG submission 185721) | Soil microbial communities from South San Francisco under conditions of wetland restoration - Salt Pond MetaG R2A_C_D2_MG (SPAdes)... | ecosystem: Environmental > Terrestrial > Soil >... | reverse complement strand
GTTGCCGTATGTTGTTTTAACATCGACTCCTGCTTTGTTAAAATTTGTACCGAAACCGGGCGCGTGGATGGAATCATTTAAACAATTTATGGGATTTCTTTTAATGGCTACCGTTCTCTGGCTGCTTTGGGTATTAAGCTTCCAGGCTGGCAGCGATGGTGTGATTCTACTCCTTCTCTCACTAATTATTGTCAGCATCGGTGGATGGATCTACGGCAGGTGGGGAAACATCTCCAAGAAAACAAGTACAAGAAGAATAGCGCAGATTCTCGCTGTAATTTTTATAATTGGCGGTATTGTCTTTTCACTTCAAAACATTGAAGCAAAATCTGAAAATAACAGTGGTATTCATAAACAGGGAAGCATTGAATGGCAGCCATATTCTCCTGAATTACTGGCTCAATTAAGGTCTGAAGGTAAACCTGTGTTTGTAGATTTTACCGCGGCATGGTGTTTAAGCTGCCAGGTAAATGAAAAGATTGCATTCGGTTCGCAGAGCGTACAGGATGCATTCAAGAACGAAGGCGTTGTTACTCTTAAAGCAGACTGGACGAACAGTGATCCTGTAATAACAAAAGCGCTTGCAGAATTTGGCAGAAACAGCGTTCCTCTTTACGTGCTTTATTATGGTAAATCAAGTAATAAACCCGAAATACTCCCCGAAATACTTACACCCGGCATTGTACTGGATGCGCTGAAGAAAGTCAACTAAAAATTTTATTCATAATATTCGATTATCAGTGTGACCGTTGAATGATCTAAAACTATTTCAATGTCAATTAAATAACTTTAAGCAATGGTAAAGAAAGCAGATAAAAGTTCGGACAAAGGTGAAATAGTAATTTACAAATCACCACAAGGTGAAACAGAACTTGAAGTAAGCCTGAGAGAAGATACAGTTTGGCTGACACCCGTACAAATATGTCCAGACTCTTTGATAAAGCACGTCCAACAGTTCTGGAACATATTAAGAATATATATAATGAAGCGGAACTGGAAAGACATTCAACTTGTCGGAAATTCCGACAAGTTCAAGCTGAAGGGAAAAGGAGAATAACTCGAAATATTGAACATTTTAATCTTGATGTAATCATTTCTGTTGGCTACCGTGTAAAATCTAAACGCGGTGCACAATTCCGCATCTGGGCAAACAAAGTATTAAAAGATTATCTTGTAAAGGGATATGTGCTGAATGAAAAGCGCCTCAAAGAACAAAAAGACAGGATAAAAGAACTTGAACAAACTCTTGAAATATTTTCAGGAGTTGTGGATAATTATAAACTAAAACAGGATGAGTTTTCGGGGATATTAAAGGTTGTAAAAGATTATACCTACGCTCTTGATATTCTGGATGGATATGATCACCAATCCTTAAAAATAAATGCTGCAAATAAAAAAGAGGTATTTCGAATTTCTTATAAAAATGCCAAAAATGTAATTGAAGAAATGAGAAAGAAATTCAGTGGTTCCAATTTATTCGGTAAAGAAAAGGATAAATCTTTTAAAAGTTCTATAAATTCAATATATCAGACTTTTGGTAAAAAGGAATTATATCCTAGTATTGAAGAGAAAGCTGCTCATCTGTTATATTTTTTTAGTTAAAAATCATTCTTTTATAGATGGCAACAAAAGAATTGTTGCTGCTATATTCTTATGGTTTCTTGAAATGAATGAATATCTTTATAATAAGAAAGGTCAAAAAAGAATTGCAGACAATGCTCTTGTTGGATTATGCCTTTTAGTTGCGGAAAGCAAACCCTTAGATAGAGAGATAATTGTGAAAGTAATTGTAAATTTGATAAATATGAGAAACTGAAAAAGACTATAATTAAAATCACATAATCTCTTTTCCTTCACTACATAAGTTTCCTCTTGATTTATTCCTTTTCTTTTACTTATTTAATAGTGAACATATGTTCACTTATTTAAAACCGTATTTTTATGCAAAACGCCACAATTGACCTGAAAAGCTACAAATTAGCCGGTTCAGAAGAACTGAGACTAACCAGTCTGTATCCGGCAATTCCAAGGAACACACGGGAGGTAGATTTTGACGTTTACGATTACAATTTCCTGTTCAATGATAGGGAAACGCTTGAACTGATAAGAAAGGGCAAAACCATCGGTTGTTTTTATATCGAATCGCCGGGAATGAGGCAGTTGCTTAAAAGGCTGGATGTACACACTTTTGAAATGCTTACAGCGGCTTCTTCAATTATTCGTCCCGGTGTAGCTGAGAGCGGAATGATGCAGGAATTTATCGCGAGGCACAGGGACCCGTCAAGACGGAAATACCTTCATCCTTTAATGGAAAAATATCTCGCTGAAACCTACGGTGTAATGATATACCAGGAAGATGTTATAAAAGTTGCTCACCACATAGCGGGACTGTCGCTCGATGATGCCGATTTGATGCGGAGAGCAATGTCAGGTAAAGCACGTTCGCACAGCGCGATGCTCAGGCTGGTAAGCAAGTTTTTCAGCTCCTGTCAGGCAAAAGGAATGTCGAAAAAGGTAACAGAAGAACTCTGGCGGCAGATTGAATCTTTTGCGGGTTATTCTTTTTGCAAAGCGCATAGTGCAAGCTTCGCACTTCTTTCATACCAGGTGGCGTATTTGAAAACACATTATCCCGCGGAGTTTATTGCTTCAGTTATAAGCAACGGCGGAGGTTTTTATTCCGCTGCAGTTTACGTGTGGGAAGGAAAAAGAATCGGGATAAATTTTCATTTGCCATCAATAAATAAGAGTAAACACCAATACACGGGTTCGGGTAAAGAAATACAAATAGGATTAATGGCAGTGAAAAATCTTTCTAAAGAATTCTGTGAAAGAATTGTAGATGAAAGAAAGAGTAACGGTGAATATAAATCACTCCCTGATTTTTTAGTAAGATTAAAGCCCGGTCCGGAAGAAACATCGTCACTTATTAGATGCGGGGCAATGGATTGCTTTGAATTCACACGCCCGACACTGTTGAGACTTTTGAATGTATATCTCTACAGCAGGAAAATACTCGATGAATATACCGGCGACCTGTTTACCGGTGAATCATTCAGGCTGGAAAAAGAAGTGATAACAGATGAAGACTACAGTATAAGAGAAAAGTGCAGCATAGAGTATGAAACGTTCGGTTATATGGTAACAAAACATCCCCTCGAATTTTTCGAAGAGTTTACTTCTCAAAAAGATATAATTAAAGCCGCCGATATGGGAAAATACGACAAGCGAAAAGTAAAAATGATTGGCTGGTATATGGCTTCAAAAAGGATCAGGACAAGGAAGGGTGAGGCTATGAAATTTATTTCGCTGGAAGATATGACAGGGACTTTTGAAGCGGTGATCTTTCCGCGTGTATATGCAGGTATAGCTGAGAAGACGCTTTCTATGGGACCCTACCTGATAGAGGGGAGAGTTGATGTTGAAGGTGGAAAGAACCTGGTTGTGGATAGATTTGAAGTGTTTGCTGATGTAAAGATGAGAACTTCGCAGAACGAATTCAGTCCGGACACGCAGTATTCGGAAAAAGACGAATTCTGCGAAGAAGATATTTCATTGTCCGATCTGAATACAGAAAAATTAATTAACGCGTATTCAATGAACTTACAAAAAGCGGTTTGAAAAATTCAACCTTTAACCTGCAACTTTTAAACTTGTAACTTATTTATGATACCGCTGCACATTCACTCATATTACTCGTTCCTGCAGGGAACCATACCGATGGACTCTCTGATAGAGAAAGCAAAGGAGTATGCGCTGCCTGCGATTGCCTTAACAGACACAAACGGTATGTACGGCCTGGTTGAGTTTATGAAAAAAGCAAAAGAAGCGAATATAAAACCGATACCCGGCGCTTTTATTGATGATCCTTCCGATAAAAATATTAACGCTGTTTTTCTTGCAATGAATAGGAAGGGTTATTCCGACCTTTGCAGAATAATCACTACGAGAAAATTGAAGGAGGACTTTTCGCTTAAAAATCTTTTACAGGATGAATTCCCCGATCTTGTAATACTGATCCATTCAATTGAATTGCTTAAAAACATTCCCCGCAGGAAAAATATTTATGCAGAACTTATATCTACCGGAAAAGAAAGAAAGAATACGAGGAATCTTTACGAGTTCGCTGTTGCCGAAGGAATTAAGTGTGTGCCTACCAACCCTGCTTACTTTCTTGAACGGGAGGATTTCATAATTCATAGAATTGTAACGGCTATAAAAGAAAGAGGCACCTTTGAGAATCTTCCCGATAATGAATTGGTTGATGAGGAATATTATTTCAGAAGCCCGGCGGAATTGAACAGGAAATGGAAAACTTTCCCTGATATGATCTTTAATACTTACAACATAGCCGAGATGTGTAATGTCGATATCGGTATAGGCACTTTCAAATACCCGGTATTTAGTACGAGGGACAATACAGATCAGTTTTCTTTTTTATGGAAGCTTGCATTCAGCGGACTTGAGGAAAGATATCCCGAGCTTACAAAACCTGTCATTAAAAGGCTGCAGCATGAACTCGATGTGATAAATGAATTAAGCCTCAGCGATTACTTCCTTGTTGTGTGGGATATACTCCGTGAAGCCAACAGTAGGAGAATGGTAACCATCGGTAGGGGTTCTGCGGCCAACAGCCTGGTTTGCTATTGTCTCGGTATAACGCAGGTGGATCCCGTAAAATATGGCTTTTACTTTGAAAGATTTCTCAACAAAGGCAGGTCAACTCCACCGGATATAGACCTTGATTTTTCCTGGAAGGAAAGGGACGAAATTGTAAAGTATGTTTTTGAAAAGTACGGCTACGAGCACGTTGCAATGATTTCCACGCATATAACATTCAGGGCGAGATCGGCATTCAGGGAAACGGCAAAGGTTTTCGGGATACCAGATTCTGAAATATCCCGGTACAGTAAATTTATTCCTTACACTGATGCGGGTAATATTCAGAATATTTCTTCTATATACCCGGAGGCACGTTCGTTAAAGTTTGATACCGAGCCGTGGAGTACAATTGCAGCTATTGCGCCGAAACTCGCAAATTTTCCAAGACATTTGAGCATTCACCCGGGGGGAATAGTAATAGTGCCAGAGCCGATAACAAATTACACAGCTTTGGAGTATGCAAGAAACAAAGGTCTTGGGCTGATTGTTACGCAACCAGATATGTACGGAGTGGAAGATATAGGGCTGGTAAAAATAGACCTTTTAAGCCAGCGGTCGCTCGGCGTTTTAAGGGACACTTTGAAACAAATCGAAAATAATAATTTATATAAGGAGAGGGAGTAATGAAAAAAATATTCATAGGTACCGCCGGATGGTCCTACAAGGACTGGGTTGGTCCCTTTTATATAAAAAGTCAGTCGGCAAAATATGACTGGCTGAAATATTATTCCGGTTATTTTAATTCGGTGGAAGTGAACTCGACTTATTACGCATATGTAAATAATGAAACAGTTAAAAACTGGGTAAATAAAGTTTCTCATAAAAACAATTTCATTTTTGAGATTAAACTTCACCAGGATTTTACTCATCTTAAAAAATTTAATAAGGGAAATGTTAATGCCGTAAGAGAGAACCTCGACATACTTAAAGATTCTGAAAGATTCGGCTCGCTGCTTTTGCAATTTCCTTATTCATTTCATATGAACAGTGAAAACATATCATATCTTTCCAGGCTCTCCGAGTTATTCGCCGTGTACAAAAAAGTAGTGGAAGTAAGACATAACAGCTGGGACAACGAAAAAGCCGTAGAACTGTTCAACGAATACGGACTTACTTTCTGCTCAGTGGACCAGCCGGAAGTAGGTAGGTCACTTAAATTCAGTTTAACTGTTTCCGACAGGCGCGCATACCTGAGGCTGCACGGCAGGAATAAAGATGAATGGTTCAGGAATTTTAATAGTTTTAAAGCAAAACAAACTTTTGAAGAAAAAAACGCGAGGTATAATTATCGTTATTCACCGGGTGAACTGACGGAGATAAAAGTAATGATAGAAGAACATTTTGAAGAGATAGACGAGATACACGTAATCTTTAACAATCACCCCGGGGGCAAAGCGGTGTTAAACGCAATTGAACTTAATGCTTTACTAAATAATAATTTTTATGAAATGCCGGAACGGGAACCAGGTCTTTTCCCAGAACTTAAAAAAACAACAATGAATTAATGAGAACTATCTTTCATCTCGATCTCGATACTTTTTTTGTTTCAGTTGAACGAATAATTGATCCTTCACTTAAAGGCAAACCGGTTATTGTGGGCGGAGATCCAAAGATAGGGAAAGGTGTTGTTGCCGCCTGTTCGTACGAAGCAAGAAAGTACGGGCTACATTCTGCAATGCCTATAAAACTTGCTTACCGTTTATGTCCGAACGGAATTTATCTTCACGGCAGTTTCTTGGAATATGAAAGGTATTCTAATATGGTTAAAAAATTTTTAACAAATCTTTCTCCTGTTATTGAACAGGCATCAATAGATGAGTTTTACATGGACTTTACAGGAACTGTGAGGATATACGGCTCTCCATTAATGCTTGCCAATTACATTACAAAAGAAATAAAAAATAAATTCGGGCTGCCATGCAGTATAGGTATTGCGGCAAATAAAACAACAGCAAAGATTGCGTGCGATGTAAGCAAACCTGAAGGACTTATTTATCTTTCAGAATCTACCGCGAAACATTTCCTGGAACAGCTCCCGGTTGAAAGGATACCCGGAGTAGGTAAAAAAACACTAAGCAAACTCCATTCGCTTGCGATTTATAAAATAAAGGACATCACTACTATTCCTGCTGATTTTTTTACAACCACGTTCGGCAAATTTGGGCTTGATATCTGGCGCAAGGCAAATGCTGAAGGAACAGAATATCTTACACCGGAAAGAGAACAGAAAGGAATGTCAAAAGAAGTTACTTTCGGCAAAGATATATTGATCGAAAAGAAAATCGAGAAGGTTATATTCCAGCATGTAAGTAAACTTTGTCATCAGCTTAGGAGTGAAAATATCACAGCCTCTACCATATCTCTGAAATTGCGTTACACTGATTTCAAAACGCTGATCCGGTCAATTACTCTAAGAGAGCCGACAAACCTGGATCATAAAGCTTATGAAGAAGCTGTTAATCTTTTCAGGAAAGCACACACAAGAAGAATAGGCATAAGATTGATAGGCGTAAGGTTCAGCAATTTTCGTTTTTTTTCGGACCAATGTGCATTATTCGATAACCGTGGGGAATCTCTTAAAAGAATGTATACAGCAATTGACAGGATAAGAAAAAAATATGATTATAAAGTGATAAGAATTGGAGAATAAAATTGGATTTAATGAAATACAAAAGAACCAATTTTGATTTAGAATAAACAAAAACTTAAATTATGAAGGTTAAAAAAATATTTATCTGAATATCAATATTAACCCTCCAAATTACCAGATTATTAAAAAGTTTGCTAAAAAATAGGAAAAGGATACGGATTGTTCATAATAAATTCACCAGTTGAAGAATCAATAAAATTAGATAACGAAATTTACCTGCTTAAAATTCATTGTCCTGAAATTGCTTCAGTAATTAAGCCGGGACAATTTCTTAATATTCGTGTTTCCGCAACAATGTACCCGCTGCTCCGCAGACCTTTCAGTGTTTGTGATGTGGATGGCGAATTCATTTATTTAATGTTTAATATTTTCGGCGAAGGCACAAAAATATTATCGCGAAAACATAAAGGTGATCTTATAGATATTCTTGGTCCTCTAGGTAATGGATTTAAACTTGATGACGATTTTGAAACTGCAGTAATTGTTGCAGGCGGACTCGGTGCCGCACCTTTCCCGTTTTTTACAAAAATGCTAAGTGATAAAAAGGGAATATATTCCTTCGTAGGTGGAAGATCAGAACACGATGTGATCACATATAAAATGCAAAATGTTCAAACTTCAACAGATGATGGGACAAAAGGATTTAAAGGCACAGTTATACAACTGCTTGAAAACAATTTTGATAAAATAAAAAATAAAAAAGTAAAGATATTCGGATGTGGACCAAACGCTATGTTGAGAGCTTTAAAAGAATTTGCTATTAAAAATAATTTGAATTGTGAAGTCTCAACTGAGTGTGCAATGGCCTGTGGATTTGGGATTTGCCAGGGCTGCCCGATTGAATCAACTGTCCACCCTGAAAAATATTATTTAGTATGTAAAGACGGACCAATTTTTAATGTGAAAGATGTAGTAATATGAGTAAAGTAGATTTATCAATAAATATGGGTTCCCTGAAACTAAGAAATCCTCTTTTACTGGCTTCAGGAACGGTTGGATATGGAAATGAAATTTCTGAATTTACAAATCTTAACAACATTGGCGGAATAGTTACAAAGTCCCTAAGTCTAAAACCGAGAAAGGGAAATCCGCCACAAAGAATTGTAGAAACTCCTGCCGGAATGTTAAATGCAATAGGTCTTGCAAATGTAGGTGTAGAAGTTTTTCTAAAAGAAAAGATTCCGTTTCTTAAAAAATTTGATGTACCATTAATCTGTAATATAGCAGCAAGCTCAGTTGAAGAATACGTTGAATGTACAAGAATATTAACCAGCGAAGATTTTATTAAAGCATTTGAAATCAATGTTAGCTGTCCAAACGTGAAAGAAGGCGGGCTTCAGTTTGGAAATGATGCATCTATGGTTGGAAAAATCACGGAAAAAGTAAAAGCTGTTACAAACAAACCTGTAATTATTAAACTTTCACCAAATGTATCATATATATCTGAATTTGCAAAAGCTGTAAAAGATAATGGCGGTGATGCAGTTTCAGCAATCAATACATTGGTTGGAACTTCATTTGATATCAGGACTAAAAAGCCTAAGATTCATAATATAAACGGTGGGCTTTCCGGTCCTGCAATTAAACCGATTGCTCTTGCTAAAGTTTTGGAAATAAACAGAAAAGTTAAAATACCGGTTATTGGAATTGGCGGAATTATGAACTGGAAAGATGTAATTGAATTTATGATTGTTGGTGCATCTGCTGTCCAGTTAGGGACTTTAAATTTTATTGATCCATCTGCCGGTGGAAAAATAATCAGTGAACTCGAAGATTATTGCATTAAGTTAGGTATAAATAAAATCTCCGATTTAACAGCCTCCTACATTATTTAATTTTATGACAATTAAAGAATCTCTCGATAAATTATTTTCACTTCATAACATCGGAATTAAACTAGGCATTAATAATATTCAGAAGTTTCTTGATCAAATTGGAAATCCTCAGAGTTCTTATAAAACAATTCACGTAGCAGGTTCAAATGGAAAGGGAAGTACTTCAGCTTTTGCTGCCAGCATTTTGAAAGAGTTTGGCTTTGCAGTCGGACTTTATTCTTCACCTCATTTTGTAAGATTTAATGAGAGAATAAAAATTAATAACATTGAAATAGAAGATGATTACATTGCAGATTTTGTTAATAAATACAACGATCTAATTGACCATTTACAATTAACATATTTTGAAGTAACAACTGCAATGGCTTTCCAATATTTTGATGACAAAAAAGTAGACTATGCAGTTATTGAAACCGGGCTTGGCGGCAGGCTGGATGCAACAAATGTTTTAACACCTGAAGCGTGTATAATAACTTCGATCGGTCTCGAGCATACGCATATCCTGGGTGACACATTAGAAAAAATAGCTGGAGAAAAAGCCGGTATCATAAAAATGAATGTACCGGTTTTTTGCGGGAATATGTCGAGCGAAGCAGAAAGCGTAATTGAAAAAAAATGTGAAGAACTTGGCTGCAGATGTTATAAATTAAGAGATTATATTCTAAAAAGAGACGATTCAATTGAACTCTATACTGAAGACATAGAAATTGATGATTTTACAACACCTTTGCGTGGTAATTATCAAAAATTAAATGCTGCACTAGCCGGCTTAACAATTTCAAAGTTGTTCGATACTGATGATTATGCCCACATAGAAAAGGGTATAAGAAAAGTATTAGAAAATACAGGGCTACAGGGCAGATATGAAATCTTCAATAGTAAGCCCGATATTATCTTTGATTCAGCTCATAATCCCGATGGTATTAAAGAATTTATTGAAGAATTTAAAAAAGATAGTAAAGGATATAACAAGAAAAGTATACTTTTCGGTGCGATGAAAGATAAATCTTTAAAGGAAATGCTAACTACCTTGGGAAACCATTTTGATAATATATATGTTACAGAAATTGATTATGAAAGATCGGCAAAAGCAGCGGATTTAAAGAAAATTGCTGCTGAGATTGGACTGGGAGTCGAAATTAAGACGAATTATGTTGATTTTATTACTTCATTTTTGAATAATAACAAGGAAGATTGCCTTGTAGTTTTGGGTAGCATGTATTTGCTTGGTGCAATAAAATCTTCATTACTTAATAAAATAGCTTGACATTACCTTAAAATCGCATTAATTTTGAATAAAACCTCGGGTTCCTTTCATCATTTAATCAATTATTTTGAAAAGTTTATAAGTTTAAGTTAATCCTCTTAATACAGCATATCAGAAGATAAAACCTTTGAAAGTATTACATTTTTTCATAGTCACTAAATTAATTAAGTTATCAAAAAACATTTTTTAACAGGGAAAAGTCATGCCAATGGATATTTCTGAACTCAAATCGAAAAAAATTGTAGAATTAAACCAAATAGCAAAAGACCTGGACATCTCAGGTTTCAGCGATTTGAGGAAACAGGATCTTATTTTTAAAATACTGGAAGCCCAGACTTCAAAAGATGGTCTTACATTTTCAAAAGGTGTACTTGAAGTACTTCCTGATGGATATGGATTTTTAAGATCATCGGATTACAACTATTTGCCTTCACCAGATGACATATATGTCTCACCTTCACAGATTAAAAAATTCAGCCTGAGAACGGGTGATTACGTTAGCGGGCAGGTTCGTCCGCCAAAAGAAGGTGAAAGATTTTTTGCTCTTTTGAGAGTAGAAGCCGTAAACGGTCTTGAACCGGAAGGTATAAGAGGCAGAACATTATTTGATAATCTTGTTCCGGTTTATCCAACTAAAAAAATTAACCTTGAATCCGCTCCGGGTGAATACTCAATGAGAATAATGGATTTACTTTCACCAATTGGGAAAGGACAGAGAGGTCTTGTAGTTTCACCTCCTAAAAGCGGTAAAACTGTATTACTACAGAAAATTGCAAATTCAATTACAAGAAATCAACCTGAAATAAAGATGATAATTCTTTTAATTGATGAGCGCCCTGAAGAAGTAACCGATATGGAAAGATCAGTTAAAGCAGAGGTGATAAGTTCCACATTTGATGAACCACCGGAAAGACACGTTCAGGTTGCTGATATGGTTATTGAAAAAGCAAAAAGACTCGTGGAAGCAAATGAAGATGTTGTAATTCTTCTTGACAGTATTACCCGTCTTGCACGAGCGCATAATATAGTAGTGCCTCATAGTGGCAGAATATTATCAGGCGGTGTTGACTCAAATGCTCTTCACAAACCGAAAAGATTTTTCGGTGCTGCAAGAAATACCGAGGATGGTGGAAGTTTAACAATTATAGCTACTGCTCTTATTGATACAGGAAGCCGTATGGATGATGTTATCTTTGAAGAATTCAAAGGAACAGGCAATATGGAAATAGTTCTTAATAGAGATTTGAGTGATAGAAGAATATTCCCTGCAATTGATGTTAATAGGTCCGGAACCAGAAGGGAAGAACTTCTTATTAAAGAAGATGACCTTCAAAAAATCTGGATATTAAGAAAAATATTAAGTGACTTTAGTCCGGTTGAAGCAATGGACTTCCTTCTTGACAAGATAAGGGGTACAAAAAATAATAAAGAATTCTTAAACAATATGAATAGCTAATTTTCTTGATATAGCTTGTAATTAAACTTAATTTACTTATCATTTAAAAAAGCTTGCTTGCAATCAGAGACAGCTGGCTTTTTCCAATATTAAAAAATAAGAGCAGATGAGAAAAATAATCTTCCTGACAGCATTAATAATATTTTTTCAAACATTAGATGCTCAGATTCCGCGCATGCACCCTCGGGAGACTTTTAAAAATATAGTACCTTTCTTTTCTGAAATTCATATTATTCCTGGTAACGGACTGAATTCATTTAATTTTGTTTATAAGTTACCTTATAACCAGCTTTTTTTTGTAAAAAATGATGATGACTATCTGGCGGGAATGAAATTAACTGTTGAAGTTTATGACACTAGCAACAATTTTATTGCCAGACAGATTAAGGAAGACAATGTTGTTGTAAAAAAGTATTCTCAAACAAATGTTCCGCTATTATTTGTTGAAGGAGTAATAAAATTTAATTTACCTGATGGTACCTATAAATTTGTACCCGATTTAATTGATATTCATTCAAATCAGGATGTGAAACCAACACCATTGCTGGCAAAGAAAAATGGTGATGTAAAAACAGAATTTCTTGTTCCTATGGTGCTGGATGATAAAACCTATCAATATGAAAATGAAAATTACCGAATGCTTGCTAATTTCAATGATAGTATTCCATTTGGTCATAGAGAATTCGAATTGATGATACCTGTAGTTGACACAACCCTAACGGAAATTTACATTACTGCTGTTAACAACGCCGACACTTTATATAATGGCTATTTAAAAGCATCCTTTATTTCTACTTTAGATATACAGAATATTAAAGATCATATCATATTAAAAACAAATGGTAATACCAAAAGATTTAGAAATTTTATATTTAAGAATTTTGTGAACAAATTGGATGAAGGCAGACTTACCATTACAATTTCAAAAGATAAGCATTCAATATATTCTGAAAACATAGCAAAAGACGTGGTTTGGTTTGATAAACCGTTTTCTTTGAGGAATCCTGAATTTGCAATTAATTCATTAAAATTTATGGTTAATGATTCTGTAATAACTAAATTGCTTGGAGTGGATAAACTATATTACTCGAGAGAATTGACAAAATTCTGGCGAAAATATGATCCGACACCAGAGACAAAATATAATGAGTTAATGGACGAATATTACAGAAGAGTTGATTATGCAATAAGGAATTTTGCTTCTATTGAAAATAGAAATGGAACAAACACAGATAGAGGGGAAATATTTATAAAATACGGAAATCCGGATAATATAGAAAGAAGTTCAGATGACTATGGACGAGTTATTGAAAAATGGATTTACGAAAGTAGTAATTTAAGTTTTCTATTTATTGATAAAAATGGAACAGGAGAATTTGCACTCTTTAAATGATGATGAAAAAATATCTTTTTACTAGCGGGGATATAAATGGTATTGGACCCGAAATTGTAATTAAAACGCTCAATGAAATTGGTAATTTAAGACAATATAAATTTTATTTTGCATGTTCGCCTACTGTATTTTACCAAACCTGTAAAAAAATCAAGCCCAAATTCAAGTTTAGCTTTTCAGAAAAATATAATCCTGATAGTCCAACTCCTGTAACAATATTAAAATTAAAAAATTATAAAATAAGTCTGGGTAAGCCAACAATGAGTTCTGGAAAAAGTGCATATGATTCAATTAAACTGGCTGTGCATTTAGCAATTGAAAGACAAATTGATGCGATTGTTACTGCTCCTATTTCTAAAATTGCTTTAAATAAGGCAGGAATAGAATTTCCTGGTCATACAGAAATGCTTGCCGAATGGACAAAATCAAAAAACTTTGTAATGACATTCCTGTCGAAGAAAATGTTAGCAGCATTATTGACTATACATGAGCCGGTAAAGAATATATCTCGGCTAATTACTACTAAAAAGATTCATTCAGTATTAGATGTAATCACAAACTCGTTAAAAATTGATTTAGATATACCTCAACCCAAAATTGCAATACTAGGCCTAAACCCACATGCAGGAGAAGATGGACTAATAGGTAATGAAGAAAAAGATATAATCATTCCTACTCTTAAAAGTTATGCAGGAAATGTCTTAATAGAAGGACCATTTTCTCCTGATGCTTTTTTTGCAAACAGGCTTTACAAAAATTATGACCTTGTTTTGGGTATGTATCATGATCAGGTTCTAATTCCATTTAAATATATGAATTTTGGAGTTGGCGTTAACTATACTGCAGGTTTGCCTATCATCAGAACTTCACCTGATCACGGAGTAGCTTATGATATTGCTGGGAAAGGAATTGCAGACTCGTCAAGTATGCTAGAGGCATTTAGATATGCTAATAAAATTGTAAATAACAGGCATAAAAATGCCTAGAGTTATAAAGAAAAAAATCTATCAGGACTTGTCATTAATTTATGATCATTTAATGAAAAAAGTTCGTTATGATTATTGGGCAGATTATATTTATAATTTGACTTTTGAATATTTAAATAATAATCCTAGGATATTAGAATTAGGATCTGGCAATTGCCAGTTTGCTGAATATTTTATTAAGAAATTTCCCAATTACGTAGCAACAGACATATCAATTGATATGCTAAGACGTTCTAAAACAAAATTAATAAATGTTTGTTGTGATATGACAAGCCTTCCGTTTAATTCAAAATTTGATATGATACTTTCGACATTTGATAGTGTGAATTATCTTACATCAAAAAAAAAACTTTTATTATTCTTGAATGAATCTGCAAGTTTATTAAAAGAAAATGGTATTCTAACTTTCGATGCATCAATGGAAGGAAATAGTCTTAAACATATAAATAATCCTGTGAGGCAAGGGAAAATAAAAGATATTGAATACGTACACAGAAGCATCTACGATAAAAGTTCCAGAATTCATAGCAATATTTTTGAGATTAAATTTGCTGACGGTAATACACATAAAGAGACACACAAACAAAAAATATTTCATTTTGTAGATTATTTTAATTATATAGAAAAGGCAAAGCTTTATGTTGTGGATTGTGTAGAAGCTTTCACTTTCAGGAAAGGAAAAGAGAATTCTAAAAGAGTTCAGTTTATAGTAAAAAAAGCGGGTTGATAATGTTATCATTTAGTAATGTTCAGTACAGTTATCCTCAACAAATGATTTTTAATGATTTGAATTTCACACTTGAGCATGGTGAATTTAATTTCCTTATCGGTAGAAGCGGGGCAGGGAAAAGCACTCTTTTGCAACTAATTTATATGAATTTACAGCCGGAACTTGGGGTAGTTCAGGTTGCCGGGTATGATTCAAAAACAATTCGTTCAGGTGAATTACCTTTACTAAGAAGAAAGATAGGGATTGTTTTCCAGGATTATAAACTATTAAGCGATAGGAATATTTATGAAAATCTCTCTTTTATTCTGGAAGTTACAAATACTCCTAGAAAAGAGATAAAGAAAAGAGTAAACAATGCACTGACGGATGTTGGACTTGTTCACAGAAGATTTAGTATGCCTGATGAATTATCAGGAGGGGAGAAACAGAGAGTAGCCATAGCACGCGCTATAATAAATGATCCGATTTTAATACTTGCTGATGAACCAACAGGAAACCTTGATCCAGAAACTTCAAATGAAATTCTTGGTATAATTATGAAAATTCACGGAAGGGGAACCGCCGTACTTTTTGCAACCCATAATTATGAAATTGTAAAGAAATATGATCACAAAATAATTAAACTGGAAGATGGAAAAGCCATAAAGGCTGTTCTTAAGCAGAGATAGATATCTCGTCAGGCGCAACGTTGTTTAATGCTTTCAAAATCCTATCATAGACCTCATCAACTGTACCGAGTGCATCAATAGTAATTACCTTTTTCTTAACTGTATAATGTCTTAGGACAGGTTGTGTCGATTCTTTAAATACATCAAGCCTGTGTCTGATAACATCTTCTGTATCATCACTTCTCTGGTAAAAACTATCTTCAGTACCGCATTTAGGACATTTCGATAATCCTTTAATTTCTGAAACAGAGAAAATAGTTTTACATTCTTTACAAGCACGTCTGTTTGTAAGTCTGGTTATTATTTCGTTTTCATTGGCTGTAAGATTAACTACATAAACATCGTGAATATTCATTTTTTCAAGCATATCGTCAAAGGCATGAGCCTGCTCATGAGTCCTCGGGAACCCATCCAGAATAAATCCTTTTGCACATTTATCCTGTTCCAGTGTATACTTGATAATGCCAATCATAATATCATCGGAAACAAGTTCTCCACTTGCCATAACCTCTTGTGCCTTGATACCGAGTGGTGTTTGTTCCCTGACTGCCAGTCTTAAAATATCCCCTGTTGAAATGTGTGGTATATTCAATTTGGAACTTAAAATTTTAGCCTGTGTGCCTTTCCCTACACCGGGCGAACCAAATAAAATTAATCGCATTAATCTCTCAAATTTTTATTGCAAATTATCACATAAACGGCTCTTAATCAAGCTAAGTATTTACTAAAACTTACTATAATTAAAAGAATTATGAATATTTAATGAAGAGATTTCTATGCTAAAATCTTAGCGTAAAAACAGTCTCTTTATCAGGAATTGAATTTACCCTGATACTTCCCCTGTGAGCCCTCATTATTTGTTGTGAAAGGCTCAAACCGATGCCGGAGCCGCCTTTTCTGGTTGTAAAAAATGGAATAAACATTTTTTCGGCGATATCATCAGTTAATCCCGGTCCATTATCTTTTACCTGGATTATTCCCCGTCCATGGTCATCAATTCTACCATATAATGTAACTTGCGGATCATCTTTTCCTTCAAGAGCATACATAGAATTTACTATCAGGTTAATAAGTACCTGCTCAATTAAATCAGAATCAGCCATAATCTCAAGATTTTCAGGTTCAACAGAAATTTTGAATTTTAAGTTAATTTTTCTGAATTGATCCGACAAAAGAGATTCAATTCTCTTGAACAATTTCCCAACCTGTAATATTGCAAAATTTGGGATTGGTACTTTTGTAAGATTTCTGTAGGCGTCAACAAAATGAAGCAATCCTTTACTTCTTTTTTGTATGGTACCTACCGCGCCTCTTACATCCATTAAATTCTCTTTCAGGCTTTCATCCAATTCAGAAGAATTATTCTCAAATTCCTGCAGAATTCCATCCGCCGTTGAAGCAAGTGAAGTGATTGGAGTGACAGAATTCATAATTTCGTGAGTTAAAACTTTTATCAATTTTTGCCAGGCTTCTATTTCAATATCTTCTAATTCGCTTTGAATATTTTGTAACGAAATTAAGATGATCTTTTTGCCACGCATCCTGAATTCAGTAGCTGAAATTGCCAGCTGAATTAATTCATTATCCTCAACTATTTTTTGCAGAATTTTATCACCTGAGTTTAATTCCAGTAAAGAAGAGGGGAGAGTGGGACTTAAATTATTGAGCTCTTTCAGGTTTTTAATTGTAGTAATATTTAATAATCTTTTTGCGGAGGTATTAATCAATTCTACTTCTCCATCAGGAGTAAAAGCCATTAGTCCAATACCGATATGCTGAACGACAGTTTGTAAATACCTGAAGTTTTCTTCCTTTTCAGCACGGGTATTTTGAAATTTTTTCATAACTTCAGAAAAAGAACTGCTTAATTCCTCAAATGAAGCTCCTTTAATGCGCGCAGAGAAGCTCTGAGAAAAATCTGAATATTTTATCGATTCAAAAAATTTTATAATTTCTTTATTGGTTTTACTCACAAACCTGATAAGGAAGTAGATTTGAAGAATTATTATTATTCCAAGAATAAAAGTTGTAGCGTAAAGTGAGGTTTTAAAGATCAGGTAAAAAATTAAAAATATGGTAACACATAGAGTAAATACTCTAAATATTATATTTAAGCTGAATTGTTTGTATGCCATATTTTTGAATATGAATTCTTCAAGAATTAACCTATATAAAATACGATAATTATAATATAAAATTAATCCGAATATTATTTGGAATTATTTAATTCCTTTTTTTTTAGCTGCTGAACATAATTCTGAAATTGAGGTTCGTTTCTTATACTGTCCAGATCAACATCATTTTCAAGCCATTCTATATTTGCATATCCAACATCAATTGCTGCAACTATACTTTTTAGTGCATTATCTTTTTCTCCAAGTTGAGCATAGAAACAGCACGCATTATATAACATTAATGGATCATCAGGGTTTAATTCCAGTGCTTTCTTTGCTTGTAATAATGCTTCCTCTTTGTGTCCCTGCTGTGCAAGATCTGTTGCAAGGTACATATAACATCTTGCATCATCGGGGTGTTGAGTTAAGTGTCTTCTATAAGTTTCAATTCCCGATTTTATAACAGAGTTATATTTCTCAGTATTGCCAGTTCTTCCGTAAACTATTTGAAGATCGCCATAAATAGAATAGAAATCAGGGTTTAGTTCAATAACCTTCATACAAAGAGATTCTGCTTCACTCTCTTTATTTGTGGCTATATATATTCTGGCGAGAATCCAGTATGCTATATAATTATTAGGATCAAGTTCTATAGCTTTTTGGCTGGAAGCAACAGCCTCTTCAAAGGATCTTTTGTTATAATAAGCTAAACCAAGTGCAGCATATGCTTCTGATAATCCTGAATCATACATTAAAGCTTTTAATCCATTTTCAATAGCTTTATCTAGCCAGTCAGGATTTCTTTGAGAATCAAGATATAATGCTGAGTATGCTTCTCCTATTCCTGCATAAGCATCTGCATACCTGGGATCAAGGGAAATTGCTTTTTCAAAAAGCTGAATTGCATGCAGCATACTTTTTGTTGTTCTTCTGTAAAGTGAATCTCTTCCACGTAAATAAAAATCAAAAGCTTCCGCATTAACAGTCGATCTTTTTGTTAGAACGATTTTCTCAGTTGGAGTCAGTTTCACCATAAGCATATCGACTATTTGCTTGGATACATTTTCCTGAATATCGAAAACATCCGCCAATTTTCCCTTATAAGTATCAGCCCATAATTGCGCATCGGTATCAACATCAATAAGTTCTACAGTTATTCTAAGATTTTCCTGAAATTTTCTTACACTTCCTGCCAGGATGTAACGGGTTCCTAATTCTCGTCCGATAGTTTTTATATCTTTATTAGTACCTTTGTACCTCATCGAGGTTGTACGGGGAACCAGTCTAATATCTTTTAATCGTGATAAATTTGCTATTAATTCTTCAGTTAAACCGTCTGCAAAATAATCACTGTCCGCATCGGGACTAATGTTATCAAACGGAAGTACAACTATTGCTTTTGTTTTCGGAGCAGCGGAAGCATTTTTAATATCTTCTTTTACTGAATTGAATGTATTCAAAAACTCATCCATATTCTGAAATCTTTTTTCACGGTCCTTTTCCAGCATCTTATTTATTAAAGAATCAAGCTGATGTGGAACTTTCTTATTTAATAGATTCGGGGAGAGAGGCTGCTCACTTGATATTAAATATAATAAGGCAGCTTCGTGTTCAGATTTAAATGGGAGTTCTCCTGTTAGAATTTCATAAAAGACAACGCCCAGTGCCCAAATATCGCTTCTGTGATCAGCCGGATCTCCATGAACTTGTTCCGGCGCCATATAGGATAATGTACCAAGTGAAGATTTTGTTTTGGTTACTCCAACGCTGCTTTTTAATTTTGCCAGACCAAAATCCATAATTTTTAATCTGTTGTCTTTGTTTATCATCACATTTTCTGTTTTGATATCACGATGAATAATATCCATATCGTGAGCAGATTTTAATCCTTGTGATATTTGTTCAATCCATTCAATTGCCTGATCAACTTTAACTCCTGTACCGGAAGTTATTTTTGAGATATGAGACTTTAATGTATCACCATCCACAAATTCCATAACTATAAACAAAGAATCATTTTCTTCATCAATTTCATAAACGCTTAATATATTCGGATGACTAAGTGCAGCAGCTGATTTTGCTTCTCTAGAAAATCTGGCCTTGTTTTCCTCAGATGCAGCCATTTGAGGTGGAAGAAACTTTATGGCAACAAACCTATCCAATTTAGTATCCTGGGCTTTATAAACAACGCCCATTCCACCTTCGCCTATCTTATCAATTATTTTATAATGTGAAACAGTTTTCCCTTTTAAGTCAATCATTCAAATTTTCCGGATATTATTGTTAAAAAATTATTTGCCTTTAAGTAATTCTATGAATTCAGGTTCATTTCTTACATTATCAAGATCACTGTCTCTTCGTAACCATTCAAATTCACCAAATCCTGAATCGATTGTTTTTTTGAGAGACTGAAGGGCGAGTTTCTTTTCATTCATCTGAGAATAAAAACAGGCTGCATTATACTGCATCAATGGATCAGATGGGCTTAACTCAAGCGCTTTTGCAGCTTCAATTTTTGCTTTTTCTTTGTCACCGATTTGTACAAGATCTACTGCAAAAAACATATGTGCTCTTGCATCATCCGGATGTTTTGATAAATATTTTTCGTAAATCTGTAACCCTTGTTTTAGAATAGAATTATAACTTTCTTTATCCTGCAACTGACCGTATGCAATTTGTAAATCGCCATACACAGTATAAAAATCCGGATTCAAATCTATAACTTTATTAAACAATGAGATTGCATCCTTTGCTTTATCTATTGCAACATAAATTCTACCCAAAATCCAGTAACCAAGGAAATTATTGGTATCGAGTTCAATTGCCTTTTTTGCTGCTTCAATTCCTTCATCAAATTGTTCTTTATTGTAATAAGCATAACCAAGAGCTGCGTAAGCTTCAGGGAGGGTAGGGTCATACATTATTGCTTTAAGGCTATATTCAATTGCCTTATCAAGCAAGGTTACATTCCTTTCAAATAATTGATAGAATGTAGCATTTGCCTGACCTAACCCTGCGTAGGCATCTGAATAGCGGGGATCAAGTTCAAGAGCTTTTTGGAAAAGCTGAATAGCAAATTCAAGATGATTTTTATTGTACCTGTAGAGAAAATCCCTGGCTCTTAAATTACAATCAAAAGCTTCCGGGTTTAATGTCGACCTCTTTGATAAAACTATTTTTTCTGTAGGAGTCAATTTTACCATTAATGCATCAACAATTTGTTTTGATACTTTCTCCTGTATATCAAAAACATCTGCAAGCTTTCCTTTATATGTTTCAGCCCAAAGTTGTTCATCACTTTCAACATCGATTAGCTGGGCTGTAATTCTAAGATCATCCTGGAATTTTCTAACACTTCCTTCCATAATATATCGTGCGCCAAGTTCTCTCCCAATACTTTGAATATCTTTTTTAGTCCCTTTGTATTGCATAGTTGTAGTTCTGGAAATCACTCTCATATCTTTCAATCTTGAAAGGTTTGCTATCAATTCCTCAGTAAGCCCATCACCGAAATATTCATTTTCCTTATCTGAGCTGATATTATCGAATGGTAAAACGGCAATAGCTTTTTTCTTTGTATCGTTACCTGATTTTTCAATATCATTTTTGATTAAGGATAACGCTGTAATTAATTCAGATAAATCCTGAAATCTTTTGTCCGGATCTTTAATCAGCATCTTTTTTACTACACCATCTAATTGATGTGGAATTTTTCTGTCAAGTATGCTTGGTGCAGGGGGATCTTCATTTACAATTAAGTAAAGTAATGCTGCTTCGTGCTCAGCTTTAAATAAAGTTTCTCCCGTCAGCATTTCATAAAACACAACTCCAAGTGACCAGATATCGGAGCGATGGTCTGCATTTAATCCCTGTGCCTGTTCCGGTGACATATAAGAAAGTGTTCCGAGTGATGTACCGGTTTTTGTAAGTCCTGAACTATTTTTTAATTTTGCAAGACCGAAATCCATTATTTTTAATTGGTCTCCGTCCGATAGCATAATATTTTCGCTCTTAATGTCACGGTGAACAATTTGGTTGTCGTGGGCTGCTTTTAATCCTTTTGCAATGATTGTCATCCACTCCGTTGCTTTTAAGAAAGGTATTCCTGAACCTGATTTTAAATTTGCGATGTATGATTTTAAAGTCTGTCCTTCAACAAATTCCATTACCATAAAAACAGAGTCATTGTATTCATCTATTTCATAAATGCTCATTATGTTGGGGTGGCTAAGGGAGGCTGCAGCTTTAGCTTCATGCATAAATCTTTTTTTACTTTCTTCAGATGAAGCAAGGTGAGATGGAAGAAACTTTATTGCAACTGTTCTGTCTAATTTTTGATCTTTTGCTTTGTATACAACTCCCATCCCGCCCTGACCAACCTGGTCAAGAACTTCATAATGTGAGACAGTTTTTCCTTTGAATTCGTTCATCAATTATTCCGTAATTTTTATAAAAATTATTTGCCTTTTATAAGTTCTAAGTATTCCGGTTCCTTCCAGATGTTTTCCAGGTCAGGATCTCTTTTTATCCAATCAAAGTGTTCAAATCCGCCGGCTACTGCATTTTCAAGCGTCTTTATGGCAAGCTGCTTTTCATTAATGATTGAATAAACGCACGCTGCATTATAAAGCATAACAACATCGTTAGGACTTAAATCTAATGCGGTCGTGGTTTCCTTTTTCGCATCTTCAACATTTCCGTTTCTGACAAGTAGTTGTGAATAAAATATTCTTGCGCGGGAATCATCAGGATTCTTTTCGAGGTATCCAGGATAAAAGTTCAATGCTTTTTCTGTTATTGCATTACGCTCCTTTACATTATTTAATCTTTCACAGACCATTCTCAAATCGCCATATGCTGTGTAAAAATCAGGATTTAAATCAATTGCTTTTTTGAAAGGCTCTAGTGCCTCTTGATTTCTATCAGTTGTGAAAAAGATTCTACCTTTTATCCAATATGCAAAGAAATTTTCATGATCATGATCAAGAGCTTTATTAACTGCAGTAATTGCTTCATCAAAAGAATTTTTATAATAATATGAAAGTGCGAGTGATGAATAAGCTTCAGCCAGAGTTGAATCGTACATAATTGCTTTAAGACTCAATTCAAGTGCTTTATCAAGAAATTCAACCTTACGATCATAATATGCGTATTTCATAGCATTAGCTTCTGCTAAACCAGCGTAAGCCTCGGCGTATCTTGGATCAAGTGAAATTGCTTTTTCAAAAAATTGAATTGCGAACTGTATATTATTTTTGGAATATTTGTATAAATAATTTCTTGCTCTAAGGTTGTAATCAAATGCTTCAGCATTTAAAGTTGGACGTTTTGTCAATTCAACTTTTTCCGTTGGAGTTAATTTTACTAATAATGCATCAACAATTTGCTTGGATACTTTTTCCTGGATATCAAAAACATCTGACAGCTTACCTTTGTAAGTTTCTGCCCATAATTGAGCATCACTGTCAACTTCGATCAATTGAGCTGTTATTCTTATGTCTTCTCCAAATTTCCTGACATTGCCTTCAATTATATACCTGGCATCAAGTTCACGACCAATTGTTTTAATATCTTTTTGCGTACCTTTATATTGCATTGTAGTTGTACGGGAAACAACTTTCATATTTTTTAGCCTGGAAAGATTTGCAATCAATTCCCCGGTTAGTCCCTCTCCGAAATAATCATTTTCTTTGTCCGGGCTGATATTATCGAAAGGTAAAACAGCTATTGTTTTTTGAGTTACAGCTTCTCCACGTGATTTGCTTAATTCATCTTTAATCTCACTTAACGATTTTAATAATTCATTCACATCCTGGTAACGTTTATCAGGATTTTTAGTCAGCATTTTTTTTACAATTAAATCTACCTGTCTGGGAATTTTGAAATCCATTGAACTGGGAAGAGGGGGATCTTCATTTACAATAAGGTAAAGCAAAGCCGCTTCATGTTCAGCTTTGAATAGTGATTCACCAGTTAACATTTCATAGAATACAACACCTAATGACCAGATGTCAGATCTTTGATCAGCACTTAGGCCCTGGGCTTGTTCGGGCGCCATGTACGCAAGTGTTCCAAGAGATGTACCGGTTTTTGTCATTCCCGAACTGCCTTTTAATTTTGCTAACCCGAAATCCATAATCTTTAACTGCTCTCCGGGAGCCAGCATTATATTTTCACTTTTTATATCTCTGTGAATAATATTATTGTCGTGTGCAACTTTTAAGCCTTTTGAAATTATTATTAACCACTCTAAAGCTTTCAGAAATGGAATTCCTGATCCTGTTTTCAAATTAGATATGTAGGATTTCAATGTTTCCCCTTCAACATATTCCATAACCATAAAAACAGAATTGTCATGTTCATCAATTTCAAATATGCTCATTATGTTAGGATGATTAAGAGATGCCGCAGCCTTGGCTTCCATCATAAATCTTTTTTTATTTTCTTCTGATGAAGCCAGGTGTGAAGGAAGAAATTTTATCGCAACTGTTCTATCAAGTTTTATGTCTTTGGCTTTATAAACTACTCCCATCCCGCCCTGACCAATTTGGTCCTGTATTTCATAATGAGATATAGTTTTGCCTTTTAATTCATTCATTTAATTCCTCAACACTTTTATTTTTAATTTTGACAGGCTTGCGGCAGAATAAAAATTTCTTTGATTCTGCTTGTTATTAATTTATTACTGAATTCAAGGAACAATCCGCAAGCTGCAATAATATCAGTTTTGATTACACTGCTGCCCCAGGTGCAACCATTAATAGATACTCTCATTGGCGACATATTATTCCTGTCGAACCAGCCTCCGGATACCCAATATTTTCCCCCTCTGTCTACAATAATAGTATAAGTTGAATTATGTGTTTTCAAAATTATATGATCGCCAAATTTTAGTTGATCCTTTCTTACTACTGGTATTGAACTGCTTTGATCAACCATATAATTTAGTTCAAACCTTTTCATATTATTTCCCTTGAATTAATTTAAGGAAACCTTGCTCTTGACGGATATTTTTAAAATCAGGATCACGCTTAATCCATTCAAAATTCTGATAACCATTTTCAACTGCTTTAGTTAAAAGATCAACAGCAATTTCTTTCTCATCAAGATGAGAATATAAACAAGCGCTATAATACATCATAATCGGGTCATTCGGATTCAAATCCAGCGCTTTATCACCTTCAACTTTTGCTTCATCTTTTTTATCTATTTTAGCAAGTGAAACAGCATAAGCCATTCTTCTGTATGCATCTTCCGGGTGCTGCTTTAAATATTCAGGAACTACTTCACATACAGTTTTTAATGTATATTCATATTTTCCATGATTCCCCAGCCTTTCATAATACATTTCCAGGTCATCATAAGCCTGGAAAAAGTTAGGATTTATTGCAATAATCTTTTCAAGTGCTTCAACAGCTTCTTTATCTCTGTCTGTTGAATGATAAATCCGGGAAAGGATCCAGTAAGCATTGATATTATTTGGATCTAATTCAACAGCTTTTTTACTGGCGGTAAGAGATTCATCAAGAGAATTTTTGCCAAAATATGCTAACCCCAAAGAAGCATACGCTTCAGATAGGGAAGGATCGTACATTAATGCTTTAAGGCTAACATCCAGGGCTTTATCCAGCCAGCTTTCCTGCCTGTCAAAATCACGGTACATTGTTCCAAATGCTTCACCGAGTCCTGCATAAGCTCCCGCAAATCTTGAGTCTAGTTCTACAGCTTTTTGGAAGAGTAATATAGCAAAATCCAGATTACTTTTTGTCCTGTTTGAAAGAAAATTTCGCCCTCTTAAATAGCAATCAAATGCCTCTGCGTTTAAAGTTGGACGTTTAGACAATTCAACTTTTTCAACAGGGGAGAGCGTAAGCATTAAAGCCTCAACAATTTCCTTAGAAACTTTCTCCTGGATATCAAAAACATCAGCTAATTTACCCTTATAAGTTTCACCCCAAAGCTGGGTCCCTTTCGCCACATCTATAAATTGGACAGATATTCTTAAATCATCCTTGAATTTTCTTACGCTGCCTTCCATAATATACCGTACTGCAAGCTCTTTGCCGATTGTTCTAATGTCCTTTTTTGTACCTTTATACTGCATTGAAGTAGTCCTTGCAACCACACTCATTTCTTTTATTCTTGATAAATTAATTATCAATTCTTCGGCCAGCCCATCAGCAAAATAGTCCGTTTCTTTATCAGGACTAATATTCTCAAATGGCAAAACTGCAATTGTCTTTTCACTATCTGTTTTCGATTCAGTTTTTTTATTTTTGAATTCCTTTAAATCAGCCAAAAATGAATCCAAATCCTGATATCGTAGTTCTTTATCCTTTGATAACAATTTTTTTGTAATTTGCTCAATTTTTAAAGGAATCTCAGGTTTTATAGTAGAAACCGGCTCAGGTTCAAGGTTTAATATTGAATAAATAACAGCTTGTTCGAATTCACCTTTGTATGGCTGATTTCCTGTTAACAATTCATAAAAAATAACACCCATTGCCCAAATATCAGATCTATGATCAACCTTCTCTCCCTGGGCTTGTTCCGGGGACATATATGCAGCTGTTCCTATGGTGGTACCGACTTTTGTAATTTGTGATGACCCTTTAACTTTAGCCAGCCCGAAATCCATTATTTTTACCTGCCCAGTGTGAGTAAGCATTATATTACTGCTTTTAATATCCCGATGAATAATTCCTTTGTGATGTGCGGCAGTAAGACCATTAGCAATTTGTTCAATTATATTAAAGGCTTCTTCAATTGAAAGTGATCCTTCATCTATTTTTTGTCTAAGTTCCGGGCCATTGATATACTCCATTACAATAAATATCTGGTTATCAACTTCTTCAATAGCATATATGGTGGCTATATTAGGATGGTTAAGTGAAGCGGCAGACTGTGCTTCATTTTCAAATCTTATTTTTTCTTCGGCACTTTTTGCGATAAAGTTAGGTAATAATTTAATCGCAACTTCACGTTTAAGTTTTGTGTCATCTGCTTTATAGACTACACCCATTCCACCTTCACCCAATTTGTCAGTTACATTGTAATGCAGAATCGTTTTACCAATCATTTAAAATCCTTTTAATTCAATAGTTTAGAAATTATTTACCTTTCATTAATACTATATATCCAGGTTCATTTCGAATATTATCAAAATCAGAATCGCGTTTTATCCATTCGTAGTTTGAATAACCGGTAGATATTGCTTTTTTAAGATATTCGATTGACGAATCTTTATCATTTAGGCGCGAATACAAACAGGCTACATTGTATAGCATTAAAGAATCATTTGGGCTTAATTCGAATGCTTTTTTACCTTCAAGTTTTGCATTTTCTAAATCTCCAACCTGTGCTAAGTCATTGGCAAAAATAATATGTGCACGTGCATCATCAGGATGTTCAGATAAATATCGGGGGAAAAACTCGACTGCTGTCTTTAATATTTTATTATACTCTTCTTTATTGCCTAATCTTTCGTAACAAGTACGTAAATCCATATAAGCAGAATAAAAATCCGGATTTAGTGAGATTACTTTTTTGTATAGTTCAATTGCTTCCTCATCCCGATCTGTACTGTGAAAAATTCTACCCAATATCCAATAAGCAGTATAATTATTATTATCAAGTTCTATAGCTTTCTGGCCTGAAGTAAAAGCTTCATCCTGCATATTTTTATTAAAATATGCTAATGCTAATGCTGCATATGCTTCAGAAAGGGAGGGATCATACATCAAAGCTTTTAATCCAGCTTCGATAGATTTTTCCAATAAATCATTACTTCTTTCAAAAAAGAGGTATGAATTTGCATATCCTTCACTTAGTCCTGCATAAGCAGCAGCATAACGTTTATCAATTTCAATTGCTTTAGTAAATAATTGAATGGCAAATTGAAGGTTATTTTTTGAAATCCGATATAAAAAATCGCGTGCACGCAAATAATAATCAAAAGCTTCAGTATTTTCTGTAGCCCGCTTGGTTAAACCGATCTTTTCAATTGGCGAAAGCTTTACCATAAGCATATCAGCTATCTGTTTTGAAACTTGTTCTTGAATATCAAAAACTTCAGCAAGTTTTCCTTTGTATGTTTCACCCCAAAGCTGTTTTTCCTGTGCAACATCCATTAATTGAACCGAGATTCTTAAATCATCATTGTATTTCCTTACACTTCCTTGCATGATATAACGAGCGCCCAATTCTTGACCTAATGATTTAATATCTTTATCAGTACCTTTATATTTCATAGTATTTGTTCGCGCTGTAAGTTTAATTTCTTTTATCCTAGATAAATTGGTTATTAGTTCTTCTGCTAATCCATCTGCAAAATAATCAGCTTCCTTATCAGGGCTAATATTAGCAAATGGTAGTACAGCTATGGTTTTTTCCGTTTGATCCATTTTATCTGATTTTTTATTTTGTGTCTTTTTTAAGTCGGATAAAAATGAACTAATATCCTGGTAGCGAAGATCTTGATTTTTTGAAAGCATTTTTTTTGAAATATTTTCAATGGCTAAAGGTATATCCGATTTCACTTTAGTAATGGGATCAGGTTCAACATTTAATATTGAATATATTACTGCTTGTTCAAACTCGCCCTTAAATGGCTGTTGCCCAGTTAACATTTCATAAAAAATTACTCCCATTGCCCAAATATCTGTTCGGTGATCTGCTTTGTCTCCTTGAGCCTGTTCGGGTGACATGTAAGCCGCAGTTCCAATAGTAGTTCCTATTTTTGTTATTTGTGAAGAGCCCCCGATTTTTGCAAGGCCGAAATCCATTATTTTAACAAGTCCTGACGACTGTGTTATCATTATATTGGAAGTTTTTATATCTCTGTGCGTAATTCCTTTTTTATGCGCAATATCCAATCCACTTGCGATTTGTTCCATAATTTTGAGAGAATCGTTTAGGCTTAATGGTTCTTTTTTTATCTTTTCTTTCAGCTCAATTCCATTTATGAATTCCATAACAATAAAGATTTCATCACCAGAATTTTCAATTGAGTATATTGTTGTTATGTTTGGATGATTTAGAGCTGCTGCTGCCTGGGCTTCTATTTCAAATCTCTGTCTTTCTTCTGTATCAGCAGATATCTGTCGTGGTAAAAATTTTATTGCGACTTCTCTCTTAAGTTTAGTATCCTCGGCTTTGTATACTATGCCCATCCCACCTTCGCCTAATTTGTCTACAATTTTATAATGCAGTACAGTTTGCCCGATCAGATTATTCACTTAAACCTCAATAGATTAAAATTTACATGTTTTTTACATAACAGGAGAAGGCTGCAATGGGTACAACTAAATAATTGTTTTAGAAGTAGTTATGAATATTAATAGAAATTTAGGCAATTTATGTTCACGAAAAAATAGAAATCAAATTATTAATTTGAAAAATTATTTTACTGATGGTGTTGAAAATTTAGGCAATTCCACATATTTTTAGTTTTTTTCAAGCATATATATTTGCCACAGGTCCCTGGTGGATTGATGCAAAATTGGAGAAATAGCAAGTTTACCGGTTGGACCAATGCTTTTCTCAAGAAATTTGATTTCTTTTAATTTCTCTTTTGTTTCCTCGTCCAACACAATGGGTATTCCTGCTTGTTTCATCAAGAGCACACCTTTAGCCTGTATTGCTAATTCTATATGATTTTTTACATAGCATAGCATGTCGGCAATTACCGGGCCGGAAAAAGTTTTTTCGAGCGATGTCAGATATTCTCCAACATGTGTATTGGAAACTGTTCCTTCATTTATTTGTTCAAGAAGTTCTACGTCAGTATCCATTCCTGTTTCCATCCATTCCTTCAATACATTTTCACTACGGTAAAAAACCAGGGCAATGATTAAGGGTAGTGCAATTAATTGTAACAGAGTTAAGAGAATCGGAGACAGTAAAAAATGATTATAGAATGAATGAATTCCGTAAGCAAAAACAAGTCCCGGGAAAAGATTATAAAGTATTACAAATAAAAATCCGGGAATTATCTGGTATAATTTAAATTCATTTTTACGATCCATTATATTTTTGGTTATTATTGCAAAAATGGCAATAGTACCTCCATGCATTACAGCAGTTCCAAATCCCCTAATGAACCAAATGATTAAATTTGGCTCGTTGAGGGCACCTAAATAATAAATATTTTCAATCAAAGCGAATCCTGTGCCTATTGCGAAACCATAAATTGCTGCATCTATCATAAATCCCACCTTCCCTTTGGCAAGTAAATATATTATGAATGATGCCTTTAAGGATTCTTCAACAACCGGCGAGAAGTACATTTTATAGGTATTAGCCTGTATAGGGTAGTTATTCAAAAGGTAGCTGTTAATAAAATAACTGACAATTGCAGCAACTATTCCAGCAATAATTGTCTCAGCCACCTGAGAAATTTTTACCAGTTTAAAACTGTCCATATATATAAGAAGTGCCAGAAATACAACTACTGGTAAAATGCTTATAGCAATTCTAGTCATTAAAAATCATAATATTTTGAGTGAAAACATAACCTCATCTGTCATTCTCTGATTTCTTTCAATTGCCGCAGCATATCCCACAGAAAATGTCAACTTTAAATTATAAAGCATTTTAATTCTGAAATCAAGCTGAGCACCTAGATTTAATACTGATCTTCTGAGCGATTTTGAATCTACATTAGTTACTAAGCCTGTAGAGAAAAGTGAAGCACGGATGTAATTAACAAAGAAAGAAGGGATTCCAAAATTAGTGAATCTGAGGGGAGGAAGATTCCATTCAACAAGTATCTTTCCAAAGTTTGTCCCTCCGATTTCGTTTAATTCAACTCCCGGGAAACTATAATATTCTCTGTATCTTTTCTCAGCCTTATCATCAATATAGTTATTTCCAAAACCTCCGAAATAAAAATTTGCAAAAGGATCATATCTGTCTCCATAAGAATAACCTATTGAACTCCTGAACCAGATTGATGAATGATTTATTGGTAAAGCCAGTCCTAAATCAAAATCATTATGAATATGAGGATATACACTTGACCTTTTAACATTAGTATTAAGATTAATATCCCAGTTATATCCTTTTTCGTAATCAACTGCACCGAGGGATGCTTCTTCATGTTTATAGTTGTATGAAGCTCCAAAATTAATAAGTTTATCATAAGAAGCAGAAACATTCTGGTAGGATGGCAGTGTTTGCAGGTTTCCATAATAATTTGCGTAAAGCGAATATTCCATAATTCTTGGAGTATCATAAATTAAATTTTTGTGATAAGTCAATCCAAGTGAATATCCTTTTCGGCTTGATTTAGTCGGACCAAATAAATCATAAAAATCCGCTCTGTTTAATGTTGATCGAAATTTCCAATTTAAATAGGAGTAACCAAAATCAAGGTGCAATCTTTCGTTTTCCGGTAATTGCTTATATGGGCTGTACGAAGCCGTAAAATCAACACTCTGAAAACCAATTGGATCGGATAAATTAAATCTTAATCCATAGGAAAAATAATCTTTATAGCCCTGAACAACCGGGTAAAAAGACATAATTCCAAAATGATTGAATACGCTGTATTCACCTTCTCCTGTTGTTAGCGTATCGGTATTTATAACAGAGGGTGGGGGAGCGATCCATTTTTTTACAATCGGATGATTCTCTACCACCTGCTGTCCCATAAGATTAATTGCATTTACATTTGTAACAAGTTTATTTTCAAGCATAATAGGTAGAAAACCATCTGTTGTGTATTTAAATGCGAGAAGAGAATCTGTTGATACCGGCATAGGCCTGAAAAATCCCGTTTCAGTATTACTCATAATTTCCATATTATTTTTTGCGAAATCGTATTGATAGATATTCGATACTCCTGAATAATAAGATGTTCCATATAAATATCTGTCATCGTCGGAAAAAATAAAATTTGCGGGGACAGTATTTTCGAAATTAAATAATGTATCGAAAGAAAAATTTTGTACCATCAGGCTATCAACATTCATTTTAATTAGCAATTGTTGCCCATTAATTTCTGCAAGGGCTCCTGTAATAGTTTTGCCATCGTGCGATAAATCTATATTATACATATCCTGTCCATAAGGCCATGTATATATTTGATTCCATTCTGAATAGGGGTACGGCATTCTTACAATGGTTGACTTTCCGCTATAATGCCTGATACCCCACAATGATTTATCAGTCTGGTTGAATGCCAGGTCACCGATTCTCTGTTCATCAAGAAGTTGTTTTGAATCTC
>Ga0209919_1000184_pt1 | contig 32292 bp, 32 predicted proteins | sample SalPon2A_C_D2_MG_FD_185721 | JGI IMG/M metagenome (GOLD analysis project Ga0209919, IMG submission 185721) | Soil microbial communities from South San Francisco under conditions of wetland restoration - Salt Pond MetaG R2A_C_D2_MG (SPAdes)... | ecosystem: Environmental > Terrestrial > Soil >... | reverse complement strand
TCAAGGATTGGAGCTCCGCCGGGAGCGCCGGGTTTATTTCACGGCCGGGAGCAAGGCTGGGCCCGGCGGGAGCATGGGGCCGAGCGCCAGGGTCGCAACGCCCTTCAAGACAGGGTTCGGTGTGGTGTCCCGCAAGTAGGCCTAAGATTCGCCGGCGTGTCTTGCAATATCAGGGGCGCCGCCCCTGACCACCCCGCCAAGGGCCCCTTGGAACCCGTTTTCGCGGCAGTGGCCGGCTCGCCAGGCACTGCCGCCCAAACAGGGGGTTCGGGGGAACGTGTTCCCCCGAATGCTGGCAGGTGTCTGTGGGACCCCATCCTAGCAGCCGGGCAGGGTCTTGGCGCCGGTGCGCTGGCGGGCGGCCTTCTTCATCTCGTCGGCGATGGCGAGCGTCATCTCCATGGCCGCGCGGGCCCGGGCCGCATCGTCCTCGCCGGCCAGCAGCTGCTCCAGCCCGGTCACGCCGAGCTGGTGGTGGTGCGTCTCGTCGGGCTGGATGGACTCGCGGTAGATGTGCGCCACGTCGTGGTATCGGTGCCGCTCCAGGTAGGCGATGAACATGTCGTTGCGCCGCATGGCGATCGCCTCGCGCGTGAACTGCCCGGCGCTGAGGCGCTCGACGGTGGTCTCCAGCTTGCGCAGGGCCTGGAACAGGGGCGAATAGCCGCCGGCCAGCGGATCGAAGCCCTCCAGTTCCACGCCGCTGGTGCGCAGGTAGTCCGCAATGAGGCGATAGTGGCGGGCTTCGTCGCCCACCTGCCGGGCGAAGCCCAGCTTGACGTCCGTCTCAGGCGTGCTGGGCATCCACACGGCGGCAATCTCGCTGGCTTCCGCCTCGTTCTTCAACGCAATCTTGAGCAGCGTGGGCAGGTCGCCTTCCTCCTCCAGCTCCGCCTCGATGGGATAGGCCTCGAGCACCGCCAGGCGCTCGTCCAGCTCCCGTTTCAGCTCGCGTACCACTGCCTTTGCGTCGAATGCTGCCATGATCGCCCCTGGATTGCGGATGGCGGCAGGACCGGCCCGCGTCGGCGCCCCGCCCGGCTAGGGGGCGAAGAAGCGCCGGCGGTTGCGTTTCAGGTAGCCCCGCACAGACTTCAGTATGGAGTCGCTGTGATCGTAGTACAAGCGCGAGCGGCGCTGCTCGTCCTCGGCATCCCGCTCGGCCGCGTAGGGGTTCAGCTCCTGCACCGCCTCCAGCGCCTCGGCTGCAGGGCCCAGCCCCGCGAAGTGCGCGTCGTAGTCCTGCAGCACGCCCACCAGCCGCAGGGGACTGTGGGTGGGCGGCCGGTACTCGCCGTGCAGGTAGCATACGCTGGTGAGCGCGTTGATGGAGGCCTGGAAGCTGAAGAAGGCACTGTCCAGGTAGGAACGGGCCCGCAGCAGGCGGCGGGCCTCCTTGAGGTCCGCCTGCCCCTGCTCCCACATCAGGCGGGCGCGGCGCAGCATCGGCTCGGCGGGGGCGGAAGCGGCTACGCCTGTGGCGCCGTCGGGGGCGCCCGGGGGGGCCAACTCGTCGCGCGGCATCAGCCGGCTCCCACGCCGTAGCGGCGGCGATAGGCTCGGATTTCCTCCAGCATCTGCGGGGCCGGAGCGGGCGTGCCCTCCCAGGCCCCCTCCTCGCCGAGCGCCGTCTCCAGGTCCGCCACGGTCAGCAGCGGCACCACGGGGATGCCCGTGGCCCCCTCGAAGCGCGCGACGGCGTCCTCGCCCGAGAGGTCCGTCTCCATGCGGTTGAAGGCGATCACGAGGGCGTCAATGGGGGCCTCGAAGGAATCGCGCAGCAGCTTCACCGCCTCCAGCTTGGTGCCGCCGTCGGTGATCACGTCGTCCACCAGCACCATGCGGTCGCCCGGGCCCGGCTCGCGACCCACGAAGCGGCCCGTATCGCCGTGGGTCTTGGCCTCCTTGCGGTTGAACAGGTAACCGATCTCGCGCCCCGTGCGCCGGCTCAGTGCAATGGCCGCACTCACGCAGAGCGGGATGCCCTTGTAGGCCGGGCCGAACACGATGCCCGCCTGAGGCGCCACGCGGGCGATGGCCGCCGCGTAGTAGTCCCCCAGCCGCTCCACCTGCGCACCCGTCTGGAACCGTGCCGAATTGAAGAAGTAGGGCGAGACCCGGCCACTGCGCAGGGTGAACGCGCCGAACTGCAGCGCCCCCACCTCGCGCAGGAAGCGCAGCAGCTCGCGCCGCTCGTCCAGGGTGCCGCTCATGGGGCCTCCCGCCGGGCCCCGAGCCCATGCGGAGCCGGGCTCCGTGCCGATTTAGACATTGACTTCCGCATGACTTCCCACTAGATAAAACCAGACGATTCAGGTTTTTGCGCCGAATCTGACGGGATCGCGACCATCCTATCAGCACCCTCGGTGGAATTGAAACCCGCCACCCGGCCCGCCGGGCGAAGCGGGAAATCATAGCGGCCGGCCACGCGCGGCGCCAGTCTCACCAAAAACAGGAGAGCCCGGCAATGACCGAAGAGATGGAATTCCATACCACCCATAGCCCCGGTCGGCTGTACCAGTGCCCGCAGGATCTGATCCCGCGATACGAGGAAGTGCAGCACATCGTGGATCGCATCCGCACCAACCTGAAGGCCTTCCTGCAGATGGAGACCTCGGTGCGCCTGCTGCTCGACGGCGAGCGGGTCAACCCGGTGACGAGCGTCATCTCGGTGCCGTTCGAAGGCGACCAGGACAAGATCTACGAGAACCTGGGCCTGATCATCTTCCAGCAGCTCTGGGGCTACTATCTGGCGGCGGACCCCAAGGGCACGCACCACGGGCTGACGAACCTGGTCTTCGACGGCAACGAGACGGCCATGCTGCGCCGGGAGACCGAGAAGTTCATGCGCATGCTGCACACCCGCAACGACCTGGCTCACCGGGTGATGAGCGGCTACCGCATGGCCTGCGAGATGCCGCCCTTCGAGCGGGACGTGTACCTGAAGGAGACCACCGCGCGGAATCTGGACATCCACCTGGGCGTGCGGATGTACACCTACGGCGAGGGCGTGAACCGGGTCACGATGTTCCTGCCCATCAAAGAGGGCAAGGAAGCGATCGACCGCATCTATTACAACATCGAGCACATCGTCCATCAGAACCTGGTGGCCTTCGACGAGACCCACGATCACTACCTGCCCGTCTCGGAGGAACTGGTGCTGCGTGAACTGGAAGGCGTGCTGGTGCGTGGACGGCGCAAGGGCAACACGCGCAAGAAGATCGTCAACGGCCTCACCATGAACACGGTGCTGATGGAAGACCCGACGATGATCCACCACATCAGCCTGGCGGACCTGTACTACGACAAGCTGAACCGCATCGACCTGCTGGACGAAGCGGCGGCCCGCTCGCGGGACATGTTCAACACGGAGCTGATCCGCTCCGCCGAGATCGCCACGGCGGTCACCGATGTCACCAAGCTGAAGATGGAAGAGCGCGTGTACATCGACCGCAACGCGGCGGTGGGCGCCTCGCCCGCCACCGTGCAGGCCGCCCGCCCGGCACCCGCGCGTCAGGCCCCCGCGGCCCAGCGCCAGGAGCCCAAGAAGGAGAAGGAGCCCGTCACGGTGGCGACCGACGGGCTGGAAGAGCTGTAGACAGCACGCGCAGGCGGGGCGTGCCTTGGGGAAGGCGCGCCCTTGAAGATCGGGTCGGCCGGCGCACGGGGAGAACCGGCGGGTCCCATGGGCAGGCTGCGCCTGCCCTTTCTTGTTTTGGGGACGCATACTCATGGTCGGGAGCCGCATCCTGCTGCCCAGCTTGGCGGCAGCGGCGGCGAGCGTGTGCTTTGGGGCCACGGTCGTGGCCGTGCGCTTCGTCATCCATCAGACAGACCCCCTCACCGTTGCCTTCCTGCGGCACCTGATCGGCACGCTGCTGATCCTGCCGGTGCTGCTGTTCCTGGGCCGCACGCGCATCGAGAAGCTGGACTGGCTGCCCATCGCGCTGCTGGGCATCGCCATGTTCGGGCTGTTCTCCTACTGCTCGGCGGGGGCGCTGCGCTACATCTACGCGGCGCGGGGCGCGCTGATCCTCACCACCATGCCCCTGTTCACCCTGGTGCTGGCCAGCGTGTTCCGGCAGGAGCGCTTCACGCTGCTCAAGCTGGCGGGCATCGCCCTCACCATCGTGGGCGTGTCCCTGGCGCTGGGCACCAACGGGGCCCTGGGCGGGCGGGACTCCGCAACCCTGTGGCGAGGCGACCTGTTCATGTTCACCGCGTCCTTCCTGGGCGCCGTGTACAATGCCTTCTCGCCCCGCTACCTGCGCAAGTACCCGGCGCTGCTGGTCACCGTGTACTCGATGATCGCCGGCACGCTGTTCCTCACGGCGGTGAGCGTTCCGGCGGGCGTGTTCTCGCCCTTCAGCACCTTCACGCCCCAGGGCTGGCTGGCCATCGCCTTCATCGGGGCCTTCGGCGCGGCGGGCGGCTTCTTCCTGTGGGTGTGGGCGCTGGAGCGCATGACGCCCACCCGCGTGGTGGTGTTCCTGGCCCTCAATCCTCTGGCAGCCACCGTGCTGGCGGCGTGGCTGCTGGCCGAGACCGTGACCGCTTGGTTCCTGGCGGGGCTGGCCTGCGTGCTGGCGGGCATCTTCGTCGTGAACTGGGAGCGCCGCGGCCTGGCGGGGGCGCCCACGCTGCAGACCCTGCAGATGCCCTGAGCGCTGCAGGGTGGGCACGGACACCCGGTTGACGCGCGGGGTGCTGGCCAAGGCGCGGCCGCTCGCCTAGAATGGGCGCCACCGCTTCCGTGCCCGCTGACCCTCGCCCGTAGCCACGCCCATGTCTGCCGACCGGCCCTCGTCCGAACTGCCCGCCGAGCCGCGGACCGTGCCCAACGCCACGGCCGGGGCCCCGGCGCCTTCGGTCCCGGGCGAAGCCGGCGGCCTGCTGGCGCCCCTGCGCATCGGGCCGCGCACGCTGCCCAACCGCATCGTGTTCGGGGCGCACCTGACCAACTTCGGCGTGGACAACACCTTCGGCGCACGCCACCGCGCCTACTACGCGGCGCGGGCCGCCGGCGGGTGCGGGCTGCTCGTCACCGAGGCGCTGACGGTGCACCCGCTGGACTGGCCCTATGAGCACGTGCCGTTCGGGCACAGGGACGCCATCGTGCCGGCCCTGGCGGAGCTGGCCGGCACTGTGCGGCAGACCGGGCCGGACTGCGTGCTGCTGGCGCAGCTTAACCACTGGGGCGGCCAGAGCAGCGGCAAGCTGCTGCGGCAGTCGCCCTGGGCGCCTTCGGCCACGGTGGAGGTGGCCAGCAAGCGCATGGCGCGGGCCATGGAGCCGGCGCACATCGAGGCGGTCATCGCCGGCTTCGCCGCGGCGGCGGAGCGCGTGGCGGCGGCCGGGCTGGACGGCGTGGAGCTGAACGCAGGGCAGCACGGGCTGCTGCGCCAGTTCCTCTCCCCCCTCACCAACCAGCGGCAGGACGACTGGGGCGGCCCCCTGGAGCAGCGCCTGCGCTTTCCGCTGCGGGTGGTGGCCGTCGTGCGCGCGGCGCTGGGGCCCGGCCGCGTGCTGGGCCTGAAGCTGTGTGGGGACGAACTGGCGCCCTGGGGCGGGCTCACACCGGACGACGCCGTGGCCATCGCCCGTGCGCTGGTGGCGGCGGGGGGGCTGGACTACCTCTCCGTGCAGATCGGCGGGCCGTACTCCGTGCACATGACCGAAGCGGCCATGCCCACGCCCCAGGCCCATGCGGCGCACCTGGCCCAGGCCGTGCGCGAGGGCATCGGCGGCGCGCTGCCCGTCTTCGCCGAGGGCCGCATCGAAGCACCGGACGTGGCCCGCACTGTGCTGGCCCACGGCCAGGCCGATGCCGTGGTGATGACCCGCGCGCTCATTTCCGATCCCGACCTGCCCCGCAAGGCCGCCGGGGAGCACCCCGAGCCGCTGCGCCCGCACATCGGCATGACGCGCTACTTCGCCGTGCAGGGCGACTGGAACCGGCCCCTGGGCGACCTCATCAACCCGCGTGCGGGTCGCGAGGCCCGGCTGCCCCCGTCCGTGCGCACGGAAACGGGTGGGGCGCCCGTGCTGGTGATCGGCGGCGGCCCCGCCGGACTGGAGGCCGCCGCCACCCTGGCGCGCCTGGGCCACGCCGTGACCCTGCGCGAGGCCGCGCCGCGGCTGGGCGGCATGGCAGCCGTGCTGGCCAAAACCGTGGAAGCCCGCCGCGAGTTCGGGCTGCTGGTGGACTACTACACGGCGCTGCTGGCGCACCTGGGCGTGGCGGTGGAGCTGGGACGGCCCGTGCGGCCGGACGAGCCGGGCCTGGACGCCTTCGCCGCCCTGTACGTGGCCACGGGTGCCACGCCTCCGCCGCCGGAGCTGCCCGGCGAGGGCGTGCCCGTGCTGACGCCTCGGGCGCTGCTGGCCGACTCGCCCACCCTGCCCCCGCCCGGGGCTGGCCGCGTCGCCGTGGTGGATGCGGAGGGCGGCTTCCGCATGGCGAATGCGGTGGAGTGGCTGCTGGCGCACGGCTATGGCGTGGACGTGATCACGCCGGACTTCTTCGTGGGGCGCGAGCTGGTGGAGTCCGCCGAGTTCCTGTGGTTCCCGCGCGTGGCCCCCCAGGGACTGGGCCAGCACCCCATGCTGCAGGCCGAGGCGCTGCAGGGGGACGCCCTGGTCTGCCGCGAGCGGTTCTCCCAACGCGAACGCCGCTTCGGGCCGCTGGCATTCGCGGTGACGGTGCAGGCCGAACTGCCCGACGGCGGGTTCGTGGCAGCCCTGCGCGCACGGCACGGCCGCGTGCTTACCGTGGGCGATGCCCGCGCCCCGCGCCTGATGGGCGAGGCCATTCTCAACGCGCACCGCACGGTGCTCACCGAATGAGCCCACATGGCAGCTTGCGCCTGGCGCGCGCGGCGGCCTGCGCCCTGGCCGCGCTGCTGCTGACCGCCTGCACGGCCGGCGCGCCGACCGGTCCCACTGGCGCTCCACGCACGGTCACGCTGGGCAACCGGCTGCCGCTGCGCCTGGAGTTGCCGCCGGGATACGAGCTGCAGGTGGAGCGCGCCGCCACCTTCGACATCTTCCAGATCGCGCGCGTGCCGCCCGCCCCACTGGCGAAGGACACCACCCTGGGCATCTTCGTGGGCATGCCCTACGCGCCGTACTGTCCGCCCGACACGGGAAGCTACCGTCCGGCGGCCTTCCACGCCTGGAACGCGCGCTGGCACCTGTGTCGCGAGCCCGGCGCCGATGCCCGGGTGTGGGAGGCGGACATCGTGCGCGGCACGCCCGTGCCCCTGCACGTCTTCATCATCGGCACCGATGCAGCGGAGATCCAGCGCCTGCGCGCCATCGCAGAGACGCTGCGGCCCGGTGGGGGCTGAGGGGGCCGCCTCCTGGTGTGATGTCCCGCAAGCAAGTTCAGGACTCGCCCGCATGGCTGGCACTGTCAGGGGCGCCGCCCCTGACCACCCCGCCAAGGGCCGAAGGCCCTTGGAACCCGTTTTCGCGGCAGTGGCTGGCAAGCCTGCCACTGCCGCCCAAACTTGCAATTGGGGTGCACGGGGCAACGCTCCCTGCCGGGGGTTTGGGGGCAGCGCCCCCAAAAACGCCCATCTTGCCTGCACCTGGGATTCCCAAGGGTAGCGCGTCAACAGCAGATTTCTCGCTGCGCTCGAAACGACAATCCGGTGGACGGAAGGCTGGGCCGCCGCGTTTACGGGCGCCGGGGCCCGTGGTACGCTGCGCACGGGTCGGCGCCGCGTCCGACGCGGGCCCGGGGAGAGTGGCAACCGTGGAGCGTACACGATGAGCAAGCTGGAAAACGTCCTGCGCAACAAGGCCAGGCTGCTGGAGAAGTTCAAGGCCGCGGGCAAGGCCGCCGTGGGCGGTCGCGAGCGCCTGCCGCCGGGACAGCATCGGGTGACCAACTTCCCCGTGCTGGACCTGGGGGTGCACCCGCCCTTCGACCCCGCCACGTGGCGCTTCACCGTGGAGGGCGACGTGGAGCAACCGCTCTCGCTGAGCTGGGACGAGTTCCGCGCCCTGCCCAAAGCCGAGCAGGTGTCGGACTTTCACTGCGTGACGACCTGGAGCCAGTACGACCTGCGCTGGGGCGGCGTGAAGTTCCGCACGATCCTGGAGCGGGTGCGGCCCAAGTCCGGCGCGGCGTACCTGATCCAGTCCTGCGCGGACGGCTACACGACGAACCTGCCTTTGGCGGAGCTGCAAGGCGACGACATCCTGCTGGCCTACGAGCTGGAGGGTCAACCGCTGCCCCTGGAGCACGGCGGCCCCATGCGCCTGCTGGTGCCGCACCTGTACGCCTGGAAGTCCGCCAAGTTCCTCACCGGCCTGCGCTTCCAGCAACGTGACGCCCCCGGCTTCTGGGAGGTGCGCGGCTATCACGACGTGGGAGACCCCTGGAACGAGGAGCGCTTCCGCTAGCGGCGGCGAGGTACCCATGGAAGCCCGCGGCGGCGCTGCCCCCGCACCCCATGTGGGCCAAGGCGCCTCCTCTGTGCGACTCGCATCCGCGCTGTTCACATTCCGACCGGAGAGCCCCAGCCCATGCCCCAGATGACCGGCGGTGAAGCGATCGTGCGCGCCCTGCTTGCCCAGGGGGTGGACACGGTGTTCGGCCTGCCCGGCGCGCAGATGTACCCGCTGTGGGACGCCCTGCAGCGCGAGGGTCGCGCCGTGCGCACGGTGACCAGCCGGCACGAGCAGGGCGCGGCCTACATGGCGCTGGGCTATGCCAAGGCCACGGGCCGTCCGGGTGTGTACACGGTGGTGCCGGGTCCCGGCGCGCTGAACACCACCGCCGCGCTGTGTACGGCCTGGGGTTGCAACACGCCCGTGCTGTGCCTGACCGGCCAGGTGCCCTCGACCTTCCTGGGCAAGGGGCGCGGTCACCTGCACGAGCTGCCGGACCAGCTCGCCACCCTGGCCACGCTCACCAAGTGGGCCGCGCGCATCGATGCGCCGCAGGATGCGCCCGCCGCCGTACACGAGGCCTTCCGCCAGATGACCGGCGGCCGGCCCGGGCCCGTCTCCCTGGAGATGTGCTGGGATGTGATGGCGCAGTCCGCGGACGTCGCGCTCGCCGCGCCGCCCGCGCCCGAGCCGCCGCCCGCGCCCGATGCCGAGTCCGTGGCGGCTGCCGCGAAGCTGATCGCCGGGGCCGAGCGGCCCATGATCATGGTGGGCGGGGGCGCCCAGCACGCAGCGGAAGCGGTGCTGGCCCTGGCCGAGGTGCTGGATGCGCCCGTGACTGCCTTCCGCAGCGGCCGTGGCATCGTGGCCGAGGATCACCCGCTCGGCGTGTCCTCCGCCGCGGCCTACCGCCTGTGGCCGGAGACGGACGTGCTGATCGGCATCGGCTCGCGGCTGGAGCTGCAGTACATGCGCTGGGGCGGCATGATGCAGTGCGTGGAGGCGCCGGAGCCGCCGCCGCACCTGGTGCGCGTGGATATCGACCCGCGAGAGATGGAGCGCCTGCGGCCCCACGCCGGGGTGGTCGCAGACGCCGCCGCGGGCGCCTGGGCCCTGGCCGAGGCCGTGGCCCGTCTGCGTCCCCGCCGGGCGGGCGCGCGCGAGCGCATCGCGGCAGCCAAGGCAGAGGCGGCCCAGGCCATCGGGAAGGTGCAGCCGCACCTGGCCTACCTGCAAGCCATCCGGCAAGTGCTGCCGCGGGACGGCTTCTTCGTGGAGGAGCTGTGCCAGGCGGGCTTCGCGTCGTACTTCGGCTTCCCCGTGTACGAGCCGCGCACCTACGTCACGCCGGGCTTCCAGGGCACGCTGGGCTTCGGCTATGCCACCGCGCTGGGCGTGAAGGTGGCGCAGCCGGGGCGGGCCGTGGTCTCCATCAGCGGGGACGGCGGCTTCCTGTTCGGCGCCTCGGAGCTGGCCACGGCGGCCCAGGAGGGCATCGGCGTGGTGGCCCTCGTGTTCAACAACGGCGCCTACGGCAACGTGCAGCGCGACCAGCAGGAGCGCTTCGGGGGCCGCGTCATCGGCGCCGCGCTGCGCAATCCGGACTTCGTGCGGCTGGCGGAAAGCTTCGGCGTGGCGGGCCACCGGGTGGACTCGCCCCAGGCCCTGGGGCCCGTGCTGGAGCGTGCCCTGGCGGCCGATGCACCGGCCCTGATCGAGGTGCGCGTGGAGGCGGCCGCCGAGGTCTCCCCCTGGGAATTCATCCACCCGCAGCCGCTGGTGCCGCGCTAGGCACTGTTTGGGAGTGGGTGTTCAGGCGGCCGAGCCGTTTGAAACCACAAGGACTCCAACGCGTGGGCCGAAGGCCCCCGCCCCCCCGATACGGAGCCGCACCAAGACAGGCGCGGCACGACCCACAAACCGGGTCCAGGGAGCCCCGCTCCCTGGTGGAGGTATGGGGGCAACGCCCCCAAGGCAGCCTTGCCTGTCCACACACGGCATTGACGGCCACTGCGCGCGGCTTCAAGCTGAAAGCATAGGCAATTCAGCCCTTTGCATCGCTAGCCGCCATGCTGCAGAGCCTCCCCATCTTCTGGCTGTCCGTGCTGGCCAGTCTCTCCGCCGGGCTCGCGACCGGCGTGGGCGCGTTGCCCGTGTTCGCGCTGCACCGGGTCAGCCAGCGCGCGCAGGTGGCCATGCTGGGCTTCGGGGCGGGCGTGATGCTGGCTGCCTCGTTCTTCTCGCTGCTGGTGCCCGCGCTGGCCGCCGCGGGAGGGGCACAGCATCCGATGAGCGCGGCGCTGGTGGTGGCGGGGGGACTGCTTCTGGGCGACATTGTGGTCGGACTGGCCAACCGCTGGCTGCCCCACGAGCACTTCGTGAAGGGCCGCGAGGGCATCGCCCCGGAGCGGCTCAAACAGATCTGGCTGTTCGTGCTGGCCATCACGCTGCACAACTTCCCCGAGGGCCTCTCCGTGGGTGTCGGCTTCGGCACGGGGCAGGTGGACAACGGCCTGGCGCTCACCATCGGCATCGCCCTGCAGAACATGCCGGAGGGCCTGGCGGTGGCGCTGGCCCTGCACGCCGCCGGCGATTCGCGCCTGCGGGCGTTCTGGCTGGCGCTGCTGACCGGGCTGGTGGAGCCGATCGGCGCCGCCCTGGGGGCGGGGGTGATAGTGCTGTCCGCGGCGGTGCTGCCGGTTGCCCTGGCCTTTGCGGCCGGAGCCATGCTCTACGTCATCAGCGGCGAGATCATCCCGGAGACCCACCGCGGGCCGGCGGCCGGTCTGGCCACCCAGGGCGTGCTGGCCGGATTCGTGCTGATGATGGTGCTGGACGTGGCGCTGGGATGAGGAGCCTCATTTGTCCGCACTTGTCCCTGGGCCCGTATGCCCTGCCGCGGTATCCTGTAGGGGCCGCGAAGGCCCAACGGACGGGCGTCTGCGGGTCTGCACGGGAAATTGCGAAACGAAGCCGATGCACACAGCAGCGGCTCTCGTGTTCCGTCACCTTCAACGCGATTGCGAATCGAAGCCGATCCTGGGCGCCCGGCCTTATGCCGCACCCAGCGCTGCGCGCAGGTCGTAGGGCGGGCCGCGCAGCACGCCGCGCTCCGTGACGATGCCCGTGATCAGGTCGGCCGGGGTGACGTCGAACGCCGGGTTCCAGGCCGCGGTGCCGGCGGGGGCGATGGGGTGGCCGTCCGGCTCGCTCACCTCGTGCGGCGATCGCTGCTCGATGGGAATGGTGGAGCCGTCGTCCAGCGCGAGGTCCACGGTGGAGGTGGGCGCGACCACATAGAACGGTACGCCGTGGTGGCGCGCGGCGATGGCCAGGGCGAAGGTGCCGATCTTGTTGGCCGTGTCGCCGTTGGCGGCGATGCGGTCCGCCCCCACCCACACGCTGTGGATGCGCTCGCTGCGCATCAACATGGCCGCCGAGTTGTCGCAGATCAGCGTGTGCGGCACGTGGTGCCCGTCCAGCTCCCAGGTCGTGAGGTGCGCCCCCTGCCAGCGCGGTCGGGTCTCGTCCACGTACACGTGCAGGCCCAGCTTGGCGTGTCCGGCGATGAGCACCCCCAGCGCCGTGCCGCGACCGCCCGTGGCCAGGGGCCCCGTGTTGCAGTGGGTGATCACCTTGGCCCCCGCGGCGAGCAGCCCCACGCCGTACTCCGCCATGGCCGCGTCCTGGGCCTCGGTCTCGGCGTGGATGGCGCGGGCCTCGGCCTCCAGGCGCTTGCGCCACCCCTGCGCAGGCAGCGCTTCGACGATGGGCCGCATGCGCTCCAGCGCCCAGAACAGATTCACGGCGGTGGGCCGCGTGGCGGCTAGGCGCCGCAGGGCCTCGTGACCCCGGAGGCGGGCCCGCTCGCGGTCGCCGATGCCGTTCATGGCCACGCACACGCCATAGGCGGCCGTGATGCCGATGAGGGGCGCACCGCGCACCTGCAGCGTGCGGATGGCCTGCTCCACGCTCTCCAGGTCCACCAGTTCCAGCATCACCGTCTTCCAGGGCAGCTGGGTCTGGTCCAGCACGAACAGGCGCGCGTTCTCGTAGCGTAGGACCGGGTATGCCATCACAGCTCCATCAGCAGGGCCCGCGAGGGCCGGCTCAGGTCATAGCCCTGGCGCCAGACTTCCGGCAGCGATTCGCGCTCGATGGGCTGGAAGCCCAGGTACTGGAAGAACTCCCACATGCGCGGATCGATGCTGAGCGCGAACACGTAGCGGTAGCCCTGCGCCCGGGCCTGCTCGATCAGGAACTGCGCCAGCTCGCGGGCACGGCCCCGGCCCCGGTAGCGGGGCAGGGTGGCGAACTGGGCCAGCTCCGCGTGGTCGTTGTAGCGCTTGAGCCCGGCCAGCCCCACCAGCATGCCGTCGATCTCGTAGACCCAGTAGTTGTCGATGTTCGCCTCGATGCGGCTCTCGGGTACAGCCAGGATCGCACCGGACTCCACCTCCGGGCGCAGCAACAGCGTCATATCCGTCACGTCGCGCATGTCGGCCCGCCGGATGCGTGCGGCGCGCGTGGCGGTGAACAGGATGCCCGCGCCGTCGTAGGTGAACACCTCGCGGAACAGATGCGCGCTGCGCCCCTCCAGCAGCACCACGTCCGGGATGCCCCGCGTCAGTTGGGCCGCAATGAACGAGCAGAGCGGCTCCGCCCCGGGCAGGCCCGCCTCGTCCAGCCGGCTGGGCAGCCCTTCCAGCTCGCTGGACTGCACCGAGGTGCGCGGCAGCAAACTGCGCAGCTGGGCGGCCAGCGGCGTGACCAGGAACAGCTTGCTCGCCCCCAGGCGCACTGCCACCTGGCCGGCCAGCACGTAGGTGAAGTCCACGCCGGCCGCATCCGCCCCTTGCGCGACCTGCACCTGGCTTTGCGGCGCACCGTCCGCGCCATGGTAGGCGATGATGGGCATCTGCTCCTGCGCCAGCAGGGTCTGCACGCGCTGGAAGTCCAGGTGCAGCGCGTCCTCCTCCGGTCGGAACAGCAGGTCCGTCAGCAGCAGCAACTGGAAGCGCGCGCCGCGCTTGTTGGCCTGGGAGACGATCTGCTCCAGCTCGAAGTGCGGGTCCGCGGTCACCAGCACCATGCGGATGTGGTAGCCCGCCAGCACCTTGAGATCCATCACCAGCTCGGCGAAGGACACCCCCGCCGGCAGCGCGATCACGAACGTGCTTTCACGGAAGCGTTCCGCGTAGTGGGCCAACTCCAGCGCGCGGAACAGCTCCTTGGTCTCTTCCATGGCGGCCCGGCCGGTCACGAGCCCGGGTGGAGGCTGGCTTCCTTCTTGGCCTCCAGGCTCTTGAGGATGAATGCCGCGTCGTAGACCTGTATCTGGCTGTCGCTCTGCAGCGGCTTTGCCTCCTCGTCCGTCAGCATCTTGATGACGAACACCCCCAGGTGATACGAGACCACGGCCTCGTAGTCCGGATCGCTCAACGGCGCCCCGAAGCCCAGGCTCCAGAACGAGCGGCCGGTGCCGAAACCCATCCCCACGCCCACCGAGCTGCGGGGGCCGGGCCGCAGCGTGAGCTGGGTACGCCCGAAGTCCTTCTCCACCACGAAGTGCGCGTAGCCATTCTGCTTCGTCAGCTCCGCGCAGCGCAGGTAGAGGAAGTCCAGCACGGTCGTCTCGGGCGTGGCGCGGTTGCCGCGGAACGAGACCCGGTAGAGCTGTGGCCCCAGCCGGGTCTGATCGTAGCCGCCCGACTCGCCCAGGGGCTGGTACGGCGTGGGCTGCAGCGTGCAGCCCGCGAACAACGCCAGCAGCGCGGCGAGCATCAGCGCAAACGTCAGCCGCCGGCTGGACTGTAACGAGGGGAGTGGGGATACGGGGCGCATCACTTGGGGTCGGGCGGGGCCGCGGGCCCGGACCCGGGCAGGTGGAAGCAGTGCGTGTCGATCGTGCGGGCCGCGTTCATATTGAGCACGGCTTTGTCGTACTCATTCTCCCGCAAGCTCAGCAGCCCGGCAATGGTCAGATACAGGATATTGACCTGTTCGGTGTGGTCGCCGAACTCGCACAGCCGCTCCTGCACCAGGTCGCGCAGGGGCACCTCGGCCGGTTCGGGCAGGGTCAGTTCCAGCGTCTTGGTCTCCCCAGGCTCCCACAGCACGATCACGGCACCGCAGTCGCGGCCCAGCTGCCGGGCCTGCCGGATGCTCTCGATGCGGCCCGGCGCCAACCAGAATTCGACCGGAGGTACGCCGGACTTGGGGTCGCTCAGGGCTTCGCGCAGGGCGGAGATCATCTGCGAGGCCTCGCGGGTGAAATCCTCGGGCCGCGAGACGAGCACGCGGTTGGCCGGCTCCGTGGGCATGGCCCCGGGTCGACAAGTGTCCAGCGAGCCCAGCGGGTTGAGGCCCACGGGCACGTTCGCCGACGCCCGCACACCCTCCGCGCTCTGCATGAACGACCGCTTGCTCGGCGCCGGCGCGGAGCACGCCGCCAGCAGCAGCGCACCCAGCAGCGCCGCGACCGGCCAGGGAACCCTCAGGGTACCGCGCATGAACGCCCACTGCGTGCGGAAATACTGCCGTTCACTCGGGAATGGGCTCATTCCCGCTCCCGCTCCAGCATGGCGCCGGGGTTCACCGGAGCGCAAGCCCGCATGACAGTGCGCTCAGCCCAGCGGAGGTGCGATGAGATTGCGCTCAGCGTCGTAGCTGACGGGCAGGGGCTCGCTGAGAATCTCCAGCCGCGGGTGGGCCCGCACTTCGTCCAGCAGCGCACGGGACGCCCACAGCTCGTCCAGCTCCGACGTGTTGCGGATCCAGGCCATGCGCACGGAGTCCACCTCCGGGTCCTGGCGGAAGTTGAGCAGCACCTGCATGGCTTGCAGCTCGTGTTCGGCCAGCAGGGGCAGCTTGCCGCCGCGCAGCGCCTTGGCCGTGAACACGTTCATGTACGTGGCGTTGAGGTCGATCTCGTCCAGCAGGCGACGCGGCATGACGTCCGCATGGCCGATGCCGACGGCGTTGCCGTGGGTGGCCTCGGTGAGCCCGCGCACGTAGATGGCGCCGATCTGCGGCGTCGCGAGCCCGGGCTTCTTGCCGATCACGTTGGTATCCATGCCCGAGCCGCTGATGTTCTTGCCGATCTCGTCCACGATCAGCGCATCCAGGTGCTCGAAGGGTATGCGCGCCATCAGCTCGTAGGCGCGCACCAGCAGCCGGCTTTCCTCCGCCACCAGGTGCTCGTGCGTGTCCAGGGCAATGCCCTGCACCAGCGCCGTCTCGTGGAACGCGTTCTCGACCAGGGCCAGCCCCCCGATGAAGCGCGGCCGCACCGATTCCAGGATGATCTTCGAGGCCTCCAGCACCATGCGCCCCATCTCGATCTTGAGCGCCTGCTGGTGGATGCGCGAGGCACCGGCCTGCTTGCCCAGGCCGATCACGAGCATCTTGCACAGGCCGCTTTCCACGGTCTCCGTGAAGCCCGTGTGGGGCTTGACGCGGTTCACCACCAGCACGCCGTCGGCCTCGGCCGCGTTGCGATCCTGGAACACCGGGAATCCGGTGGAGGTGGTGCCCACCTGGATCACCTCCATGCTGGAGCGGATGGGCACGCCCATGCTGGCCTCGGTGATGCCGGCCGCGGCCAGCACGCCGATCTGCCCATCGGCCGTGGCCCCGCCGTGGCTACCCATACCCGGCACGATGAACGGCTCCGCGCCCGCTTCCTTCAGCGCCTTCGCGCACTCGGCCAGCACGCGCGGCAGGTTGGCGATGCCCCGGCTGCTGCCGGTAATCGCGATGCGCTGCCCCGCCTGCACGCGACCCAGGAACGGTGCGACCTCGCGCCGCACGGCGGCGGGCACGTCCTGCTCGCGCGGCCGCTCGAACTTCTGCCGCACTCGGAAGAACGACGGTACGTCCTGGGGGCCCACGCCGGCCTGGGCCTCGGTGAGCTGGAAGTGCGTGGGATTGTTCATGGTGGCGGTCCCGTGTGCACGTGCGGAGAGGTCCGGCCCGCCGCTGGGCGGAGCGGTGCGATGAGCCCGACCACGGTTGTACCGCGCCCCGGCCCGCCGCCGCAACCGCAAGCGCGGGCGCCGGGAGACGGCGCGCTCCAGTGCGCCAACGCCCGTGCCTTGTGCGGGCGATTGTGGTAGAGGCTGGGCAGGGGAGGTATCGCCGGGGCGGCCCTGCGCACGTGCGCCCGCGTCAAGGTGCGGCTCCGCTTTTCACGCCACCGTTGGCAGGGTGTGTCGCCATGGCCCAACCCGCTGGACTTGCCGATCTGCGCCCGCAGTTGCCCGTGGCCATTCAGCGCGGGCGGGACAGCCAGGAGCGCTTCCGCGGCCAGCTCCTGGGGCAGGTTTCGCCGGAGCTGCTGGTGATCGCCGGCGCCGAGGAGGCCGTGCTGGTCAAGGGCGAGCGCATCGTGGTGCGCACTCTGCAGAGCGGCAAGGCGCTGGGCTTTGAGACCACCGTGAGCGAGGTGGTGGAGCACCCGGTGCGCCTGCTGTTCGTGGAGGTGCCGCAAGCCATCGAGGCCATCAGCCTGCGCAAGGCGGACCGCCTGGACGTGTTCGTGCCGGCGGATATCCGCTTCACGGAGGGGAATGGCGATGATGCCCACACGGCACTCCTGCACGGGAACATGCTGGACATCAGCGGCGGCGGATGCCGCGTGTTCACCAAGCGCGGGATTCCGCTCAAGACCGTCGTCAATGTCTCGTTCACCCTGCCCGGTGAACGCCACGCCTGCGCCGTCTCCGGCTCCGTGCTGGATGCCTTCACGCAGAACGCCATCTACGGCCAGCGCATCAAGTTCTTCGCTTCGGAAAAGAACGTGGAGGACCTGGGGGAAATCAAGCGCTGGGTTCAGCAGAATCTCGTTTTCGCCGATGTAACCAGATAGGGGCGGCCGACGTTCCTATCGATATACGTCGTGTGTTGACTGAGTACGTCCGAAAATATATCATTTTATTTAGCGTTGCGGACAGACACCCGGGGGCGGAGTCATCCGGAGTCGGAGGCAGCTATGGTGCGTTCAGGCAAGCATTGGCGTGATGCGATGCTCGCGCTGGGGTGCGCCGCGCTATTGTTCGCGGTATCCGGCGGCTGTGCCAGCCAGGGGCCGGACCTGCCGGAGTTTCCCCACTACGCCGCGGCGGACGATTTTCTGGCGATGCAGGCACGACTGCAGGCCTTCCGGCCGCCGGATCCCCGCGTGTACGTGTACTCGGAGCACAACCAGTCCATCTATCAGAGCATGCAGGAGCAGGAGCGGCAGTCCCAGGCAGCCGTGAAGATGCGCGAACGCATGCAGCAGGAATGGTTGCGGCGGCATCGCAACGAGAACCAGGGCGAGTGGGAGGCGCTGCAGCGGCGCTTGGCCCGCGACGAGGCCTACAACGCCCTGCGCGAACAGGATCGCGCCCACAGCGGTCAGCGCAACCAGGCCACGTATGCCCGGCGCTTCCGGAACTACCGCGACCGGCTGGAGCAACTGGCGCGGCAGAAGGAAGAAGAGGCGCGGCAGCAGCAGATCAATGCCTACCGCAACCAGCAGCAGGTGGAGCAACGGATCAGCGAAATGCGCAAGCGGCAGGTGCAGAACTTGGCACTGCAGGGCACGCCACCCCCCAAAGAAACTGGCGCCGCCACACCGCCTACCCCCTGACGAACTCCCCACGCACTCTCCGTAGGCTTGGCCCGTCCGGCCTCACGGCGCACGCGGCCGCTCTGGCAGCGATGGCGGCGCGCTTTGCTCCGTACGGGGTCGACGCCCTCGGCGTGGCGACTCCGCGGGGGGCCGGTGCGGCGCGGGTTCGCGAAAATGGGCTGACAGTGCGGCGCATTTTCGGTAGACAGTGGCAGTGGCAGGGACATGCCCGGGAACCCGCAATGGATGGCGCTCATGACGGACCGCCTCGCTGAGCGTTGGCACCGCTGCAAGGCTACGATCGGCCAACAGGTCGGGCCGGAAGACGCGGCGACCTGGCTCCCGGCCCTGCAGCTCCGCGAGGTGCAGCCCCACCGCGTCGTCCTGACCGGGATTCCCAACTCGTTCTTCAAAAATCGCATCGTCAGCCGGTTCCGCCCGCTGATTCTGGAAAGCCTGCGGGACAGCTTCCCCGATATCGGATTTGCGCACGAGCCCGTGCTGGAGCTCCAGGTGGGGCCCGCCGCGGCTTGCGCACCACAAGCCGCATCCGAGGCTCGCGAGGACGCCGGCAGCCGTGTCGGCTCCACAGCCCCGATCGCGGCCGGCGCGGATGACGCGGGGGACGCCGCCGCATGGGATGCCCGGCACACGTTCGCGCTGTTCGTGCCGGCCGCGGGCAACGCCTCTGCGCTGCGCTTCGCCGAGCAGGTGGCCGCCGAGCCCGGGCGCCGCTACAACCCGCTGCTGCTGGTGGGGCACACCGGGCTGGGCAAGACGCACCTGCTGCAAGCCATCGCCCACGACCTGCGCGAGCGGCACGGCCTGCAACAGATCCGCTATGTGACCGGCGAAGCCTTCAAGAACGAGGTGCTGGATGGTATTACGCGCAAGCGCATGCATGTGCTGCGCGAGCACTACCGCAGCGCCGAGGCCCTGCTGCTGGACGACTTGGAGTTCCTGCTGGTGAGCCCCAAGGCCCAGGAAGAGCTGCTGCACACCTTTGACGTGCTGCGCCGGGCGGGGCGGCAGCTCGTGTTAGCGTCCGACCGCTTCCCGCGCGAGCTGCCTGGACTGGCCGATGCCCTCCGTTCGCGGCTGGAGATGGGGCTCATGGCGGAGATCACCCCGCCGGACGGGGCTGCCCGCCTCGCACTGGTGGAGCAGCGCGCCCAGGCGGAGGGTCTGGTGTTCGCGCCCGGCGTAGCGGCGCTGCTGGCCGAGCGAATCACGCACAACCTGCGGCGACTGGAAGGCGCCGTGGTGCGGCTCGGCGCCTATGCGGCCCTGCACGGCCAGGCCATCTCGCTGGAGTTCGCCCAGCGCTTCGCCGCGCCCTTCTTCGATGCGGAGCGCAACGGCGGCTCGCTGCCCGTCTCGCGCGAGGCAATCCTGGAGCGCGTGGCGGACCGGTTCGGCATCACGGTGCGCTCGCTCAAGGGCCGCGGCCGCAGCCCGAACCTGGCAGCCGCGCGGCGCATCGCCGTACACCTGCTCAAAGCACTCGCGGACTGCTCTTACTCGGAGATCGGCACGCTGCTGGGCAATCGTTCACATTCCACCATGGTGCACGCGCACCAGACCCTGCAAGCGGACATGGGGCGCGACCCCCACGTGCAGCTCATGGTGCAGCAGCTTGCCCGCGAACTCGGTGCCGGCTGAGCGGGCGGAATGCGCGGAATGCGACCGGGCGGGTCCACCGCTAGTCGACAGGGAAAGAGTAGTCATATCAATCCGATTGATTTGGATGGGGCGGTAATTGGATGCGAATTGACGGGAAGTGTGCGATCCTTGGCTGCGGTCCAGTGGCGCGGGGAGCCCGCAGGGGAGCAGGAGCGCCGGCACCCGCCGGACTGCACCGACCGTCTTCCACAGCTCGACAGGAATTCGACCGGCGCGATCATTGAGATCGCCTGTATAACCAGGATGGTAGGTCCTGAGTCAACAGCCCTCGGGCTCAACAAGAAGGACCGTTCGTACGATGAAATTAAGCATTGAGAAGAGTCAGTTGGTGAGCGCGCTGCAGATCGTTACGCCCATCACCGACAAGAGCTCCAGCAAGCCGATCCTTTCCAACTTCCTGCTCAATGCCAAAGGGGGCGGGGGCGAAGGTGCGGTCGAATTCTCCGCGACGGACTACGAAATATCGCTCAAGGGGGAGTTTCCCGCCAAGGTGAGCGAGCCGGGCACAGTGTGCATCAGCGCCAAAAAGGTGCTGGAGGTGTGCCGCGAGTTCCTTTCCGACGAGATTGTCGTCAGCTCCGATGACCAGCTCTGGGTGACCCTGGAGGGCGGTCCTTCGCGCCTGCGGCTGCCCTCGGTGGATATCGGGCTGTATCCGCAGATGGAGGAGCCCGAACTGCCCAACCGCTTCCGCATGACCGCTCAGGAGCTGCGGCGCTGCATCGAGATGACGATCTTTGCCACCATGACCAACGAGACCCGCAAGAACCTGATGGGGGTCTGCCTGAAGCTCATGGACGGCAACGCCGCGCAGTGGATCGCAACGGACGGCCATCGCTTGGCCCAGGTCATCAAGACCGTGGAAGGCGTGAGCTCCAACGGTGCACCCGAGGTGATCGTGCCGCGCAAGGCGCTCGTGGAGATGCAGCGTGTGTTGGAGCGCAACGAGGATGGCGTGGAGATCGCCTTCGACGAGCGCAACCTGCTCCTGCACGCTGGCAAGATCGTGCTGATGACGCGGCTCATCGAGGGCAAGTTCCCCAATGTGGATCCCGTGATTCCGCGCGACAACGACAAGTCCGTGCGCGTCAATCGCGAGCGCATGATGAACGCGCTCAAGATCGTCTCGTTCATGAGCAGCGAGAAGATCAAGCCCGTCAAGATGTCCCTGGACGCCTCCAGCCTGCGTCTGGAGAGCGAGCGCGCGGAATATGGCGACGTGGCCGATGAGCTTCCTGTCGAATACGACGGCGAAGAGCTCAAGATCGGATTCAATGCGAAGTATCTGTTGGACGTGCTTAGTGTCGCTGACCAAAGTGAGCAGATCGAGATGAAGCTGAAAGGCTCGCTGAATCCATGCCTGATTCAGCTTCCGGACGATTCCGGATTCCTTTCCGTTGTTATGCCACTTAGAATTGAATGGTAATTCGGGAATTCGGGGCGATCCACTTCCGAAACTATCGTGAGTTGTTCGTCAACTTCTCGGAAGGGATCAACCTGTTCATCGGAGACAACGGTCAGGGCAAGACCAATCTGGCCGAGGCGATCTACTTCCTGAGCCATCTGGGCTCGTTCCGCACGCACCGCCTGGACCCCCTGCTGACCTTCGGCGAGGCCGCTTCTTGGCTGCAAGGAACTGTACTAAAACCCGATTTCGAGACCAAGGCGCGGGTGGAAATCACGCGCCGGGGTCGGCGGGTGTGGCTGGACGACCAGCCGGTCGCGACGCTCTCCGCCTATGCCGCGCTCTTCTACGCGGTGCTCTTCAATCCGGACAGCCTGTACAGTTACCGTCACTATCCGGCCGCGCGCCGTGCGGAGTTCGATCGCTTTCTTTCGTTCCTGGATCCCGATTACTTGGAAGCGTTGCGGAACTTCCGCACGATCCAGATGCAGAAGAATGGATTGCTCAAAGGGGGCGATCTGTCCAGTCTTCCCGACTGGAATCATTTGTTTATAGAAAAGGCTTCTGGTATTATAAAAAGACGGGCAGCGTTGTTGGAGCGCCTCAACGGGGAGTTGCCCGCACTGTTCGCCCTCCTGACCGGACGCGACGAAGCGCTGCGGTTGGTCTACGAGCCCTCGCTGACGGGCAATCCGGCACAGGATGAGGCCACGCTGGCGCGCGTGACCGAGCAGGAGCGCTTGGCCGGCCACGCGATGTACGGTCCACACCGCGACGACGTGCAACTGGTGCTGGACCAGCGCAAGGAGAGCTACTTTTCCCAAGGCGAGTACCGTGTGTCCCTGCTGGCGCTCAAGCTGGCCCTCAATGGGTTGCTCAGCGAGCGGCGGGGCTCTCATCCGGTGATCATCCTGGACGACCTGTTCTCCGAGCTGGATGCGAGCGTGCAGGGGCGCCTGCTGGAATACCTGAAGAGCATGCCGAACCAGATCTTCATCACCACCACCCAAGTACCGCCGACGTTGCAGATCCCGGGTGTGCAGATCATGGAGATCCGCGAAGGGCGGATCGTTTGAACCTAGAGGACAGGATGACCGAGAGCAGACCTGGAAGCGACTACTCCGCCGACAGCATTACCGCCCTGGAAGGCATCGAGGCGGTGCGCATGCGGCCTGGTATGTACATCGGAGGCGTGGACAGCAACGCCCTGCACCATCTCGTCTTCGAGATCGTTGACAACAGCATCGACGAGGCGCTGGGGGGCTTCTGCAACGACATCAACGTCACGCTGCACTCGGACAACAGCGTGACGATCCAGGACGACGGCCGCGGCATCCCGGTGGACTTCCACAAGGACTATGGGATGACGGCCGCGGAACTGGTGATGACCCAGTTGCACGCCGGCGGCAAGTTCAACAAGAGCAGTTACAAGGTCTCCAGCGGGCTCAACGGCGTGGGCGCCTCGGTGGTGAACGCGCTTTCGGAAAAGCTGATCCTGGAGATCAAGAAGGATGGTTTCCTCTGGCGCCAGAACTATGCGCGGGGCAAGTCCACCAGCGCGCTGGAAAAGCTGGAGCCGACCGAGCGCACGGGCACCAAGACCTCGTTCAAGCCGGACACGGGCATCTTCGACGAGGTGAACTTCAACTTTGAGCTGCTCTCACAGCGGCTGCGGGAGCTGGCGTTCCTGAACCGCGGCATCCGCATCACCATCCGCGACGAGCGCACGGACAAGTTTCATGAGTTCAAGTACGACGGCGGCATCGGATCGTTCATCGAGTTCCTGAACAAGAACAAGACCACGCTGCACGAGAAGCCCATCTATGTCTCGGGCGCCGACCGCGGCGTGGAGGTGGAGGTGGCGCTGCAGTACAACGACACCTACAACGAGCTGATTTACACGTTCGTCAACAACATCAACACGCACGAGGGCGGGACGCACCTGTCCGGGTTCCGGGCGGCGCTGACCAGGACCATCAACAGCTACGCGTTGGCCCACAATCTGCTCAAGGATGCCAAGGACAAGGAGAACCTGTCCGGCGAGGACGTGCGCGAGGGCCTGACGGCGGTTATCAGCGTCAAGCACCCCGATCCGCAGTTCGAATCGCAGAAGAAGATCAAGCTCACCAACGCGGATGTGAAGGGCATCGTGGAGAGCATCCTGGCCGAGACGCTCTCCAACTTCTTGGAGGAGAACCCGCCGGTCGCCAAGCGCATCGTGGACAAGGGGGTCGACGCCCAGCGCGCCCGCTTGGCCGCCCGCAAGGCCCGCGAGTTGACCCGCCGCAAGAGCGCGCTGGAGTTGAGCACGCTGCCCGGCAAGCTGGCCGACTGCCAGGAGCGCGATCCGGGGCTCTCCGAGCTGTTCCTGGTGGAGGGCGATTCCGCCGGCGGCTCGGCCAAGCAGGGCCGCGAGCGGAAGAACCAGGCGATCCTGCCCCTGAAGGGCAAGATCCTCAACGTGGAGAAGGCGCGCTTCGACCGCATGCTGGCCAGCGACGAGATCCGCACCATGATCACGGCGCTGGGCACGGGCATCGGCAAGGACGACTTCAACGTGGAGAAGGCGCGCTACCACAAGGTGATCCTGATGACGGACGCGGACGTGGACGGTAGCCACATCCGCACGCTGCTGCTCACGTTCTTCTACCGCCAGATGCCGCAGCTCATCGAGCGGGGCTTCCTCTACATCGCCCAGCCGCCGCTGTTCAAGGTGAAGCGGGGCAGGGAGGAGTTCTACGTGAAGGACGAGCGCCAGCTCAACAGCCGTCTGCTGGATTGGGCCTCGCGCAAGCTTGCGTTGCGCTCCAACGGCAGCAAGCCCATCAAGGGCGAGGCCATGCTGGCGCTGGGCAACCAGATGCGGCTCTTCTACGAGCGCTATGAGCGTGTGACGTCCAGCGTTACGCTGAAGCACCTCATCGATGTGCTGCTCAAGCACGGCGTGGACCTGCCCAGCGAAGGCGTGGAGATCATCCTGGCGCGGCTGGCCGACCTGAAGGATCGCTTCGAGCGCTTCTCGATCGTCGTGAAGCCAGGGGATCCGACGGAGGATATCGAGCTGCAGCTCGACGAGACGCTGCTCAAGCTGCACAGCAGCGTGCTGGATAGCCTGGACGTGTACGAGTACAACGCCGTGCTGGAGCAGTACAACGCCCTCAAGGGGCAGATCGGAGGCGAGGCGCTCACCCTCACCGCGGACGACGGTGCGGTGACGGAGTTGCGCCACTGGGATGTGCTCTACGACGCGCTGCTGGCCTACGGCCGCAAGGGCACGGAGATCCAGCGCTACAAGGGGCTGGGCGAGATGAACCCGGATCAGCTCTGGGAAACCACCATGGACCCCGAGCGGCGCAGCCTGCTCAAGGTGATGGTGCACGACGCCGTGGACGCGGAGGAAATCTTCAGCACCCTGATGGGGGACCAGGTGGAACCCCGCCGCGAGTTCATCGAGGCCAATGCCCTGCGGGTGAAGAACCTGGATATCTAGAGGACGGGCTCCCGGCTGCTGCCACACGCACTTCCCGATAGGTCAGGGCCGCGGCTCCGGTTGGGGTGCGGCCCGCCCCCTCCCCCCGAAGCACATCGAAAGCCAGCTCGACGGATCGGATCGCAAGGTCTTCGGCGCGGGGTTCGCCGGTACTACCGCATCTTCTCCAGCACCGCCTGCAGCAGGGCGATGCGGTTCTCCTCCAGGTTGCGCAGCATGTTCTCCTGCGCGGCGGGGGCCACGGAGCCCAGCAGCAGGTGCAGGCCGAGCGGCGGCGGGCCCTTCTCGCGCAGGCTGGCCATTACCTTGCGGAAGGCGTCGCGGCCCGCTGCGGTCTTGTCCTCCCACAGCTTGACGTCGAAGCCGATCGACTGCAGCAGGCGCCGCAGCTCGGCCGGGCCGATCAGCGCGCTGGCGTCAGCGTCGGCGGCCCAAGGCGCCGGATAGTGCGGTGCGCCGCCCGTCCCCTGCAGGATGTCGTGGAAAACCAAGCGTCCGCCCCGGGCCAGCACACGGTGGATTTCCGCGAAGAGCCGGGGCTTGTCCGCGATGTTCATCTGGGCGTGCTCGCTCCAGACGAGGTCGAAGCTGCCGTCCTCGAAGGGCAGCTCCAGCATGCTGCCCTGGCGGAACTCCACCTGCGCGGCCAGCCGGAGGCGCTCCGTGAGCATGCGCGCGGCCTCCACGTAGGATGGTGCGAGGTCGAGTCCGACCACGTGGCAGCCGAACTCCTGCGCCAGGTAGCGGGCGGTGCCGCCCAGCCCACAGCCCACGTCCAGCACGCGCTGCTCCGCGACGGGCTGGCAGAAGCGCGCCAGTTCCTCCGTGGCCACCCGTCCCCGCACGTGGAAGGCATCCACGGGGGCCAGGTCCTCCGGCCGCAGGGCATTGACGTCCTTGCCCATGCGGCGCAGCGCGGCCAGGATGCTCTCGCCCAGGTTGCGCTTGTCGTAGTGACGGGTCGCGGCCTGTTCCAGGTCGGCCATCCCTCTCCCTTTGGTCCGCCGCGGGCGCGGCGGTCTGAGCGGCTCGTGCGGCCGTTCTTGTGTCCCCCAGCTTCCCCGCTACTCGATGACCTTGGGCACCTTGAAATGGCCGCTTTCCATGTGCGAACTGAACTCGTCGGGCCGCAGACCCGAGGGTCGCGCCACGTCGTCGCGCATGTGATCTGCGGCGTCGATGGGGTGGTCCTGCAGGTCGCCGGCGGGCGCCTCGTCGATCTTCTTGAAGTACGTCAGGATGTCCTCGAACTGCTGCACGAATCGCTGCTTTTCGGCGTCCGTCAGGTCCAGTGACGCCAGCTCGGCGATGCGGTCGATGTCCTGCGGGGTGATGATCGGTTCGGCCATGGTCGGTTCGGCGCGGTCGCCGGGCGAGGGGGAGGGTGCAAAGGTGGTGGCGGAGAGCGGCTTCCAGCGCCATGGGCCGGAGGCGCACGCCTCGCGGGCGCGCCTGTCGGGGCCACTGGGAGCGTCCCGCTCTCGCTAGAACGGAATGTCGTCCTCGATATAGGCTTCCTCGGGTTCGTTGACCTGGCCGCCGCCACTGGGCCCGCCGCTGCGTTGTCCGCCCCCGGAGGGAGCGTAGCCGGAGTCCTGGCGGCCCGAGGGGCGTGGCCCGCCGCCTTCACCGTCCTGCTGGCGGTCCAGCAACTGGAGGGTGGTGGCGACCACCTCGGTCTTGTAGCGCTTGTTGTTCTGATTATCCATCCAGTCGCGCGTCTGCAGGCGCCCTTCCACGAAGATGAGGCGGCCCTTCTTGATGTAGTTCTGCGCGAACTCGGCCTGCTGGCCCCAGAGCACGATCGAGTGCCACTCGGTGCGCTCCTGGCGGTTGCCCTGCTTGTCCTTCCAATAGTCGTTGGTGGCAATGCGCAGGTCCGCCACCACCTGGCCGGACTTGGTGTAGCGCACTTCCGGATCGGCGCCGACGCGGCCGATCAGCAGCACCTTGTTCAGATTGCTCATGTCGCGTCCCGCGCGGGTGGGGGTGAACGCCGGCTCAATAGCCGCAGCGCTTGCTTGAGCTTGTCGGCGAAGGTAAGGTCGTCGCCGGCCAGTTGACGGAGGATCGGAACCACATCCTTTTCCGGGTAGCCGAGGTTTGTCAAGGCGGAGAGCAGGTCGCCCATGCTGTCCGGCGCGCCGTCGCCCGTGGCTTCACCCGGAGCAGTGCCGAGGTGCGCCTCGCGTCCGATCCGGTCGGCCAACTCCACGCACAGGCGGGCAGCCGTCTTGCGGCCCACGCCGGGGATGGTGGAGAGCAGCGCCACGTCCTGCTGCATGATCGCCGTGCGCAGCTCCGCCGGTGCGAACGCGGACAGGAACGCCAATGCGAGCTTGGGGCCCACGCCCGAGGCCTTCACCAGCAGCTCGAAGAGCCGCTTTCCCTCCGGCTTGGCAAATCCGTAGAGCGCCAGTTCCGTGTCGCGCACGACCGTGACGCAGTACAGTGTGAGGGGCGCGTTGAGCGTGATCTCCGCCAGCAGGGGCAGCGGCACGTGCACCTGGTAGCCGACGCCCCCGGCTGTGCGCAGCAGCAGGGAGTCCTGCAGCCGTGCCAGCGCGGTGCCTTCCAGATAGCCGATCATGCGGGCAGCGCCCTGCGCGTGGCGGCGGCATGGGTGAGCGCGATGGCCAGCGCGTCCGCCTCGTCCTCCTGCAGTTTCGGCGGGGCGTTCATGACGGCGCCCTTGCGCAGGCCGAGCAGCATGGTCACCATCTGCTGGATCTGGTCCTTGCTGGCGCGCCCGGTGCCCACCACGGCCTGCTTCACCTGGCTGGGGGTGTACTCGTGCAGCGCCACGCCGTGCCGGGCCACAGCACAGACGATCACGCCGCGCGCGTGACCGAGCACCAAGGCGGAGTGTGCATTCTTGGCGGTGAAGATCTGCTCCAGGGCGCAACTGTCTGGCTGGTGCTCGGCCAGCAGGGCCTCGATGCCCTCCGAAAGCTGCAGCAGGCGCTGGGGCAGGGGCCGGGCCGCATCCAGGCGCAGCGTGCCGCTGCACAGGTAAGCGGTGCGGTTGCCCTCCCGGTGCAGCAGCCCCCATCCCGTGAAGCGGCTGCCCGGGTCGATGCCCAGGATGCGCATGCCTAGCGTCTCGAACCTCCGTGGCTCAGAATCCGTTCAAGCCAGTTCGGCCAGCAGTTGCTCGTCGATGTCGAAGTTGGAGAACACCTTCTGCACGTCGTCGTCCTCTTCCAGCGTCTCCAGAAAGGTCAGCACCTTCTCCGCGTCCTCGCGGTCGCTGATGGTGACGCGGGTCTGCGGCAGGCGCTGCAGCTCGGCCGAGTCCAGCGGCACGCCCGCCTCCTCCAGGGCCGTGCGCACGGCGTCGAAGTCCTCCAGGGGGCAGGTGAGCAGCCACGTATCCCCGTCGTCCGCCAGGTTCTCCGCGCCGGCCTCGAGGGCGTGCTCGGTGAGCGTATCCTCGTCCATGGCGTCCTTGCGCACGGCGAAGGTGCCCTTGCGGTCGAACATGTACTGCACCGAGTTGGTGCCACCCAGGTTGCCGTTGGCCTTGGTGAAGGCGGTGCGGATGGTGGAAGCGGTGCGGTTGCGGTTGTCCGTGAGCGCCTCGATCACCACGGCCACGCTGGCCGGGCCGTAGCCCTCGTAGATCACCTCTTCGTAGTTCACGCCGTCGTCCTCGCCGCTGCCCTTGCTGATGGCGCGCTGCACGGTGTCGTTGGGCATGTTGCTGGCGCGGGCCTTGTCCATGGCCAACCGCAGGCGCGGATTGGCGCCCGGATCGGCCCCGCCCTGCCGTGCGGCGGAGGTGATCTCGCGAATGAGCTTGGTGAAGACCTTGCCCCGCTTGGAGTCCGCGGCGGCCTTCTTATGCTTGATGCTGCTCCACTTGCTGTGGCCCGACATACACGTTCCTTCTACTAGTCAATCCACAGATTCCACAGATTCCGCAGATGGGGAGAAAATGAAGCGGCGGTAGATGAGTGACCGGGTTCCAAAGTTTAGCAACAGACCTACCGGGATACGGGACGCTTTGAGGTAGTTGATGACTTGTGCCTCTTCCGTCCCCGAAATCCTGGGTAACGCCTTCAGTTCAACGATAAGGGCGTCAAAACAGATGAAGTCGGGCCGGTAGTGTGCACGCAGCCGTTGCCCTTTGTAAAGAATGGGCAATTCCGGCTCCCTCGAGTATGGGATTGCTCGTCCCTTGAGCTCAAGTTCCAGGGCTTCCTGGTAGACGGGTTCAAGAAATCCCGTCCCCAACCCGCGGTGCACCGCCATGGCGGCGCCGATTACCGCGTACGACTGCGGATCGCGGTTCTGAATCTGTGTAATCTGCGCGATCTACGGATGTGTCGTATCCACGGTGACCCTCCACAATTCTTCCTACGAGATCGTACACATGCGCCTCGGTGATTTCCACCGCGTGGAAGGCACCGGCGGCCGCTACGCCCTCGTTGATGTAGATGACACCGTCCACCTCCGGTCCTTGGAAGGGGGCGCGGCCCTGCAGCAACAGTTCCGTCTCCGCCGCGTAGCCTTCCACCAGCACCGGGATCACCTGACCCACGCGCGCGGCGTTGCGGCGCTCCGAGACGGCCTGCTGGGCCGCCAGCAGTGCCTGCCGGCGGCGGCGCTTGGTGCGCGCGGGCACGGGATCGCCGAAGCGGGCGGCCTTGATATTGTCCTCGTGGGAGTAGGCGAACACCCCCACATGATCGAACCAGCCCTCGTTCACGAATTCCCGCAGGCGCCGGAAGTCCGCCGGCGTCTCCGTGGGGAAGCCCACGATGAACGTCGTGCGCAGGGCCAGGCCGGGGATCGTCTCGCGCAGCTCGGCCAGCTTGGCGCGGATCTGGGACTCGGTGATGCGGCGGTTCATGTCCCGCAGCACGCCGTCCGCGATGTGCTGGAAGGGCATGTCCAGGTAGGGCACGATGTGCTCCGCTCCGGCGATGGCCTCCATGGCGCCGCGCGTGAAGGTGTTGGGGTAGCTGTAGAACAGCCGCACCCAGTAGTCGCCCGGCACCCGATCGACGGCCCGCAGCAGCCGCTCCAGGTCCGTCCCGTCCGTCAGGTCCACCCCGTAGGAGGCCGTGTCCTGGGAGATCAGGTTGATCTCGCGCACGCCCCGGTCCACGTGGCGCCGCACCTCGTCCACGATGGCGTCCACCCCGCGGCTGGAAAAGTAGCCGCGCAGGGACGGGATGTTGCAGAAGGAGCACATGTTGGAGCAGCCTTCCGCGATCTTCACGTACACGTAGGGCGCGGGCGTGGTCTGCACGCGCTCCTGCTGCTCGTAGTGCGCGTAGTGCGGCTTCTTCAGCAGGCGCACCACGCGGCTGCCGCGCCCGGCATAGAGGTCGTCCAGCAGGGCGGGCATGTCCTGGAAGTTGCTGGAGCCCAGCAGCCCGTCCACCTCCGGCACTTCCTCCAGCAGGGCCTCGCGATAGCGCTCGCTCATGCAGCCCGCGCAGACCAGCTTCTCACAGGCACCGGCGCTCTTGTAGTCGCTCAGCGTGAGCAGCCGGTCGATGCCCTCCTCCACCGCCGCGGTGAGGAAGGCGCACGTGTTCACGATGATCACCTCGGCCGCGGCGGGGTCGTCCGACACGGCATAGCCGTGCTCGCCCAGCGCGCCCAGCATGATCTCCGAGTCCACGCGGTTCTTCGCGCAGCCCAGGGTTTCGAGATACACGCGCTTCATGCTTTGGCCGCCGATTGACGCGGAAAGGCGCTGATGGTCTTTCTCCGGTTCTCGAATACGAGCCGCCGGAACTCAGGCTTTGGGCCGAAATTCAGCAGCAGCCCCACCTCCAGGTCGGTTGCACGGAGATAGTGAAGGAGTTGGGCCTCGTGAATGGGATCAATCCGCTGGGTGGCTTTGAGTTCAAGAATTACGGCGTTCTCCACCACCAAATCTGCAAGGTATTCGCCGACGATATCGCCTTTGTAGCGCACAGCGATGGGTTCTTGCCGGCTGACCTGGAGGCCGTTTCTCTGCAGTTCCAATAGCAGCGCCTTCTCGTAGACGGCTTCGAGGAATCCGTGGCCCAGTTCGTTGTAGACTGCGTAGAACGCACCAATGATGCGAGCGGTCAGCGGCGCGTGCAGCAGCTCAGGTTTTCCATCTGCGGTCATCGGCGAAAATCCGCGGCAAACACGGCTACCACACCTTCTTGAGCAGGGCGGCTTCAATGAAGCCGTCGAGTTCGCCGTCCAGCACGGCTTGGGCGTTGCCCATCTCGTGGTCCGTGCGATGGTCCTTGACGAGCTGGTAGGGGTGCAGCACGTAACTGCGGATCTGGCTGCCCCAGGCGATGTCCTTCTTCTGCGCGTTGACCTTGTCGCGCTCCGCCTCCCGTTCCAGCCGCTCGCGCTCGTAGAGCTTGGCGCGCAGGATTTTCATGGCCACGGCGCGGTTCTTGTGCTGCGAGCGCTCGTTCTGACAGCTCACCACGATGCCCGAGGGCAGGTGCGTGATGCGGATCGCCGAGTCCGTGGTATTGACGTGCTGGCCGCCGGCCCCGGAGGCGCGGAAGGTGTCCACCTTCAAGTCCGCCTCGTTGACCTCGATGTCGATGGTCTCCTCCACGTCCGGATACACGAACACGGAGGCGAAGGAGGTGTGCCGCCGCTTGGCCGAGTCGAACGGCGAGATGCGCACGAGGCGGTGCACCCCGTTCTCCACCTTCAGGTTGCCGTAGGCGTAGTCGCCGCTGACCTGGAACGTGACGGACTTGAGGCCCGCTTCTTCTGCCGGCTGAAAGTCCAGCAGGGTCAACTGGTAGTCGTGGTTCTCCGCCCAGCGCTGGTACATGCGGTAGAGCATGGCGGCCCAATCGGCCGATTCGGTGCCGCCCGCCCCCGAGTGCACCATCACGATGGCGTCCCCGGCGTCGTTCTCGCCCCCCAGCAGGTTCTTCAATTCCAGGGAGCCCAGGCGCTTGTCCACCTGCCCAGAGAGCGTGGCCATCTCGCGTTGCAGGTCGGGATCGTCCTCCTCTTCGCAGAGGGCGGCGCCCGTCTCAAGCTCCTCCAGTTCGCGCTCCAGGGTGCGCCACTCCTCCAGGATGGCGCCCACGGCGCGCAGCTCCTTCAGGACCGGCGTGCGCTCCTCCGGGGGGCGATCCCAGAAGCCGTCCGCGGCGGACTGGGCTTGCAGCTTTTCGTGTTGAGCCGTCTTGCCGGCGATGTCAAAGATAGCCTTCGAGGAGATCGCGGCGGCCGCGGTGGGCCTGGACGTGCTCGCTGAGCGCTTCGGGAGAGACGCTCGCGGCGGCGTCGCGGGACTTGGCTTCGGTCATGGGCTTGCAGTATGTCGTTGGGGTGATACCGTAAATGGTCGCGGCTTGCTTCAGGCCTAACCTTAAATCTACCACAGCCTTGTGGGCGGGGATAGCGCCGGTGGTGCCCCGGGGGCGAGACGCGTCCAACCCGACGGTTGCCCTTCGGCGCCGCACATTCATCCCCGATCGATCCGGGACGGCCATGGCGAACGAAAGCGTGGCGGAACAGAACCGGCGCAAGCTGGAGGAGCACCTGGCCAAGGTGCGCGAGCAGGGCGGCAAGGTGGGCGGTGGCAAGGACACCGCGGACAACGCCAAGGCCCAGGCCGATCCCACCCGTGAGATTCCCAAAGCCCCGCCTCCGCCCCCCGGCTGGGAGGCCTGGAAGAAGGCCCACGGCGGACGCTTGCACCAGGTGCGCTACGTGGACGCGGGC
>Ga0209919_1000182_pt1 | contig 32506 bp, 30 predicted proteins | sample SalPon2A_C_D2_MG_FD_185721 | JGI IMG/M metagenome (GOLD analysis project Ga0209919, IMG submission 185721) | Soil microbial communities from South San Francisco under conditions of wetland restoration - Salt Pond MetaG R2A_C_D2_MG (SPAdes)... | ecosystem: Environmental > Terrestrial > Soil >... | reverse complement strand
TCATCTCAGGAGCAGGTGAATGAATTAATCGAAAAGGTAGGAAAAACAAATTACTTCAAAAGGATAATTCCAATTTCATCAAAACTAGCTTATAATGTGCATACAGTTATCAGCGAAATTATTGAGAATCTACCGGAAGGTCCCAAATATTATCCGGATGAGAATATCTCTGATGAAAATGAAAGATTTTTCGTATCCGAAATAATAAGGGAAAAAATATTTGAACATTACAAAGATGAAATTCCTTACAGTTGTGAAGTAGTGATAGTAGATTTTAAAGAACGTGAAGGCAGAAAGGATTTCATACAGGCAGAAATTATTGTTGAACGCGATAGCCAGAAAGGAATATTAATAGGTAAACAGGGAACAGCCCTGAAAAGAATAGGTGAAGAATCACGTGCTTCAATTGAAGAATTTTTGCAAAGGCCCGTCTATCTTGATCTTCACGTTAAAGTAAGAAGTAAATGGCGGACTGATGAAAATATGCTGAAGTCTTTCGGCTACCCGGGCGAAAAAGAATAAATTATATTCCCTTTTAATAATTCATTCCAAACCTAATCTAAGAAGCAGATGAAGAAATTTATTGGCGAAGGTGCTTTAGTACTTACAACACTGGTATGGGGTGTAACTTTTGTTGTAATAAAATTAGCTCTCACAGATGTTTCCCCACTGCTTTTTGTTTCAATCCGTTTCAGCATTGCTGCCTTAATTTTACTTCCTTTTATGTTTGGCATTTTAAAAGTTTCTACAAAGGAAGCAATAATTGGCGGAGTGATTTTAGGACTTCTAAACTTTGCTGGCTTTGCAACTCAAACAGTCGGACTAAATTTTACTTCGGCAACAAAATCCGGATTTATTACCGGGACATTTGTAGTATTTACTCCAATCCTTCAATTTATAATTGAAAAAAGAAAACCAAAAAAAGAAAATGTAATTGGAATTATCCTTGTACTCTTCGGGCTGATTTTATTGTCGAGTAAAGGAACCTCCATCTTTGATATATTTTCTGAGCTTGGTGAAAATTTTAACATCGGTGATTTCTTTACACTTCTGTGTGCAATCGCGTTTGCAACATATATCGTTTACCTGGATATGATCAGCCACAAGATTGATTATAAACTTCTGGTATTTATTCAACTGGCTGTAACCGGAGTTGCAGGGTGGATTTTCACTTTTTTCTTATCAGCTTCAGGACTGGAGAAATTTAGTTTTAGTTTGAACGGTACTGTCATATTTTCCGTGATTTATACAGCATTGCTGGCGACATTATTGGCTACAACGCTTCAGACAAAATATCAAAAGTGTGTTACGCCAACTAAGGCGGCAATCATTTTTTCCTTTGAACCAATATTCGCGGCATTTTTTGCTTTTATTATTATCGGCGAAAAAATTTCAAATTTTGGGTTTATCGGGGGTATATTTATATTTACAGGACTCCTGGTTTCGGAATTGATGGGCAAAAAAGAATACAAGAACAATGGATGATAACGAAAAAAGAGCAGAAATAATTGTAAACGGATTGGTTCAGGGGGTGGGCTTCAGATATTTTGTTTACCGCGAAGCTGAGAAACTTGGTCTGAATGGATATGTTAAAAATTTATACACAGGGGAAGTACTGACAGTTGTTGAAGGTGGCAAAGCACTAATAGAAGATCTTTTCAAAAAAATAAAAATTGGCCCATCCCACGCATCAGTAAAAAATGCAAATATTAACTGGGATGGAACAAAAAATGAATTTACACATTTTGAGATAAGACATTGAAAAATAATTTTCGTACAGGAATAGGGTTTGATGTTCATGCTTTTGCAGAAGACAGGAAATTAATTCTCGGTGGAATTGAAATCCCTTATGAAAAAGGGTTGCTCGGTCACTCTGATGCAGATGTACTTTTGCACGCAATTTCCGATGCACTGCTGGGTGCGCTTGCACTTGGAGATATCGGGCAGCATTTTCCCGATACCGATCCAAATTATAAAAACGCCGATAGTGCCGAACTGCTTAAGAAAGTTTTTGAACTCATTAAAGAAAAAGGTTATACGCTTGGAAATTTAGACTCAATTGTTGCAATGCAAAAACCTAAACTGGCCTCATATATTCCTAAAATGCAGGAAAAGATTGCCAAATTATTGAGTACTGAAATCGAAAACATTTCTGTTAAAGCAACTACTACTGAAAAACTGGGATTCGTAGGAAGGGAAGAAGGTGTTTCCGCTTTTGCTACAGTATTATTAATTAAAGTATAATATGTTTGAGAATATTTTAACGGAAATTTCCCGCTTAACACCGCTCTGGATTTATGCAGCTCTTTTCTTTTTTTCGTTTATAGAAAATATTTTCCCTCCGTCACCGAGTGATCTTGTAATTGTAGTTGGTGGATCATTAATAGGTACCGGGGCTATACATTTTATCCCTACATTAATTTTAACTACTGCCGGCAGTGTACTTGGATTTATGACTTTATTTCTTGTAGGATCATTGCTGGATAAAAAAGTACTTCATACAGGGAAAATAAAATTCATTTCACTCGAAAGACTTGATAAGGTTGAAAGCTGGTTTAATCGCTACGGATACGGCATAATACTTGTCAACAGGTTTTTACCAGGGACCCGCTCAGTGGTCTCTTTCTTTGCTGGAATGAGCAGACTAAATGTAAAAAAAACTGTTCTTTTTACCACTTTCAGTGCATTTGCATGGAATGCAATAATAGTTTACCTGGGAATGATTTTTGGGCATAATGTAGAACTTGTAGACAAGTATCTTTCCACATATAGAAATATTGCAATTGCCGCAACAATAATTATTGCTGCTTTTTTCATTATTAAGTATTTCATTTTGAAAAAAAGAAAAAAGAATTGAAAAAAATATTTTTCAAAAATAGAATCCCGCTTTCAAAAGAAGAAAAAAAACAGAAAAACAAGGAACGTCTGCTTCTTATTCTGAGCGGAGTTCTTCTCGGTATTTCGTTCCCGCCGTTTCCTTTTCCTTTCCAGATTTTAATGTTTGTAGGACTTGTTCCGTATTTACTAGTTCTGGAAAAGAAAAAGACACTGGCAGAAATTAGCCGATCAACTTATCTGACATTTTTTATATTTACAATTATCACAGTTTACTGGGTGGGGAGCTGGCAGAAGGGAACTGATCCGTTTTTAATGATAGCGGGCGGAGCGTTATTGTTCTTTAACCCCCTGTTATTCCTGATACCTTCAACACTTTATTATCTCACTAAAAGATCATTCAATAATAGCTTCGCCTTGCTTTCCCTCCCGTTTTTTTGGATCACATACGAATATCTGTATATGCTTACGGATATCAGTTTTCCATGGCTAACACTCGGGAGCGGGCTTTCTCATTTCACAATTTTTATACAGGTTGCTGATATAATTGGTGCGGTTGGAATTTCTGTAATTGTAGTTTATATAAATATATTTATTTATAAAGCCTACACCAGCTTCAAAGAAAAGGATAATAATTACGGATATTATGCAGCCTCAATAATATTAATATTCTCTGTTGTTATTTATTACGGATCCTTCCGGCTTTCAAATTTCAAGGTATCAAATAAAAAAGTCCGAGTCGGGCTGATTCAGCCGAACCTTGATCCGTGGAATAAATGGGAACTCAGTGGTCTGGATGAAACTCTTAATCTTTATTTGTCACTTTCTAAAAAAGCGGTTGACGAAGGAGCAGAATTAATTGTCTGGCCTGAAACGGCATTACCGGTTTACCTGATGAGTCCTGCTTATTACCCGGAGAAAGATTCAATTTATAAATTTCTGAAAACCAACAACGTACACCTGCTTACAGGGATGCCGGATATAATTTACTACCAAACCGGTGATAAGATTCCACCGGATGCAAAATACAGTAAGGCCGGTGAATTCTATTATTCAATTTATAACGGAATTTTATTGCTTTCTCCTTATTCGAGAAAGATTGAACGCTACGGAAAAATGAAACTTGTTCCTTTTGGTGAAAAAGTTCCTTTTTCAGAACAGTTGCCATTTCTTGGTAAGTTATTCAGCTGGGGAGTCGGCATATCGGGATGGAATGTTGGAAGAGACACTGTTGTTTTTAATGTTCCCCTGAAAGTTAAAACCGGTTCATCGGAAGAAAATTATCCTTTAAAAATTAACGGACTGGTTTGCTACGAATCCGTTTATCCTTATTTCGTAACACAATTTGTGAAGAAGGGTACAGACTTAATCACAGTTGTTACGAATGACAGCTGGTACGGAAAATCCAGCGGGCCATATCAGCATAAAGAGATTGCAGTTTTACGAGCTATAGAAAACAGGAAGTCGGTAATAAGAGATGCGAACGGGGGAATAAGCTGTATAATTGATCCGCTTGGAAGAACTTTGAAAGAAACGAAACTTTTTACGAGAACCGAATTAACGGGTGATGTCTCGATTCAGGAAGGGAAAACCTTCTTTTCACAATATCCTATGATCATTCCAAAATTTGCTTCATACCTTTCCCTTTGTGTATTTCTTTTCTTTTTGATTTTAAAATTCAGGAAGAAATTAAACCCAATCGGATAAAATTGTATTAGCACCGGGCTTTAGCCCGGTGTTACGAGGACACTCTTAATATGGACTTTAGTCCCATAGTTTAATTATTATTTAATAATGTGCTTATCTTTTAACAAACTCATGGCTAAAGCCATAGATTCATAATTATTTGCTTCTCCCCGAACTAAAGTTCGGGGCAAATGAAATTGTTTGTCACAATTTTCTATTATCTACTGAACAATAACTTAAGTTTTATTAAATTTAAAAATGTTTCTTAAATAAAAACCGGATAACTATGGAAAAATATATTGACTTAAGAAGTGACACAATAACCAAACCTACACCGGAAATGCGAAAAGCAATGCTTGAGGCAGAAGTTGGAGATGATGTTTTTCAGGAAGACCCTACTGTAAATAAACTTCAGGAATACGCTGCCGAACTTCTTGGAAAAGAAGCCGCGCTTTACGTACCGAGCGGAGTGATGGGAAATCAGATTTGTCTGAATGTTCTGACAAATCCCGGCGATGAAGTAATTTGTGAATTTAATGCTCATATTTTTAATTATGAATCCGGTTCTCCTGCAGCGTTAAGCGGGATCCAGCTTTTGACAGTTGAAGCAGATCGAGGTGTATTTACTCCCGAAAAGGTTGAACCTTACATAAGGCCGACAAGTGCGTATTATATGCCGCGGACAAAAGTGATTGAAGTTGAAAATACTCACAACCGTGCCGGCGGTACAATCCACCCGATTGAAAATATAAAAGCGCTAGGTGAACTGGCAAAAAAGCATAATCTCTATTATCATCTTGACGGAGCAAGAATCTGGAATGCCTGTGCGGCAACGGGAATATCTCCCGCAGAATACGCTTCGCATTTCGATACCATTTCGTGTTGTCTTTCAAAAGGACTCGGTGCCCCCGTTGGTTCTATTATTGCTGGCTCAAAAGACTTTATTAAGGAAGCTTTCCGCGTAAGAAAAGCGTGGGGCGGAGGAATGAGACAGCTGGGAATTATGGCCGCCGGTGGTTTGTACGCGCTTCAGAATAACAGGGAACGACTGAAGGAAGACCACGAAAAAGCACAAATATTAGCGAAAGCGATAAATGAAAATCCGAACCTGGAAATTGATATGGATTCGGTACAGACAAATATTCTTATCTTCAAACCGCTTAAATTTTCCGTTGAGGAATCGCTGAAAAAATGTAAAGAAAAAGGATTGTTGTTGCTTGTCGGCAGAGTTGATTCACTGAGAGCAATTACACATCTGGATGTATCCTTTGAAGAAATTAATAGTGCGGTAAAAATATTGGAGGAAGTTTTTAACTAAGTAATATGGAAATAGAAAAATTCAAACATAAAATAAGTATAAAAGTAAGGTTCTCCGATCTTGATGCAATGGGACACGTAAATAATGCCACCTATCTTTCTTATCTAGAAGAAGCACGGATTGCATATTATAACGATGTGATGAAAAAAAAATCAGACAGCCTGGATTTTAATGCCGTGGTTGCAAGAATCGAAATTGATTATGTTTCGCAAATCAGGCTCGGCGATAAAGTGGAAATTTATAACCGTACTTCAAAAATCGGGAATAAAAGTTCTGAAGTTGAGCATCTCATTGTTGTAGCAGATAAAAATGAAAAAATTGTCGCTGCAAAAGCAGTAACAAAGCTGGTATCTTTTGATTACAAAAAGAATCAATCTGTCCCGGTTTCAGATAAAGCAAGAAAGATTATAGAGAAGTTTGAAGGTGGGAATAAATAAGAATTGTTATTCAGTTTCTTTTTTAATTATTTCCTTTAAAGCATCTTCAAGTTTTTCAAACCTGATTTTCTTTTCGTAAGCTTTTGGTTCAGCAATCCTTTCTTTGCAATCGGTTAGCTGGCAGCGTTCGCAGGTGTCATTAATCATCTTTTTAGCAATGCCGGGGTCATCCACAAAATCAATCTTTTGTTTCAGCTCATCATTAATTAAAAATCCGAGTGTAACGCTATAATTTGTGTTTTCTAACAGAGTTGAAACCTTCGCAATCGAAATGGTCAGATATTCATTACCTGAATTTATAAATTCAGATTTCTGAACCCTTGCTATAGGCGTGTTAAAATCTTTTCCCTTTTGCTGAAGATCCGCCAATTCCTTAATAATATTAACAGCCTGCCATCTCCTGCAATAATGCTCTGTAATCTGGTAACCCCCGGGATTTTCTTTTGTATTTAACCTGATCTCTTTTAAGAGTCGGAATTTATCTGAATTATTTTCCGCATTAAACCTGTGAAAGAAGAAAACATTAATATTAAAATACTTTGACAAAAGATTTGTAATTCTCTGGAACAGCATTTCGGCTGAGACATTGTATTTGGGGAGTAGGGAAAGCAGAAATTTATCGTCAAAGTTTTTCTTTTTAAAGAATACTTCAAGGTCTTTTATCAGTGCCTGCCTGCCAATTATTAGCGCAGTTGAAAAATAAGAAGATCTGAGATTATTCAGTAGCTCATCAAATGAATCGAGTCTCATGTCCGAGTAAATTTGTGTCCGATCTGAAATGTTCAAATAATTATAGGCAATTTCTTTCCCTATTATAAAAGCTTTCTGTGAGTTCCTCAGTCTGCTATTGATTAGTAATTTCTTGTTCTTTCCGTTGGGTATGTTAATGCCTCTTATTGTCCGGAATTCGTGCAGCTCCGGAATTGAATCTTCCTTAACAACGTAATTAAATTCTTCCGTTAAAAGTTTAAGCAGCACATCATATTTAACGGGTGGCTTGTAATCAAATTTTATTTTGCGGTAAAATTTATTTACCGCCTCTTCCAGATCGTGAAAATAATTATCGTTTAATTCTTTATACGTTCTTATCGCGGTTTTACTGAAATTATTTTCGCTCAACTCCAGGCTTTTTGCCATTTCAATTAATGTAGAAACCAGTGCACTAAGTTGAAGAGGTGCGTGGGAAATTTGCAGCAAAAGTTTGTGAACGTCTATTCCGTAATGGTCGAGTGGAAGCTGTTCCAGGATATTAGATTCCAGTAGTTCGCTGACCGGGGCCAGGTTTTTCGTGAGCTTTAATGAAACCAGTTTATCGTAGGAAACATCCAGTGCAGTTGCGAGGGCTGCTATTTTATCCGATTTGGGATGTTTCTTTCCATTTTCAATTTCATTTAAGTATGAGGTAGATAATGAGCTTTTTTTTGCCAATTCAGAGAGGGAAAGACCTTTGTCCTGCCTGAGCTGTTTTAGTTTTAGGCCGAAAATGAGCTTTATATTATTTTCTGATAGTTTCATTGTGAGCCAATTTAATCAAGAACAGCATTTACAACAACCTCTGAAATATAATAAAAATTATTAGTCAATAGCAAAAATTCTTTATTAGCGAATATTCGCTTGCTAATTTAAACTCTTCTTCTTATTTTCATTTTATAATTATTCATCTATTAAAGGGGGATGAAATTTGGAAACTCCGGTCTTAACAAAAAACAGGTTGATAGATATATTACCCTACCAGCTTGAGCATTACCCGAATGAGAAGGCCTTCAGTGATAAAATTACCGGCAGCTGGAGAAGCTTCAGTACTGTCGAAGTAAAAAAAATCATTGATGAGCTGAGTCTCGGTTTTTTAAAACTGGGATGCAAACCGGGAGATAAGATTGCTATAATCTCCAACAACAGGGTTGAATGGAATTTTATAGATATTGCAGTTCTGCAAATAGGCGGAGTGGTCGTGCCTCTTTATCCCACAACCAGTGAAGACAATTACGCGTTTATCTTCGAAGACGCAAAAGTAAAAATTGCTTTTGCCGAGACGGGAGACCTTTTTAAGAAAGTACAGAAAGTAAATAAAAAACTGAAAACTAAACTTGAAGGCATTTATACTTTTGACAAAGTTGAAAGCGCTCCAATCTGGAATGATGTTCAGAAATTAGCCGACGAAAGCTACAGGAAACAATTAAATGAAATTAGTGAAAAGGTGGTACAGCATGATCTTGCAACCATAATTTACACATCCGGTACAACGGGCATACCAAAAGGGGTAATGCTTTCTCACAGGAATATAATGGGGAACGTTAATTCGCTCGCCCAGTCAATGCCTATCTCAAAATTTAAAAGAACAATAAGTTTTCTTCCCCTCTGTCACATCTTTGAAAGGACTGCAGCCTATTTCTATATGTTGCTCGGCACATCAATTAATTATCCTGAAAGTATGGAGAAACTCGGAGATAATATTAAGGAAGTTAAACCTCATTATTTTATAACAGTACCGAGATTATTGGAAAAGATTTTTGAAAAAATAATGTCAACTGGTTACAACCTGAGCATTGTAAAGAGAGCAATATTCGGATGGTCTGTAAATCTCGGTCTTCATTACCATGACAGGGGACGAAATAACTGGTTTTATAATTTAAGATTATTTATTGCTAGGAAGCTCGTATTTGTAAAATGGGTTGAGGCCCTCGGCGGAGAAATTAAAGGTATAATAAGCGGCTCCGCTGCGCTGCAGCCACGTTTATCCAGAGTTTTTACGGCTGCGGGTATTCCAGTAATTGAAGGTTACGGGCTTACAGAAACTTCACCGGTATTGACTTGCAACAGGTTTGATAAAGGAGAAAATTATTTCGGCACTGTCGGCTATGCAATTCCGGATGTTGAAATAAAAATTGCAGAAAACGGTGAAATACTAGGCAAAGGCCCGAATTTAATGATGGGATATTATAATCACCCCGAAGCGACAAAAAAAGCGATTGATGAAGAAGGATGGTTCCACACGGGAGATGTCGGAGAAATACTAGATGGAAAATATCTCAAAATAACCGGACGCCTAAAGGAAATTTTCAAAACGAGTGGTGGCAAGTTTATTATCCCTCAGCCAATCGAAAATAAAATGAAGGAATCGTTTTTCATTGAACATATTATGGTGATCGGTGAAAACAGGAAATATACAGCCGCAATAATCCAACCCTCATTTGATTTTGTGAGGAAATGGGCAAAGGGTAAGAATATTGAGCTAATTACCCGGGAAAATATCGCATACTCGAAAGATGTTAAAGACCGAATATGGGAAGAAGTTGAAAAGTACAATAAAAGATTCGGGCACGTTCAACAGGTTAAAAAAATTCTGCTGGTACCGGATTTATGGAGTATTGAAACAGGTGAATTGACCCCGACTCTTAAAGCTAAACGTGATGTTATTTGTAAAAAATATATGGATTTAATCGATCAGTTGTATAGTGAAGAAACTAATAAAAAAGCGGATGATCAAAAAAATAAATAAACTTTAATTTACACTAAAAACTGAGATCTTATTATGAATAGAATTATTAAAAAAGTTGCAGTTCTAGGCTCCGGCGTAATGGGTTCGCGTATTGCGTGCCACTTTGCAAATATTGGCTGTAGTGCTTACCTGCTGGATATTATTCCAAATAAATTAACAGATGAAGAAACTAAAAAGGGATTAACACTTGAAAGTCCGGAAGTAAGAAACAGGATAGCAAATGATAATCTAAAAATGGTGCTAAAACAAAAGCCCGAATCTCTTTACGAAGAATCATTTGCTTCAAGAATAACCACTGGTAATTTTGAAGATAACCTTGACTGGTTAAGTGAATGTGATTGGGTTATTGAAGCAGTTGTTGAAAATCTCGATATCAAAAAATCGGTTTTTGAAAAAGTTGAGAAATTCAGAAAGCCGGGATCACTTATAACCTCAAACACTTCCGGAATCCCGATTCATTCCATGCTTGAGGGAAGAAGCGATGATTTTCAGCAGAATTTTTGCGGAGTGCATTTCTTTAATCCTCCCAGGTATTTGCCCTTAATGGAAGTAATTCCAACAGAAAAGACAAACAAAGATTTAATCGATTTCTTAATGCACTACGGTGATATTTACCTTGGCAAAACCCCTGTTCTTTGTAAAGATACTCCGGCGTTTATTGCTAATCGCATAGGCGTATTCAGCATTATGGCGGTTTTTAAATTGATGAAAGAAATGGGCCTAAAAATTAAAGAGATCGATACATTAACAGGTCCGCTCACAGGGAAACCAAAATCAGCAACATTCCGCACTGCAGATGTGGTTGGAATAGATACGCTTGTAAAAGTAGCGAACAATGTCTACAAAGATTGCCCCGATGATGAAGCCCGCGAATTATTTAAGATACCGGATTACGTAAATAAACTGGTTGAAAATAACTGGCTAGGAGATAAGACTGGACATGGATTCTATAAGAAGGTAAAAGACAAAGACGGCAAAAAGGAAATTCTTGAACTTAACATTGAAACTTTTGAATACGAATCTTCGGCAAAAGTTAAATTTGCTTCAGTTGCGGCTGCAAAGCAGATGGACAGTTTGAAAGAAAAACTTAAAACTTTAACATTTGCCAAAGACAAAGCAGGCGAGTTCCTGAAAAAACTTTCCTTCATGCTCTTCCAGTATTCATCAAACCGTATTCCAGAGATCGCTGACGAGGTATACAAAATTGATGATGCTCTGCGTGCAGGTTTCGGATGGGAACTTGGTCCTTTTGAAACATGGGACGTACTTGGACTTGAAAAATCAGTCAAAGCTATGGAAGAAGAAAATCTGAAACCGGCAAAATGGGTTTACGATATGCTGGCGAAGGGAGTTAAATCTTTCTATAAAATTGAAAACGGTACAAGGCAATATTATGATATAAATTCCGGTACCTATAAAAATATTCCTGGTAAAGGCGAGTTTATTATTCTTGAAAATTATCGTGGAAACAAACCGGTATGGAAAAATGTAGGTGCCACACTTCACGATATAGGCGACGGCGTATTGAACCTGGAATTTCAGACAAAGATGAATTCAATCGGTTCTGAAATTCTTGAGGCAATAAATAAATCGATAGAGATAGCCGAAAAAGATTATAAAGGATTAGTAATTGGAAACGATGGAGCGAACTTCTCTGCTGGTGCAAACCTCGCTATGATGTTTATGCTTGCAACAGAACAGGAATACGATGAAATAGATATGGCGGTAAGAGCATTCCAGAATGCAACAATGCGTATCAGGTATTCTGCTATTCCCGTAGTTTCTGCGCCTCACGGAATGACTCTCGGCGGTGGATGCGAAGTATGCCTGCACTCCGATAAAGTTGTTGCCGGTGCTGAAACTTATATTGGCCTCGTTGAAGTCGGTGTAGGCATTATTCCTGCCGGCGGAGGTACAAAAGAAATGACTTTGCGTGCTTCCGATCAATACCAAAAGGATTTGGTTGAGCTGCCTATACTTCAGGAAAAATTCCTGAATATAGCTATGGCAAAAGTCGCAACTTCAGCTCAGAAGGCATTCGGACTTGGAATATTTAAAAACGGAAGAGACAAGTATGTGATCAACCAGAACAGGGTCATCCTTGAATCGAAAAAAGCAGTGCTTGAATTAAGTGCACAGGGTTATACTCAGCCGGCACAGAGAGAAGATATCAAAGTGCTTGGAAGATCGGGTCTCTCAACTCTGCTGCTGGGTGCTTATTCATTTTATAATGCAAAATATATAAGCGAGCACGATAAAAAGATTGCGGAGAAATTAGCTTACATAATGTGCGGTGGTGATCTTACTGCACCGTCACTCGTTTCCGAGCAGTATTTACTCGATCTGGAAAGAGAAGCATTCCTGAGTCTGATTGGTGAAAAGAAATCAATGGAAAGAATTCAAAGTATTCTTACTACAGGAAAACCGTTAAGGAATTAATTGCCATTTCGAATTCCGCGGAAGCGGGATGAGAAATCTTTTTGCTAAATGATAAAAAGATTCCTCCCTCAGGTCGAAATGACATATGATGAAAATAAATGACAAATTTTTTAATTATAAAACCAGAAGTGAAATTATGAAAGAAGCATATATAGTAGCCGGATATCGTTCCGCAGTTGGCAAAGCAAAAAAAGGCGGGTTTAAAAATTATCGCCCGGATGATTTAGCCGCAGATGTGATTACGTATTTATTAAGCAAGGTTCCACAACTTGATCCGAATAAGGTTGACGACGTTATAGTCGGCAACGCAGTTCCGGAAGCCGAGCAAGGACTTCAGATCGGCAGAATGATTGCTCTGCAGTGTCTTCCGATGAGGACACCCGGAATGACGGTAAACCGTTACTGCGCATCGGGCGCGGAATCTATTGCAATCGCTTTTTCAAAAATCCGCTCCGGACTGGCCGATTGCATAATTGCTGGAGGAACCGAATCAATGTCGCTGGTTCCAACTACCGGGTGGAAACTTTCACCGAATTATAAATTCGCAAAAGATCACCCGGAATATTATCTGGCTATGGGCCTTACTGCTGAGGAAGTTGCGAGAGATTATAAAATCTCCCGTGAAGACCAGGATAAATTTGCATACGATTCCCATATGAAAGCGATTAATGCAATTAAAAACGGGTATTTCAAAGATGAAATTGCGCCGGTTGAAATTGAAGAAATTTTTGTTGAGAAAGGAAAAAAGAAAAGTAAAAAATACGTTGTGGATACAGACGAAGGTCCAAGGGCAGATACAACGCTTGAAGCGCTTGCAAAATTAAAACCCGTCTTTGCTGCAGGCGGAACAGTAACCGCGGGTAATGCGTCACAGACATCCGACGGTGCTGCTTTTGTTATGGTAATGTCGGGTGAAATGATGAAGGAACTCAAACTCGAACCGATTGCCGTTTTAAAATCATATGCTATGGAAGGTGTTGACCCTAGAGTTATGGGAATTGGTCCGATAGCCGCAATTCCAAAAGCTCTGGAACAGGCAAATCTAAAATTGGAAGATATAGACCTGATTGAATTGAATGAAGCTTTTGCCTCACAATCTCTGGCAGTGATCAGAACAGTAGGGCTGGACACTGAGAAAGTTAATGTGAACGGCGGAGCTATCGCACTAGGTCACCCGCTTGGTTGTACAGGTGCTAAGCTAACCATCCAGGTTTTAAATGAATTAAGAAGAAGAAAGAAAAAATACGGAATGGTAACTGCTTGTGTAGGAGGCGGACAGGGTGTAGCGGCAATTTATGAATTGCTGAAATAATATTCATAATCAGCAACTATGTCATGCTGAACTTGGTACAGCATCTCGAGAATATATCAAATGAGATTCCGAAAAGAGTTAGGAATGACAACTTAGAATTGAAAATCAAAATATTTATTAACAAAATATCAGAAGTAAAATGGAAGACACAACAACAAAATCAAAAGTATTGAAGGGCGGAGAATTTCTAATTAAAGAAGCCGACCCGGAATCAATTTTTATTCCGGAAGATTTATCGGAAGAACAAAGAATGATGGCCGATGCAGCGAAAGAATTTGTAACAAAGGAAATCTGGCCGAAGCTGGACGCTATCGATAAACAAGAAGCCGGTCTGACTGTAAGTTTAATGGAAAAAGCGGGAGAACTTGGATTACTCGGAGCCGCAATTCCCGAAGAGTACGGTGGCCTTGGAGAAGATTTTAATACTAACACATCAATTGCAATGGAGATGGGCAAAAGCCATTCTTTTGGAGTTTCATTTGCAGCCCATACTGGAATTGGAACCTTGCCTATTCTGTATTATGGAACAGAAGAGCAGAAGAAAAAATATCTTCCAAAGCTGGGAAGCGGCGAATTAAAATCAGCCTACTGTTTAACTGAACCGACTTCAGGCTCGGATGCACTTTCAGCAAAGACTACCGCAAAACTGACAGATGATAAAAAATATTACGTCCTTAACGGACAAAAAATGTGGATCACGAACGGTGGGTTCGCGGATATCCTTATCACATTTGCGCAGGTTGACGGAGATAAGTTTACATGCTTTATTATAGACGCAACCTCGGAAGGTTTTAACCGCGGTGAAGAAGAGAACAAAATGGGAATCAAAGGATCTTCAACCCGGGCATTATTTCTCGATAATGTAAAAGTTCCCGTCGAGAATGTACTCGGTGAAATTGGCAAAGGGCATTATATAGCTTTCAATATTCTGAATGTTGGAAGATTCAAACTTTGTGCTATGACCACCGGCAGCGCGAAAAAGGTTTCAACAATTGGAATAGAGTACGCTACCGGCAGAAAACAGTTTAATCAGCCGATCTCAAACTTCGGTGCAATAAAACATAAAATTGCTGAGCAGGCTACTAAGATTTACGTATCAGAATCGGCAACCTACCGTGTAAGTGATTTAATAAACAGAAATATTAAAGAACTTCTGGCAAAAGGCGGCAAATACGAAGAGGCTGCTTTGGTAGCTGCTGAAGAATATGCAATTGAATGTGCAATGCTCAAAGTTTACGGTTCAGAAGTTCTGGATTATGTGGTCGATGAAGCGGTTCAGATACACGGAGGTTACGGCTATTCGGAAGAATATCCTGCAGCACGTGCTTACAGGGATTCCAGGATCAACAGGATATTTGAAGGTACCAATGAAATCAATCGCCTTCTTACTGTTGATATGCTTCTAAAGAGATCTATGAAAAGGAGAATCGATTTGATGAGCCCGGCTATGGCAATTCAAAAAGAATTAATGTCAGTTCCATCATTTGAAAGCGGGGATGATGAATTACTTTCCGCGGAAAAGAAGGCGATTGCTAATGCCAAGAAAGCAATTCTTATGATTGCAGGCAGCGCAGTTCAAAAACTTATGCAGAAACTGAAAGACGAGCAGGAAATCATTATGAATGTTACAGACATGATGATTGAACTGTTTGCTTGTGAATCTGCTTATCTCAGAACGATGAAATTGTCTAAGACAAAGAAAGGGGAAGAGCTTCAGCCCTATATAGATATGACTCAGATTTATATCAATGAAGCAGTAGAAAAAATTAATCTTTACGGTAAGCACGCAATCGCAGCGTTTGCGGAAGGTGATGAGTTAAAAATGCTTCTCCTTGGATTAAAACGTTTCACAAAACTTGAGACCGTTAACACAGTAAAATTAAGAAGAAGTGTTGCGGATAAATTAATTGAAGCAAATAAATTTTGCTTCTGATTTTTACCGCTTGTAGTACAAAACAAAACCCAATCCGTTAAATTAATGGATTGGGTTTCTTATATTTAATAATTAAATATTGAGAAACTTATTATGAAAAATTATTCACAGCCGATGTTAAAAGAAGATGCACTGAAAGGAAAGGTAATTGTAGTAACGGGTGGAGGCACTGGACTCGGGAAAGCGATGAGCAAATATTTCCTGGAGCTAGGAGCAGATGTTGTAATTACAAGCAGAAAAATTGAAGTACTGAATGAAACTGCTAAAGAGCTGGAAGAAGAAACAAAAGGAAACGTTCTTCCGGTTCAATGTGACGTAAGCGATTATAAACAGGTTGAAAATCTGCTTACTGTGTCAGTGGAAAAATTTGGGAAAGTTGATATATTGTTGAACAACGCGGCGGGAAATTTTATTAGTCCAACCGAAAGACTTTCAAACAGGGCCTTCGACATTATAATAAACATAGTTCTGAAAGGGACATATAATTGCACACTGGCTTTCGGTAAACACTGGATCGATAAAAAGCAGGATGCCACTGTGTTAAACATAGTCACAACCTATGCATGGACCGGTTCCGCCTACGTTGTGCCCTCAGCGTGCGCTAAAGCGGGTGTGCTGGCCCTTACGCGCTCTCTTGCGGTAGAATGGGCGAAATACGGAATTCGATCAAATGCAATCGCTCCGGGGCCATTTCCTACAAAAGGTGCATGGGAAAGACTACTTCCCGGAGATTTGAAAGATAAATTTGATTTCAAAAATAAAGTTCCGTTAAAACGAGTCGGTGAACATCAGGAACTGGCAAATCTGGCTGCTTATCTTGTCTCAGACTTTTCTTCTTACGTAAACGGGGAAGTTATTACAATCGATGGCGGCGAATGGTTGAAGGGCGCAGGACAATTTAATATGCTTGAAGCTATTCCCGAAGATATGTGGGATTTTATAGAATCCATGGTGAGATCGACGAAGGGGAGTAAGTAACATAAACTTTTGCATATTATTATTTCTGGATTGCTCATTTAATAAATTATTGTAATTGTTAATTCGACCGCAGGGAGAAATCTTTTAGACAAAAAAGTTTTTTCAATCGATGACTCATTCGAAATTACAGCCAACAATATTGTTATTAAAAATAAACTTAATATTGCTTTTCCTTAAGAATAAAATTTTAGATATTTAAAACAATGAAACCTCAATTCAAAAAAGAAAATTTTAAACATATTTATAAAGTTAAAGTAAGATTTAATGAAGTAGATATGCTGAGTATTTTAAACAATGCCGTCTACTTCAATTTTTTTGAACAGGCAAGGATCCATTACATTAAAGACGCCGGGCTTTTACCTGGAAAAGGAATTTTCTCGGATAACAGGCTTTACTATATGGCTAGAAACGAAATAAATTATATGAAGCCCGCATTTTTTGACGATGAACTTAATATTTATACAAGAATATCTTATATTAAAAAATCAAGCTTCGGGTACGAACATATAGTTGAAAGAGAAAAAAGCGGCGATTTGCTTGCAGAAGGCAAGGGCGTTCTGGTGCACGTTGATCCGGTTACAAAGAGATCAACTAAATTATCCGATGAATTTTACGCCAAAGTTTTACAATTCGATCCGGGGGTTGAAATAATTAAGAAATAATTAAAGGAGCTAATTATTTTGAGAACAATTATTTTTGATATTGAAACCTCTGCCTACCCATTTGACTCACTTTCAGAGAGTCAGCAGGAATATCTATTACGGTATGCTGAGAAAACAAAAGACGAGGAAATTAAAAAAGAAAAAATTGGTGATGCAATAAGGTACATGAGCTTGTATCCTTTTACGGCAAAAGTTGTGGCAATTGGTATTTACGATGTAGACAAGGAAAAATCTTTCGTTTATTATGAAAGTGAAAAAGAAGAAGAATGGTATTCCGAAGAAAAAAATACACACTACAAAGGATTGAGTGAAAAAGAAATCCTTGAATCCTTTTGGCGCATTGTTGAAGTTGCTGACAGGGTGGTTACATTTAACGGAAGAATGTTTGATGCTCCATTCTTAATGCTTCGGTCAGCAATCTTAAAGACAAAGCCGTCCAGAAATTTAATTACCAACCGATATGATAAATCCTTTCACATTGACTTGCTTGATCAGTTTACATTTTATGGGTTAACAAGAAAATTTAACCTGGATTTCTATTGTAATGCTTTTGGTATTGAGTCTCCAAAATCGAAAGGTATTTCCGGAATGGAAGTAAAAACACTTTATGAAGCAGGAAAAGTAAAAGAAATTGCCGTCTATTGCGGGGACGATATTTATGCTAGTTACCAGCTTTTCAAAATTTGGGCTGATTTTTTACATTTTTAAACTATTTTTTAGTAAAAAAGTGCAGTATTTTGTTTGTAAATAAATTTTATCTAATATATTTGTACTCAATAAATTCTAGTTTGTAGATTATAAAAAATTAAAAAAATATTTACCGGAGGAGTTTGTGAAAAAACTAACACACATAATATTCTTGTTTAGTTTTATCATTTTTACTACTACTTCATTTTCACAAAATGATAACAAGGATTTTAATCAAACAATTAAGAACCTCTCAACATCAGCTGCTACTGGATACGTCGGACCAGCTATCAGTAGTTTTGGATCAAACCTTAATACAGGCTGGGTAACTAAAGCTCCCTCTGCTGCAAAAAATTCATTTAACCTTGAAATAAAAATTATTGCAATGGGTTCTATAATTGATGACGCTCAAAAAGTTTTTTCAACTGTAGGCTCATTTAATTTTACTGATGCACAGGCTACAGATATTGCAAATAGTGTTAACACAACTCAAAATGTACGGGATAATATTAAAAACGAACTATTAAGCAAATCTTGGACCTTAAAGATTTCGGGTCCTACAATTATGGGATCAGATAATCAAAATGTTGTGCTGGATTTCCAGGGACAGCAGGTTCAGGGATATACGCTTCAAAATTATAGTTTGACTGACGTAAAAGGATTTTTAAATGATTTATCAATATTCCCAACCGCAGCAATTCAACTTGGGATTGGAACTCTTTACGGCACCAGTGTAGCGTTTAGGTGGTTCCCGTCAGTAAATATAAAAGACCTTGGCGATTTTACTTTCTGGGGATTCGGTGGTATGCACAACCCTGCGGTCTGGTTTAATCAGGAATTTCCAATTGATGTAGCTGTCGGTTATTTTTACCAGGATCTGAAAATTGGATCAATATTCGAGACCAAAGCATCTATGTTTGGTCTCTATGCAAGCAAAACATTTGGAAGCGTTATTGCTTTTACACCATACGTTGCATTAACTTCAGAAACATCGAAAACAACTGTGCAGTACGATTATACATATGATGTGAATAATGGGGGAACGATAACCCAAAAAACTGAAAATATATCTTTTGAAATGGATGGTGCTAATTCTGCAGGATTTACTGTAGGTGCAGCTTTCAAGCTTGCAATTTTAAATCTAAATATCGATTATAAATTTGCAAATGTTAAGACTGCCAGCGCTGGCTTAACCTTTGGGTTTTAGTTCTGACTATTAAAGGAATAAAAAAGCCGCTCTATTGAGCGGCTTTTTTATTAAACGCACGTAAAAATTTGTTCAATATTTTTATATATTCAGAAACTACTAAAAAATTACATAGAAAATCGGAAATAATAAGCTTTTGAAATTTGAAATCACTCTTAGAAGGTATTTTATATGATATCACGTGTAATTATTAGAAATTTAATGCATTCAGATTTCGAATCTGTCAGGGCTTTGCAGCAAAAAGTTTATCCCCATCTTAAACCATGGTCAATTGAACAGCTGGAAAATCATATTAAAATATTTCCTGAAGGACAATTAGTAGCCGAGTATGAGGGAAAAATAGTAGGTACCTCGAGTTCTCTAATAATTTTCTGGGAAGAATATGGTCCACTTAATAATTTTGCTGAAATAACGGGAAAGGGGACGTTTAATACACACACCCCCGAGGGCAAAACTCTCTATGGGGCCGAAGTTTGTGTTGATCCCGATCTCAGGAAAAGAGGTATTGGGAAGAAAATTTATTCAGCAAGAAGAAAGCTTTGTAAACAATTAAATCTTAAAAGAATTATAGCCGCCGGAAGAATTCCAAATTACCATAAATACGCGGACAAATATGATCCGCACACATATGCAATGCACGTAATTTGGGGTGATATTTATGATCCGGTGCTAAGGTTTCAGATGAAAGAAGGATTTCAGTTTTGTGATATAATTGATAATTATTTAACCGGGGATACTCACTCACTGGAAAATGCCACATTAATAGTTTGGCTTAATCAGGAATATAAACCCGGAAAAGGAGAAAAGGATGAGAGTAAGAATAGCAGCGATACAGTATAACTTAAAAAAAATAAATTCGTTTGATGAATTTGAGCAGCAAATCAATTTTGTTATGGAATCAGCTGCGGAATATAATCCACATTACGTTTTGCTGCCTGAACTTTTTACCACTCAGCTATTATCTTTTGTCCAATCAAAGGAGGCATATTCAGCAGTAAGGAGGCTCGGTGAATATACGGATCAATATATCGCTCTGATGAAATCTTATGCGATGCAGCATAAATTTTATTTAATAGGTGGGACTCATCCAACCAGCTTAAATGGGGGAGTAGTGAACAGAGCATATTTATTTACCCCATCCGGTAAAGTTTTTACACAGGATAAAGTTCACAGAACCAGGTGGGAAAAAGAATTGTGGAAAACGGAAGCTGGAAATGAATTTAAAGTATTTAATACCGAGTACGCACCAATTTCTATTATGGTTTGTTATGATATTGAATTTCCTGAAGCTTCAAGAATCGTTTCTGAAGCGGGCGCCGAAATAATTTTTGTTCCATCCTGTACTGATGACAGGCAGGGATTTTTGAGAGTAAGATATTGCTGTCATGCCAGATCTATTGAAAACCAGGTTTATGTAGCAATGACAAGCACTGTTGGAAATCTTCCGGTTGAAAATTTGAATCTTCATTATGGGCAGGCTGCGATCATCACGCCCTCAGATTTCCCGTTTTCACGGGATGGAATAGCAGCAGAAGGTGTAATTAACCAGGAACAAATTGTAATTGCTGATCTAAATCTTGATTTATTGGATGAAAGCAGGTTAAAAGGGTCAACAATTCCTTTGATGGATAAGCGTAGAGATATTTATAATAATAAAGCCGTTATTGAAGAAGCCAAATAATTAAACCGCAAGAGCAGTTAATTGTTCTTTTATTTCGTTTACTTTAGGCTGTGCTTTTAATTTCCTGTAATATTTAAGAGCGTCATCAAATTTTGTCTTGCTATCGCTTACGTTTCCAAGATCTTTATAAAGTATACCAAGTTCGTATGCAGTTTCTGCTTCATTGAGCTTATTACCAAGTTCCTTGTTTATTCTCATACTTGTGCGCAAGTAATTTTCAGATTTTTCAAAATTCTTTTTATTGCGCTGAATAATCCCCATGACCTTGTATATATCAGCTATTGAAAGTTTATCATCAATCCTATGGCATATCAGCATCGCTTTATCGGCAAATGCTTCAGCAAGCTTATAGTCGTTCTGCTTAGTAAATGTAAATGACTTCCCGAGATAGGAAATTCCAAGAATTGGCAGATAGCCAATTTTTATGCAGGTGTCTATGGCTTTATCAAAATCTTTTAAGGCTATGCCTGGGTTATTTTTGTTTATATGCATCATACCTATATTGTGCTGAATTTCAGCAATTCTCTTATAGTTTGTTACTTTCTGATAAGTAACAAGAGCCCTGTTGAAATAGGAAAGAGCTTTGTCATAATTCCCTAATACATTATTTATTATTCCAAGGTTTACTTCAATTTTCCCTTTAAATTCAGAATCTTTGGACCTCCGGGTTAGGCTCAGACTCTCTTCAAAATATTTTTGTGATTCATTTAGATCCCCAAGTTCGCCATAAATTGTACCAATAAGATTATAGCAGTGTGCTTGTCCTTTCCTGTTGTTATTTTTCTTAAAAATATTCAGAGCTTGTTTGGCAAGTTTAAAGCTGTCTTGCCACTCAGCTTTTCGTCTGTGAATTTCTGACAAAGAAGCAACAGCTTCAGCTCTTATTTCCAACAGGTCTTTGTCTTTTTTAGTGCTCCTTATAATATTATCATAAACAGAAATAGCAGAATTTAATTCACCTACGGTTATGCAATATTGACCCAGGTTTTGGAGCAGACTTAGAAATTTGTCTGAGGCTAATTTTTCCGATGCGAAAGTTATAAGTAAGTCAATCTGAACCTGAACACTTGTATTGCTATTAAAATTAAATTCCATCTGTTGTCCATCTTTATTTTTTGATTTAATTTTCTTTTGCTTATTTTTTTCACCAGAAACCAGATTGTTAAATCGAGCTATTTCTTTCTTGCTAAAAAAGATTTTCAGGATTCCTTGAAACAGACGCTCATAATTTAACCCGTTCTTTTTCACTTTGGACCTCTTAAATTCATATCTTTATGCAGAATATATCTTTACAAAAACGTGCCAGCTTTTGATCGGTAATAATTTCTAACTGCTTATCCGGTATAAGTAAAAGTGGAAATTTTTACTATTGAAAAGAGGAAATTTTTACTGATTAATTCTGAGAAAGTGTCTCATTAAAATTCATATTGAGGCAGCTAGTAGAAGATTAGGTCAATGAAGTTAAATTATAGGAAAGTGAATGTTAGTTATGTTCTGAAATATCGAAAATACCAGCAATTAACAACCCGCCGCCTGCAAGGCCGGTATCCTTCAAGACGTTTATCATAGATATTTTCATTATTTCAATATTTAATAGTCCTGGGAGATGAACCATGAATACAACAACGAGCAAAAATATTGATAGAGAAATACAAATCGGTTTTACATATTTATTGAATAAAATTGAAACTGATGCAGCAATTAGTACAAATCCTATTAAATAGACTAACTCTACGCTACCGGGTATGTAAGAAGGAAAATATTTGGCGAATGCAGAAGCATTAATAAAATGGTTAATCCCGATTACGCTAAAAATAACGGCATAAATAATTCTAAAAATATTTCCGGTTAACATTTTCATTAATAATTCCTTGCAGTTTTTACTAGGAGCCAAAAAATACCATCACTGACGGGTAGTCCGGCAGAGAAAGGGAAATGAATTTAGGATTTAAAAATTAAATAGGCAAGTATAATCGCAGATGTAAGTAAATATTCTTTTTTACGGGAAGCTAAATAATTAAAAAGTAATTACTTAATAATTTTTGAAATAGCTTTAAATTCCTCGGTCCCGCTTATATTGAGCATCTCAAAAAGTATAGATTCAACAGTGGTAATCTCGGCTCCGTGAGTTCTCATTCTGTTTATTGCGGTTTCATAGTCCACCTGGTTTCTGGAAGATACCGCATTTGTGGCAAGATTTACCTGAAAATCGTTAGCTAATAAATCAAGGACAGTCTGCTGAACACAAACGTGAGCTTCGATTCCTGTCACAACTATCTGTTTTAGATTTTTTTGTTTTAATTCTGAAAAGAGGTTTTCTGCGCCAAAACAACTAAAACTCATTTTCTGAATTGGTGTAAGATCTCCAAGCTCAATCTTAATTTCTTGAAAAGTTTGTCCCAGTCCTTTGGGATATTGTTCAGTGTAAATTATGGGTGAGTTTAAAACTTTGAAACCTTTTATGAGTTTTATGGTATTTGCAACTACCGCATCCGGGTTTTGCATTACACCGAGAATTCTTTGTTGAATGTCTATAATTAATAAAGCAGTTTTATTTCTGTCCAGTATTTTAGGATTTCTGTTCATAATTATATAAAGATTTATTTATTACTAATAAAGTGGGTCCATGCCGTATTTTCCACAAGCATACATCATTAATAAAGAAGAAAGATCCACAAGAGCTTTTTTCTGATCTTCGGTATGAATTACGAGGTCATAAACTTCGGCCATAAATTGCATGTCTTTAAGTAATTTGTCGAGTTCACTGTAAGATGGTTCTCCATGCCAATATGCAATTTGCTCAACCAGCATTTTTTCGTGTCTTCTTAAAAATTCTGTAAATGAAATTGCACTTTTTGCGTTGGGATTATTTGGTCTGCAAATAGATATTAAATCATTAAAATAAGTATCCCATTTTTCAGCCAGGTTTTTATTCCTGTCCCTCATGACATAACGTGCTTTTTCAAGTGTAAACCTGGCTTTAGTTGAATGCTTTACATTTGAAATAATGGCGTAGCCATCGTAACTAATGTCACCGGTTTCATAATCATAAAATTTCCAGCGTTTAGCCAGCTGCCTTGCCCCGTATATTACAATAACTTTATCAAGTGCGCTATCAACAACTATAAACTTACCTTTCTGAACATTAACAACAGTAATCCAGTGTTCCCAGTTATCAACGCTTAAAATGCAGGGCATTCCTCTTTTCAGATGACGTGCTAAAACTTTTACTGCTTCATCAGGAGTTTCTCTCCGGAAATATTTCATCTTACAATTAAACTTTTTTGCAGCCTGTGCAAGTCCTATTTCGTCTGTGCCATTCCACCATGTACTGCCAGCGAGTTTTCCAATCTCTCTTTCATTTTTAAAAACTCCGAGCATTACAAGACTATACTTCAGGGCAAATGGGCCGCATTGGTATTTATAAGGTTGAGGATAAAAACTCATTGTATTAATTAATTTTATTTTATGAAATTAGCAAAAGTAAATTACCAGACTAATTTTACTTATAGAACTTATTTACGTATTTTTATTTTCAATATGAAGAAAAAATTAAAAGTTGCTGTAATATTTAACGAAGCTAATCCGGAACTTTATGTAAAAGATCCGGATAAAAATCTGGCCGATGCAGATTTTGTGCCCTACTTCGAAGTTGAAGAACTCACGCCAATTGAAGAATATCAGGTGATGGCTAAACGACTCCGTAGCAAAGGAGTTGACGCATATACATTAAATATAAAAGACGATATTGATATACTACTAAAGAATATAAAAAAACACAAACCTGATGTAGTATTTAATTTTGTCGAAATATTCAAGGATGACTCTCGGTTGGAGATGAATATGGTCGGTCTGCTTGAGCTGCTTGGAATTCCATATACCGGAGCTCCTCCGATGGCGCTCGCAAATTGCCAGAGTAAGGTACTAGCAAAGCGCCTGCTAAATGCCGTTGGAGTTAAAACTCCCCAATTTATGGTGATTAGAGAAGAAAAGAAGCAATACAGGCATAAGTTAAATTTCCCTTTGATAATTAAACCGGCCTTTGAGGATGCTAGCGTAGGTATTGAGAATGAGTCGATTGTTAAGAATAACAGAGAGTTGAAGGAGAGAATAAATTATATCCTTAAATATTTTGCACAGCCAGCGCTGGTTGAGGAGTTTATAGAGGGCAGAGAACTTAACCTTGCAATTATGGGAGATAAGGAGCCGGTCGCACTGCCAATCAGTGAAATAGATTTTACCGAAATGCCCGGACATTTACACAATATTGTAAGCTACCAGGCTAAATGGGATCCACACCATGAATCGTATCATAAAACCATCCCGATTTGTCCGGCTGAATTACCAAAAAGAATTGAAAAGAAAGCGAAAGATATTGCTATCAAGGCATTCAGAACTATGAATTGCCGGGATTATGCAAGAGTGGATATGAGATTATCGGCAGATAATAAGCTATATGTTCTCGAAGTAAATCCCAATCCCGATTTAACAGAAGGTGCCGGATTTATGCGTTCCGCGGAAACGTCGGGACTAAAGTATACTACTGCCCTGAAAAAAATTATTTACCTGGCCTGGAAAAGAAGGAAGAAAAAATAAGGTCAGCTAAAAAGTTTGGTGACTTCCGTAAGATTTCTTGTTTCAAAATCTGGTTTTATTTCAGAAGCTGGATTTAGGGGGTATTCTGTTTTGCCTGTGTAAATTAAGATTCCTTTCCCACCCAGTCTTTGTGCCCCCTCAATATCAGTTTCAAGATCATCACCAATCATATTAAATTCTGAATTATCAGGAAAGCCCAGAGCCTTTAGTCCTGAGTGATAAAAAATTGCTGAGGGTTTACCAACCAGTTTCGCTTCTTTACCCGTTGCATATTCAATAGCAGCAATAAAAGCACCGGCATCAAGAAACAGATTTTCATCATCCGGGCTCCAGAATTTATTTTTCTGCATTGAGATAAAATCAGCACCGTTATGGATAAATCTGAATATCCGGTTCATAATCTCATAAGTCCACTTATCTGCCATATCGCCAACAATAACTGCTTGCGGATCCTCATCGGTTAGAAATTCGTTAAACATTTCTTTTGTACTATCAGAGGCAAACACTGCTACTTTTTTATATCTCTCTTTTACATAATTCAGTGATGCATCTGCACAAGTTAAAGCGGGGAAATCTAACCTGATATTGTGATTAGATAAAAACTTTTTAATATCATTTCCATTTCTCAAAGTTGAATTACTAAGAATGCAGGCCGGGATTTTATTATCAGAGATAAACTGAAAAAATTCCTTTGTGTCATCAGCAGGTTTTTTCCCTAAGCGAATAACACCGTCAAAATCAATTAAAAACGGTATGTCAGTTTTCAGTTTCATTTAAATAAACAGAGATGACCGGGGATTGAAAGGAAACCTTCAAGGTCGCAAAAAATTGACCTTGAAGGTTACTAATAACTTGTATACTAAATTTCAGCTTTTGCGAGAACAGGGAATTTTGTCTTTGCTATTTCAAATGCGCCAAACATAATTCCTACGAAGAATAAGTCGCCTAATAATGTGTAACTAAAAAATGGAATAGCAGCTAGGTAGCTTTCAAAAATCCCGGCTAAATTTTGCGGGTAAATTATATTTGGAGGAAACAATGCAAAATTCGTAATAAGGAAGAAACTTACAGATGCTGTAACAGAAGCGAGTAAAACTCTTCCGGGTTTTTTAGTTTGACCAATCTGCATTCCTATTACGACTATTAATAGAAAGCTTAAGTAGACTACCCACATTCCCGAATAAAATCCAAGGAATAGATCAGATATTAACATGGCAGCCATCGGTACAATAAATGCCAGATATTTTTTTGAAAAATATGCTCCTCCGAATAAAGCCATTGCTCCAACTGCTGTAAAATTCGGATAGTGTGGAATTAATCTTGTAAAGGCAGCGGCCAGTATCATCAAAGTTAGTGCCCAGAATTTAGGGTTAACCAGATTTTTGTTCATTCTAATCTCCTTGTGTTGAAAGGTTTTTTCGTTTTTTAATTAATTAAATATATAAAGAATATTCATTCTATTCAAAACTAATCTTCACGCCCGCATATCCGGACCTTTTTGCAGTACCGTAACCGTATACTTCTTCGTAATCAGAATTCAGCAAATTTACGAGCCTGCCGTATATTTGTATCGCCCCGGTCACTTTATAAGTTGCTGATGCGTTAATTAGTGTATAGCTACCAAGAGTTACCCTTGTTGCAGGGTAGGTGGAAAAATCTTTGTCTTCCCGTTTACCCACAATTATTGCATCGACTCCGGCATTTAGGGCAGGGGTAAAATTGTAATTTGCGCTAAAAACTGCTTTATGTCTTGGCCTCCTTAAAAGAGATAAATTGTTATCGGCGCTGCCGGCACTTTGGTCTTTGCTCTCAGTAAAGGTGTAATTGGCGTTTAATGTAAAACCCGGTGCCGGTTTTGAATCAATATAGACTTCAACTCCTTTAGTCTCTGATTTATTAATGTTTATTGTTTTGAAATTACTATCAAAACCGAATAGATCTGTGAAAGAGTTATGAAAATAAGTTACTCCGGCTGTAAGTTTATAACCGAATAAATATTGCTCTATCCCGGCGTCCCATCCTTTACTCTTTTCTGGAGAAAGGTCCGGATTGCCGTAAGCTGGGTCGTATAAATAAAAAAGTGAAGGAGCTTTAAAACCGGTTCCGTAAGTTGCTTTTATTTTTGTCCCTGTGCTCCAGAAAACATAAGCCGGTGCTATTCTAAAAGTCACAACAGACCCGAATTTTTCGTGATGATCATACCTGGCACCAATCGATGCAAAGAAACTTTTATCAATATTAAGTTGATCTTCCAGGTAAACGCCGGTAGTTCTCGCGCTTTTTTCGGGGAATACACTTTCGAATGTATTGGGCAGTGGGCTTGAAGTTGTAACGTGGCTGCTGTAATAATAGGAAGAATTTGCTAACTCATTTTCAGATTCAATTCCGAATGTTAGAATGTTGTTTTTATATAAAGTCAAATTATTCTGCCAGTCAAATTTTATTCTCTTGCCGTCGTAGTTACTTCTGGATTCCGCGGGATTATTCGGACTGACATCAAATTTATATTTCCTCAAATTTCTGGAAAAAGAAGCGCCGAATTTCTGAATCCATTTCCCATCGAGCAGTTTCAGATTTCCTTCAAGCCTGTATACGCCTTCTTCAAGATTATATTTGTAAGTAGGGTCATCTCCAAACTTTCCGCCGGTCTGGTCAAAATCTGTGTTGGCTTTTGTAAATCTCCCGAAAAAACTCAGGTTAAAACTATTGCTTAACTCATATCCGATTCTTGTGGATGTATTATAATTCTCGGTGCCGTCCTTTTCTGTATTCCCGAACTTTTCATCGGCTGAAGAGAAACCGTCCGTCTTAAATTTGCTGAGACTTAGTGAGTAATTAAATTTTTCAAGACTTCCACTAAGTCCAAGTGCTCCTTTGTAGGTGTTATAGGAGCCTCCCTCGGTGGAAAGAGAGAACTTAGGTTTCCCGCGGCCTTTCTTTGTGATAATGTTAATTACGCCTGCCAGAGCGTTCGAACCGTAAAGTGTACTCTGTGGTCCGCGGATGATTTCAATTCTTTCTATGTTATCTGTGGAAAGGTCGGCAAAATCATAAGTGTTGGAAGGATCGTTTGCCATATTCATACTGGCTCCATCAATCAGAACCTGTGTCTGAGAAGGATCAGCGCCACGAAGATAAACCTGTGTAAATGCCCCCGGCGCACCTTGTTGTGAAATACTTAAACCGGTTTGTGTTTGAAGTAATTGATAAATATTGATGCTGTGAGAATTATTAATTCTTGCAGAATCGATCAAAGAAAAAGAACTTGCCAGTTCGTAAGCCGGTGTGGATGTCTTTGTAGCTGTTACAACAACATCTGATAATTCAAATGTCTTTAATGAATCTGATTTGTTCTGTGCATAATTAGCTATGCCCAGAAAATAAATGAGAAAAACCAATGGGACTGAAAATTTTTTATCCATAGAAGTTACTCCTGTAAACTTGCCCTGCAATTCCGGCAAAATGAATAATTAGGTTGTAACTTCGGGGGTAAGTGATGTTTGAAAAAACGGAGTGTAACTCGCGTTAATCCAACCTCGCCCGCGAAGGTTGATTATTTATTGAATCTATGGCAGGTCTCCTGACTTTAGACTTCAACAGCACCTTCCCGGAAAATTACTGCTCCAGTGGTTTAATACTGCTGAATATGAAATGTCTATCACAGTTGCGCGACAGCACCGGAATTACACCGGTTTCCCTATTCTTCCCGATTTTATTCGGGACACCATAAATCATTATTGAAAGAACTATGCGAAGATATAAGATTTAATTTATAATCCAAAATTTAAAAATAAACGGTTAAAACCTTTAGGACAGTAAAATAATAAATGTTAACCATCCCGATAAATCGGGATGGAGAATGGGACTGGAGTATATAATAGGCTTTACATGAAGTAAATCTAATATATATTTATTGATTTTAGTTTTATAATTACGGTTGTTTTTTATTCTGTAATTATTAACCACCATAAGGTTGTTTTGGTGAAAAGATAAGCGCGAAAACTAAACCAAGGCCAAAAATAATTCCTACTGTCCAATAGAAAATTTTGTCAGGCTCAGTATTTCTCTCATAAATTGTTTTTATTTCTGAAAGAGGGATTATCTCTTCCATATTGTTTTTTGTAGTACGTACTACTGCATTGCCTGAAATAACAGCATATTTTTTGGGATCGTCTTTAAAATCTATTATTTGCCCGTCTATTTTTTCAATTTTAATTACTTTGACTGATTCATAATCACTACTGGTTACCTCTTTTACAGAAGAGCACCCCAACAAACAAAAGTTACAAAATGAGAGAAGAAAAAAACTGATTATATATTTATTCTTAAATAGACGAGCCATTGTTTACCCAGATGTATAAATGAGTAAATTTAATATAACATAATTGATAGAATTATAAGCATAAGAAATTAAATATCCTATAAATGAATTTTATGATCTTTAAATTGATTTTATACTGTTAAATCGATAATTTTACCAAACGAAAATAAGTGTGTCTCATTCGGATAGTGCTGATCTTTTAGAATATCTGCGAGTACGGCAAACACTTAATAATGGGGATCTCATTTCGTTCTTTCATTACTTCTGATCGATAAAATTTATCAGAATTTCTGATTACACATAGGAGAAATTCAATGGGTTGGTTTACGAAAACTTTTACCTCATCAATAGGTAAAAAATTTATTATGGCCCTGACCGGCATTTCATTAATTCTTTTCTTACTTATGCATCTCGCGGGAAATCTTTCACTCTACGGCGGAGAAAACGCTTTCAACTCTTACGCAGGAGCACTCGAATCTCTTAAACCGATTGTAAGGGTGGTTGAGGTTATTCTTGCTGCTATATTTCTTTTCCACATTATCTACGGAACCAGATTGTGGATTGAAAATAAGATTGCAAAACCAATTAAATATAAAATCAATGCTTCTTCTGAAAATAGTTCGCTTTACTCAAGATTTATGTTTCAGACCGGTATTATTATTTTCATATTCCTGGTTCTCCACCTGGTTACATTCTGGGCGCCATACAATTTTGGCGGAGAGGAACACAATTTATACCTCCTTGTTACCAGCTGGTTCAGGGAAACATGGTATTCAATATTTTATATTATTTCGATGATCTTGATAGGTTTCCATCTTAATCATGCATTTCAAAGTGCATTTCAGACTTTCGGATGGAACCATAATAAATACACACCATTTATTAAAAAGTTTGGAACTTTTTACGCTATAGTGATAGCTGCGGGATTTGCCTCAATTCCAATTTACTTTTTATTTTTCTTTGGAGGTAAGTAATGATAAAATTAGACTCAAAAGTTCCGGAAGGTAAAATTAATGAGAAGTGGACGAACCACAAATTCAAAATGAAACTTGTTAATCCGGCAAACAAAAGAAAATATGATATTATAATAGTTGGAACAGGCCTGGCTGGCGCTTCTGCAGCAGCTACTCTCGGTGAATTAGGCTATAAAGTAAAAGCGTTTACGTATCACGATTCCGCACGCAGAGCACATTCAATTGCCGCACAGGGTGGAATAAACGCAGCAAAAAATTATCAAAACGATGCCGATTCAGTTTTCCGTTTATTTTATGATACTGTAAAAGGCGGAGATTTTCGTTCACGCGAAGCCAACGTTTATCGTCTCGCTGAAGTAAGCAATAACATAATTGATCAATGTGTGGCGCAGGGCGTTCCTTTTGCGAGAGAGTACGGCGGAACACTTGCTAACCGTTCATTCGGTGGTGCGCAGGTATCGAGAACTTTTTATGCACGCGGAGAAACCGGACAGCAATTACTTCTCGGAGCATATAGTTCAATGAATCGCCAGGTAAAGCTTGGTAACGTTGAAATTTTCCCGCGCCAGGAATTTCTTGATCTTGTTCTGGTAGACGGACGTGCACAGGGAATTGTAACAAGAAATCTTACCACAGGTGAGCTGGAATCACATTCTGCCCAGGCAGTAATTCTGGCAACAGGTGGTTATTCAAACGTATTTTTTCTCTCAACCAACGCGATGAACTCGAACGCTACAGCAGCCTGGAGAGCTCACAAAAAAGGCGCAACTTTTGCAAATCCGTGCTACACTCAGATTCACCCGACCTGTCTTCCCGTTCACGGCGAAGGTCAGTCGAAATTAGTTTTGATGAGTGAAAGTTTGAGAAACGACGGAAGAATATGGGTTCCTAAAAAAGCTGGAGATCATCGCCCTCCAAATGAAATTCCTGAAGATGAAAGAGATTATTATCTTGAAAGAAAATATCCCGCGTTTGGTAACCTTGTTCCCCGCGATGTTGCCTCCAGAAACGCAAAATATGTTTGTGATGAAGGACGTGGCGTAGGTGGCGGAAGAGCTGTTTACCTGGATTTCGCAGATGCCTTTAAACGTATCGGTAAAGACGGAGTGAAAGATAAATACGGTAACCTCTTCGATATTTACGCAAACATTACAGGTGAAGATCCTTATGAAGTGCCAATGAGAATATATCCTGCACCTCATTACACAATGGGTGGTCTATGGGTTGATTATAATCTTATGAGCAACGTTCCAGGATTGTTTGTACTTGGAGAAGCAAACTTCTCAGATCACGGTGCAAACAGGCTTGGTGCAAGCGCACTGATGCAGGGATTATCGGACGGTTATTTCGTTATTCCTTATACAATAGGAAATTATTTGACTACTGAGAAACCTGAAAAAGTTGATCCAAAAGGACCTGAATTTAAAGAAGCTGAAAAGAATGTAAACGACATGGTTAAGAAGTTACTTTCATTAAATGGCAAACAAACCGTTGATGAAATTCACAAACGACTGGGTCACATCTTAATCGATAAAGTGGGAATGTCCAGGAGCGAGGAAGGACTTAAGGAAGCTATAAAACAAATCAGAGAATTACGAGAAGAATTCTGGACTGATGTAAAATTAGTCGGTAAAGCAGAAGAATTGAACCAGACGCTTGAAAGAGCAGGTAGAGTTGCAGATTTTCTTGAACTCGGTGAACTGATGGCACTGGACGCGTTAGACCGAAACGAATCCTGCGGTGGACATTTCAGGGAAGAATACCAGACACCGGAAGGAGAAGCTCTCAGAAGAGATGATGAATATACTTATGTAGCTGCCTGGGAATTTAAAAAGGCTGGTGAATGGGAACTGCATAAAGAAGAGCTTAATTTTGAAAATGTAAAACTAGCTACAAGGAGTTATAAATAATGAGTAGCGATAATATAAATCTTACATTAAA
>Ga0209919_1000180_pt1 | contig 32838 bp, 27 predicted proteins | sample SalPon2A_C_D2_MG_FD_185721 | JGI IMG/M metagenome (GOLD analysis project Ga0209919, IMG submission 185721) | Soil microbial communities from South San Francisco under conditions of wetland restoration - Salt Pond MetaG R2A_C_D2_MG (SPAdes)... | ecosystem: Environmental > Terrestrial > Soil >... | reverse complement strand
GTGCCCATCGTGTTCATCACGGCAGACGACACGCTGGCCGGCCGAGTGGAGGGCTTCCATGCCGGGGCGGCGGACTTCCTGGTCAAGCCCTGTGTGCCGGGCAGCGTGCAGCGTGTGGTGGATGGCCTGCTGCGGCCTCCGCCGGCGCGACATGGCCTGCGGGCGCTCGTGGTGGACGACAGCCCGCTGGTGCGGCGCATCGTGACCGAGGGCCTGGTGCAGTTGGGCCTGGAAGTGCTGCCGGTGGGCGACGGCGAGGAGGCGCTGGACCTGCTGCAGCGCGACCCGGACGCCGTGCACCTGGTGGTCACCGACTACATCATGGCGCACATGAGCGGCGACGAGCTGTGCCGGCACATCCGCAAGGACCCGGGGCTGGCTTGGCTGCCCGTGATGGTGATGAGTGCGCTGGATCAGACCGACTATCTGCTGGCGATCTTCCGGGCCGGTGCCACGGACTTCGTGCCCAAGCCCTTCGTGAAGGAGGTGTTCCAGAGCCGCGTGGTGGCGCTGTTGCAGGGCCATGCGCCCGGGCGCTCGCTGCGTCAGCGGCTGGTGGCACTGTACGGCGAGACGCACTACCGGCAGGCCCTGAAGCGCTTCGGTCAGCCGGAGGGTGGCGGGGCCATGGCCGTCGCGCTGCAGCGGGCCGATGCCTTGCGCGCCTGCCAACCTCAGCGGAAAGGCGATGCCAGCGCGGCCTGTTAGCCGCGCCACTGCACGGCTTCGCCCGTTGGCATCCTCCCCATCCGGGCGCTAGGCGGATGCGTGTCCCGCCGTGGGTGGGGCAAAGCGGCGCTGGAACGTGAACGCCTCGGCTGTCGGGCCGTGGTGTTGCAGGTGCTCCAGACGGTCGCGGGCCTCCTCCACGCCGGGGACGTGCCCCGCCGGCACCCACCACAGCGCCATGTGGCGGTCCTGCATGACCTCGAACCACAGCTTGCGATCCTTGAGCACCTCCAGGTGCGCGCTGCGGTACACGTAGTCGTGCAGCGCCCCGATGGATTCCCACAAGGACAGGTTGAACAGGATGCGCTCGTCGTCGTAGGCGCGCACGGCGGTGGCGTCGCCTTCCTCCGTCTGCAGCCGCCACACGAAGCCCGGGCTGCGGTCCGCCAGCGCGTTGATGAAGTCGAGCTGATCCACGAAGCGCTGCATCAGCGGATCGTCCAGCGGCGCGCGCATGAGCGCGATGTTCACTTGGGCCAAGTGCCAGCCCGGGTAGGTGCCCTGCGGCTCTGTGCGGTCATCCATGGTGCCTCGTTCGTTCCGGTGGCCCCCGTTCCGGCCGCGCTCAGCCCGGTCCGCCACGTCGGCGGGGGTCGAAGGCTTGCAGCAGGGCCTCGCCGATGAAGTTGATGAGCACGACGGTGAGCACCAGCACGAAGAAGGTGGTGAGGCTGATCCACCACGCCTCCACGTTGGCCTTGGCCTGGCGCAGCAGCTCGCCCAGGGAGGGCGTGGGACTGGGCACGCCCAGGTTCAGGAAGTCCAGGCTGGTGAGGCCGATGATGGCGCCCGAAACGCGGAAGGGGAAGAACGTGATCACGGGCACGAGCGTGTTGGGCAGGATGTGCTTGCGGATGATCGCCCAGTTGCCCACGCCCATGGCCCGCGCGGCGCGCACGTAGTCGAAGTTGCGGGCGCGCAGGAACTCCGCCCGCACGTATACCGAGAGCCCCATCCAGCCGAACAGGCTCAGGATCACGATCAGCTTGGGAATGCTGGGCGTGAACGACGCGGAGATGATGATCAGCAGGTACAGCTCGGGCATGGACGACCAGATCTCGATGCCGCGCTGGCCCAGCAGGTCCACCCAGCCGCCCAGGTAGCCCTGGATGGCCCCCGCCACGATGCCGACCAGGGTGCCGATTACCGCCAGCACCAGCCCGAAGATCATCGAGAGCCGGAAGCCGTAGATCAGCCGCGCCAGCACGTCGCGGCCGCGGTCGTCCGTGCCCAGCAGGTTGCTGCCGCTGGGTGGCGAGGGCGCCGGCTGCCCTAGGTTGAAGTTGATCGTCTTGTAGTCCCAGGGGATCGGCGGGTAGATGGCCCAGTTGTGCCCCTCCGTGATGCGCTTGCGCACGTAGGGGTCCTGGTAGTCCGCCTCCGTGGCGAAGTCTCCGCCGAAGGTCGTCTCCGGGTAGACCTGCAGCATGGGGAAGTAGAGATGGCCCTGGTAGTCGATCACGATGGGCCGGCTGTTCGCGTACAGTTCCGCGAAGAGGCTCAGGAACAGCAGCGTGAGCAGGATGTACAGGCTGTATAGCCCCCGCCGGTTGCGGCGGAAGGCGCGCCACTTGCGCTGCGTCTCCTCGCTCATGCGTAGCCGCAGGCGCAGCCGTGCCCAGCGCGAATCGGGCGGCAGTTCGGGCACCATGGGTGCGCGGGCAGGCTCCATGGTTACCTCGGTGCGCTCTCGAAGGAGATGCGGGGATCCACCAGGATCAGCGAGAGGTCGCTGAGCAGGTTGCTCACCAGCGCAAGCAGCGAGAAGAAGAACAGCGTGGCCATCACCACGGGGTAGTCGCGGCTGATGATGGACTCGTAGCTGAGCAGCCCCAGACCGTCCAGCGAGAACAGGGTCTCGATAAGGATGCTGCCGGAGAAGAACAGGCCCAGGAAGCTTCCCGGGAAGCCCAGAATCACCGGGATCACCGCGTTGCGGAAGACGTGCTTCCACAGCACCACGCGCTCGGGCAGGCCCTTGGCTCGGGCCGTGTAGACGTACTGCTTGTTGATCTCGTCCAGGAACGAGTTCTTGGTGATCAGCGTGAGCACGGAGAAGCTGCCGATCACGTAGCAGCTCAGCGGCAGCACCAGGTGCCACAGGTAGTCCATCGCCTTGCCCAGCGTGGTGAGCTGCGCCCAGTTGTCCGACGTGAGACCCCGCAGCGGGAACAGGCTCCAGAACGAGCCGCCCCCGAATAGTACGATCAGGAAGATGCCCAGCACGAACCCGGGGATGCTGTAGCCCACCAGGATCAGCACGCTGGTGACGGAATCGAAGCGCGAGCCATCCTGCACGGCCTTGCGAATGCCCAGCGGGATGCACGTGAGGTAGGTGATGAGGAAGCTCCAGCCGCCCAGCGAGATGGATACGGGTAGCTTCTCGATCACCAGCGAGACCACTGTGCGGTGGTGGTAGTAGCTCTCGCCGAAGTCGAAGGTGAACAGGCGCTTGAGCCAGCTCCAGAATTGCACGTAAATCGGCTTGTCGAAGCCGTAGAGATGGCGCAGGTAGGCCACCTGCTCCTCCTCGAGCTGGCGGGAGAAGGCGCGGTCACCCTGGGCTTGGCCGCCCGCCGCGCCGCCTTCGCCGGGAGCCGTGTGGGCGCGGAGCTGCGACATCATCTGCTGCACGGGCCCGCCGGGCACGAACTGCAGCACGATGAACGTGATCAGCACGATGCCCACCAGGGTGGGCAGCATCAGCAGCAGGCGCTTGACGATATAGGGCCACATCGCGTCACTGCGGCCAGACGAGGGGTTTGCCGGCGGCCATGGCCTTCTGCAGGGCATCGGCCAGGGCGTGATCCTGCCACCAGAACATCAGGAAGCTCGTGGGCGAATAGTATAGCGGCAGCCGCTGTGGCCGCCCGAACTTGTTCCAGAACGTCACGCGGTGCACGTCGATGTACCACTGCGGCACCACGTAGTAGCCGTACCACAGGGCGCGGTCCAGCGCGTGGGTGGCCGTGACCAGATCCTTGCGCGACTTCGCCGTGACGATGTCGTCCACCAGGGTGTCGATGGCTTTGTTCTCGATGCCCGGCGTGTTGCGGCCGCCCTGTTGCCTGGCCGAGGCGGACGACCAGTAGTCGCGCTGCTCGTTGCCCGGGGACTGGCTCTGGCCGAAGGAGTCCACGATCATGTCGTAGTCGAACGTGCGCACCAGCCCCTCGTACACCGAGGAGTCCACGGTCTTCATGGTGGCCTGCACGCCCAGCCGGCGCAGGTTGTTCAGGTAGGGCTCGGTCACGCGCTCGAAGGCGGGCTGCACCAGGGTCACCGTGAAGCGCAGCTGCTGCCCGGTCTTGGCATTGGTGAGCACGCCGTCCCGCACCTGCCAGCCGTTGGCGTTCAGCAGGCGCTTGGCCTCCACCAGCCGCTGGCGCTGCGTCAGGCCATCGCCCAGGGGGCGGCCCATGGACTGCGTGAACACCTCCGGCGGCAGATCGGCCTTCAGCGGCTCCAGCAGCTTCAGCTCGGCGCTTGAAGGCAGGCCCCGTGCGGCCAACTCCGAGTTGTCGAAGTAGCTGGTCTGGGGCTTGTACTGGCCGTAGAACAGGTTCTCGTTGCTCCACTGGAAATCCATGGCCAGGGCCAGCGCCTTGCGCACCTCGCGATTGGCGAAGATGGGGCGGCGCAGGTTGAACACGTAGCCCTGCATCCCGGCCGTGTTGTGGTGCTTCAGCTCGGCCTTGACCAGGTAGTGCTTGTCCCACTTCTCCCCGGCCACATCCACGGCCCACTGCTTGCTGCTGTAGATGGGCATGACGTCGAACTCGCCCGCCTTGAGCCCTTCCAACTGCACCGTCTGGTCGCGGTAGATCTTCACCACGATGTCGTCGAAGTTGTACTTGCCCGCGTTGACCGGCAGGTTGCGGCCCCAGTAATCCGGCCGGCGTTGGTAGCGCACGAAGCGGCCGAACTCGAAGTCCGCCACCTTGTAGGGCCCACTGCCCAGGGCCGCGCGGCCGAAGGCATTGCCGAAGTCCTTGCCCTTGTAGAAGTGCTCGGGCAGCACGGGGAGCTGCCCCACGATCAGCGACAGCTCGCGGTTCTTGCGGCGGAAGCGGAAGCGCACCGTGCGGCGGTTCACCGCCTGGGCGGACGTCACGTCCGCATAGTAGTAGCGGTACAGGGGCGAGGCCGCATCGGAGCGCAGCACGTTGAACGAGAACACCACGTCCTGCGCCGTGACGGGCCGGCCGTCCGCGAACTTGGCGCGGGGGTTGATGCGGAAGGTTACGGACAGTCCGTCCCGGGCCTTCTCGATGCTCTCGGCAAGCAGGCCGTATTCGCTGAAGGGCTCGTCCAGCGAGTTGTCCATCAGCGATTCGAACACGATGCCCGTCTGGATCAGGGGGGCGCCGCGCCCCTTCAGGCTGAAGGGGTTGAGCGTGTCGAAGCTGGTGGGTGCGGCCAGCGTGAGCGTGCCGCCCCTGGGCGCCTTCGGGTTCGCGTAGTCGAAGTGCGTGAAGCCCGCCGGATACTTGGGCGCGCCGCCCAGCGCCGTGCCGTACGTCGGCTTGGCATCGGCCCGGGTGCCCACGATGGGCAACGCCAGCAGCACCACCAGCGCGGCCAGGACGAGGCGAGGCGCGGCAGTGCGCCAAGTGGGGCGGGCGGTGACAGGGCGCATGCGCGTCGGGACTCCTCTGCTGGACTGGCGGGGAAGCACGGCGGGCCGGGCGGGCTGGCCGCTTTGCCGGCGCCGGAGGCCGGCCGGGCCGGCTCCGCGCTGGGACCGTGCTCAGCTTAACACACGGCGGGCGGATTGAAACGGAGCGGGCCGCCCCGCTGGTGCCGGCCCGCTCTTTGCGCCTGCGACAAAGACCGCGTCCGCGCCGGATCGGTTCAGTGGGGCCGGCCTGGGCCGTGCGTGGCGCGGGGCGTCGGGGGCCGGTCACGAAACGTCGGCCGAGCGTCGCGAGATGTCCCCGGCCGCTGTGCGGGGGCATCCGGGGCCGCGCCGACCCCCTTGCCGCCGTACGGGAAGGGTGGTAGGGAGGGGCCTACGACCGCTGGGGCGTTTCCGCCCGCTGTCCCCAACCCCATGATCGCCGTGCTCGCATCGAGAGGCCTATGAGACCCCATCCTGTCCTGCTCGCCATCGCCGTGACGGCCCTGCTGCTGCCCGGGTGCAAGAAATCAGGGACAGAGTCCGCCGCAGGGGACAAGCCGGGCGGCAAGGTGGAGTGGAGGGTGGCCAGCTCGTTCTCCAGCACGCTGCCCGTGCTGGGCGCCGCCGGCACGCGCGTGGCCCAGCGCCTGGAGGCGCTTTCCGGCGGGCGCATCAAGCTGCAGGTGTTCGAGCCGGGCAAGCTGGTGGCCCCGTCGGACGTGTTCGATGCGGTGGGCAAGGGCACGGTGGACGCCGGGCTGAGCATGCCCAACGCCTGGTTCGACCGCATGCCGGCTGTGGCTTTCTTCGGCTCGCCGCCCTTCGGCGCGGACTCGGTGGAATACCTGGCGTGGCTCTACCAGGGCCAGGGTCTGGAGCTGTGGCGCGAGCTCTACGGCAATCACAATGTGGTGCCGGTGCCCTGCGGCTATGTGCCGCCGGAGGGCTCGGGCTGGTTCCGCAAGCCGATCACCAGCGCGGACGACTTCAAGGGCTTGAAGATTCATATGTTCGGCCTGGGCGGGCTGGTGCTGCAGAAGCTGGGGGCGCAGGTGCTGGTGCTCTCGGCGGAGGATATCTACCCGGCCCTGGAGCGCGGGGTGCTGGATGCGGCGCAGGTCTCCATTCCCAGCATCGACGAGAAGCTGGGCTTGGCAAAGGTGGCCAAGCACTATTACTTCCCGGGCTGGCAGCAGCAGGCCTCCGTGCTGACGCTGCTGGTGAACAAGGACCGCTGGAACGCCCTGGCGGCCACGGATCGCGAGCTGATCGACGTCGTGTGCCGCGACACGCTGGTCTTCAACATGACCCATGGCGAGGTGCAGCAGAGCCAGGCCATCCAGGACCTGAAGAAGCAGGGCGTGCAGGTGCACTACTGGTCGCCGCAGCAGTTGCAGCTCTTCCGCAACGCATACGATTCGGTCGTCAAGGAGATGCGCATCAAGGACGCCGACTTCAAGCGCGTGGACGACGCCTACCAGAAATTCCGCGACAGCTACGCCGAGTGGGGCCAGCTTTCCCGCCTTCCCAGCGGATTCTGACAGGTCGGCTCGGCACTGCAGCTTGCGCGGGCGGGGACGCCCGCGCCACCGTTCGTTCACGTCGCCACAATGGGGCGGGCCTCCGGCCCGCCGCCGCGCAAGTGGCGGCTGTCTACACGGGGCGCGTCGCCGGCTGGCCGCGGGTGCGGTTGACAGCCCTGCTCCCTGGCCCGATAGTTTGAGGATGGGTTAGGAGCGCTGCGGATGACCTTGTACCGCGTGGAATTTGCAAACGAGTGGATTACGGGCCGGTGGGGCTTCACGGACCGCGTGCTCACGGAGCTGGGCGCCCGCGTGACGGAGCCTTCCCGCCTGGAGAACGCGTGGCTGCTGCGCTTCAACGGCACGGCCAGCGATCTGGGCGACCGCCTGTCCCAGGAGCTGAACATCCAGCGGGCGGACTTCCGCCGCTTCGGCACCATCTTTCAGATCACCATCCTCTCCGAGCCCCACGGGCCGGAGCCCCGGCGCTCCAGGGCGCGCCTGCTGGAACCCTCGCCGCCGCCCTGGGAGCGGCAACCCCACGGCCGTCGCAAGTCCTGAACGCCACACCCTCTGCCCAACGATCCCCAGCCATGGAACGGCTCTGCCCGCTGTCCGCCCCGGCGCGTCCTGCGTCGCTCGTCCTGCACCCTCTTCGCGCCACGCTGGCCCGCGCGCTGCCCGCGCTGCTGCTGGCGGCCGTGCTGCTGGCCCCGCTCGTCGCGTCCACCCCGGCGCGGGCCGAAACGCCGGACCGGTTGGTCGGCACGTATCGCATTCAGTCCTGGGACGCCCTGGAGTCTCGCGGGCTGTACCACTTCTTCTACCTGGCCCCGGACGGGCATTTTCTGCTGGCCGCGGAATGGCCGGGCAAGGAGCGCTCGCACTTCGTGGGCACCTGGGACGTGAACGGCGACGTGGTGACGCTGACAGGCCGGGGACACGTGAAGACCAACGAGGGTACCTGGGACACCCCCTTCCAGCGCAAGTACCGCATTCAACTGGAGGGCGGCGGCTTCGTGATCGCGCCCGAGCCCCAGAAGAACCGCTACGGCCTGATGGGCTGGCCCCAGTACTACCGCTTCTATCGCCGCGAGCCCGCGCCCAACCTGCCGGACGTCAAGCTGCCCGCCGACCCCGCCGCCATGGCCAAATACATCGACGATCTGCTGGCCCAGCAGAAGTAGCCACGGCCAGTTCCCCACCATCTACAGACCGGCTGCGGGGGCCGCGGGCCCCCGCGCCCCCGGTACTGGTCAGAACCAGGGCCGGCAGCGACTTGTGCGTCATCAGGGTACAGGGAGCCTGGCTCCCTGTTGGGGGTCCGGGGGCGAAGCCTCCGGTCGGGTCGGCTTTTCCAGACAGTGCCTACGGCACCCAGTTGGGTTTGCGCTTTTCGGCGAAGGCGGTCATGCCTTCGCGGCCTTCCTCGGCGTTGAAGAGCGACTGGTTCTTCGCGTGCGCCCAGGAGAGCCCCTCCTGCACGTTGAGCGTGGGCACGGTGCGCAGCAGGCGCTTGACCTCCTGCAGTGCGCGGGGGCCGCAGGTCATCAGCTCGGCGCAGCGACGCTCCACGGCGGCGTCCAGTTCCTCCGCCGGCACCACCTGGTAGACCAGCTTCATCTCGCGTGCTTGCTCGGCCGTGAAGCGATCGCCGGAGAGGAAGTACGCCGTGGCGTCCGCCAGGGCCATCTTGCGCATCACGAACACGGAGATGATGGACGGCGCCAGGCCCAGCCGCACCTCCGTGAAGGCCACGCGCATGGTGTCCACGCAGATCGCGAAGTCGCACGCGGCGATCAGCCCCAGGCCCCCGCCGAAGGCGTTGCCCTGGATGCGCCCGATCACCGGCTTGGGGCTCTCCCACAGCCCGCGGATGGCGCCGATGAACGGCGGCTCGCCGGTCTGGCCCTCCTCCACCGCGCCGCCGCCCCGCCCCTTCAGGTCCGCCCCGGCGCAGAAGGTCTTGCCCACGCCCGTCAGCACGATCATGCGCACCGCGTCGTCCGCCTGCGCGCGCTGCACGGCGTTGCTCAGCCCCTCGCAGAGCGGCTGCGACAGCGCGTTGTGGTTCTCCGGCGTGTTCAGCGTGATCCAGGCGCGCCCCTCGCGCACCTCGTACAACACGGGATCGGCCATCGTGGCTCCTCTGCGGACGGTTCTCGGGCGGGTTCTGCGGTGCCCCCGTCATAGCAGGGCCAAGGGGATGGCGGCAAGCGGGGGATACTGCTCTGCAAGGGGGGTTGGCCCCGGGGGCGCTGCCCCCAGACCCCCGGCAGGGAACACGGCTCCCTGTACCCGGATCACGCGCGGGGCGTGTCGAACCGCTGTTTCGGTAGGACTGGCCGGCAGGCTGCGGAAGTTAGCGTTGGCTGGCGTGAAGGACGGTGAGGCCGATCACTTCCTCGCCCTCGTAGCGGACGATCACATCCTCGTCCGTCAGTTCGCTGTCCGTGGCGTGGCTGGGTTTCTTGAAGTTGATGTACAGGGTGTCGGCCTCGGCGTCATAGGACGTCCAGAGGTAGCTGTGGGGCGTTTGCCTGACGGCAGGGACGAGCTTCAGGAAGGCCGCGATGTCCATAGAACGTCTCTTCGCTCCAGGGAGCGGATGCGTCGCGTCACAAACGCGGTGATGATGAAGCCATCGTGCTCCAGCTCACGATAGACGGCAACGAGATACTTGCCTGGCTCCAACTCGCGCAGGGCCAGCCGCTTGCCTCCCCGGCCCAGGTAAATCCGCTCCGGGTCGTCCACCGCGGCCAGCACTTCTTGCCGTAGTCCCGCCAGTTCGCCGTGCTCTTCGGTAATATGGGCCCACCGCTCATCGGTGAGCCGGATCGGCACGCCGTGCTTGGAGATGACCGTCTCGATCAACCTGTCACTCCCGCTCAGTGGGAATGCCGTCTCACGCGCTGCTTTGCGTCGGGCGACTGGGCATGTCCGCCGCTGCCGCCCCTACCCGTTCTCCTTGGCTTTGTCGGCCTGGAGGCTGTTTTCGCCCTCGATGTAGGAGCGCAGCAGGCCGTCGGAGTCGAAGTCCTGCAGCCCCAGGATTCCCATCTCGGCGTACTTCTGCTCCAGGTAGCCGTCCAGCAGGCCGATCTTCTTCATGTTCGGGACGACGTTCACGAACATGAGATTGCGGAAGTTGCGGACGTGCTGGTTGCGGGCGATGTACTCGGAGATGATGGCCTTGTCGATGCCCACACGCTCGTAGGCCTCGGTGCTGAAGAGGCGGTCGCGCATGTGGATCGTGGCCTCGTACACGAACTCCTGGCGCTCGCGGCGCTCGGCCTCGGGCATGTCGCTGTAGTAATTGCGCAGGGAGAGCACGCCGTAGGCCACGTGCCGGGCCTCGTCCTGCATCACCATGCGCAGCAGCTTCTTCAGCAGCGGCTCGTGGCAGCGCTGGAACATGCTGATGAAGGCGGCCAGGGCCAGGCCCTCCACCAGGAGCTGCATGCCGAGGAACTTGAAGTCCCAGCGGCTCTCCTCGGCGATGGAGCGCAGCAGCTTGAACAGGCTCTCCGTGATGGCGTAGCCGCCGTAGGTCTTCTCGCGCACGTAGCGGTCGAACACCTCCACGTGGCGGGCTTCGTCCACCACCTGCGTGGCGGCGTAGAATTTGGCGTCGGCCTCCGACACGGCGGAGACGAGCTGCGAGGTGGCGATCAGCGCGCCCTGCTCCCCGTGGAGGAACTGCGCCAGCGTCTGTGTGTTCACCTCCACGATCAGGCGGCGTTGCTCGGCCTTGGTGAGCTTCTGGTACCACGCCTCCTCCACCAGCCCCGGGTCCGGCTCGAACAGGTCCTGCTCCAGGTCCACGTCCGTATCCCAGGGCAGGTCCAGGGCGCCGTTCCACTGGGAGGTCTTGCCGCGTTCGTACAGCTTGCGCAGCTCCAGCACGGTCGGCTCGTAGTTCCAGTTGAAGAACGTGCTCTCCGTGGATTCGAAGCGCTGGTTGTCCTGCACGACGCCTCCGATCTCCGCCTTGAAGGCGGTCGGGTCCAGTCCCTCACTCATCTGCTTGGCTTCCATCGCGTGGCTCCGTGGGGTTCCGTGTGGCGGAAGCGGGGACGTGGTGGCCGGCCCGCCTCCCCCGCTCGGGCGCAGCCGGACGTCGGTCCGCCCCAGACCCCGCCTGGTTGCGACCGGTCTCAGTCTCTGCATACCACGATTTCGGAGCGAATCGCAGGGGGCAAGCCCCTGGAGGGGAGGCCGGTGCCGCGCGGTCGCTGCGCCTGCGCATCCGTAGCCCTGCGAGGTAAGAATGGGCGGTACAGGGATCGAACCTGTGACCTACGGCTTGTAAAGCCGCCGCTCTGCCAGCTGAGCTAACCGCCCGGTATCATCCGCCCCGCAGTCTACCCGCGCGGCCGCGCCCTGCGCAAGGCACTGCGCCCTGCGGGACGCTCGCCTCGTTCGTTCCCCGGAAGCGCGCGGGCCGCCCCGGATGGAAGGCTAGCGCTGGTCCAGCAGGCGGCGCAGGCGCTCGGCCAGCTCGGCGGGACGGTAGGGCTTGTGCAGCACGTCGCTCAGCACGCCGTTGGCGACGGCCTCCGGCAGCCCCTGCGGCCCGAAGCCCGTGCAGAGCAGGATCGGCACGTCCGGGTTGAGCCGGCGCAGACGTGTCGCCAGCGCCTCGCCGGTCAGCTCCGGCATGGTCTGGTCGGTGATCACCGCGTCAAAGGCGTGCGGGTCGGCCTCCAGCAGCGCCATTGCCGCCTCGCTGCTGGTGAGGGCGGTGACGCGGTAGCCCAGCTCGGTCAGCAGGTCGTGGGTCAGCTCGACGATGGCTGGCTCGTCGTCCACCACCAGCACGCGCTCGCTGCCCCGGGCGCTGTCCTTCTGCGCGGCTATGGTGAGTGGCGAGGCCGCGGCTGTGACGGGGAAGTATAGCTCGAAGGTGGAGCCCACGCCGGGCGCGCTCTGGACGCGCAGGGCGCCATCGTGGGCTCGCACGATGCCGAACACCGTGGAGAGGCCCAACCCGGTGCCCTGGCCCACCTCTTTGGTGGTGAAGAACGGCTCGAAGATGTGGCTCAGGATCTCGGAGCTCATGCCCTCGCCTGTATCCGTCACGCTCACGCGCAGGTGGCGCCCGGTCAGCTCCTTGCCCAGGTAGCACTTGAATCCGGCCAGCTCCACCACGTCCAGGGCGACGGTCAGGATGCCGCCGCCCGGCATGGCCTGGGCTCCGTTCACACACAAGTTCATCAGCACCTGGTGCATCTGGGGCGGGTCGCCCAGCATCCAGTCGTCCTCCCGAATGTCCGGGCGCAGCTCCACCGTGGCCGGCACGGTGGAGCGCAGGAAGCCCAGCACCTCCTGGATCACCGGCTCCAGCCGCATGGGCACGTACGGGCTCTCGGACTGGCGGCTGAACAACAGAATGCGTGCGATGAGATCGCGGGCGCGACGGGCGGCCTCGGCGATCACCTGCAGCCACTCCGCGTCCTGCGAGCCCGGCGCCGCCTGTTTCCGCAGCATCTCGGTGTAGCCCATGATGGGCACGAGCACGTTGTTGAAGTCGTGCGCGATGCCCCCGGCCAGCGTGCCCAGTGCCTCCAGGCGCTGGGAGCGCAGCATGCGCTCGTCCAGTTCCATCTGCTGGGTCACGTCGCGCTGCATGGACAGGTAGCCGGTGATGTGACCCTCTCCGTCGCGGATGGGCGAGTGGATGGAGTGCGTGTGGTAGACCGTCCCGTCCTTGCGGCGGTTGGTGTAGCGCCCCTTCCACACCTCCCCACGCTGCAGCGTGCCCCAAAGCTCCGCATAGTATGCGTGGGGTTGCGCTCCGCTCTTGAGCAGCCGCGGCGTCTGGCCGATGGCCTCCTGGCGGGTGTAGCCCGTGGTGCGTTCGAAGGCGGCATTGACGTAGCGGATGTGCCCCCGTAGATCGGTGATGAACACGGCATCCCCCGCCTGCTCCAGGGCCGCGGCCATCTGTGCCAGCTCCACCTGCACGTTCTTGCGGGCTGTCACGTCCTCGCAGATGCCGATCTGCCCCGCAATGCGGCCCTGTTCGTCGCGCAGGGGCGCCTTGAGGATGTGACGCCAGACGCGCCGACCGTCCGGTGCCGTCATGGGCACCTCGGGCACGTCCAGCGGTTGCCCGGTTTCCAGCACCTGCCGGTCCTGCCGCTCCATGGCGGCCTGCAGCTCGGGCGAAAGGCCCGGCAGCTCCGCCAGGGTCGTCCCCACTAGGCTGCCCGGCTCGGCGCCGCAGAATTCGGACATCCTGCGATTGGCCACGATGTGGCGGCGCTCCAGGTCCGTCACCCACACGGCGACGGGGAGCTGATCCAGCACGGACTGCAGCAGGCGCTGCTGGTCGCGCACGGCCTGCTCGGCGCGGAAGCGCTCCGTGAGATCCTCGGATTCCCCCACGACGCCCACGATTGCGCCGGAATGGTTGCGCAGCGGGCGCTTGGTGACGCGCCAAATGCGCTCGTTGCCGGCTGAATCGACCACAATGGTCTCGGGCAGAGCAACGCCCTCGCCCGTCTCCAGTACCTTGCGGTCCGTCTCATCAAACAATTCGCGCTGGCTATCGGAGAGAAATGGAAAGTCGCTTGCGTTGCGTCCGGCGAAATCCTCGGGCCTCTGCCCGAAGTCCCGAGCCATGGGCTCGTTGACGATCACGTAGTTGAGCTGAGCGTCCTTGACGAACAAGTGATGCGGGATCGTATCGAAGACGGCTTGCAGCACGCGCTGCTCGCTGGGCAGCGCCGCGCGGTGCGGGTCCTCGCGCGGCAACTCGGTGCAGGTGAGCAGCACGGCCGGCGCGCCACCCCAGTCGATTGCCCGCGCCTGCACGTGCACGCGGGGACCGATCGCCTCCGGCAGTTGCGCCACCGCCTCGCACTCGCCCCCGCGACCGGGCTCGGCTTGGCAGGCGTCCAGCAGCCCCGCTACGGCCGGCACCGACGCCGGCGCAAACAGGGCCTGCAACGCACGCTTGCCGCGCAGCTCGCTGGCGCCGGAGCGGCCGAACAGGCGCGCGGCCGCTCCGTTCGCATGGGCCACGCCCTCCTGCCACACGATCACGCCGGCCACACTGGCCTCGCTCAGCGCCGCGAAAGCGTCAGCACGCTCGGCCGCCCTGCCCCCGGCACCACCGGCCACTGGCGTCCCCCCGGGGCGCCTGCTGCGCTTCGCATCACTTCCCATCGGTTCGATGCTCCACTCCCCGCATTGAAAATCCGAAACATTGGCAGAATGGTTCATATTGCTACGTTAAACGGCCTCATCTGTGAAGTGATCCCCAATTGGACAGGTTATATAAACCCGTCGAAATCTAACGTAGGTTAGCCGAATATTTTTACCAAATAGAATGCTGTTAAATGCCAAATCTAGTAGCAGTCTTTAGTGGAGGGAATGGCCCCGGCCCACTTCAAGGACGCGGGGCGCGTGCGCAAAACACTGGGCCCGGCCGGCATCCCGCCGTTTGCCATGGCGCTACGGTCGCCGCATGATGGTGGGGAGAGCTCACCTGCGGGCGCCGCTGACGCTGCCGGTGCATCCACCCAGCTACGCAAGGGAGACCATGGAGACCATACTCGCCGGCGACATCGGCGGGACGAATACCCGCCTGGCGCTCTACGATTCGCAGAACCTGCGCGAGCCACTGCTCATGCAGCGCTATGGTTCCGGGGACTACGAGTCGCTGCAGACGATCATTCAGCGCTTTTTCGATGAGGCGGGGGATCTCGTCCACGAGCGCAGGCCCACGCGCGCCGGCTTTGGGGTGGCGGGGCCGGTGGATCGGAAGATCGTCAAGCTGACGAACCTGCCCTGGGTGATCGACGAGGCCCAACTGCGCGAGCGCATCGGCCTGGAGAAGGTGGCCGTCGTCAACGACTTCGCGGCCCAGTGCCTGGCCGTGACGCAACTCACGCCCGGTGACCTGCACCGCATTGGCGGTGGCGAGGCCGTGGCGGGTCAGCCCATCGCTGTGCTGGGGGCCGGCACCGGACTGGGCGAGGGCTTTCTGATCCACACCGGCCGCGACTACGTCGTGGTGCCCTCCGAGGGCGGCCATGCGGATTTCGCCCCGCGCAACGCCCTGGAAATGCGGTTGCTGGCGCACCTCACGGAGAAGTTCACCCGGGTCTCCTACGAGCGCGTGCTCAGCGGCCACGGGCTGGTGAGCATCTACGAGTTCTTTCGCGATTCCGAGGGCGTGCCCGAAGCACCGGCCGTGCGCGAGCAGATGCGGAGCGAAGACCCCGCCGCCATCATCTCCCGCAATGCCCTGGCGCGTTCCGACGGTCTCTGCGAGCGGGCATTGGACCTCTTCTGCACGATCTACGGCGCCGAGGCGGGCAATCTGGCGCTCAAGGTGCTCGCCCGCGGAGGGGTGTACCTGGCCGGCGGCATCGCGGGCAAGATCATCCCGCGCCTGGAGGAAGGCGGCTTCCGCCACGGCTTCGAGCACAAAGGCCGCTTCACCACCTTCCTGGAAGGCGTGCCCACCTTCATCGTCATGCACCCGCAGCCCGGCCTGATGGGCGCCGCCATCGCCGCCGCCCGCATCTAGCCTGGGTCCATTATGAAAGGTGCGGGGGATTCGCATCCCCCGCACCCCCTGAATACGGGCACGGATAGCGGCCGGGGCTGTTTACCCGCGCCGACTGGCTTGGCTGTGGCACCGATGTGGCTTCAGCGGGGGCCGGGGAGGGGCGCCAGGGCGAGGTACAGGCTGGCCAGCACCAGGGCGCCGCCAGCCAGCGTGGCGGCCTGAAGCGGCTCGCCCAGCAGCAGCACGGACAGCGCGGCGCCCCACACCGGCTGCACGAAGATCGTAAGCGCCGCCAGCCCGGCTTCCAACTGCTCCAGTGCCCGGAACCAAGCCCAGAACGCGAACACGGTGCAGCCCAGGGCCAGGAACGCCAGCGCTGCGACCACCCCGGCATTCAGCGGCGGCCAGCCGGCGCGCAGCCCGTCGCCCACGGCCACGGGCAGCCACAGGCCCATGGAGGTGACGATGGTGGCCGCCGTCACCAGCGCGGCCGAGTGGCGGCGCAGCAGGGACTTGCCCAGCACGCTGTAGGCCGCTTCGCCGGTCAGTCCCAGCAGAAACACCAGATCGCCTACCACGTGCGGCGCGCCGGCGGCGGGCGGCTCCAGCCCGCGCGCAATCAGCAGCCACGCCCCCGCGGCACCCAGCAGGAAGGCGGCGGCGCGGCGTCCGGAAAGCGCCTCGCGCAGCACCAGCCAGCCCAGCGCGATGGTCAGCAGCGGCTCCACGGACATCAGCAGCGAGGCGTCCGTGGCCGTGGTGCGGCTGAGGCCCCAGAAGCTCAGGAACTTGGCCACCCCGAAGCCCAGTGCGCCTAGCCCGGCCAGTTGCGGCCAAGCCCGCAGCGGCAGCGCTCCGCGCCGCTGCTGGTGCACAAGCCAGGGCAGCACGACCAAGCCGGCTGCGATCATGCGCCACGCGCTCACCTGCAGCGGGGAAAGCTCGGTGAGCGCCAGCTTGGCCACCACCCAGGTGGAGCCCCACAGCAGGTTGGCGAGCACCAGCAGGGCCAGCGCCAGGGCGCGATTCATGGGGTCTCCACAGCGAGGGGCGATGCCATGCGGCGAGGGCTTTGGCAATTGGCTATGAAATGGAGGGGAATTAGGATAAACAGGGCCTTAGGTCAATCCCGGGGCAGCCCTTCGGCGGGCGGCCCACCATCGGAAGACCGTGACCGATCACCGCCCGGGAAGCAACGCCAGGGGGAAGCCATGTGCTGGGGGTGCCGGATGCATCGGGCCGAGGATGGTGAGCATGGCAGAGACCACCTTGGGCACCATCGCTGAGACCGGGCGCGAAACCCGCTCCCTCGAGCAGCCCCGCACCGTTGAAGCCTCGCAGGACTATCTCGCCGAGATCGTGGGTTCGGAGACCCTGGCCGGGCAGCGCGTGCAGGCCGGGCCAATCCTCAAGCTGATGTACGACACGGCCGTCGCGGTCGCCTTCCGCCATTGCGGGATGCGCCCCGTGATGCTGAGGCTGGACCGCATCGACCTCACGCGCGTGATCTCCCACATGGATCTCGTGCGCATCGAGGGGCGCATGGTGGAGTTGGGCCGCTCCTCGATGGTGATCGAGCTGCGCTGCTATGCCAAGCGGCCCCGGGAGCGCCAGTTCAACCCCTGCCACGTCGGCTTCATCACCATGGTGGCGCTGGACGACAAGGGCCACCCCGCGCGCCGGATCCCCGACCTGTCCTACGATACGCCGCAGGGGCGCGTCTCCAAGGCCCTGGCCGCGCACCGCCGGGCGGAGATCGAGGAGCGCAAGGGGGCGCTGGCCTGGATCGACGAGGAGAACAACCTGCGCGTGGAGGACGTCGCGGAGCCCATCTCGGCGGAGCGCTACGACTACCTGCGCCCGGAGCACACCGAGGTGCGCGTGAAAGGGCAGGTGATCTCCTCCAGCCCCCAGCCGGACGGGCGCGTGCGTGCGGGCGATCTGCTGATGTGGCTGGACCGCGTGGCCACCTACACGGCCCGCCAGTTCTGCCGCAACGAGAATGTGATCACGTTGTCGCTCAACGACGTGGTGTTCAGGCGGCCGCTGCACGCGACGGACCGGATCGAGCTGGTCTCGCGTGTCACCTATGTGCGCACGCACACGCTGGAGGTGGCCGTGGACATCATCGTGCACACGCTTGAAGGCGAGCAGGTGCAGATGGACCGCGTGGAGTTCTTCCTGATCAACTTTGCCCCCAGCGGGGAAAAGCAGCGCATCACCACGGGCCTCGTGCTGAGCAACGATGACCAGGAGAGCCTCCGCATGTACCTCAAGGCGCGCACGCGCTTCAACTTCTGGAAGGCGCACCCGGAGAGCCACCTCACCCAGCTTCCGGAATAGCCGCCGGTTTCCGTTTGCCGATGGGTTTCCCCTCCTGCCAGCCTGATCGCCCCTTGCCGGCGGTTGACTTTCGCCGCCCGCGCCACGTATGGCTGCGGGGAACGTGGCGCGCCGTCCTTCTGCCGGCCCGGCGGCCGGCGGCCGCGGCGGGCCGGATGCTCCGGAGTGCCCGCACGGGCAGCAGCCCATGGAAATGACGCCATCCACCCCATCGCCCTACATCTCGTTCACGCACGAGGAATGGGGCCAGCGCCGGGCGGGCACGCCGCTCACGTTGACCGAGGGCGACTTGCGCCAGTTGCGGGGCCTGAACGAGCAGGTCTCCATGGACGAAGTGGTGCAGATCTACCTGCCGCTCTCGCGCCTGCTGAACCTGTACGTGGCCGCCACGCAGGATCTCTACCGGGCCACGGCGACCTTTCTGGGCAATCCCGCGGCCAAGGTGCCCTATGTGATCGGCATGGCGGGCAGCGTGGCCGTGGGCAAGAGCACCACGGCGCGCATCCTGCGCGCGCTGCTGGCGCGCTGGCCCAATCATCCCGTGGTGGATCTGGTCACGACGGACGGCTTCCTCTTCCCCAATGCGGTGCTGGAGGAGCGCAGCCTGATGCACCGCAAGGGCTTTCCCGAGAGCTACGACCTGCGGCGCCTGATCCGCTTCGTCTCGGACGTGAAGGCGGGCGTGCCGCGGGTGCTGGCGCCCGTGTACTCGCACCTCACCTACGACATCGTGCCGGGCGAGCACCAGGTCGTGGATCAGCCGGACATCGTGATCATCGAGGGCCTCAACGTGCTGCAGACGCCCGACACCTTGCCGGGGTCGGGTCAGCCGCGGGTGTTCGTGTCCGACTTCTTCGACTTCACGGTGTATGTGGACGCGGACGAGGAATACATCCGGCAGTGGTACGTTGACCGGTTCCTGGCGCTGCGCTTCACCGCCTTCCAAGATCCCGCCTCCTACTTCCATCGTTATGCCTCCCTCAACGATGCGGAGGCGATCGAGCGCTCGTCCACGATCTGGCGCGAGATCAACGAGCCCAACCTGATCGAGAACATCCTGCCCACCCGCGAGCGCGCACACCTGATCCTGGAGAAGGGCCCGGATCACTCCGTGCAGGCCGTCAAGCTGCGCAAGATCTGACCGGCCGGCTGCCCGGCCTGCGCCCAAGCGCGATCGCTTCCGGCATCCGGCGATGAACCGGTGGCCTGGGTGTCCTCGCCCGCGCACGCCGCGGCGGGCCGGGAGGCCGGACGGCCAAATCGGCTCCGGTTGCGCCGGTGGGTCCTTCGGGCGTTGCTGCCGTTTCAACAGGCAATGAGGCAGACTCCGCACGCCGCCCCCGGGGCACAGCCCGGCGGCTTTCTTAATGGCGTGCGCTGCTCTACAATGACGCACCGTTGCCCACCCCACCGGGCCGCTGCCGGCGGCCGGGCGGTGCGGCGCACAGGCAGACTCGCACTCCAAGACCCATGGCTCTGTTCGGCTCCCGCAGGAACAAGGCGTCCCCGCCACCGCCGCCCCCCGAGGCCGCGGCTGCCGCGCGTCCGGAGCCGGACGCCGCCGCGGTGACGGAGGAAGGGGCAGGCCGCACGGGGCTGGCCCGGCTGCTGAGCACGGCCGTGGGACTCTCGTCGCAGCAGGAGGCCACCCTGCGCGGCGCGCTGAACGAGGGACTGGAGTTCTACGACCGCTACAACAACTCGCGGCTGGAGCTGGCCTTCGCGTCGTTCGACCGGCCGATGCGGCTGGCCCTCTACGAGCTGCTGTTCCTGCTCCATGTGAATGACCCCCGGCTGGCCAACTGGACCTACACCAAGCAGGAGTGGACGACCGTCAAGGGCATCCGCCGGCAGGTTCCCGTGGAGGCCGTGGCCGACCTGTACCTGGAGGGCGCACCGGCGGGCGTGCTGGGCATCGGCATGCTGCCCCAGCTCTACCGAGCCGAGTACGAGTCGTACGTGCAGGGCGTGTTCGACATGAAGCCCTATGGCGACACGCAGCCGGAGGTGCACCCGTTCGTCACCATCCAGTCCGTGGGCTCTATCGGCACCGTCGGGCACAAGTCTCACGATTCCGACCTGGACATGCAGGTCATCTACGACCTGGTGCCCTTCTGCCTGAACACGGGCGACTGGAACGACGAGGTCTTCAAGCAGGCGCTCAACCGCGAGCACAAGTGGTGGATCGGCCAGATCCGGCGCCAGCAGCACATTCCGCTGGAGGCCCTGCGCGATGGAGCGCTCAAGCAGAAGCTGAGCACCAAGGCCGCGGAGAAGGTGGCGCATACCTACCCGGGGCTCTACCGCTACCTGGTGCGCGGCGATCGGGAGTTCGCCGTCAAGGTGCTGCACCCCCAGGGCGACAAGACCCTGCGCCTGCAGATGCTGCACGAGCTGCTCAACCTGATGAAGCGCGCCGAGAAGCTGCGCTGGCACGAGGAGCTGCGGCAGGCGGAGGCGCTGCTCAAGCAGCGGGTGCAGCGCGTCCAGGAGTACATCAACGCCAAGTTCCCCGAGGCGGAGATCTACCTGTTCGTCTACACGACGGAGTGGTTCCGGCGGGGCGTATACAGCTCCACCCTGGAGTTCAAGGAGTCGTCCGGCTCGGCCTACGAGATGATCCTGAACTACGACACGCTGATGCCGGGCATCCAGTTCTCCCCCGTTGTGCCCACGCACTTCGTGCTGCCCAACGCCGTCAACAAAGACTCGGTGCTCTATCCGCGCATGATGGACTACGTGCGCTTCCAGGCCATCACCGTGTTCGACGAGGCGCGGCACCGCTTCGTGGATCTGGGCAACACGCCGGACCTCTCCGTGGACTACGTCGCCAAGCACGGTGGCGCCATCTATTGGGAGGCGTTCAAGGCCTCCTCGGGCAACCTGCCCAAGTCCACGCTGAACCTGTTCCGCTTCGAGATGCTGCTGGATGCGCACCTGACCAAGTCCATCATCCAGATTCTCAAGGAGCCGCAGCTTCTCGATGCCCTGATCACGCCCAAGCCCAGCGAGGAGGGCTTGGCTATGGGCACGGTGGACCCCGGTCGCCAGCCGCCGCCGGAATTCCGCGATGCGCGCTCCATCCTGCGCGGCGTGCGGCCCAGCCGGCCGCAGGTGTCCCAGGCCGCCGCGGCGGCCCAGCGCGCGGGCACGGTGACCGGTCAGTTGGAGGACATGGCCAACCTGAAGACCGGACTGCCGCCTTGGGCGCTGGTGGAGATTGAGGAGGAATTTCCGCTGTTGCTCTTCGACCCGTGGTGGTTGCGCTTCAAGGCGCTCAAGGTGGGCTTTCACGAGGACGGGGGCGTGAGCGCCATCAACCGCGAGGAGCGCGATCGCATCTCCAAGGTGATCGACTTGGCGTTCTGCCTCCACGTGCGCATCTCCGACGTGATGGACGGCAAGGCGGATAAGCGCAGCAAGACGGAGCCGCCCAGCCACCGCGACCAGGTGCTGCACGCCTTCCTGGAGCGTGCCTTCCCCACCGGCTCGCCACGCCGCATCAACCTGGAGAACCTGTTCGTGGGGGGCGTGCGGGGCCTGCTGCACTTCGAGAAGGAGCTACGCGAGCTCTTCCAGCGCTCCATGATGCGCGTGGAGGAGAAGATGGCGCGCCTGGGTGTGCGCGACCACGCGGGGGCCTCGGAGGAGGTGGAGTTGTGGCTCAACTACTACGTGGAGAACTTCCAGCCGCCGCTGAATGCCGTGCCGCGCGTGATCATGAAGCACCTCAAGGTGGCCCGCAACGGCATCGAGGTGGCCTTCCGGCCCGATGAAGGTTGGGCCTTCCTCTCCATGCAGCGCCAGTCGCTGCTGGAAAAGAGCGCGCTCAGCGCCGGCCGCAACGTGAGCTACCTGCCCGAGCGCGTGCTGCTGCTGGAGAACTCCGGCTTTGCCAGCGGCCTCGCGCACTGCGTGCTGAACGGCTACTACGGCGTGCTGGACAAGGGCACGCCCGAAGAGCGCATGACGCGCATCGAACTGGACGATAAGAAGCTGGACCAGGGCAACAACATCCACAACGAGCTGGCCTTCGTGAAGGAGGACCAGCTCAATCGGCTCATGAAGCGCATCGCGGATGCCTTCCCGTATCAGCCCTACAACTACATGGACATCCTCAAGACCCAGCGCGACGTGACGGGGGTGTTCGTGATGCTCAACCTGTGGCGCTTCGGGCAGGTTTCCGTGGTCTATCGCGACAACCTGAGCCAGTGGTACTGCGACGAGTTCGAGGTGCCCGCCCTGTTCGAGCACGCGCTGGAGGTGAACCGGGACATGCACCGCCTGCTGCGCGCCAGGCCCCTGCTGGATGCCCTGCGCGACCTCTTTGCGCGCCGCCGCATCGACCCGGCGCGCACGAGCATTGCCGCCTGGGCCAATCCCAACAGCTTGGCGCCGGACCACACGCCGGCCTTCCGCGAGCGGCTGCAGGACATGGAGTCGGGCATCACCTTTGGCGAGATTCTGCGGCGCCTGGATCGCCCGGCCGTGGGAGACCTGCTGGACGATGCTGCCCAGCGTGGCGCGGCCGGCTAGCGTTGCGTCCCGGAGCTACCCCCCAGAATTCGGGGGAACAGGTTCCCCCGAACCCCCTGTTCGGGCGGCGGTGACTGGCGAGCCAGCCACCGCCGCGAAGACGGGCTGCCAAGGGGAGGAGCCCCTGACAGCCCAGAACTTCGGGCAATCCTGACCTTAACGTGCGGGACATTCCACCAAGCCGGTCGGTAATGCCCGTCTGTACCCGCAAGCCACCCCGCCTTTCCGTCCTCTGCACGCCGCCCGCCTGCCCGACTTCGTCCCGCCCTGGATTCAATGCGCCGGCGTGGGCATAATGGAGGAATAATGCATGGCGCCGGTGCCGAGCCCGCTGCGCGGGATGCGACGGCGCCCCTTATTCTAAGTGGCTGGAGATGCCGATGTCCGATGTCACGATGTACACCACGACCTACTGCCCCTTCTGCATGCGCGCCAAGGCGCTGATGCAGGAGAAGGGGGTGGCCTTCGAGGAGATCAACCTGGACGAGCACCCGGAGCGGCGCGCGGAGATGATGGAGCGTGCCGACGGGCGCCACACGGTGCCACAGATCTTCATCGCCGGCCAGGGGGTGGGCGGCTGCGACGACGTCTTCGAACTCGAGCGGAGAGGGAAGCTGGATGAACTCCTCGGTAGAACTGCATAGCCCCGAGCCGGGCAAGCGCCCCGAGCACCACCGCGTGGTGATCCTGGGCTCCGGCCCGGCCGGGCTCACCGCCGCCATCTATGCGGCGCGTGCAAACCTGAATCCCATCGTCGTCTCCGGCAACGAGCCGGGCGGCCAGCTCACCATCACCACCGAGGTGGAGAATTACCCCGGCTATCCCGAAGGCGTGCAGGGGCCGGAGATGATGACGGAATTCCAACGCCAGGCCGAGCGCTTCGGCACGCAGTTCAAGACGGGCAACGTGGGCCGGGTGGATCTTTCCCACCGGCCCTTCACGCTGCACCTGGAGAACGGCGAGGTGCTGAGCTGCGACGCCCTGATCGTGGCCACGGGCGCATCGGCCCGCTGGCTGGGGCTGGAGTCCGAGACGCGCTTCCGCAACAAGGGCGTCTCGGCCTGTGCCACCTGCGATGGCTTCTTCTTCCGCGGCAAGCCGCTGGCGGTGGTCGGCGGGGGCGATACGGCCGTGGAGGAGGCGATCTTCCTCACCAACTTCGCCACCAAGGTCACGCTGATTCACCGCCGGGACGAGCTGCGGGCCAGCAAGGTCATGCAGGAGCGGGCCCTGAAGCATCCCAAGGTGGAACTCCTGTGGGATTCGGTGGTGGACGAGGTGCTGGGCTCCGACGAGAAGGGCGTCACCGGTCTGAAGGTGAAGAACGTCAAGACCGGCGCCGTGAGCGAGCTGCCCGTAGAGGGTATGTTCGTGGCCATCGGCCACACCCCCAACACGCAGGTGTTCAAGGGGTTGTTGGACATGGACGACCAGGGCTATCTGGAGGTGACTCCGGGCCGCACCTTCGCATCGGTGGAGGGCGTATTCGTCTGTGGCGACGCGGCGGACAAGGTGTACCGCCAAGCCGTCACCGCCGCGGGCACCGGTTGCATGGCCGCCATCGACGCCGAGCGCTGGCTGGCTGAGCAGGGCCTGGAGTAGTTGCACAGCCGGACGGCGTGGCCAACCCCCGCCGTCCGTCCCCTCCCCTCCCGCCGGTGCGGAGCGGATGTCCGAACCTCCCCGCAAGCTGTGGATGGCGATCGCCGCGGCCAGCGCCGTGTTGGCGGCCGCTGTCAGCGTCCTGTTGCTCGTGGTGGCCTTTCGTGCCGTGCAGCGCGAGCGCGCGGCACCGCCGCCGGCCGAGCGCGCCGAACCTGCCACGCCCAGTGTGGCGCCTGGATCGGCCCCCGGGACCGCAGTGCCCTCGGGAGCCGCCTGCGATGTGCAGCGCAGCGCCCCGCTGGCCTTCCGCAGCGCGAAGCCGGACGACACGCTGCGCGTGACCATCCAGGGCGCTCCCTGTGCCCGCGCCAAGCTCAGCATCGTGGTGCGCGATCCCTCGGGCGCGGAGCTCTACCGCTACGAGGCGCCCTTTGCCCCGCACCTGAACGCGCAACTGGCCAAGGAGCCCCTGTCCCAGGCCGCCGAGGCCTTTGCCGAGAGCGTGCTGGCCAACGCGGGCATCGCCGGCACCACCGATCAACTCCCGCCCTGGCTCGATGCTCAGGCCTACTACTCGGAGCACCGCGATGCGCTGAAGGTAGACGAGGTCATCTACGAGGCGCTACGCAAGGTGCGCCGCCCCATCCTCTGGCACGCCACCGGCGCGGAGACTTGGCGCTCGGTGGTCTACGACCCCCAGACCCGCAGCGGACTCGTGATCCTGGCCGGCGGTGGCTGAGCGGCGGGCAGGTTCGGCAGCCACCCCAAACGATCGATCGGTCGGTGGGGCGGGCGTCCAACCCCGGACAATGCCCCAGCGGGGGGGGGCGTCCCCGCCCGCCTACGCAGGCGTTGTATCAGGCACTCAGGCGCTGCGAGGATCAGCCGTAAGGTTGCCGAAACACCGCCACCTGTCATTCCGAGGCCCGTGCTGCGGGCCGAAGAATCTGCTTTTGGATCAGTGAACAACAGATTCCTCGCTGCGCTCGGAATGACAGGCCTCGGCGCGACGCGGCCGCACCGACGTTATGCCTGGACAGAGCCCGGGCCTTGGACCCTTGCTCCGTGGGGCCCCGTGCGGTAAGGGCTGGCAGTACCCTCAACCCAGGAGACCCATGGACGCCTTGCGCCTCGGCGCGCTGGAAGTGCTGCGCGTGGAAGAGATGCTGTGGACGGTGCCGATTACGGTCCTCTTCCCGCAGCTTTCCGCAGCCGACCTCGCCCCGCACCGGGACTGGCTGCTGCCGCACTTCTGCACCGACGAGCTGCACATGGTGCTGAGCATGCAACTGTTCATCGTGCGCACGCCGCACCACACGGTGCTGGTGGATACCTGCGTGGGCAACGACAAGGAGCGCCACTATCCCGAATGGACCCGCCTGCAGACGGACTTTCTGGCGCGCCTGCGCGCGGCGGGCGTGACGCCGGAGCAGGTGGACTACGTGTTCTGCACGCACTTTCACGCGGATCATGTGGGCTGGAACACGCGCCTGGTCAACGGTCGCTGGGAGCCGACGTTTCCCAACGCCCGCTACCTGTTCCACCGGCCTGAGTTCGAGCACTGGACGCGCCTGCCCGAGCGCGACCTGCCCGCGGCCGTGAAGGACAGCATCCTCCCCATTGCCGAGGCCGGGTTGTATGATCTGGTAGACGGCGACTTCGCGTTGGACGATGCGTTGCGCCTGGAGCCGACGCCCGGACACACGCCGGGGCACTGCAGCGTGCACTTGGCATCCGGGGGTGCGGAGGCGGCGATCACGGGCGACATGATCCACCACCCCGCGCAGGTGGCCGAGCCGCAATGGCCCTCGCGGGCCTGCAGCGATCCCGCCCTGGCCGTGGAGACGCGCACGGCCTTCCTGGCGCGCTACGCGGACCGCGACGTCCGCGTGCTGGGCTCGCATTTCGCGTCGCCCACGGCCTGCCGCATCGTTTCGGCAGGCGGTGGCTGGCGCCCGCGCTTCGGCACGTAGCAGGGCAGGGCGGCACGGCGCGCACGGTGGTGCCGCGCGGGCGCGTGCGTTGGGCTGGGGGGCTCAGCAGGGGGTTCCGACATGGGTGCCCGACTCGTTGCTCCGGCAGGGCTTCGCCGCCTGCTGCTGGCGGGCGTGGTGACGGCCCTTCTCGCGGGCGGCTGCTCCAGCACGCCCCTGCTCACCAAGGCGCAGTACGAGCCCAGCCGGGCGGCTCTGGCCCAAGGGGCCCCGGAGCAGGCCCTGGCGAAGTTCCCCGCGGGCGAGCCGGGCACCTTCATAACCACCATGGAGCGCACGTACCTGAGTCTGCTGGAGGGGCGGCCGGACATCGACGCGCTGGCCCGCTACAGCGAGCGTATCGAGGACCGCGTGCGCTATGACGTCTCGCGCGAGGTCAAGTCCTTCTTCTACGTGGCCACACCGGAGGGCTACTACGCCTCGGAGCACGAGGTGATCTGGATGCACATGCTGCTGAGCTGGGGCTATTCCCTGCGCGGGCAGTATGAGGACGGCTGCGTGGAAGCCCGCGAGGCGAGCCGCCTGCTCAGTGCCCGCTGGAGCCCGGAGGGGCACTTCGACGATCCGAGCATGCGCTCCATCCTGGGCGAGCTGTGGGCCCTGTGCGGCGACTGGGACGATGCGCAGGTGGACTTCCGCCGGGCGTGGGAGCTGGACCCCACCCTGGGTTGGGCTCTGGAGCTTGGCCAGCGGGCCGCGCCGCCCCGCGCGCTGTTCCTCGTGCTGGGGGGCATCGGCCCCACGCCGGAGTGGGACCCGAAGGCGGAGTTCAATCCCCTGCGGGGGGTGCGCAACATCCACTTCCGCTCACAGGCCCTGGGCAGCGCGGCCACTATCTACACCTGGCAGGGAAGCGTGCCGCTCCATCGCACGCCGGATGCGGCGCCCTGGTACGTCCGGCACCAGGCCCGCGACAATGCGATCCACGACCTGATCGGGGATTCGCAGTACGGCATCGACTCGACGATGCGCGTGGGCGTCTATGCAGGCAGCACCTCCGCCGGAGTCCTCTATGGTGCGGGCATCGTGACCCTGAGCATCGCCGGAGGCGGGCTGGTCGTCTACTTGGCCGCCGAAGCGGGCAGCGGCGAGGGTGTCGCCTATGGTATCCTCATCGCCGCGGCCGGCTCGGCCTATGGGATCAAGCAATCACTGCGGATCGAGCGGGAAGCCCGCGCCCGGCTCGTCGAGAAGTCCGACCCCTCTCCCTACTACCGCTTCGTGCGCTTCCTGCCGGACTATGCCTGGATCGGCTGGAGCGACGAGCCCGCCGGCCGCGCTGTGTGGGTGGAGACGACGCCGGGCAGCGGGCACGACGAGGGTGAGCTGGTGCCCGCGCTGGAGACGGTCGCGCCCAACGTCTACATCGGCTATCTCCCCGACGTGGCGCTGCCGTGAGACCGGTGCGAGCCAGGCTTTGTCCTGGATTGTCCAAGTGTCGTCCGTCTGCCGCCGGTTGTCATTCCGAGGCCCGCAGCGCGGGCCGAGGAATCTGTTTTGTTTCCGGGCACAACAGATTCCTCGCTGCGCTCGGAATGACTGGCATGGACCGGACAGGACACACCTGCTGGTGGTTACAGCAGCGCCGGGACACTCGGCTCTGTGCGCGTTCTCCATTGAGAAAGCGCCCCGCGCGCGGTAAGGATAGGCTTTGCCCGCGGGGAAGCGGGGCAATCACGGCACGAGGGGCCATGGGCACACCATCCAAAGTGGGTACGGACTTCCAGACGCTGCACGAGATTGTGCTGGCCGCGAAGCTGAACCTGAACCAGGGCGATTGGGACTACATTGTAGGCGGTACGGAGACGGAGACGACGCTCAGGCGCAACCGGCGCGCGCTGGATTCCGTGGCTTTCCGGCCCCGCGTGCTGCGGGATGTCTCGCAGATCGATGCCTCGCAGACCTTCCTGGGCCGCAAGCTGCGGCTGCCGCTGATGCTGGCGCCGGTGGGCTCGCTGGAGGCCTTCACGCCCGAGGGCGGCACGGCGGCGGGCAAGGCCGCCGGTGAGTTCGGCATCGCCCAGACCCTGTCCTCCGTGTGCCAGCCGGGCCTGGAGCAACTGGCCCAGGACGTGCCGGACACCCTGCGCGCTTACCAGCTCTACGTGCGCGGGGACGCCGCGTGGATCGACGACGTGGTGAAGCAGGCCATCGACAACGGCTACGGGGCGTTCTGCCTCACGGTGGATACGGACAAGTACAGCCGGCGCGAGCGCGACATCGCCAAGCGCAACGAGCGCGCCGCCCTGCGCCGCTTCGCCCCCGGCCGTGAGTGGCAGGAGCGCCTGAGCTGGGACTACGTGAAGCACTTCAAGGACACCTTCGACCTGCCGCTGATGCTGAAAGGCATCGCCACGGCCGAGGACGCCGCCCTGGCCTGCGAGCACGGCGTGGACTACGTGTACGTCTCCAACCACGGCGGGCGCCAGCTTGACCACGGCCGCGGCGGGCTGGACGTGCTGCCGGAGGTGGTCAAGGCCGTCAACGGCCGCGCCCGCGTCATCTTCGACGGCGGCATCGTGCGCGGCACCGACATCGTGAAGGCCATGGCGCTGGGCGCGCACATGGTGGCCATGGGGCGCATGGAGTGCATCGGCCTGGCCGCGGCCGGCGCAGCGGGCCTCGTGCGCGTGCTGGAGCTGCTGGAGCACGAGGTGCAGATCGCCCTGGGCCTGCTGGGCGTGACGAGCTGGGAAACGCTGGACGCGAGCTACCTGCACCCCGCCGAGCCCGTTACCGACCCGCACATGCTCTCCGCCTTCCCGCTGCTCACGCTGGACGAGGGATACGTCTAGCGGGCCGGCCCCGTTGGGGCCGCCCATACCCTTCGGCCCGCCGCCGCGGGCCGCGACGCCGCTTTCTCCCCCTTGCCGCGGGCAGGGGGGTGAGGTTCCCCCAATCCCCAATCTTCCAATCGCAGACGACGCAATGCCCAAGGACAAAGTGGTGCTCGCCTATTCAGGCGGGCTGGATACTTCCGTGATCGTGCACTGGCTCACCCAGCAGGGGTACGAGGTGATCGCCCTGCTGCTGGACCTGGGGCAGAAGGTGGAGGACATCAACGCCCTGCGCGAGAAGGGCAAGGCGGCCGGCGCCAGCAAGGTGGTCGTGCAGGACGTGCAGGAGGAGTTCGTGCGCGACTTCGTGTTCCCGGCGCTGCAGTTCAACGCGCAGTACGAGGGCACGTACCTGCTGGGCACGTCCCTGGCGCGTCCGCTCATCGCCAAGCAGCAGATCGAGGTGGCGCGGGCCGAGGGCGCGGCGTACGTCTCCCACGGCGCCACGGGCAAGGGCAACGACCAGGTACGCTTCGAGCTCACCTACTACGCGCTCAATCCGGACATCAAGGTGATCGCGCCCTGGAAGGTGCCGGACTTCTTCCGCGCGCTGCCGGGCCGGCGCGAGCTGATCGCCTACGCGGAGCAGCACGGTATCCCGGTCAAGGCCACGCTGGACAAGCCCTGGAGCAGCGACGAGAACCTGCTGCACATCAGCTACGAGGCGGGGATGCTGGAGGACCCCTGGGAGGAGCCGCGGCCGGACATGTTCGAGCTGACCGAGGACCCGCGCGTGGCCACGCAGACCGGCGAGGGCCTGCTGATCGACTTCGAGGACGGCATCCCCGTGGCGGTGGACGACCAGCGCATGTCCCCGGCGGAGCTGCTGCGCTACCTGAACAAGCTGGGCGGCAAGCACGGCGTGGGGCGGCTGGACCTGGTGGAATCGCGCTACGTGGGCATGAAGTCCCGCGGGGTGTACGAGACGCCCGGCGGCACCATCCTGCACATCGCCCACCGCGCGATAGAGTCCATCACGCTGGACCGCGGCATCATCAACCTCAAGGACACGCTGCTGCCGCGCTTCGCGCAGCTCGTCTACAACGGCTACTGGTACTCGCCGGAGATGCGCGTGCTGCTGGCCACGGGCCGCGAGAGCCAACGCGGCGTGACCGGCACCGTGCGCCTGGAGCTGTATCGCGGCAACTGCACCGTCACCGGCCGCAAGAGCCCCTACAGCCTGTACGACATGGCGGTGGTCTCCATGGATGACGACCAGGGCGCCTACCAACCCACGGACGCCATCGGCTTCATCAACCTCAACGCCCTGCCCCTCAAGATGGCCCACCGCCAGGCGGAGCGCATGCAGGCGGACGCGAAGGCCAAGGGCAAGAAGAAGTAGCGCGCGGAGGCCCGCAGTCCCGCGGGTCTCCCTACCCCCATTCCTCCGTGGGGGCCATCATGGCGATGATGCCCAGCAGGCCCATGTTGCTGAACAGCAGCGGGGCCAGGAAGGGTGCGCCGCGGATGAAGCGCTCCACGATCACCACGCCCTCGCCCACCAGGTTGGCTTCCACGTGCAGGGCGGAGCCCAGTGTCCCCAGCACGATCAGCAGCACCATCGTGCCCAGGTACACGCGCAGGTCGTCCACGCGCGGGTGCGGCATCAGGCCCAGCACGATTGGCACCGCCGCGGCGAATACGCCCACGGCCAGCGCGAGCCACATCCAGCCGCTGTCGTAGCCGGTGCGGGCATGGTCCAGCACGCTGCTCAGCAGCGCCGCCAGCACGCCCAGCCCCACCAGCAGGTAATAGCCGCGCGTCTTGCTGAAGGGCATGGGCAGGCTGCGCCCCCAGGGCAGGGCCAGCCGCCCGCTGTCCGCCGGGCGCTCGATCCACGCCGCGCTCATGCCCAGCACGCCCACGCCGCAGAAAGCCAGCGGCCCCAGCAGCGGGGGCGCCCACACCAGCAGGTACACGGCCAGGGTCTGCCCGGCCGGTGCAGCGGGCAGCACGGCGCGCTGCCAGTGCAGCCACGAGCCCACCAGGCCCACGGCCACGCTGGCCAGCAGGGTCACGAAGGCGATGCCCATGGCCGGGGTGCGCCAGCGCAGGGCGATCAGCCCCGCTACCAGCAGCAGCAGGCCCGCCACAGGGCCGAACACGATGGGCGTCCACTCCCAGGGGCGGATGGTGCCGCTGATGCTGTGCGCCAGGTAGGTATCCACCCCCAGGAAGAGCTGGTTCACTGCCGCCAGCAGCAGCATGAGCTGATCGCGGGACAGCGGCGAGTGCCGCCCGCGCACCCAGGGCAGTGCCGTCTCCAGGTGCGACATGCCTAGCGCCTCCCGGCGCCGTGCAGCTTCTCCTGCACCTGCGTGCGCAGCTCGGAGAGGGCCTTGAGCACCTCATAGGCGCCGTGCCACTGGGTGTAGTCCGGGCCCTGCATCCACACGCCGAACTTGGCTGTGCGGCCCCAGTGGTGCCACAGCTCGAAGTAGGTGAAGTCGATGGGCTCGTCGAAGGGCGCCTTGGTCATCAGCCCGCGCTTGACCAGGGGTGCCACCATCTCGTCGCTCTCCTGCACCCACTTGTTGACCTTCTCCGTGGCCACGTCCGCCTTTTCGTAGAAGTCCTTGATGAAGTTCTCGTTGTGGCAGGTGCGGCAGACGTTCTGCATCCGCGTGCGGTTGTCCTGCCAGGCCGGGCGGCGCTTGCTGATGGGCGAGAACAGGTACCACGTCAGGCGGTCGCCCACATCGTGGGTGGTGCCCGTGGCGCCGAAGCCGCTGAAGTGGCAGGTGGCGCAGGTGGGCGCGGGAAAGTCGTTCACCGTCAGCGTGCCTGGCTTGGCCGTCCAGTGCCACTTGTCGCCGCCGGTGGCGTAGGCGATGCCGTGCGGGGATTCCTGGTAGATCTCCCACTGCGGGTGATCCGGGCCGATGTGGCATGCGTTGCACGTCTCCGGCTTGCGGGCCTGGGCCAGGCTGAACTCGTGGCGCAGGTGGCACTTGCTGCACTCGCCGACGGAGCCGTCCGCGGCGGGCTTGCCCACGTCGTGGCAATTCTGGCAGGCGAAGCGTGTGATCTCCTCGCCCTCCAGCGCGAACAGGGAATTGCGCATGCGCTCGGGTTGGAACTCCGCCTCGGGGATGGCATCGTACTGGGCCCGCAGTGGCTTGCTGAGCGCGCCCGTGCCCGCATAGGCCACAAAGGCAGGCAGCGCGTGGCGGCTCTGGCTGAACTGCGCCACCTCCGCCGCGTGGCACTTGCCGCAGGTCGCGGCGGTGGGATGGTTCACCACCCACGTGCCCTCGTGGGCTACGGCGCCGGGGGCGTCCGCCTTCACCTCGTGGCAGTCGCGGCAGGTCACCTTGGCCGCGGCCATCGTGCTGTGGCCAAACTGCTCCACGATGCCCGGTGTGGCGCGCTGATGACACACCACGCAGGCATCGCTGCTGCGGGCCAGCGCATTCACGGTGCCCGGCTCCTGGGGCGCCTGGGGCACGCTGCGGCCCACCGTCATTGCGATCAGCGCCAACCCCAGCACCACGGCCACGGCCACGATTCCCACCACGAAGGTGCGCATCGCTGCTCCTCCTTTCGTTGGCATCGCCGCCGCGCGCCGGGGCGTACCATTCCGGGCGCGGTCGTTCCTTGATTCGGTTATGGATGCGCTGACCTTAGCGCGTCTGATCCTTCCAGTTCAATTACGGCGCGGACGGGCGCGAGGTTTCCTTAGCCCGGGAGGAAGCGGGCGTCCAACGGAGGGAGCAAATGGGGGGCGGGCCTGCCCTGGGTACGGCAGGCCCCCGCCGGACGGCGCACCTACGCTGCGCGCCAGTCCAGCACGGCCTTGGTGGCCAGCAGCGCCCAGGGTGAGGCGTGCAGCAGCAGGTCGAAGATGTCGATGGGCTTCACCAGCGTGCCCGTGAAGAGCATGCGCAGTTTTTCCACCAGGTGCGGCTCGGGGAAGAACGGGGCCAGCCCCAGCGTGAGGCACAGCACGATCAGGATCGGATAGTTGATGGCGCTCATAGGCAGGTGGTATTGCGGCTGGAGCCGCGCGTGAGGGTTGCAGGTCGGCGGCGCTTCGGCGTGCCGCGGGCGTCACGTTGATCCGATCAGGATACCTGCCGCGGGGCTCCGTGAACGTGACATGCGCACATTGGGGGGGCCGCCGGGC
>Ga0209919_1000179_pt1 | contig 32908 bp, 26 predicted proteins | sample SalPon2A_C_D2_MG_FD_185721 | JGI IMG/M metagenome (GOLD analysis project Ga0209919, IMG submission 185721) | Soil microbial communities from South San Francisco under conditions of wetland restoration - Salt Pond MetaG R2A_C_D2_MG (SPAdes)... | ecosystem: Environmental > Terrestrial > Soil >... | reverse complement strand
CTAGGGCACCGGGTGGGCCGGGTCGGAGACGTACGCGTCCAAGGGCGGGGCGCCGGCCTCGGCGGCCGCCGTGGGCCCGCCGTTCCGGGCCTCCGCTCCCGCTCTCCCCGGGGGCGGACCGAAGGCGGCGGCGGCCCCGGCCCGCAGGTAGAGGTCGCGGTCGGTGACCCCCTTCCGGGGCGGCCACTCCGACCACGTCCGCCACCGGTTCGAGCCCGTCTCGAACGTCACGGCTCCCGGCAAGGGGCCCGCCCCCGAAGGGGCGCCTTTCAAGAGCCGATGAAACCACGGGGCCTGGACGTCGCGGCGGAAGTGCTCGCCGGTGGCGCTTCCGAAGCGGATGGCTCCCAGGCTGTCGCCCGGACCGCTCGACCATCCCCCATGCCGCCAGGGCCCCACGACTAAAGCGTTGATCCCGGTGGAGTCCGTCCGCTCCAGCGTCTTGTAGATGGTGAGGGGTCCATAGAAGTCCTCCTGGTCCCACCACCCGGCCACGCTCAGCGTCGGGACGGTCACGCCGTGCAGGTAGGTGACGACGGCCTGCTCCGTCCAGTGATCGTCGTAGTCGGGATGGTGGACGAAGTCCTCCCAGGTGGGGATCGAGCCGTGCAGGTAGCGCTCGTCCACGTGGGAGAGGGCGCCCAGACGCAGGTACCACTCGTAGGTGTCGTGGACGGGGAAGCGGAACTGGGTGTTCTCCCTGTCCGTCTCCATCATGGCCGCGTACTCGAACCCGTAGCTCAGCCGGAAGGCGCCGCCGTGGTGGAAGTCGTCTCCGATGAAGTCGTCGGCGGGGGAAGCCTGCGGCGAGGCGGCCTTCAGGGCCGGGTGCGGATGCAGCGTGGCCATGACCGTGAGCCAGCCTCCGTAGGAGATCCCGAGCATGCCCACGCGCCCGTTGTTGCCCGGGACGTGATGGACGAGCCAGTCGATCGTGTCCCACGTGTCGGTGCCCTCGTCGACGCAGGCCGAGTCGGCCGAGGGGGTGCAGGGCGGGCGCTGCATGACGAAGCGCCCGCCCGACCCGAACCGGCCCCGGATGTCCTGGAAGGCGAAGATGTAGCCGTCCTCGGCCAGAGCCCGGAGGTAGCTCCGGAAGTTCCGGTCGGCGTGCTCGACCCCGTAGGGGGTGCGGAGGAGGACGATGGGCAGGGGGCCGACCCGCGTCCGCGGACGGTAGATCACCGTGTGGAGCAGCACGGAGTCCCGGGCGGGGATCATGACCTCGCGGCTCTCGTAGCGGGCGAGGACGGACGGCGGCCCTGCGGGCTGCTGCGCCCGGATCCCGGCAGCGGGCCAGCAGGCCAGCGAGGCCAGGCCGACGAGCAGGGCGAGGGACTCTGTCGGGTGCCGGCGCTCAACGGTCGTTCGGATCCTCAACACAGCCTCTTCCGCGCGCGTGAGAAGGCCTGAACCGGTACGATCCGATCCTACCCGCCGCGAGCGGAATCGACAAGCGACGGGCGTCGGTCTCGACGATCCGGATGCCGAGCGATGTCCTCCGAGACCGGCTCGCACGCTTCAAGGCAGGGGCCACGGAACGGCCCCGCGGATCGCAACGTCCGTCGCGTCCTGCGCGACCCGGTGATCCGCGCTCGCGCGAGAGCCGGTGTAAGTCGTTTCATCTCAACTCCATCGATACCGACGACGCAGGGCACGGCCCTTGATAAGGAAGGGGTCGCGCACGGCGTCCGGCCCGGACCTCCGGGCGCGATAGCTGCTCGAGCCCATGGAAGCACACATGCCCACGCCGCGTTACAGGTTGGTCCTCGCCGCGGCCCTGCCGCTCGTGGCGGGGTGCGGGGGCCGTGCGCCCACGGCCCCCGCGAGTCCCGGGACGAGCGTGGCCAGCCTGCGCGTGACGCCGGACACCGCGGACGTGATCGGGACCGGGGACACCCTGCGGCTGTCCGCTCGCGCGGAGGACGCGCTGGGTCGGCCGGTTCCCTACGGCGGGGGGGTGCGGTGGGCCGTGTCGGACTCGGGCGTGGCTTCGATCGATACGGCGGGGCTCGTGACCGCGGCCGGAACGGGCGTCACCACGGTCACGGCGACAGGGGAATCCGGGCTGTCGGGCCAGGCCACCGTCAGGGTGTTCGCCACCGGCCCCCCGAGCATCACTTCCGTGAGCCCTCTTCCGCTACGCGAGGGCGCCGAGGCCGTCCTCCTCGGGAGCGGATTTCGGCCGCAGCCCTCCGATGACTCGGTCGCCGTGGACGGCGTGCCGGCCCGGGTCCTGGCGGTAGCTCCGGGCTCCCTGCGCGTACGGGTCCCGACCTACGGCTGCCGGCCGTCCCGAACGGTGGCCGTGGAGGTGCGCACGCCCTTCGATCCGCCGGCGAGCGCCGACGCGCGGCTCCAGGGCGGCGGGACGAACGTGTCGCTCGACGTGGGAGGCCGTCTGCTGGTCCAGGACTCCACCGCCTTCTGCCTGCAATTCGCGGCGAGGTCCGATTCGGACGGTTACCTGTTCGGAGTCCAGGCGACGGCCCCATCGCCCTCGGACCTGGTCCCGGACGCGCTGACATCGGTGACGGTCACCGCCGTCCTCGCCCCTCCCGGCGGTGCGGCCGCCGCCTCGATGGGGGCCGTGACGCCCGGCCTGCGATTCGACCGCCAGGAGGGCGGTCACCATCACGATGATGACCCGCAGCCGGCCGCGAGCGACGCGGAGCGCGCGGCCCAGGCCGCCGCGGAGACGCGCCTGGACGCGTGGAGCCGGGAGAACCTGGACCCCGCCGGCTCGATCCCGGCCCGTCGCGCTTCGGCGGCGCGCCGTGCGTCACGCCTCGAGCGGATCCGCTCCGCCGTGCTGGGTAACGGGCCGAGCGTCGGGGATACCCTCACCCTGCGGGTGCCGGATGGCCGTGCGTCGAACCCGTGCACCACGTTCACCACCATCCGAGCCGTCGTCCGGGTCCTGGGCACGGACGCAATCCTGGCCGAGGACGTGGCGAATCCCGCCGGCGGAATGACCCTGTCTCAGTACCAGACGCTGAGCGACCGCCTGGACGGCCCCATCCTCGCCACCCTGGCGGATTACTTCGGTCGACCGACCGACATCGATGGCAACGGCAGGGTCATCGCCGTGTTCACCCGGGAGGTGAATCGCACCTGGTCGGGAGCCACCGCGTTCGTGTTCGGAGGAGATTTCTACCCCCGGTCGGACTCATCCGGGGCCTTCTCCTGTCCGTCCAGCGACGAGGGCGAGGTGTACTACTCGCGCGCTCCGGACCCGACCGGCATGTACGGAACGCCCGTGGCCGCGTCCTCCCTGCGCGCGCGCGCGCCCCTGATCATGGCGCACGAGATCACGCACATCATCCAGCAGGGTCACCGGTTCTCGGCAGCGGCGCCGTGGATGGCGTCGTGGATGATGGAAGGGCAGGCGGTCCTGGCGCAGGAGGTCGTGGGCCACGCCGTGATGGGGAACGCCCCCGGCCAGGACTACGGACTGCGGGTTGCCTACAGCCATGATGCCGACGGAACGTACTGGTACCGCGAGCCCTTCCAGGGTCTCTCGGACTACTTCGGGTACGTGAGCTCGGCCACCCGGGTACCGGATGCGCCGGCGGCTTGCGGCTGGCTGATCAGCGATCCTTCGCCCTGTGACGGGGCCCCGGCCTGGTACGCCGCCGGCTGGGCCTTTCTCCGGTGGCTTTCCGACCGGTTCGGCCCGGGGCTCGGAGGCGAACGCGCCCTTCAGCGTGCACTCATCGACGACGACGCCTCGGGTTTCGCCAACGTAGAGGCCGTGGTGGGCCGGCCCTGGCGGGGGCTCCTGGCCGACTGGGCCGCCGCGCTCTATCTGGATGACCGCGTGCCGGCGGTCGGGCCCGACCTCGGCCTCGCCAGTTGGGACCTGCACGGGATCTTCGATGCCTACGGGATCAACACCGGCCTGCAGCCCGTGGAGGAGGGCTTCGGCGACTGGACGGTGAGCCAGGACGTCCGCTCCGCCTCTTCCGTCTACTTCGAGATGACGGGGCCGGCTCATCCCGGAACGGCGGTGCGCATCCGGGGTGCGTCGGGCAGCGCGCTGCCGCCGGGCCTGCAGGTGTGGGTGGTACGGCTGCGCTGAACGTCCGTCGCCCTTGCGGCACCGTGCCCGTCGAGCGCCGTCCCGGACTGACCGCCGCGACGCCGTCGCGGTCCTAGGGCTCTCCGGGGGCGCTCGAGGCGAGCTCTTCGATCAGGCGCTCCGACAGGGGGGGCAGAGGGCCTTCGAGGGCATCGCGCAGGAGGCCGGCGGCCTCCTGCGTGAGGCTGTCGGGATGCTCCCGGTCGGCGGCGAAACGCACCACGTTCCCGGCGTGCAGCGCCGCGAGCTGGTCCTCGTGTCCCTCGGCGGCGGCACGCGGGTCGCCACCGACGGCCCCGAGGTCGGGCTCGTCTTCCAGGCTGGCCCGCCAGTCCTCGTCCTCCGGGGGGGATACGCTTTCGCCCTGGAGCTCCGACAGGGCGACCGGAGGAAGGAGTACCAGCAGCTGGCCCACGACTCCAGGGTATTCCTGGACGCAGGTCAGGCCGACCTGTCGAGGTTCCACGAACAGCTGTCTAAACCGGTCCAGGGAGCCTTCCACGGCCGCGAACTGCCCGATCGGGACGCCCGTGTCCTTGCGAAGGATCTGGACCGACACCGTCCCGTCCGGGACCGGGCGCCCGGGGTCGAGATCGGTGTCCAGGGCGATGCGGTTGCGGGTCCCGACGAACACCACCTCGGGGTCGCCCCGTCCGGTGCGGATGTCCCGCGCGTCTCTGTGGGTGGGATCCATGTACGTTCGGCCCAAGGTGCCCCCGTCGTCCGCGAGGTGGTGCGATTCGAACCGGAGATACACCAACGTGGGCGCCAGGTGCGGACACAACGAAGAAGAGGGGGACGACCCTGGGCCATCCCCCTCTCGTTCCGGACCTCTGCCGGGTGCGTCGTTCGCGTCAGCCGAGCTTCCTCACGTAGAGCATCTCGGGTCGTCGGCCATTCCAGCGTCGGTAGAGCATCGTCGTCACTCCTGTTTCCAGTATCGTGTCGGTCGCATCCTCGTGTTCGTCCTTCGCCCCTCCCTACGGAGTTCCCGGTCGCGGGGTTTCAGCGGTCCGATCCGCGTCGTGTCAGGCGACCGGACAGCGTCCCGCGGGCTCACGGACCGAGTCCTCCGGCTCCGGCCACGGGATGCGCGCCAGGGTCACGTCCGTGAGCGTCTCGTGCGGCACCGTCACCGGGACGATGCTCGGGGGATCGGGCTCGAGGTGTGCCACCCGGTTGGGCTCGAGCCAGGCACGCACCGCGGGAGGCGCGGGCCATGGCTCGGGCTTCAACGCCGGCGGGACGATCGCCTCCTGCCATCGCTCCGCGATCCGCCCCGGTGCCTGGATGCCATGCTCCGCCTCGCGCAGTGGCGAGATTTCCGAGGCCAGAATGTCGGCCGCGACGGCCAGTGGAGGCCTGGGCCACGGGTGCTGGCGCAGGTCGGGGAGCACGATCCCCTCGACCGGCAGGCGAACGCTCATCGGATCCGGTCGGCAGGGATCTACCCGGAGGTATTGCGATGGCACGCGAGTGCCGAACAGAGCGCGTGCGGCCTCGACCCGGACGCCCACGTCCTGGTCCCCGGAGGGTCGAGTCGCCTGGATGGCCATGGCGATGGGCAGGAAGGCGAGCATAGAGAGGGGGCTGGTGAGTCGACCGAGCTTGCTTGGCGTGGCGTACCGCATGGCGCCCTCCGCATGGCGACGTGGGGTGGACCTGGCACGACCGTTTCTGTCAAATTGGACGTACGGGGAGCCGCCAGGGTTTGATCGGGCGCGACCAATGACGTCCAGGTGCGCCGAGTGACCACGATGATGCGTTGGACGACGGGTCGCGTCGGCGCCGTCGCCACGCGATGGGGGGTGGAGCGTGAGGAAGGTCGAGGATCGGGTGCTGGGGGCGTTGTCTCCGGAGTACCTGTTGGACTGCCTGGACGAGTTGGTGGCGATTCCTGGCCTGTCGGGCGGCGAGACGCCGGTCCAGGAGGCCGTGGCGGGCCGAATGAGGGAGATCGGGCTGGGGACGGACGTGTGGGAGATCGACTTCGAGACGCTCCGGAGACATCCGGCCTACACGGCCGAGATCGAGAGAGATTCGGGACTCGGGGTCGTCGGGTCGGTGGGACGGGGGGATGGCCCCACCCTCATCCTCAATGGCCACGTGGACGTGGTCGAGGCCGGGGAGCCGGATCGCTGGACCTCGCCTCCCTTCGAGGCACGGGTCCGCGGCGGCCGGGTGTACGGCCGGGGCACTTGTGACATGAAGGGTGGGCTGTGCTGCGCCCTGGCGGTGGCTCGGGCGATCGCCGACGCGGGGGTCGATCTGCAGGGAACGCTGCAGCTCCAGAGCGTCATCGGGGAGGAGGACGGTGGCGCTGGAACGCTGGCCACGCTCGTACGCGGGCACACGGGCCAGGGGGCCATCGTGCTCGAGCCCACCGGCCTGGCGATCGGACCCGCCCATGGCGGGGCGCTGGGCTTCCGCGTCACGGTGCCCGGCCTGGCGGCACACGGCGCCTTCCGCGAGGAGGGTGTGAGTCCGATCGAGCCCTTCGGGCGCCTCGTGGCCGCGCTGCGCGAGCTCGAGGTCGAGCGCAACCGCGACGTGTCGGATCCCCTGTTCGCGGAAGACGCGTTGCCCTTCGCCCTGGCGATCGGCCGCGTGCGTTCCGGCATCTGGGCCTCCACCGTCCCCGAGTCGCTCCAGTTCGAGGGGAGGCTCGGGTTCCCGCCCGGAGAGGCGCCGGAGGACGCTAGACGGGCGTTCGAGGCCGCGCTGTCGTCCGCGTCCGCCCACGACCCGTGGCTGGCCCGAAACCCGCCCGTCGTGGAGTGGTCGGGTGCGCAGTTCGGGGCGGCCCGCACGGACCCGGCTTCTGAGGTCGTGCGGACACTGGAAGCGGCGTTCGGGGAGGTCACACAGACGGTGCCGCAGGTGCGAGGGATGCGCTACGGGTCGGACATGCGGCTCCTGGTCGCGGTGGGGGGCATTCCGACCGTGCATTTCGGACCCGGCGATGTACGGGACGCGCACCGTCCCGACGAGAACGTCGTCATCGAGGAGCTCGTCACCGCGGCCCGGGTGGTCGCCGTCGCGGCGCTGCGCTTCTGTGGAGTGGCGGGAGGGTGAGGGGGGGTGAGGAGGGTCGCGCTGGGTACGGACCGGGCACATAGGTAACAGAGCGGACCGGGCAGATGGGTAACACTCGGCGCATACTGGGTCACCTTCTGGTGCGAGGTGGCCGATGCCGTGGAGTGAGACCTGTCCGATGGAAGAGCGAGCGAAGTTCGTCCTGGAGGCCCTGGAGGGCTGGACGTCGATGACGGAGTTGTGCGCCCGGTACGGGATCAGCCGCCGCGTAGGCTACAAGTGGCTGCATCGGTACGAGGAGAAGGGTCTCGCCGGCCTCGCCGATCGATCCCGTGCTCCCCGACGGCAGGCGGCGGCCACGGCGCCCGAGCTCGTGGGGGAGATTGTCGCCCTGCGGTCGAAGCATCCACGTGGGGTCCGCGGAAGCTGCGGGCGTGGCTGGACCGTGAGAGGCCGGAGGGGAGCTGGCCGGCGTGCAGCACCATCGGAGCGATTCTGAAGCGCGAGGGCCTGGCCCGGCCGCGGCGAAGGCGCCCACAGGCGCCACGGGCGTGGCGACCGCCCCGGACCGAGGCCGATGCGCCGAATCGGGTGTGGACCACGGATTTCAAGGGCCAGTTCCGGCTGGGCAGTGGCCGTATCTGCTATCCGCTCACGATCCTGGACGCCCACAGCCGGTACCTGCTGGACTGTCGCGCCCTGCCCAGCACCGGCAATGCCGGGGCGCGAGCGACCTTCGAGCGCGTGTTCGCCGAGTATGGACTCCCCGAGGTCATCCGCACCGACAACGGGGTGCCGTTCAGTAGCCCCCAGGCGCTGGCCGGACTCTCCAAGTTGGCGGTCTGGTGGATCCGGCTGGGGATCCAGCTGGAGCGAACCCGGAGGAGCCACCCGGAAGACAACGGGGCGCACGAGCGCATGCACCGGACGCTGAAGGCGGAAGCGACGCGGCCGACGCGGAAGACGGCCGAGCTCCAGCAGCGCGCCTTCAACCAGTTCCGGAAGATCTACAACGAGGAACGCCCTCACGAAGCGCTGGACATGCAGCCGCCGGCGAGCCTCTACCAGCCTTCCGAGAAGCGAATGCCAAGGCGGCTCGAGCCCGTGAGCTATCCGGAGTCCTACCAGACCCGGCGCGTCAATCTTCACGGCCAGGTCCGCTGGCGGGGCGCATATTACTTCGTGAGCGAGACCCTACGCGGCCAAACCGTCGGCCTGGACTTCAACGACGCCGGGTACTGGAATATCTACTTTGGATCCGCGCTCCTGGCGGAACTCGATGACAGGGAGGGCGTTATCCGACGCCGTGGCAGAAGGAGGCGAAAGTAACCGGTGAAGATAGACATGGCGTTACCCATGTGACCGGATCAAACTGTGACCTATCTGCCAGTCCGCTCCCTGTGCATCCTTTGCCGGATGTTGAAAGGATGTTCGCGGAAGGTCAGCGCGACGATGGGTCGGCGAAACCACTGCAACTCCTGGCCAACGTGAGACTTGTGGTAGAGCGGTCGGCTCGCCCGATCCGGGGCCCGGAAGCTGAAGAGAGGGAAGGCGCTCCGGCGGTCTTTCGGCGTATCGAGGGTTCCGCCTGTCGAGTCCCTCCCAACCGCTGTGCGTGGTCACGATGTCTCCTGTACCGGGTCGTGCTTCCAGCCCCGAGCCCAGCCATCGCGTGCATGGCGGCTCGGCGTCTCGCGGATCCGCCCGTCGAGCGTGGAGCGTCATGGTGACCGGCGCCGGAATGATCGCGGCCGTCGTCGCAGCGGCTTGCGCCGCCTCCCAGCCGCAGGGACCGGACCCCACCGCCACAGACGGCTCGGCCGCTTCGGTCTCGGTGGCGACGGTTCGGGTCCAGCCGGACCAGGCCGCGCTGCAGCCAGGCCAGAGTTTCACCTTCACAGCCGCGGCCTACGACGAGGCAGGCGACACCCTGACGGCGTCTCTGGTCTGGGAGGCGCACGGCGGTTCGGTGAATTCGCACGGCGTCTACACCGCCCCCGACGGAGCGGGCAGCTTCGAGGTCGTCGCTCGGGCCGGGTCGGGAGCGGCGGATTCGGCTCGCGTCGAGGTGTCATCCCCGCCGGTCGCCTCGGCCCCCTTCGTACAGAGTCGCTTCGAGCGATTGGCTCGCGGCGTGAATCTGACCTACTGGTTCTCGATGGGTGTATGGCGTCCGGAATACATGTCAGAGGCCGATCTCGTCCAGCTTCGGCAACTCGGGTTCACGTTCGTACGCTTGCCGATCCTCCCGGGAGTCATCTTCGACGAGACGGACCCGGGCCAGCTGGGGCCCCGAATCGGCGAGCTCGATCGTGCCGTCCGACTCATCCTGGATGCGGGACTCGCGGTCGTCGTGGACTTCCACCCGGAAGACGACCAGTTCCGGACCCGTCTGCAGTCGGACGATGGATTCGTCGCCGCGGTGGCCACCTTCTGGAAGTCGTTGGCCTCGCATCTGTCATCCTACGACCCGGACTCCGTTTTCTTCGAAGTACTCAACGAGCCGCAGTTCAGCGATGCGAATCGCTGGAACCGGGTCGCGCGAACCCTGGTGGCGGCGGTCCGGCAGGGGGCCCCTGCGCACACGATCGTGCTGAGCGGCCCGGGCTGCTGTCAGGCCGAGGGGCTTGCCGGACTCACGCCCCTGTCCGACGCAAATGTCATCTACACGGTGCACTATTACATGCCCGCCGCCTTCACTCACCAGGGTGCGGACTGGATCGGTGGATCGACCTACAGCGGGCTCCACGACCTCCCGTATCCCTCAAGTCCGGAGGCGTGCGCTAACGTGCTTCCGACGATCCCGGACGCCTCTCTGTCCCTGGCGCAGAAGTACTGTGAGGCGCGCTGGGACTCCGCCAAGGTCCAAGGTGATATCGATCGCATCGCGAGCTGGTCCAAGAGCCACGGCGACGTGCCCGTGCTGGTCGGCGAATTCGGGGTCTATCGGGCCGTTGCCCCGGCCCGGGATCGCGCCCACTATCTCGAGGACACGCGGCGTGCCCTGGAGCGCGATGGACTGGGCTGGGCCATGTGGGACTATGCGGGTGGTTTCGGCTTGATGAACGTCGACTCCGCGGGTCGGTCCGTCGACTCCCTGACGGCAGCGGCGCTCGGGCTCAAGGGCTACTGACCGCCTCTCCAGGCTCCGCGCCGCCTCGAGATGCGGCCGGCTCGGACCCCGAACCGGCATCGGTCGAAGCATTGCACCCGCGCACGGAATCCCACACGCTCAGCGATACTCCCCTTTCCGGGCCGATGACCTCCGAGCGTCGGTAGCATAGCTCCGCCCCGAGCGCCGGTAGGAAGGTCTCTCCCCCGAACACGAAATCCCGGTCGTCGTACCACGGCGACGTCGGCGCGATATCGAGGACGAGGATCCGTGCCGGCGCATCCGCCGCCACGAGCTCGGCGAGCAACCGATCCGCGGTGCCGATGTCGGTTTGATCGCGGGTCGGAGCCTGGTCCACCCAGAGCGTCCGCTCCGGGGGCGTGCGCTCGAGCGCACGGATCCACCCGTGCCGGGCTCGCAGGGGCGCCAACAGGGCCTGGAATCGCTCCAGGTGATCGTCGGGATAGAGGAGCGTGGCCGAGTTTCGCTCCAGCAGGTACCACTTGGTGAGAGGGCCGCCCAGCCCGCCGAACTCTCCCAGTACGAGGTTGTGCCGATCGGGGAGGATCCTCTGGACCAGTGCCGACCGGATTCGAGGAAACGTGTCCGCCCTTTGCCTCGGTGTCGCGAACAGATCATGGGCTCGCGCCGCGAGCACCACGCAAAGCGCCGCGGCGACGCCCATCGCGACCGGCCGTCGGCGTCCGCGACACCACTCCCAGGCGATCGACACGGCCCATCCGCCCAGGAGGAACAACCAGGGAACGACCTTCGTGACGTGCTTGGGGTCCTTCGTGTGGCTCAGTGTGTGGAGCCCGAGCGCCACCGCGATGTACAGCGCGAGGGCGACGACGATCGGCGGGCTGCGCCGAAGGGCGGCCATGGCCACGGCGATACCTAGGAGCGCCAGCACCCACCAGCCACCCACGTAGCCGGCCAGCTGCCGCGGATGGTAGGTGAGGCCAGCCCAGGATAGGGGTGAGGGGCCCTGGGCACGGTTCGTCAGCGCGGAGAGGGTGGCGGTGATCTTCGGAGGGTATGCGAACCACAGGATGCTCACAACCACGATCGGAGCGAGGTAGGCGACGACTCTCCGGGCGTCGACCCGAGGCCCGTCGTCGCGTCTGGCCCAGACCGCGAACGTGAGCAGAATCGATGGGATCAGCACGACTCCGAAGCCCGTCTTGGTCAGATAGGTGGCCATGCTCAGCAGGCCGACGAGCGCGAAACGCGACCGCGTCGGGCGCTCGACGGCCCCGGTCAGAGCCCAGAAGGTCAGGCCGGTCACCGCAATCGCCGGACCGTCCGTGAGCGCCCGCAGGCCGATGGTTTCGACGACGGGCCCGGCCGTGAGCCACAGGCCGGCGGCGATGAACGACGCAACCCAACCCGCCGTGGTGCTAAGGCGCCTTCCGATGAGCACCAGGACTCCGGCCGTGACCACGAACGCGGCTACGCTCACCGTGCGTGCCGCCGTCGGCGTCGCGCCCATCACGAGCATGGACGCGGCGAGGGCCCAGGAATGCAGGAAGGGCCAGTACACCTGCCGGTAGCTGTCGAAGGCCAGCGAGATCCAGTTGGCAGCGGCGACGTCGCGATACACCCTAAGGCCCCACAGCGCGTGCGCCGCCTCGTCCCAGCCGAAATCACCGAGTGTCCGGACCTGGCCTCCCATCCAGAAGGCTTCGAGGACCGCGAGGCAACCCACCGTAAGGGCAACGGCGAGCCACGGTCCGGGACGACTCTCACCCCCGGTTCGACTCGAATCCTCCAATCTCTTCGACTCCTTCGGGCGACTTCGGCGCGGTCGCGACCGGATCTTGCATCGGTGATGCGACGGCGCCACACGGGGCTGTCCCATCGCCCCCGGGCCGGCTTCGGCAGGCAGGTCGGCGGACGAACGGGGCGTCGAGCTCTGGCCGACGGACATCCACTAATCACCGGGCCTTACCCGGCCGCTTCCGTCGCCGCGAGCCCCGGGGACCGGGTCGGAGGCGGCCGGCACGAGATTTTCGTGCAACGCGGACGGTTTCCGACGTTCGATGAGCGTAATCCGCCCGGGCTCCCTATGCGTGCCTGGACCCACACCCTAATGAAACCCGGAGCGGAGGTCCATGTCGTCCACCCCCTCACCTCCCTGGAACGTGTCTGGAAGCTCCCTTCCGTACCGCGTCCGCTCGCGTTCTGGCTTCAGCCTGGCCGACCGGCCGGACCGGTCGGGTTTCGAGCCGGGCGACGTGACCGGCTTCTTGTGGCGACGGCGCTGGTCGATCGTCGTCGGTTTCGTGGCGGTTATGGCGGTCGTGGCCGCCCTCACCTGGCTGCTGCCGGAACGATTCGAGTCCTCGGCCTCCTTCCTGGTCGAGCCTCCGTCCGGCCAGAACGATACCGAGGCGCTGAATATCCTGCAGCGGATGGACCGGGTCCAGAACACCGAGACCGAAGCCACGCTACTGCAGGGTCGTCGCGTGATCGAACCGGTGGTGGAGCGCCTGCACCTCCAGGTCCGACTCGAAGGTGCCGAGGATGAGACGGCGCTGGACTCGTTGTTTCCCGATTTCGAGGCCGGTCGCCAGGCCAAAGCGGGGACCTATCTGCTGAGGTGGTCCGGCGGAGCGCTTCAGGCCGTCGACGAGGATTTGGGAGGCGTCCTTGCCACGGCCCAACCGGGCGAGCGGATATCGTTCGCAGGGATCGGCTTCCACGTTCCGAACGCTCCTGCGGCCGGCGTGGACAAGCTCGCCGTACTCCCGTTCGAACAGGCCGTCGATCGCGCTCGTCGTCGGATCAGCGCCAAGCCGGCCGAGGAGCAGGCCAACCTGGTCCGCCTGACGTGCGACGGCCCGTCGGCCGTCACCGCGCAGGACCTGTGTCGCGGCGTGTCCGACAGCTATCTGGCGCTCCGCTCGGAGCTCCAGACGGCGGAAGCTTCTGCCGCCGCCGACTTTCTCGAGGGTCAGGTGGTCCAGGTCCACGCGCGGCTCGCGACGGCCGAGGACAGCCTGCAGGCCTACGAGGAGCGGCGCCGTGCCGTGGCTCTCCAAGACAGGGCTACCGAGGAAGTGCGGCAATATGCCGATCTGAGGGCGCAGCGAGAGCAGCTGGCGGCCGAGCACGACGCGCTGGCTTCTCTGATCGAGGAGATACGCGGCGGTGATGCGGGGCCTTCCGCGTACCGTCAACTGGCCAGCTTCCCTACGTTTCTGAAGAACCAGAACAATGTGGTCGCCACACTGGTCGAGACTTTGGTGGAGCTGGAGAATCGGCGCAGCGATCTGGCGGTCAAGCGAAAGACGGCGAATCCAGAGCTGGCGGCCCTGGACGCCCGCATCGAGCAGATCGACGATCAGCTCCTGTCCGTCGCCACGAGCTACGAACGTTCCCTCGCGGCGCAGATTCGGTCTCTGGGCCAGGCTCTGGACAACCACGGGAAGGAGCTCGCGACGATCCCGGTCCAGGAGGTGGCGGTCTCGCGGCTCCGGCGTCAGGTGGACGTGCTGGAGAAGCTGTATCGATTCCTGCAGACCCGACTTCAGGAAGCTCAGGTGGCCAAGGCGGTCAAGCTCCCCAATGTGAGGATCGTCGACCGGGCTTCGCTTCCGTACCAGCCGTCCTTTCCGAACCTCCCGCTGAATCTGGCGATCGGAGTCGTTCTCGGACTCGGGACTGGTCTGCTCGGTGCTCTGTGGCGTGAACACGCGGACGACAGGCTGCGGGGTCGCCAGGAGGTGGAGGACTCCGGAATCCCGGTCCTGACCATGGTTCCCCGCGTTCGGGGCCCCGTCGCCCAGGTGGTCGGGGCCGAGGGCGGGCGAACCCAGATCCTGCCCCCCGGCGACAACGGGGACTCCCGCTTCGATCGGGTGGCCGAGGAGGCGTTCCGCAGTCTGGCCTTCGAGCTCGAGATCGCCGGGCGTCGCCTCACCGAGGAGAACCTCCGATCCGTGTCGATCACCAGCTCGACACGCGGAGAAGGGAAGACGTTCTGCGCCTGCAACCTGGCGGTTCAGGCAGCCTGGCTGGGAAAGCGCACGCTCCTGATCGATGCCGACGCCCATGCGCACGGCGTTGCCCGGTGGCTCAAACTGGCCACGGGTCGAATGGGGCTTGGCGAGGTGCTCAGAGGCGGAGCCGATCCGTACGTGGCGATCCAGCAGATCTCGGTCGGATCCGGCTGCAGCCTCGACGTGCTCCAGGCCGGGGAGTATCTGCGTCGATCCGCCTGGCTGCTTAGTCCGCGGCTCCAAACTCTCATCGACATGGTGAGCGCCAAGTACGATCTGGTCCTGATCGACACGCCGCCTCTCAACGTGCTCAGTGATGCGGCCCAGGTCGCCAGCGCGGTGGACGGCGTCGTCGTCGTCGTGCGGGGAGGAGTGACGGAGCGCCATGGCTTCGAACTGACGATGCAGCGCCTCGAACGAGCCGGCGGCCGGGTGATCGGCGTGGTCCTCAACGACGTCGAGTTGCCGGACTACTACACGAGCTACAGTGGAGTGGCAGACGATGTCGGGTGACCATCGATCCAAGACGCACATTCGTGGACGCGGCGAGCCCGGAGGTGGCCTGACGGCGATCCTCCGACTCGCCATGTGCCTCGGCCTTCCGGTCGTGGTGGCCTGCGCGTCGAGCGGGCCGCCCGGTCCATCGGTCGCGCCGGCAGTCGCGGCTCCAGCGCCCCTCGAACCGGGAGACGCCATCCAGGTGTCGTTCTCGCGCGAGCCCGATCAGAGCGGCCAGTACGAAATCGACGAGAGCCGACGGGTCGCTCTGCCCTTCCTGGACGAATGGAGCGTACAGGGGATTCCGCCGGACACACTGCGGTCCAGACTGCTGGCGGCCTACCGGTCCCAGCTCCGCAATCAAACCATTGATGTGCGGTTGCTCCGAAGAGTGCGGGTCCTGGGGGCCGTTCAGAAGCCGGGCCTCTATCTCGTCGATGGAACGATGACGCTGGCCGACGTGGTGGCGCAGGCTGGTGGCGCCACGAGCGAGGGCAACCTGAACGACGTGCGAGTGCTCCGGAACGGGACACAGGTTCAGGCCGACCTCCGTGGCGGAGTCATGGCCTTCGAGCAGTTGCACTCGGGTGACCAGGTCTACCTTCCCGAGAAGAGCTGGTTGTCCCGGCATGCGGCGACGATGATCGGCGCTACGGTGTCGGCGGCCGTGGGTCTGATCGTCGTGTTGACTCGTTGAAACGTGGGATGTCGTGCAGCGGTCGGGGCGGCGAGGGGATGTACGAATGAGCGGTGGGGCGCGGAGCGTTCGAGCCACCCCGGGAGCGCTCGGGAGACTCCTCGTGCTACTGGATCTTGTCGGCATCGGAGTCGGATTCTCCGCGGCGGCGATCGTCGCGACCGCCGTACAGGATGGAGAAGCTCCGCCGGGTGGCGATCTGGTGGCTGCAGCGGCGGATGTCGCGGGTGTGCCACCTATGGTGATCGCGGCGGTCGCCTTCGCCATCGTTCTCCTGGTCGTCTTCCAGCGACGGGGTCTGTATCGGCCGCGGCCGACCGTTCTGCACCTCGAGGAAATGGCATCCACGGTCCAGGCACTCGGGCTCGCGGGCCTCGTGATCTTCACGCTCTTCTTCTTCGCCGGAGCCCTCGCGGACGCCCAGGTCGAGGTGCTGCTCGCCCTACTGGGCTCGGGCCTCCTGGTCTTCACAGAGCGGCGCTTGATGGCCGGTCTGGCCCAGAAGCTCCGCCTGCGCGTCGAAGGACAGAAACGGGTTCTGATCTATGGGTGCGGCGAGACCGGCCAGCTCGTGATGAAGAAGCTGATGCAGGCTGCCTACCTCGGCCGCACCGTCGTCGGTTTCGTGGACGACTATGCCACGGTCGGGAGCAAGATCGTGTGTCGTGTCGAGCAATTCCGCCGGCGCTCGCGGTCCATCCCGGTGCTCGGGCGCAGTCGTGACCTGGCCGAGCTCATCGATCGACATCAAATCGACGAAGTGTTGGTCACCACCCCCGCATCACAGTTCAGTCTGCTCAACGACGTTACCGGTCGACTTGGAAACGAAGGCATCGACGTGGCCTTCGTACCGACGCTCGGAGGCCTGAGGGCCGACCAGCTCGAGGTGCAGGACATCGGGGCCGTGCCCCTGCTCCATCCCTCGAAGCACAGTGTCAGCTTCGCCTACAGGTTCACGAAGCGAGTGCTCGATATCTCGGTGAGCACGGTATCTCTGGTCCTGGCGGCCCCCATCTGGCTGGTGGCAGCGGCCGCCATCTGGCTGGAATCCGGTGGACCGGCCCTGTTTCGTCAGTCTCGGGTGGGGCTGCGCGGCCGGGGGTTCATCATGTACAAGTTCCGCACGCTCGACCGGCATGCGGACCCCTACGCTCCATCCACCAGCGTTCGGGATCCGATGGCGACCCGGGTGGGTGTCCTCCTGCGCGCCACGGGCTTCGATGAGCTTCCGCAGTTGCTCAACGTCCTCCGTGGTGACATGAGCCTGGTGGGTCCCCGTCCGGAGATGCCGTTCCTGACAGCGGGCTACGGTGAACTTGAGCGGTTGCGACTGGAGGTGAAACCGGGAATCACGGGGGTCTGGCAGCTGAGCCCCGATCGAGAGGGAGCCGCCATCCACGAGAACCTGGAATACGATCTCTACTACATTCGTAACCAGAGTCTCCTCCTCGATGTTCTCCTGCTCGTCGAGACCCTCTTCTTCACGATCGAACTGGTCGCCGTGGCCGTGTACGACTCCGTGAGGTACGGGGGCCGCAGGAGCTCGTCGTCGGTGGTTCCCAGGCCTTCTACGTCAGGAGCGGCCCTGGTGGGCTCGCTCCAGGGGCCGGGTGGCTACGTGCTGCTGGCGCTGGACCAGAGGCTCGACCGGGGAATGCCGGCGAGCTGGCGTGCCTGCTTCCCGGCGGCCCGCCAGATGGCCCGGCGGCGTGCGCTCAGGGTGCTCGCGGCCCGTGACAACGTGGCCGTGCTCGACAGGCTGCTCGATCGCAACGGCGAGGGCTCCGACGGTCATGGAGCGGACGTCCAGTTCGTGCCCTATGAAGATCGCAGCCTGGTCCAGCTTGTTGTTCGGAACGCCGACCTGGTGATCACGGATCTCCCGTACGTCCGCCAGTGGGCGGCGGCCGGCTCTGTAGCCGTGATCAGTCCCGAAGAGTTCGCGACGCGATCGGCTTCCGAGGTCGTCTCGGGGCGGCGTGCACATCCCGCGCAGCGGGCGCGCACGTCGTGAGCGGCGTGATCAGCTCTGCGTCCAGCCGCGATGTCGACCCGCAGGTCGTGTCGATTATCGTCGTGACCTGGAATTCGGCCGACCGCGTCGGAGCCTGTCTTGGCTCGCTCGAGACGCACGCCGACCGGCGCAGGACGGATGTCGTGCTGGTGGACAATGCGAGCTCCGATGGCACGGCGGAGCTCGTCCGCGAGTCGTTTCCGTGGGTCCGTGTGGTCCAGAACCGAGCGAACGTCGGCTTTCCTCGAGCCGTGAATCAGGGCGTTCGGATGACGTCCGGGCGGTTCTTGTTGCTGCTCAATCCAGACGCCTGCCTCTCGGCGGACACGCTGTCCAGCCTCCGGCGCGTCTTCGACGACCTGCCGGACGTCGGGGCGGTCGGACCCCACATCGTGAGAACCAGCGGCGAGACGGACGACTTCGCGGCTCGAGCGTTTCCGAGCCTGGGGAACGCGCTGCTGCGGTGGTCGGGCGTAAGACGGCTCGCGCCGCACAGTCGGTGGCTCGGCCGCGAGACGATCCGCGTGGACGGGACGGAGCCGAATCCCGTTCCTTGCCTCACCGGCGCCGTGCTCATGGTGCCCCGAGCGCTGCTGGAGGAGGTCGGGCTCCTGGACGAGACGATCCCCATGTATCTCGAGGACCTGGAACTGTGTCGGCGCATCCACGCGCATGGCTACAGGGTGTACTTCGATCCGGGAACCACCGTGGTGCACGCGGGAGGCGCGAGCACGGCCAAGTCCCGGCACCGCGCCTTCCTACGGGCCACGGAGAACGGTCATGCGCCCTGGCTCTTCATCCGGCGATGGCAGGGTACCTGGGCTTCCCACGTGTTTGTGGCCGCCGTCGCGGTTGGGGCCGCACTCCGGGCCGTGTGGCACGGGAGCCGGGCCCTGCTGCTACGGGTGGCGGGCCGTGACCCCTCGGAACGGCTCGTGGCGGCGCAGGACAACTTCGCTCTGCTGCGCTGGGCATGCGGATCCAAGCAGGCGTTTCAGCGTCGGCTCCGGCTTCTGTTTGCGGATCACGCGAGCGGCCGGCTCGGCGGCGAGCTGGAAGGGGAGGCGGCCGGGGAACGGGTCATCACCTGGACATGAGGGGGCCTACGCCGGACGGGCGATACCGCCCGAAGGTGAGCGTGTTGATCCACAATCTCGACCGAGCATCGGCCGTGGAAGGATGCCTGGCGTCCGTGGCGGCCCAGACGTATCGACCGCTTGAAGCGCTGGTGTTCGATGCGGGCTCTACGGATGGGTCGATCCAGGTCATCGAACGCTGGATCGAGCGCATGCGATCGATCGGTGTCGAAGCGCGTTGGGAGACGTGCTCGCGCATGGGAGTTCCGGCCTCGCGCAATCTTGCGGCGGAGCGTGCGACGGGGGATCTCCTGGTGATGATCGACAACGACGCCTGCTTTGACGATGACGGTGCTGTCTCGTCCGCTGTCGAGGAGTTCCGGTCCGATCCCGGACTCGGCATGCTCTCCTTTCGCGTCCTGGACGGTGAGAGCGACGCCGTCGATCCTCGAGCATGGGTCTTCCGAAGACCGGCGAGCTCGTGGGCCAGTCGTCGGTTTGAGACCTTCACGTTCGCGGGCACCGGCTTCTGCGCGAGGGCCGAGGCCTTCCGGGAGGCGGGCGGCTTCTGGGATGCCTTCCGATACGCCCGCGAGGAGGAGGACCTGGCGCTGGCGTTGTTGGACCGCCGCTGGCGTCTCGTGTATTCGGCCCGTGTCACCATCCGGCACTTCGCCGACCCGCGAGGCAGGGTGCAGCTGGCGGAGAGAAGGAGGATGGAGCTCCGCAACGGAGCGCTGGTGCTCTTCCATCGCCTGCCTCTTCCCGTCGCGGCGGTCGCGGTCGCGGCAAGGGCCGCGACGATGTCCGTGCGTGCCCTGACACACGATCGAGTCGGGCTGGGCGCGCTGTGGCGGGCGCTGCCAGAGGCCCTGTCGCATCTGCGAGACCCGGACTTCGATCGCCGACCCGTTTCACTCGGGACCGTGGGCCGCTACCTGGCTCTCCAGCTGCCTCGGCGGACGACGCGGCTCGACGACGGGGGTTGGCGGGGTGATGGGGGCGAGCCTGAACGGGGTCGCCTGGGCCATCTGCGGCGGGATCGAGCGAGCTGACCATGGGCGGTTTCGAGCGCGTGGACATTCTCGGGTGTCCCTTCGATGCCATCTCGTTCTCGGAGACGGCAGCGGCCGTCGAGGCGGCCGTGCGAGACGGCGAGTGGCTCCAGATCGTGCCGGGGAACGTCGACTTCGTCATGAAGGCGCGACGGAATCCGAGCTTCGTCGAGGAGCTTCGTCGAGCCGACTTGATCGTGGCGGATGGCGTGCCGATTACGTGGGCGGCGTCGCTCCTGGGCGTGCCGCTCCGGGGGAGAGTCAGTGGCACGGACCTCGTTTGGGAATGCGCGAGAGTGTCTTCGATCAACGGAGCTCCCGTGGCGCTGGTCGGCGGAGCGCCCGGCGTCACGCACCGCGCCGCGCGGCGCATGCGGGAGCGATACCCGGGATCGCGACTCTACGCGCTCGAGACGCCGACGCCGCTAGACGAGGAGGCGTCGATGGAGCTGGCGGACCGGATTCGGCGACTCCGGGCCGCGGTCGTGCTGGTGGCGCTAGGGGCGCCACGTCAGGAGCGCTGGGTGCAGCGCTATGCTCGCCCGTCGGGCGCCAGCGTCGGCATCGGTGTGGGATCGGCCTTCGACATCATCAGCGGTGATCAGCCTCGAGCGCCCGCTGTCATCCGCGACCGGGGCCTGGAGTGGTTCCACCGGATGCTGCTCGATCCGCGAAGGCTGGTCCGCCGGTACCTGATCGAGGACAGTCCCTTCTTCCTCCACCTCCTTCGTGAGGTGGCGCGGCGGCGCATGCCGGGGCAGAACGCGTCGTGAGCAACGGTAGGGCGCTGGTCACGGGCGGCTGCGGCTTCGTGGGCCGCCGGTTCGTCAAGCGTTTGGTCGAGGACGGCTTCCACGTCACGGTCGTCGACGACCTGTCGACCGGGAGAGCGCCGGAGAACTGGCCGGACCCGGTCCGACTCGGGTCGGACCAGCTACGGGACGTGTCGTGGGAGATCCGTGACGTGCGGGAATGGATCGGAGGGGCTCGACCGCAATTCGACCTGGTCGTGCACCTGGCCGCGGTGGTGGGCGGGAGAATGAACATAGAGGGAGATCCGCTCTCCGTGGCCACCGATCTGGCAATCGATGCCACCCTGTTCAACTGGCTGGTTTCCGGTCCCGGGCCGCGTCCCAAGACCCTGTATTTCAGCTCGTCCGCGGCCTATCCAATCGGTCTCCAGACTCGGGAACGGAGCGTCCTCCTATCGGAGGAGATGATCGACTTTGCCGATGGTCTGGGCGTGCCCGACATGACCTATGGATGGTCCAAGCTGACCGGAGAGTTCCTGGCTCGACACGCAGCTGCGAGCTATGGCCTGGACGTGGTGATCTACCGGCCCTTTTCCGGCTACGGCGAGGACCAGGACTTCACGTACCCGTTTCCGAGCGTGGTCCGGAGGGTCGGACGACGGGAGGATCCCGTCATCGTGTGGGGGAGTGGAGAACAGGGCCGGGACTTCATTTACATCGCGGATGTGGTCGAGGCCGTCCTGGCCAGCATGAACGAGCTGGAGTCGGCTGAGGCGCTGAACCTGGCGACGGGCCGGCGGGTCTCTTTCTTCGATCTGGCCCGCACCGCCTGCGACGTGATCGGACACGAGGGGATGGTTGCCAACGACCCCGACAGGCCCGAGGGGGTGTTCTCGCGCGTGGGCGATCCTTCGCGGATGCTCGGCTTCTTCGAGCCTCGCACCAGCCTGAGGCAGGGAATCGAGATCGTACACAGATATCAGGTGGATCATGGGCTCCTGTAGACCGTGGAGTGGGGACTCGAGCGACGAGCCGCCATCTTGAATCCCGTGCTCGTCATGGGCGGCCTGCTGCTGGCCGCGCTCCTCGTCGGCTTGACCGTGGTGAGGCCGGTGTGGATGCTCGTGGCGGTCGTGGTCGTCGCGATCCTCGTCCCCGTGGAGTTGTCCATGCACCCGGCGGGTCTGCCCAGGATTGGGCCCACCCGGATTGTGCTCGGGGCGTTCGTGCTGGGATGGGCCGTCAGAGAGCTCCTTCGACGTGCGGGCGTCGGGGTCCGGGAAGCCGGCGATCGGCGGACCATTCGTCCTCCGCTCGGCGTCCTCGCAGCTCTGTCTCTCTACTCGGGGGCGGCCCTGCTGTCGACCCTGCTGTCCATCGATCGAGTCAAGAGCTTCTACTCCCTGACCGACATCGGCGTCCAGCTGGTGTTCTTCGCGGTGTTCCTCTACTGGCTGAGGCGACCGGGGGTCTGGCGGCGCGTGCGCGTGGGCCTGTACGTGGCCGCCGTGGTCGTGTGCCTGTTCGCCCTGTTCGAGTTCGTGACCAAGTCGAACCCGCTGCTCGTCCTCCATCCGGGTGAAGCCCCGGCCTACAGGGCCGGCATGCTACGGGTTCGGTCCACATTTTACCATCCGATTGCTCTCGGCTGCTTCCTGAACTTCGTCTTCCCCTTCGCCGTGGTCGACCTCAGGAAGACGAGCCGCTTCGGGGCTCGATTGACGCTCGGGGCCTTCCTGAGCCTGGTCGTCGTGGTGACGTTTCTCACGATCAGTCGCAGCCCGATCATCGCCCTCCTGATGCAGGCCGGACTGTTCATCGCGCTGTGGAGCATCGAACGGCCCCTGCGGATCGTCGTGGCGGGCGCGGCAGCCATGGTCGTGGTCGGAGGCCTCCTGATCGCGGCGGCCAACGTCGGTCCGGTTCGCGACGCTGTCGTGGAGGTAGCGGACGTGCCGTGGCTGGGGAGCGGGGAAGTCAACCAGGCCTCGTCCGAGTACTACAGGATCGCTCTCCTGACCGGAGTGCTGAATCGTCTGTCGGGACCACGATGGTTGTATGGCTTCGGTCCCGGCACGTTTCAGAACGCGGGCGTGCAGGTGACCTACGCCGGAGACCAGCACGTCCTTACGGCAGCGGACAGCCAGTACGTGAAGGTGCTTCTCGAGCTCGGCCTGACCGGATTGGTGGCCTTCTGCCTGTTGCTGGCGGCGGCCGTGTGGCTCGGGTGGCAGGCCGTGCGGCGGAGCTGGGGTGACCGCCGTTGGCTGGCCCTGGCGGCGACCAGCGCCATGATGGCCTTCGTGTTCGAGAACATCACGGTCAGCATGTTCTCGGTATACGCTCTCGGCATGCTCTCGTGGATGTCGGTTGCGATCTCCGCGACGGTCGCCGGGGAAGCGGCTGCGGAAGCGTCGGAGCGGCGCGCCCCACGGGGGTTCGTCCCGAGCCGGGGAATGGCGCCAGCGCCCCGTTCGTTGGCTGAGCTCTAGTGCGGGACTTCACGCTGGCGGACCGCGTCGTCTGGAAGCTTCGGCGTTCGATCGGTGGGGCGGGCAGACGACTCCTCAACGCCGGCGCGACCTACCGGCCGATCTTCGTGACGGGAGCGGTGGGGAGCGGGACGACCTTTCTCGCGCTCAAGCTCGCGCGCACCTACGAGTGCGCGGGACTGGTGCTGGAGAGTGCTCACCATGTCGGACCTCGCTCGGTCTTGCGCGTAAAGAGCCTCGGCCGAGTCGGATCGCCGCGCCAGTACCTCGAGGCCGTCCGCCCCCGTCCCTCGTGGAGCGCCGATGAGATCCGGCGTGACCTCACGGCCCTCTACCGTTCCGTCGCGTTTCATTCCGGCTCGCGGGTCGTCGACAAGGGGCCGGTCGCTACGATGATGCGCGCGAGCGTCCTTCACGATGCGTTTCCGCGAGCGGATTTCGTGCTGGTCTATCGTGATCCCGTCGTGAACCTCGAGGGATTCCGTCGCAAGTGGGATCTGTTTCGGAACGCCGACCTCGGTTCGCTGATCGACTTCTACGCGGAGATCCACGACGCCTTCCTCGGCTTCCGGAACGCCCATCCGGAACGGACGACGGTTGTCGGCTACGAGGACCTCGTGACCGGAGGAGAGGCGCGATGGGATGAGCTGGCCCGGCGCCTGGGGCTCGTGGAGACGAGGAGAGAGTTGCGGCTCCGGGCGCCACGCCATTTGGTCGAAGACGATCGATCGAACAGGGCCATCATGGAGACGGCACGGCAGCGAGCCGCCGAGCACATCTCGAGCGATGAGAGGAGGCGAATCGAGTGGGAGCTGGCCGGGCTCCACCGGCGCCTCGAGTCGGCGTCGATGCGGGCGGCAGCTTCGTCGTGAGAGGGAGCATGCTGGCGGAGCGTGCGCGCGAGACGGACCGCAGGGGAGCACGGGGTCACGTGCTGTACGTGGTGCCGACCTCCTTCCGCCTCGAGCACCACCTGGACGGACAGCTCGCTCACCTCGTAGACCGAGGCTTTGAAGTCGAGGTCGCCTGTCAGCTCGACGATCGTAGCCGCAGGGCGGCGGCTCGTGAGGGTGTTCCGCTCACTCCCATCGACTTGCAGCCCGAAGTGCGCCCGCTCCGAGACATTGTCTCCCTGTGGACGCTCGGCCGCCGACTCATCCGCAGCCGTATGGACGTGGTCAATTGCTCGACCAAGAAGGGCGGGCTGTACGGCACGATTCTTGGCCGACTTCTAGGCCGATCAGCGACCGTTTATGTCGTCTACGGAATCGACCGCACCTCGCCGGGACCCCTCAAGAGGATGTTCTTCGCCTGCATCGAGTGGGCGACATGTCACCTAGCCGACCGCGTGGTGTTCCTGAGCCGGAGCACACGAGACTCGTTCCTGGATCGGGGACTCTGCCCGCCCGATCGCGCCGTGATCTTGTCCGGCGGTTCGTCGAACGGTGTCAACACCGATCGGTTCCAGTGCTCCACGAGCCTGAGGTGGCAGGGGACGGAGTTCCGTCGGGGTCTCGGCATACCGGCGCGGGGATTCGTCATTGGATTCGTGGGTCGACTCACCCGGCAAAAGGGGGTCGAGGAATTGAGGGACGCGTGGAGGGTGGCCGCGGCCCGCTCGGAGGATCTCCACCTTCTGCTCCTGGCTCCGCCCGAGGTGGATCCGGCCGTCTCGAACGCAGTGGAAGAGCTGCGGCGGCATTCCCGGGTTCACAGGGTGGGTTTCCTCCGGGACCCGCGCGTCGCGTACGCGGCCATGGATCTGCTGATCCTCCCCTCCCACGACCAGACCGAGGGGCTTCCCAACGTCATACTCGAGGCCAGCTCCATGGAGGTGCCAATCCTGGCGACCCGTGTGGCGGGGTGCCGCGACGCGGTTTGCGAGGGCCGGACGGGAGTCCTCGTCGAGCCCCGTAACGCGGGTGCGCTAGCGGAAGCCATGGTCGCCGTCAGCCGAGACGGGGAGACGGCCCAACGAATGGGCACCCGGGGCCGCGCCTGGTGTCTGGGGAACTTCCGACAGGAGAGGATCTGGGAGGACTACGTGTGCCTCTACGACGACCTCGTCGAAGCCGGAAGCCCGCGTTGAGCTGGATGGCCGTTCTCCGATCCCGAACACGGGAGCCGGGCGTGATGTCCTGCCTCTCGAATAAGAGCTTCGAGCCTTGCGTGTCAGGTCCTCTCCCGGCTGCCGCGAGTCGTGATCCGCAGGAGAACGAGACCCGACAGTCCGGCGAACAGCGTCATCGAGAGGGCGGCGGTGACGTTGGCGCTGAACTGGCACAGCCACGCGCGACGCACCTCCCAGATGGCTCCGCTGCCCAGGGTGATGACGCCCAGGGGTGGCAGGACGCTTCGCCAGGGGATGGACCACGACAGGAGTCGCCGGCTACGGACGGCCACGGCGAGCACGTAGCCCAGGTAGCTCGCCAGCGTGGCATAGGCCGCACCCACATAGCCGAACCGAGGGACGAGCAGGAGGTTGAGTCCCAGGTTGAGCGCGGCCGCGGTGAGACTGAGGGTAAACAGGGTGAGGGTTCGCTCGTGGAATTCGAACGGTTTGTGCACGTACATGCCGAGGTTCCAGAATGCCACGCCCGCCACGACCAGGGCCATGATCCGGTGTCCCTCGAAGAAGGAGGGGCCCAGGAACCAGCGGGCCAGGTCACTGGAGAACAGCCACGCTCCAGCGGTGGCCATGCCCCCGATGACGACGAAGCGGCTGGTGATGTGGCCCAGCCAGCGGGCGGCGCCGCTACGGTCACCTCGTCCCCAGGCCTTCATGAGCAGGGGATGCGCGGCCAGAAGAATCGGCATGGCCAGCACGCTGATGCTGCGTGCCACGAGGTCGTAGCTGGCCGAATAGAGCCCCACCTCCGCCGGCCCCCGATAGGCGAGCAGCACGTAGCGATCGCCGACATTGAGGAGCTGGGAACCGAGGAACCAGCCGACCATGGGTCCCCCGTACATCGCGAGGCTGCGGAGGACCTGGACGGCCCGGTCACGCTGCTGCCGATTCAGCAGGAACCGGGGAGCGCCGAAGCCGGACGCGTGCCAGGCGGGAACAATCAGGAGGAGCAGGGAGAGCGCTTCTCCCCACAGCAGGTAGATCGGGCTGCGGGCCACCAGGAGCACGAGCAGGAGCCCGAGGCCCAGCCGGAGCACGGAGCGCGCCAGCTGAAGGGTGCTGTAGGCTGCGGGGCGCATCTGGGCCTGGAAGACGACCGAGAGAGGCTCGTAGATGGTGAGGCCGGCCCAGAAGAGCGTAGCGGGAAGGAGGAATCCCGTCCAGGAAGGGGAAAGGTGGAGCAGCGATCCCAGGACGAGGCCGGAGACGATGATCACGAGGGCGACGGCCGCGAAGCCGAGGATCGCACCGTGGGCCACGCGGCTGGCCGCCGCATCGTCCACGGCTGCGGCCAGGTACCGGTTGATGCCGGTCTCGAGCCACTTGGCCGTGGCGACCGTCAGCATGCCCACCACGCTGAGCACGAGCGAGTACTGGCCGAACTGGGCTGGGTCGAAGATGCGGGTGAAGACGAACAGGAACAGGAAGCTCAACAGAGCCGGGAGGACGGTCCCGGGCAGGTAGGCCGCGATGTGACGGCTCAGGACGCCGAACGTCAGCGCGGGGCCCGGATCACCCGGCGCTTCGCGCACCGACGTCATGCCGGCGCCACGATACGACAGGGCATCGGGGTCGAGAGGGGCCGACCGGTGCGGGGCCAGTGGGAACGTCGGTCCGACACCACGATAGGGAGTGCCTGCACGAGTGCCTCGAGCGCAAGGATGCTTCGGTGCGCGTCCTGATGTTCGCGTATGCGTGCGATCCGTACCGCGGCTCGGAGAGCGCCGCGGGTTGGGGGCTGAGCCGCGCCGTCGCGTCGTTCGCGGACGCCGTAGTGTTACACGGACCCGACCACCGGGACAACATGCGCCGCTGGAGCGCCCACCATCCCGAAGATCCGGTCCAGTACGTGACCGTCGACGAGCCGTCCTGGTGTGGGGTGGCGAACCGCTCGCGGATCGGCCGCTTCCTCTCCTACGTGGCGTGGATGCGGCGCGCCGGACGGGTGGCGGTCAACTTGCACCGGGAGCGGCCGTTCGACGCGGTCCACCACGCCACGTACGCCACTTACTGGCTGCCCAGTCCGGTGCGGGCCCTGGAAGCTCCGAGCGTGTGGGGCCCGGTCGGCGGAGCGGTGAGCACGCCGCTCCGCCTGTGGTCGGCCTTGGGTTGGCGCGGCCTGCCGACGGAGATCCTCGACCTCGTGGCCGTGCGCGTGGCCAGCTGGCTCCCGGCCACCCGGCGGACCTGGCGAGCCGCGGATGTTCGACTCCTCCTCAATCCCGAGACGCGGCGCAGGCTCTCCTCTCCATCGCGAGAGACTACCGAGATCCTGAATCACGTGCTCTTCCTGGAGCACGAGACCCTACCGCGCGCTCCCCGAAGGGGAGAGCTCCTGTACCTCTCGCCATTGGAGTTCCGCAAGGGACCCCGGCTGGCTCTGCTCGCGCTGGCGCGGGCACCCGGTAACCTGCGGCTCCGGATCGTCGGAGATGGTCCGGAACGAGCTCGTCTCGAGGCGCTGAGTCGGCGACTTGGGCTGGCCGAGCAGGTGACCTTCGAGGGCTGGGTGGAGCTCGACGCGCTGCCACGGTTGTACGCGCAGGCCGAGGCGGTCGTGTTCACTGGACTTCGCGAGGAGGGGGGCGCATCGCTGGCCGAAGCGATGGGCTGTGGAGCGCCGGTCGTCGTGCTGGCGCACGGCGGGGCCGCCACGGTGGCCTCGTGCACGACGGATCCCTCGAGGGTCCGGCTCGTCGAGCCCGGATCGCTGAACCAGACGATCGACCGCCTCGCGGGAGCCATGAGTGGGTGGCCCGACGACGCCGTCTTCGCACAGGGAGGGCACCTGGACCGTGCGAGCGCGCTTCGGCGTCTCGAGAGCGCGTTCGAGGCGGCGATCGGAAGGGCCGGAGCCCAAGGACGACGGGACGGGGCACGGGGTGGTCTCCGCGACCGATCGGCATCCAGCCGTTCCACGAGGGTCGCGAGGAGACCGGCCGGAGCGTCTGGTGACGAGACCGAGAACTGACAGGAGCGATTCGATGCCCTTCACCTTCCAGCCGCTCGAGATCCCGGAGGTCGTCCTCGTCGAAGCCAGGACGTACGGCGACGCGCGAGGGTTCTTCAAGGAGACGTTCAAGCGATCGGCGTTCGCCGACCATGGCCTGCCGACCGAGTTCGTCCAGGACAACTTCTCCAGGTCCGCGAGAGGCGTCCTGAGGGGACTCCACTACCAGCTCCAGCCACGGGCCCAGGGGAAGCTCGTGAGCGTGTCGCATGGCGCGATCTTCGACGTGGCCGTCGACATCCGGAAGGGTTCGCCCACGTTCGGCCGCTGGGTGGGCGTCCGCCTGGACGGCGAGGAACACAAGATGCTCTGGGTTCCGGAGGGCTTCGCCCACGGCTTCGCGGCCCTGAGCGACGCGACGGATGTGGCCTACAAGGTGACGCGCGAGTATGCGCCCGAGGCCGACCGGGGTCTTCGCTGGGACGACCCGACGCTGTCGATCGACTGGCCGATCGACCAGCCCATCCTGTCCGAGAAGGATCGGGGCCATCCGGCCCTGGCCGACGCCGAGAACAACTTCACATACGGGGGAAGCGAAGCATGACGGAGTCCAGGCTGGTTCTCGTGACGGGGGCGGGCGGCTACATCGGGTCGGTGCTCACCCGGCTCCTGCTCGAGCATGGATACGCGGTCAGGGCCATCGATCGCTTCTTCTTCGGGCGAGACACCCTTCCCCCGGACGACGAGCGGCTCACCACGGTCGAGGCCGACATCCGCGAGCTGGACGAAGGGGCGTTCGCTGGGGTGTATGGCGTGATCGACCTGGCCGCTCTCTCCAACGACCCGGCGGGGGAGCTCGATCCCGAGGTGACATGGTCGGTCAACCACCGCGGCCGGGCGCGCGCGGCGCGCCTGGCGAGGCGCGCCCGGGTGGCACGCTACATCCTGCCCTCATCCTGCAGCGTGTACGGATTCCAGGACGAGATGCTCGATGAGACCTCGGCGATCCATCCGCTCACGACGTATGCGAAGGCGAATCGGAAGGCCGAGGAGGATATCCTCCCGCTGGCGGATGGGGACTTCTGCGTCACCGTGATCCGCCAGGCCACCGTATACGGAGCGTCGCATCGCATGCGCTTCGATCTGGCGATCAACGGCATGGTCAAGGGCTTCCGCGAGAGCGGGAAGATCCCGATCCTGCGAGACGGGACTCAGTGGCGACCCTTCGTGCACGTGAGGGACACGTCCCGGGCGATGCTGCGCCTCCTCGAGGCTTCGCCCGCCGCGATCAGCGGGGAGATCTTCAACGTCGGATCGGACGACCAGAACGTCCAGATCATGCCCCTGGCCCGGCTGGTCGCCGAGTCGGTGGGGCGACCCTTCGACTACGAGTGGTATGGCTCTCCGGACCACAGGTCTTATCGGGTGAGCTTCGCCAAGCTCCGTGACCGACTCGACTTTCAGTGCGAGTGGAGCCCGGCCGACGGCGCCGCAGAGGTCCACGAGGCCATCGAAGCGGGCGAGGTGGACCCGGAGGACCCCAGGACGATCACGGTGGGCTGGTACAAACGCCTGCTGAGCGATGGCGTGGAGATCTGAGGGCGAGCTCGCCGATCGGCCGTCACCACATTTAGGAGGGGAGCTCGTGCATCGAAAGGGAATCGTCCTGGCCGGCGGGTCGGGCACGCGGCTGGATCCGTTGACGCGTGTGGTGAGCAAGCAGCTCATGCCCGTCTACGACAAGCCGCTGGTGTACTATCCGATCTCCACCCTGATGCTGGCGGGCGTCCGGGACATCCTCTTGATTACGACGCCACGGGCCGTTCCCCTGTTCGAGGAGCTGCTGGGGGACGGGTCGGCCTGGGGCATCTCGATCCGATACGAGGTGCAGCCCCGCCCCGAGGGCATCGCACAGGCGTTTCTCATAGGGCGGGACTTCCTGAACGGTGACCCGTGCGCCCTGATCCTCGGCGACAACATCTTCTATGGACACGGCCTGGTCGAGCAGCTGCGGAGAGCGGCCGTGCGCGACCGTGGAGCCACGGTCTTCGGGTACCGGGTCGAGAGGCCGGAGCGCTACGGCGTGGTGAGCTTCACGCCGGATGGCCGGGTGACCGACATCGTCGAGAAGCCCTCGACGCCGCCATCCGCCTATGCGGTCACGGGTCTGTACTTCTACGATGGCGACGTGGTCGATATCGCGAGCGGCCTCGAGCCCTCGGATCGCGGCGAGCTCGAGATCACGGATGTGAACCGGGCGTACCTGGCTCGCGACCAGTTGAGCGTGGAGCTGTTGGGGCGGGGTTTCGCCTGGCTCGATGCCGGCACGCCCGAGTCCCTCCTGGCCGCGTCGGACTTCATGATGACCCTCGAATCCCGGCAGGGGCTCAAGGCGTGTTGTCCGGAGGAGATCGCCTACCGGATGGCCTTCGTCGACCGGGAGCACCTCGTGCACCTGGCCGAGCGAGCGGGCAACGACAACTACGGCGCCTATTTGCGTCGAATCGCCGAGGAGCCGGATTGGGCCGATCCGTACGGACTGAGGCAGAAGGGGAGGGCGGGAGAATGACGACCACCGGACGTCGCCGACGCATCCGACCACCGAGCTCCGGCCGGAGCTTGGCGGCGTGAGGTTCCTGTTGACCGGGGCCGGCGGCCAAGTCGGGCGGGAGGTGGTCCGGTGGGCCGGTCGTCGAGGCCTGTCCGTCCGGGCCCTGGAGCGAGCGGAGCTGGACGTCTCCGACGCCGGGCAGGTCAGGGACGCGATCGCCTCGACCGATGGGCTGACGGCCGTCCTGAATACGGCCGCTTACACGGAGGTCGATCGGGCCGAGTCCGAACCGGAGCGAGCGTACCTCGTCAACGCGCGCGGGGCCGAGGTGCTGGCCGAAGTCGCCGGGTCGGTCGGGGTTCCGCTCGTGCACGTCTCCACGGACTACGTGTTCGATGGCGACCGCGACACCACGTACCGGGAGGATGAAGAGCCCCATCCGCTCAACGTTTACGGCGAGAGCAAGCTCGCGGGCGAACGAGCGGTGCGCGACGCCCTGGCGCGGCACGTCATCATCAGGACATCGTGGATCTTCAGCGCACATCGCCGGAATTTCGTGAAGACGATGCTGTGGCTGGCCGAGGAGCGGGATGAGCTGAGCATCGTGTGTGATGAAGAGGGATGCCCGACCGGAGCGGGCCAGCTGGCCCACACGCTCCTGACGATCGGTCGCATGGTCTCGACCCCCTCCTTCGAGGCCTGGGGCACCTACCACTACGCGGGCCGACCGAGCATCACCCGGTCCGACTACGCGAGAGCCATTTTCAGCGCCAGCGGCGGCACCCCGGGGCTCCCGACCGCCCGGGTACTCGATATCGGGTCGGACGAGTACGAGAGCGCTGCCCGACGTCCCCGCCGTGCCATCCTCGACTGCCGCCGCATTCAGAGTGAGCTGGGTATCCATCCACCGGAGTGGAGACCGTACCTCTCGGTCGTCCTCCGCCAGATCTCGAAGGACCGAACAACGTGATCATCGTCGATCGAACGCTCGCCAGGCTCGCCGCCGAGGACGATCCCATCCGGGTGGGGATGATCGGGGCCGGGTTCATGGGACACGGAATCGCCCTCCAGCTACTCAGGTACGTGCAGGGAATGAAGCTGGTGGCGATCTCGAATCGCCACCCGGAGCGCGCCGAACGGGCTTACCGCGCCTGCGGTGTGGAAAGCCTGCGCTCGGTGGCGACCCCCGCGGAGCTGGAGCAGGCGATCGACGCCGGAGTCCCGGCGGTCACGGACGATCCGAGGGTCGTATGCCGGGCGGGCTCGGTGGACGTGGTGCTGGAGGTGACCGGCGACATCGGCTTTGGTGCCGAAGTGGCCGTGGATGCGATCGACAACGGAAAGCACTTCGTCACCATGAGCGCGGAGCTGGATGGAACGGTCGGGCCCATACTGAACCGGCGTGCCGAACGCGCGGGAGTCGTATTCACGCAGTCCGACGGGGACCAGCCGGGCGTCCTCATGAATCTGTACCGGTTCGTGCGAGGCATAGGCGTGTCCCCGGTGCTGTGCGGGAACATCAAGGGGTTCCACGATCCACACCGAAATCCGACCACGCAGAAACCGTTCGCGGACAAGGTGGGCGAGAGCCCGGAAATGATCACTTCCTTCACGGATGGGACCAAGATCTCCTTCGAGCAAGCGACGGTGGCCAATGCCACGCAGATGGGCGTCGCCTGCCGGGGCATGCTAGGGCCGGAGGTGCCAGCGGGAACGCCCGTCGAGGAGGCGCCCCACTGGTATCCCGAGGGGATGCTCGAGGGCCCGCGCGGCATCGTGGACTACGTGGTGGGTGCGGTGCCCGCTCCGGGCGTGTTCGTATTGGGACGCATGGAGGATCCGGTCCAGCAGCACTACCTGAAGGTCTACAAACTCGGCAAGGGACCGGTGTACGTCTTCTATCGACCGTATCACCTGTGCCACTTCGAGGCCCACAACGCGGTGGTCCGAGCGACCGTGTTCGGCGATTCCACCCTGGCTTCGCGCAACGGGCCCTCGGTGGAAGTGGTGGCCACGGCCAAGGTCGACCTCGAGCCGGGGGATCGGCTCGACGGCCCGGGCGGCTACAAGACCTACGGCCAGTGTGAGGCAGCAGCGGTCGTCGTCAACGAGGGTCTGCTCGTGATGGGGATCTCGGACCAGGCCCGGGTGATCCGGCGTGTGGCGAAGGACAAGGTGATCACGCGCCGGGACGTGGAGCTGCCCGGTGGCCGGATGGTGGACCAGCTGCGAGCGGAGCAGGACCGCGTATTCGGGGGCGCCGCACAGGGGGAGCCGGAAGCCGCTCGGCATTCCAGCCGGTCCCGCGCATCGTAGGAGGGCCGGTCCGAGCATCGCGTCGGGTAGCGGAGCCGGGCCTTCCGGCCCCGGCTCCGACCCGCCCTACATGCCTTCCTGAACGACCGAGAGGTCCGGCCGGTACCGGAGTACCATGCTGGTCGTCTCCCAGAAGGTGCCCGTGA
>Ga0209919_1000178_pt1 | contig 32995 bp, 29 predicted proteins | sample SalPon2A_C_D2_MG_FD_185721 | JGI IMG/M metagenome (GOLD analysis project Ga0209919, IMG submission 185721) | Soil microbial communities from South San Francisco under conditions of wetland restoration - Salt Pond MetaG R2A_C_D2_MG (SPAdes)... | ecosystem: Environmental > Terrestrial > Soil >... | reverse complement strand
CGTCATCTTTCTCTCGCTCGGAGCGGGCGCCCTGTTCCTGACACTCCCCCGCGTGATGGCCTACACCCTGGCGGTGATCAGCTTCTCGCTCGCCGCGGGTGCCGCGTCACAGTTCCTGCAACGCCGCCATCGGCAGCGATGAGCGGTCCAACGCCTCCCCCAACCCCTGCGTATGAGTGATATGACGGACGCCGAACTGGCGCGCCGGGCCCAAGGTGGGAATCGGGACGCGTTCGGCGAGTTGGTGTCGCGTTACGCCGGTCAGGCGCGCCGGGTCGCCCGGGCGGTGCTCGGCAACGCAGACGACGCGGACGACGCCGCACAGGATGGATTCCTCTCGGCGTTGCAGCACATCGACCGGTACGACCCCGCGCGGCCGTTCGGTCCCTGGCTGATGCGAATCGTCGCGAACGCGGCATCCGACCGGCGCCGGCGGCTGAAGGTCCGGCGCACGGAGGAGTTGTCACCGATCGCCCCCGCGAGCGGCGCCGATCCGGCGGTCACCACCGACCGGCGCGCGTTCCTCCGGGAGCTCGAGGTGGCGCTCCAGGCGCTGCCGGAGCGGCAGCGGACGGCGGTAGTGCTGTTCGACGTGGAGGGATACAGCCACGCGGAGATCGCCGCCGTGTTGAAGGTGCCGGAAGGCACGGTGCGCTCGGATGTGTTTCACGCCCGGCGCACGTTGCGCCAGGCGTTGTCGGCCTGGCGGGACTGGAAGGAGAACGACGAATGAGCAAACACAATCCGTTCGACCAGCGGCCCGATGTGGTGCTCGGGCAGGCGCTGCGGGACGCGCTGTCCGCCCCCGATGACGCCGCCTTCGTCCGGCGCGTCATGGCGCGCGCCGCGGAACCCGCCGCGACCTGGTGGGACGTGCTGGGCACGTGGGCGCGGCCGGGACTGGCCGCGGCGCTCGTCGCCGCTGCCGTCGTGGGCTTCTGGATCGGACACGATCAGGGCACCCATCGGACGGCGTCGCTCGACGATCCGCTGACCAGCGCCGCCCAGGCGGCCGGCGCGGCTCCGGTGCTGTTCGACGCGGCCGGGCCGCCCACCATGGACGTCGTGCTCGCCGTCGCCGGCGACCGCAACTGACCTAACGAACGCGTACCGATGACCGTCTTAGAGGATAGGACCTCCGAATGCTGAACCGCTCGAAGTTCACCGCGATCCTTCTGCTTCTCGGCGTCTTTGCCGTCGGAGCAGCCGCCGGCGTGGTGGGCTCGAACGTCCTGCGACACCGCTCACGACCGCCGAGTTACGTGGACCGGCTCCAGCAGGAGCTCGCACTCACGCCGGCACAGCACGACACCGTGGAGAAGATCTTGAAGCAATATGACAATCAGATGCGCGAGATCTGGCGCTCCGTGCACCCGCGCGTGGATACGATGCGGACCCAGATTCGCGCCCAGATCGCGACGGTCCTCGACGACCATCAGCGCGACCTCTATCGCGCGATGCTCACGCGGGTGGACAGCCAGCGTGCGGCGCGCGAGCGGGAGGCGGACCATGCGCACCGCTAGTTGCGCGGGCCTGCTCCTGGCCCTCACCGTGGCGCCGCTCGCGGCTCAGCAGGATACCACCGCCATGCCGCAGGATTCGACGCAATTGGCCGTCAAGGCCATCACGCTCGACCAGGCCCTCCTCATGGCGGTGCGGACCCAGCCCGCGGTGGTGCAGGCCGAGGGCAACCTCGACGTCGCGCATGCATCCCAGCGGGCGGCCATCGGCAATTATCTGCCCTCCCTGTCGGCGAGCAGCGGGTGGAGTCGGAATTCGTCCGGGGCGCGCTTCGACCCGACGACGCAAACGACCATCAACGCCGCGAGCACGTCGTGGAACGGCGGGCTCCGGTTGAACCTCACCCTGTTCGACGGCTTCGCGCGTGAAGCGCGGAACCGCCTGGCGAGCGCGGGGATCTCGAGCGCCGACGCGGCGCTCACCAACCAGCGCTTCCAGATCGAGCTGCAGACCAAGCAGGCGTTCTTCAACGCCCTCGCCGCCGACGAGCTGGTCCGCGCGAGCCAAGAGCAGCTGAAGACGGCGCAAGATCAGCTCAAGATCTCGCGCGACAAGCTGCTGGCGGGGAGTGCGACCCGGGCCGACACGCTGACCTCCACCGTGCAAGTCGCGAACGCGCAATTGACGCTGCTCAACGCCCAGACCCAGCGCGAGACGGCGCAGGCGCAGCTCGCGCGGCTCGTCGGCTCCAACGAACTGGTGCGCCCCGTGGCCGATTCGTCCCTCTATGCCCTCCCGCAAATCGATACGCTCGAGCTGCGGAGGGAGGCCATCGACAATTCACCGAGCGTCCAGACGGCGGAGGCGAACGTCAAGACGGCCCAGGCGCAGGTGGCGGTGAGCCGGGCCCAGTACTTCCCGTCGATCAACGCGGGGTACTCGAACTCGCTCGGCGGCACGGCGCTCGACCAGTTGCGACACAGTTGGTCGATGAGTGTTTCGCTCTCGTGGAACCTCTTCAACGGGTTCACGCGGGAATCCAACATGGCGTCGAGCGACGCGCAGCGGAATTACGCGCAGTCGGCCCTGGCCGATGCGCGCCGTCAGGCATCCACGAATCTCACTACCCAGCTCGCAGCGCTCGCCTCGGCCGAGCAGCGCATCAGCATCGCGACGGTGTCGGGCGCCGCCGCCAACGAGAACCTTCGTGTACAGCAAGAGCGCTACCGCGTCGGGGCCGCCACGATCGTCGACGTCCAGACGGCGGAGGCGAGCGTGGCCTCCGCAGCCAGCGACCTGGTACGGGCGCGGCTCGATTTCCTCGTCGCCAGGGCGCAGATCGAAGCCCTGATCGGACGGACATTATGACGCACGTGCCCTTCCACACCGGCGAGACGCCGACGCCGGACACGGTGATTCTGTCCCACAAGCTCTCCCGAGACTACGTGCTCGGGAGTGAGACGGTGCACGCGTTGCGCGGCGTGGATCTCCAGATCAAGCGCAACGAGTTCACGGCCATCATGGGCCCGTCCGGATCGGGCAAGTCGACGCTGATGAACCTCATCGGGTGTCTCGACACGCCGACCGGCGGCGAGTACTGGCTGAACGGCCAGAAGGTGAGCGAGCTCGACGACGACGAGCTCGCCCACATCCGAAACAAAGAGATCGGGTTCGTCTTCCAGACGTTCAATCTCCTGCCGCGCGCAAGTGCGCTACACAACGTCGAGCTCCCGTTGATCTACGCCGGGATGGCGACGAAGGCGCGCCACGATCGCGCCGCGCACGCCCTCGAGCGGGTGGGGCTCGGCAACCGCATGGATCACCGTCCGAACGAGCTGTCGGGCGGCCAGCGTCAGCGGGTCGCCATCGCACGCGCGCTCGTCAATGAACCCAGCATCGTGCTCGCCGACGAACCGACCGGAAACCTCGACAGCGCCACCAGCGCCGAGATCATGGCGGTCTTCGAAGACCTGCACAGCGCCGGTCAGACCATCGTTCTCATTACTCACGAACACGACATCGCCGCTCACGCCGATCGTCAGATCCATCTCAAGGACGGCCGGATCGAGCAGGACGTCACCACCGCGAGCGTTCCCTCATGAAGGCACAGATCCGTCCCATCCCATTCCTCCTCGCCGCGGTGGCCCTCGCGGCTGCCTGCAAGAAGGCCGCCCCGCCACCGATGTACGAGGCGATCCCCGTCGTCCGACGGAACATCGTCGTCTCGGCGAGCGCCGCGGGCACGATCGAGCCGATCACGACCGTGGACGTGAAGTCCAAGGCCTCCGGCGAGATCACGGCCGTCCTCGTCCAGGTGGGCGATGCCGTGAAGCAGGGCCAGCTCCTCGTCAAGGTGGATCCGCGGATTCCGCAGAACAGCCTGCAGCAGGCCGAGGCGAACCTCGAGGTGGCGAAGGCCTCCGTCGCGAATGCGGACGCCCAGCTCAAGCGGTCCGAGCAGCTCCACCAGGCCAAGGCGATCACCGACCAGGACTACGAGACGGCTCGGCTCACCGCGGCGCAGGCGAAGGCCCAGTTGGTCTCCGCGCAGACCAACCTCGAGAACGCGAAGATCGCGTTCCAGGACACCCAGGTCCGGGCGCCGAGTAGTGGCATCATCCTGACCCGTACGGTGGATCCCGGTACGGTCATCCAGTCCGCGACGGCGAACGTGAGCGGCGGGACGACGCTGCTCACGATGGCCAACCTGGACACCGTGCAGGTCGAGGCACAGGTGGACGAGACCGACATCGGAAAAATCGCTGCCGGCATGCCGGTCACGATCACCGTGGACGCCTTCCCGAATCGGCCGTTCTACGGGCAGGTGCTCAAGATCGAGCCGCTCGCGACCACCACGCAAAACGTGACCATGTTCACGGTGCTGATCCGGATCCCGAATCCCGGATTGGTCCTGAAGCCCGGGATGAACACCGAAGTGGACGTCCACGTCGGCCAGCGCGACAGCGTGCTCGCCGTGCCGAATGCGGCACTCCGAACCCCCGCGGACGTGGCGTCTGCGGCGTCGGTGCTCGGGCTCGACATGCAGCAGGTCCAGGAACAGCTCGCGGCGCAGCGCGACAGCGCGCAGGGCGGCGAGGCCTCCATGGGCGGCACGACCGCCAGCGACTCGTCGAAGGCGAACGGGAACACCATCACGCTTCCGGACGGACGCACGATTCCCATTCCCGACGGGGTGACCAAGGCGCAAGCGAAGGAAGTCATGGACTTCATGGCGAAGCTGCGCTCGGGAGGCGGCTTCCAGAACATGTCCGACGCCGACCGCGCGAAGATGCAGCAGCTCCGCCCCATCATGGCGAAGCTCTTCCCGCGGAATGGCGGCGGACGGTTCGGCCGGGGTGAGCGGGGCGGCGGCCGGCCATCGGACGCCGGCGACAACTATCAGTTCGGGGGCACCTACACGGTCTTCGCACTTCGCAACGGGCAGCCGCACGCCGTACGCATTCAGACGGGGCTCACCGACCTCGATTACGCCGAGGTCAAGAGCGGCCTCAAGGAAGGCGACACGGTGCTCGTCCTGCCGAGCGCGAGTCTCATCGCCTCGCAGCAGCAATTCCAGCAGCGGATCGCGGGGCGCGGCGGCCTTCCCGGCGTCCAGCGCAACAGCCGGTAGACGGGAGTCACCATGCTGATCGGTGAAGTCTTCGCCGTCGCCCTCGCGGCGATCCGCGCGAACAAGCTGCGCTCGGCGCTGACGATGCTCGGCATCGTCATCGGCGTGGCGGCGGTCATCACGATGGTCGCGCTGGGCGCCGGCGCCCAAAAAGCGGTGCAGGAGCGTATTCAGGCGCTCGGCACCGACCTGCTCTCGGTGTACGCGGGGCAATCGTTCGAGCACGGCGTCGCCTCGGCGAACCGGGTGAGCCTCACCACCGAAGACGCCGATACGCTCGCCGCCGATGTGGGGTCCTCCGTCAAGGCCGTCGTGCCGGAGATCACGAGCAACATGCAGGTTCAGCTCGGGAGTCAGAACATCAACACGACCGTCGACGGCACCACCTCGAACTACGTCGACGTGAACAACTACTCGGTCCTCGCCGGGCGGATGTTCACCCGGGGCGACAACGACGGGCGCCGGCGCGTCGCCGTGATCGGCTACGACATCCCGAAGGAGCTCAACTCGAACGGTGTCGCGATGATCGGGCAGACGATCCTCATCCGCGGCATCCCGTTCCAGGTGATCGGGCTCCTGAGCCAAAAGGGCTCACAGGGCGGCTGGGACAACCCGGACGACCGGATCTTGATCCCCATTCAGACGGCCCGCTATCGGATCTTCGGCTCGGACCGGATCCGGTCGATCACGGTGCAGCTGTCGTCGCCCGATTCCGTCAACGTCGCGATGATCAACATCGAGCGCGTGATGCGCCGCCAGCATCAGATCCGTCCGGGGCAGGACAACGACTTCCAGATCCGGAACCGCGCCGAGTTCCTGGCGACGTTCCAGCAGACGGCGCAGACGTTCACCTTCCTCCTCGCGGGGATCGCCGCGGTGAGCCTTCTGGTGGGCGGCATCGGCATCATGAACATCATGCTGGTCTCCGTCACCGAGCGCACACGCGAGATCGGCGTGCGCAAGGCGATGGGCGCGACCAAGCGCAACATCCTCTATCAGTTCCTGGTCGAGGCGATGGTGCTCTGTCTGATGGGTGGCTTGGTCGGTGTGCTCCTCGGCACCGGCGGCGCGGTGGCGCTCTCGAAGCTGGCGAACTGGAACACGCTCATCTCGCCTGTGTCGGTGATTATCGCGGTCGCCTTCAGCGGCGTGGTGGGTGTGTTCTTCGGACTCTGGCCGGCGCAGCGCGCCGCCGGACTCGATCCCATCGTGGCTCTCCGGTACGAATAGGCGGGCGATACAGGAAGTAGAAGGCGGCAGCGGGCGGTAACGGTGGCGTGATCCCGACCGTTACCGCCTTTGGCCGCCTGTTACCGCCTTCTGTCGCCCATTATCTTTCCCCTCGCCCATGCTTCCATTACTCCTCGCCGTCCTCCAGGCCCAGACTCCGCAGCCCGTGTACAACGGCCGCGCCGGACACACCGACGTGCGTCCGCCACGAGTCACGACCGCGCACGTCACCATCGACGGGGCGCTCGATGAGCCCGTCTGGCGGCGCGCCGCCCTGCTCACCGGGTTCTCCCAGTACGAGCCGGTCGACGGCCGGCCGGCGGTGGACTCGACCGAGGTACTCGTGTGGTACGGCCCGAACGCCATCTACTTCGGCATCCGCGCCTTCGAGCAGCACGGGCAGGTGCACGCGACACTCGCCGACCGCGACCACGTCGATAGCGACGACTACGTGCAGATCGTCCTCGACACCTTCGACGATCACCGCCGCGCCTACGTGTTCGGCGTGAACCCCCTCGGCGTACAGGCAGACGGGATCCGAAGCGAGGGGGCGATCGGCGCGGGGGGCCGCGGCACGGGCGGCGGGTTCGACAACGTGGACATGAACCCCGACTACGTCTATGCCTCGAAGGGTGTCGTGACGAGCTGGGGCTACGAAGTCGAGATGCGGATCCCCTTCAAGACGCTCCGGTATCAGGCGGCGGACCCGCAGACCTGGGCGCTCCAGATCTTCCGGCGCATTCAACACTCGGGGTATCTCGACGCGTGGACGCCGGTCGTCCGGGCCAGCGCCTCGGTGCTTGGGCAGTCGGGGACGCTCGAAGGACTCACGGGCCTCCATCGTGGTCTGGTCCTCGACGTCAACCCGTTCACCACGACGCACGCGGACGGCACGCCCGATTCCACGGGGACCGGCTGGAACTACAAGGTCACTCCGGCACTCGGCGGTACCATCCGCTGGGGCATCACGAACAACCTGAATCTCGACGCGACCGTCAACCCCGACTTCTCCCAGGTGGAGGCCGACGTCAGTCAGGTGACGGTGAACGAGCGGTTCGCCGTCTATTACCCCGAGAAGCGACCGTTCTTTCTGGAGGGCATCGACCAGTTCAACACGCCGAACCAGCTCATCTACACCCGGCGTATCGTCGACCCCGTCGCGGGCGCCAAGCTCACCGGAAAGATCGGCGCGCTCAACGTCGGATTCATTTCGGCCGTGGATGGGAAGGACGCATCGCGCACCGGCACGAAGAACCCGGTCTTCAACATCCTGCGCCTGCGCCGCGATCTCGGCGGTCAATCGACGCTCGGCATGACGTACACCGACCGCATCGACGGGAGCGACTACAACCGCGTGGCCGCCGCCGATGCCCGCATCGTGTTCGCGAAGCTCTACTACTTCGAGGCACAGGGCGCCGCGAGCTTCACCGACTCGGCCGGACTCAAGACGGCGGCGCCCCTGTGGGAGGCGACGCTCGACCGCACGGGCCGGAATTGGGGGTTCCACTACTCGATCACCGGCGTCGATTCGGCGTTCCGCGCGCAGAGCGGCTTCGTCAATCGTACCGGTGTCATCACGCCGTTCCTCATGAACCGGCTCAGCTTCTACGGCGGCCCCGGGGCACTGATCGAGAACTGGACCACGTTCTACACGTTGAACGGCACGTGGGACTACAACCGGTTCTCGCCGACTCGCGCGCCGCTCGAGGGCTCCTTCAGCGCGCGGAGCAGCCTCACCTTCCGCGGGAACTGGGTGCTTTCGCTGTCGCCCCAGTGGCGGACCGTGGCCTTCGATTCTGGATTCTACGCCGGCTACGCCGTGGCCGGCCCCACCGACACCGTCCCGTTCGTCGTGCCGCCGCGCCTCAACAATATCGTCTCCGGCACGATCGGCCTCACCACGCCGCAGTTCGCGACGTTCGCTGCGAGCGCGAACGTCACGTACGGCCGGGACGTCGCCTTCTTCGAGCCCGCGGCGGCCAAGGCGTTCTCCTGGGCGGCAGGCGTGGACTGGCGGCCGAATGGCAAGCTCCGCGTGAATGCGCAGTACCAGTACGCGATCCTCGATCGCGTACGGGATGGCACACGCTTCTCCACCGCCCGCATCCCACGCCTCAAGATCGAATATCAACTGTCGCGCCCCATCTTCTTCCGGTTCGTCGGCCAGTACGACGCGGAGTCGCGCGATTCGCTGCGTGATCCGCGCACCGACCAGCCGATCGTCTACTCCGACGGCGCCGGCGGCTACACGCGCGCCGCCGCGAGCGTCACGAACGACCTCCGCGTCGACTGGCTCTTTTCGTATCACCCGAATCCCGGCACCGTCATCTACTTCGGCTACGGGAGCAGTCTCACGGAAGACAAGGCGTTCACCTTCCGGACCCTGCGACGGGTCAGCGATGGATTCTTCGTCAAGCTGAGCTACCTCTTCCGGGTATGAGCTTCGTCCGCTCGCTGGCGTGCCGCGCCTGCGGCACGGCGGTGGAGAAGATCGCGATCGTCGCCTGTCCCTCCTGCGGGGGGCAGCTCGATCCGGTCTACGATTGGCAGGCCGTTCAGGAGGCCGTCGCGCGCGACGACCTCGCCGCCCGCCCGCGGTCGATCTGGCGTTATCGCGAGCTGCTGCCGCTCGACGAACCGCCCGGCGTGAGCAAACACGTCGGCTGGACACCGCTCGTCGACGCCCCGGCGCTCGCCGACCTCCTGGGCGTGAAGCGCCTCTGGGTGAAGTTCGACGGGGCGTCGTTCCCCTCCCTCTCGTTCAAGGACCGCGTCGTCGCGGTGGCGATCAACAAGGCGAGGGAGCTCGGCATCGAGACGGTGGGGTGTCCGAGCACGGGGAACCTCGCGAACGCCGTCGCGGCGCACGCCGCCGCCGCCGGACTCGACGCCTGGATCTTCGTGCCCGAGAGCATCGAGCCGGCCAAGATCCTCGGCACCGCGGTCTACCGGCCGAACATGGTGCGCGTGCGCGGGACGTACGATCAGATCAACCGACTGTGCCGTGACGCCGCCACCCGGTTCGGCTGGGGCATCGTCAACGTGAACCTGCGCGCCTATTACGGCGAGGGCTCGAAGACGATGGCCTTCGAGATCGCGGAACAGCTGGGGTGGCGCCCTCCCACCGCGGTCGTCGCACCGATGGCGGGCGGATCGCTGGTCACGAAGCTCGCGCGCGGGTTCGCGGAGCTCGGCCGGCTCGGCTGGCTCGAGGGCGACCCGCCGCGCATCCACGGGGCCCAACCGGCCGGCTGCAATCCGATCGTGGCGGCGGTGCACGACGGAACGGACACGATCGCCGCGGTGGCACCAGACACACGCGTCAAGTCGCTCGCCATCGGCGATCCCGTGGACGGACCCTGGGCCGCACGCGCCATTCGGGCGACCGGCGGGTGGGCCGCCGCGGTCTCCGACGACGACATGGTGGACGGCATCCGCCTCCTCGCCGAAGCCACCGGCATCTTCACCGAGACGGCGGGGGGCGTCACCGTCGCCGCCGCGCGCCAGCTCGCGCAGGACGCGCGGCTCGGCGCCGACGATCGCGTCGTGCTCTGCCTCACCGGCAACGGCATGAAGACCGTGGACGTGCTCGCGGAGGCGCTGGAGCCGCCCCCCACCATTGCGCCCACCCTCGCCGATCTCGAGTCGCTGCTCGGATGACCACCGTTCGCGTGCCGGCGTCCACGTCGAACCTCGGTGCCGGGTTCGACTGCGTGGGGCTCGCGCTCGATCTCTGGTTGGAAGCGTCGGTCACACCGGGCGACGCAGCACCCGAGTATCACGGAACCATTGCCGGACTCAATCCGGCGCACGACGTGATCGGGCGCATCCTGCGCGAACGTGGCGCACTGGCCGATCGCCATCTCGTGGTGCGCTCGGCGATTCCGATCGGCAAAGGGCTCGGCTCCTCGGCTGCGGCGGTGGTCGCGGCGCTCGCGCTGGTGCAGCTCCTGGACGGGGCACCGATCGATCGCGACCGCCTGTTCGACGAGGCGGTGGACATCGAGGGACACCCCGACAACGCGGGACCCGCCGTGTTCGGTGGGCTCGTGCTCGACGCCACCCGCCCGACGAAGCTCGTGGTCCACCCCTCCCTGGGCGTGGCGCTCGCGCTGCCGGACGCCGGGGTGCCCACCGAACGTGCGCGTGCGCTCTTGCCCGACGCCGTCGCCCGACGCATCGCCGTGGATCAGGCCGCCCGCGCCGCCGCCCTGGTGCTCGGTCTCACCACCGGTGACGTGGCCTTGCTGCGCCACGGCCTGGAAGACCGGCTCGCCGAACCGCACCGTCGTCACCTCATCCCGGGATACGACGCCGCCCGCGAGGCGGGACGCTCCGCGGGCGCCTACGGCGTCACGATCTCGGGATCGGGCTCTGCCCTCCTGGCGCTCGCCCCACGCGACGGGACGCCGCGGGTCGCGGACGCGATGGCGGACGCGCTGTCCCACGCCGGCAATCCCGCCGTGGCATGCACCCCCGCCATCGTGAGCGACGGGCTCCAACTGCGCACCACCACCGGGCCGAGTTGACGCGTCGCGCCGCCGCGGAGTAGCGTTGGACCATTCCTCGCGTCGTGGTGGCCGCGTGAAACACTGGTGGGAAACCGCACAACTTTACGGTCGCATCGCACGGCTCGCCGCATCCGATCGGCGGGCCGCGCTGGCCACCGTCGTGCGCATCCACGGCTCGGCGTACCGCCGGCCGGGCGCGAAGCTGCTCATCGAGGACGATGGGAGGATGATCGGCGGCGTGAGCGGCGGCTGCCTCGAAGCCGACGTGCGCGAGGTGGGCCTGGCCACGTTGCGCAGCGAGACGTCACGACTCCTGCACTATGACACCGGCGCCGATGAAGATGCCGTCTGGGGGCTCGGGCTCGGCTGCAATGGCGCGGTCGACGTCTTCGTGCAACCGGCCAACGCGGCGTTTCTGCGCGCGGTGGTCGAGCCGACGCTCGCACGACTGCACGCCGATCAGCGCTTCGCGATCGTCACGACGGTGGAGGGTCTCGACGCGGGAAAGGCGTCGGTCCGGGACGTGCGGGCGGACGAGGCGGCCTCGCACCTCGACGACACCTCCGCAGGCCGCACGTTCACCGAGATCCTGGAGCCGCCGCCGCGCCTCGTGATCTGCGGGGGCGGTGCCGACGCCGTACCGCTGGTGCGCTTCGCCGGCGATTGCGGATTCCGGGTCACCCTCGTCGACCATCGCGAGGCGTATCTCGCCCCCGAGGGCCTCCCCGACGGCACGCGATGCGTGCTCCGCCGTCCGGAATCCGGCATCGACGGTCTCCCCGGAAGTGCGACAACGTACGTCGTGGTGAAGATGCATGCGTTGACGCACGACGAGGCGTGGGCGCGCGCTTTCCTCGGCACCGAGGTGGCGTACATCGGCCTCCTCGGCCCGCGGGACCGTACCGATCGGATCATCAGTAGAATCGGTACCCCCGACGCGCGCGTCTTCGGGCCGGTCGGGCTCGATCTCGGCGCCGATGGCCCCGAGCAGATCGCCGCGAGCATCGTCGCAGAGTTGCTCGCCGTGCACGCAGGGCGCACGCCGGCGCATCTCCGCGATCGCGCGCGAGCGATTCATGCCGGCTGAGCGCGCCGGATCGGTTGCCGGCATTCTGCTCGCGGCCGGAGCGTCGACGCGCATGGGGAGCAACAAGCTGCTCTTCACTCTCGAGGGCGAGCCCATGGTCCACCGCGCGGCGCGCCGGGCGCTCGAGGCGGGACTCGACCCGGTGATCGTGGTCCTCGGCCACGAGGCCGAGCGCGTGCGGGAGGCGCTCGAGGGGCTGGACTGCTTGATCGCGCTCAATCCGGAGCATACCCGCGGCGTGAACCGCTCGCTCAAAGCGGGAATGGCCGAGCTGCCGCCCGCCGCGTGCGCGACGGTCGTCATGCTCGCCGACATGCCGTACGTGACCTCCGCGATGATCGAGAGCATGGTGGCACGCTATCGTACCGGGTCCGCGCCACTCGTGATTTCCGATTATCAGGGCACGAACGCTCCCCCCATGCTCTACGACCGCGCGCTCTTTCTCGAGCTCGGAGCGATGGAGGGGGAGGGCTGTGGCCGGCAGGTCGTCAGGCGGCACCGGGCGGAAGCGGACGTGATCTCGTGGCCCGCCGACGCCTTGGCGGATGTGGATGTCCCGGCCGACTACGAACGGATGCGCGACGCCTCCGGAGGCCTGACATGACCGACGATGCCGCCAGCCTCCGGGTCGCGCTCGGCCGCCGCTATGTCATCGAGCGCGAGCTCGGCCGCGGCGGGATGGCCACCGTTTACCTCGCGGAGGACGTGAAGCATCGGCGGCCGGTGGCGGTCAAGGTGCTGCGCCCGGAGCTCGCCGCGGCCATAGGCTCCGAGCGGTTCCTGCGCGAGATCGATATCGCCGCTCGCCTCAATCACCCCCACATCGTGGCACTGTACGATTCCGGGGAGGCCGACGGCTTTCTCTACTACGTCATGCCCCACATCAAGGGCGAGTCCCTGCGCGCCCGCCTCGACCGGGAGCACCGTCTCCCCCTCGACACCGCCCTCACCATCGCCCGGCAGATGGCGTCGGCCCTCGGGTACGCGCACGCCCAGGGGGTGATCCACCGGGACATCAAGCCCGAGAACGTCCTGCTGCACGAGGGCGAAGCGATGGTGACCGATTTCGGGATCGCCCTCGCCGTCCGCGCCGCCGGGGGGACGCGCCTCACCGAGACCGGTTTGGCGATCGGGACGCCCACGTACATGAGTCCCGAGCAGGCGCTCGGCGACCCCGCGCTCGATGCCCGGAGCGACCTGTTCAGTCTCGCCTGTGTGCTCTACGAGATGCTGGCCGGCGAGCCGCCGCACGCCGGCCCGACGGCGCAGTCCATCATGGCGCAGCGAATCGTGGATCCCGCGCCGACCGTGCGCGCGAGGCGTGGCGACGTGCCGACCGGCGTCGAGCGCGCGCTGAAGCGCGCGTTGGCCGCCGAGCCCGGCGAGCGCTACGCCACGGTCGATGCGTTCGTAGCGGCACTGAGCGCCGGACCGTCGGAGCCGGCTCTCCCTTCCGTCGCCGTCCTCCCGTTCCTGAGCATGAGCGCCGACCCGGAGAACGAGTACTTCGCCGACGGCATCACCGAGGACGTCATTGCGCATCTCTCCAAGGTGCGCGCGCTGACGGTCATCTCCCGGACCTCGGTGATGCCGTTCAAGCGGCGCGAGCGGAGCCTGCCGGAGATCGCGGCCACGCTCGGGGCGACCGCGCTGCTCGACGGAAGCGTCCGACGCGCCGGCGATCGCGTCCGCATCGTAGCACAGTTGATCGACGCCGACACCGATCGCCATCTCTGGGCGGAAACGTACGACCGCGAGCTGACGGATATCTTCGCGATCCAGACCGACGTCGCGCTGCAGATCGCCGCCGCCCTCAAGGCCGAGCTCTCGTCGGATGAGCAAAGCCGGATGCAGAAGGAGCCGACGAACGACCTGGACGCCTACGGCTACTACGTCAAGGGACGTCACGCGTTCAACGAATACACGACGCCCGCGCTCGAGCACGCCGCCGATCTCTTTCGCCGCGCCATCGCGATCGATCCGACATTCGCGTTGGCGTACACCACGCTGGCGCTGGCCTACGGCGAGCTCGCCGAGGTCGGCGCCCTCGCACCGGACGTCGCCTACCGCGACGCGACGAAGATCGCGCAACGTGCGCTCGACTTGGATCCGACGCTCTCCGATGCGCATGTCACCATGGCGTATCTCAAGGCCCTCTGGGAGTACGACTGGGACGCCGCCGAGGCGGGCTACCGGCGTGCGATCGAGCTGAGTCCGAGCAATGCGGATGCGCACGATCTCTACGGACGGCTCTGTGCGGCGCTCGGGAGGTTCGACCAGGCCATCAGTCTGCAGGAACGCGCCCGGGAGCTCGACCCGCTCGTGCATCGGCTCGACGTGGCCACCACACAGCTCCGCGCCGGGCGCTATGATCTCGCCGCGGAGGGCGTGCGCAAGGCCCTCGAATTCGGCAAGGAATCGCCTCGCGCGTATGCGACGCTCGCCTGGGCGCACATCCTTGGCGGGACGACCGAGGAGGGACTCACCGAGTTGGAGCAGGCGGTGACGCTGGCGTCGGATGGATACCAATGGCTGGCCCAACTCGGTGCGGCGTACGCCATGACCGGTCGGACCGAGCAGGCGCGGGAGATTCTGCAGACCCTCGAGGCGCGCGCTCGGGAGAGCTACGTCTCACCGTATCACTTCGCCTATGTCTTCACGGGACTCGGCGAGGCGGACCGCGCGATCGACTACCTGGAGCAGGCCGTGGCGGCCCGCGCGGGCGCGGTCTATGGCATCAAGGGCTCGTTCCTCTTCGCGCCGCTCCGGTCGCACCCCAGGTTCAAGGCGCTGCTCGCAAAGATCAATCTCTCCTGAGGCCGAGCGGCGCCGCAGCCGGCGCTACAGCGGCAGTCGCATCCCCACCGTCAGTCCGTGCTTGGGGGCGGGGTACGCGAAGAAGTGCGCGTACCGCGGCTTGAGGAGAATGCGCACCACGTCGGTCGCCGCGACCCCACCGAAGATCGCCGTCAGATCCCACTTGCTGAGCGACGAGTTGACGGACATCTGCTGCACGTCGCTCACCTGGGAGTCACGGCCGACGGTGAAGTAGAAGACGACGGTCGCGATCCCGCTCGCCAGCACGCCGCGCTCGAATTCGCCCGAGACGCCGGGGCCGTGCGGCCAATCGAGAATGACCTCGTTGATCAAGAGCTGGGTCGACATCCCGGCGGCCGAAAAGAAGAACTGCCGCGTCGGGTGGCGCACGCTGTCGATCCCGGACTGAATGACGGGACGGCCCGTGTTGAAGCCGAGCGAGACGTGCCCCCCCATCGCGATCGCGGTCAGGATGTGAGCTGTCTCGTGCGCGGCGAGGCTGGTGAGGAAACCGGCCGCGAATTTGGGCCAGGAGAAGTGGCGGGCCGGGGTCGTGTTGAGACAGGCAGCGTGGCAGCGTGGCAGTGTGGCAGATCCGGCAGGAGCGGCAGCGCCACGGATGACGGGCGCCGCCCGCTGGGCGTACAGCGACACTGGGGCGGCGACGAGGACCGCCCCGAGGATCAGCGCGAGGCGGTGAGCCACCGGCGCCGCACTTCGATCTGATGCGCGTAGTGCCGGCCCTTGACGACGAAGTACCGGACCCATTCGGGGAGATTCAGATCGCCGAGCACCGAGTGACGGAAGTAGGTGTTCTCCTGGCGCTCCTGCGGCCAGGTCTCGACGAGGGCCGCGAGGCGTTCGACGCTCATGCGGTATGCGGCCTCGATGAGCTCGGGGTCGGGACGCTCGACGGGATAGGTGCCTTCGGGGATGCGCCGCGGCCGCGGGAGCTTCCCGGCGCTGAGCAGCAGATGCCGCAGGAGTTGCTGTCGCGGCGTCGCGCGCCGGTCCGCGGACGTCGCATCCGCATCGCTCTCGAAGGCGAGCGCCACGCGGTCGGTGGCCATCCCGAGATGGCTCACGATCTGCGCGACCGACCATTTGCCGGTCGGCGTGCGATGCCAGTCCTCGCCTTCGAGGCCTCGGAGTTGCTCGAGAATGAGCGGCTCGAGGCTCGCCACCTGACGGCGTACCTTCATCGTTGCACTCTCCGCACGGTTGCCTGGGCCTTCATGGTGTGGCGCTGCTCGGGATCACACTGGTGACCGCGATCTTCCACCCGCTGTCGGTCTTCACGAAGAGGCGCTCCGACCACCCGGCCGAGATGCTGTCCCCCTGCTTCGCAACATAATGATATGCGCCGTACACCACGCCGGCGGAGATCCACACGAGGGTGGGCACACCGGCCACGAGTGTGTCGGGCCACGCGCCTTGCTCCCGATCCTTGGCCAGCGGCCCGAACCCCATGACGAGCCCGTTCGGGCTCGCGGCCACGAGGTTCGGCGAATGCAGATAGGTGGCGAGATAGGCCGCCGCGTCGTGCTTGTGGATCGCGTCGATGTTCGCGGCGAATACCTGGCGCGCGCCTTCCAGATCGCTCGCGCGCATCGCCTCCACGTTCCGTTTGACGCAGCCGGTGACGAGCAGGCCGACGAAGGCCCACCCGAGTATCCGGACACCCCGTGATAGAGGGATCATGAGGGCTCTCGTGGTTCGGTAGCTCGGGGATCGAACCCGGCACACTCGACGACCGGGAGCATCGGGTACTTGGCGAATCCCGGCCGGACGCCGGCGAGCGCACAGCGCCAGAAGCGCGATCCGCGTGCGCTGTCCACGCTCCGTGCGTGCCGGCACTCGGCGCAGAGACCGACTTCCGGCTCGCGAAAGCTGACGTCGCGCCTATCTCCCCGCAAGGTTAAGTTTCGCTCCCATGGCAGAATTTCAGTGCGTACGCTGCGGGAACGCCGAACCGCGCCTCCCGGCGCCGCCGATGCCCGGCGATCTCGGCACCCGCATTTATGACCGTATCTGTGCCGCCTGCTGGCAGGAGTGGCTGCGGCAGCAGACCGCCGTGATCAACCACTACGGTCTCAACCTGCGCGACCCCCAGGCGAAACGCTTCCTGACCCAACAGACGGAGACGTTCCTCTTTGGCGCCCCGCACTCGATCCAAGACCGCTGAGCGGACGACGTTCGCGCTCGACGTGAACGGCGAGCGCACGGAGCTCGCGTTCGCCCCGCACAAGACGCTCCTCGAGGTGCTTCGCGAAGACCTCGGCCTCACCGGGACGAAGCACGGGTGCGAGCTCGGCGAATGCGGCACGTGCACCGTGTTGGTGGACGGACAGCCGGTGCTGTCGTGTCTGGTGCTCGCCGCCTCGTGCATCGGCAAGCAGATTCGCACGGTCGAAGGCATGGCCGGAGCCGAGCTGCATCCGTTGCAACGCGCCTTCGCGGACCTCGGCGCCGCGCAGTGCGGGTACTGCACGCCCGGCTTCCTGTTGGCGGCGGAGGCCCTGCTCGCCAAGCACCCCAAGCCCACGCGTGAGCAGATCAAGTCGGCGCTCGCCGGCAATCTCTGTCGCTGCACGGGCTACCTCAAGATATACGAGGCGGTCGAGCTGGCGGCGGCCTGGATGCGCGGTGAAGACCAGGACCCCGAGCGGGAGACCCTCTATGGCCGGCGGTAACGGCGGGCGGCGCGACCGGCGGGACGGGCCGACCGATCGTCGGACCGATCGGCGCAGGGGTCCGATCGTCCCCACGGTGGGGCCCGCGGTGACGCGGCCCGAAGACCTGCGCGTCGTCGGCAAGACGCAGCGGAAGGTCGACGCCGTCGACAAGGTCACCGGGCGCACGCGGTTCGCCGACGACCTCTCCCTTCCCCGCATGCTCGCCTGCCGGCTCCTCCGGAGCCCGCATCCACACGCGCGCATCGTGGCCATCGACACGTCACGCGCGCAGGCGCTCGACGGCGTGCGCGCGATCATCACGGGCAAGGATCTGCCCATCCCGTTCGGCATCCTCCCGGTGAGTCAGGACGAGCACGCGCTCTGCCCCGATCGCGTGCGGTTCGTCGGTGATCCCGTGGCGGCCGTCGCCGCGGTGAGCGAGGAGATCGCGACCGCCGCCCTCGACCTGATCGACGTCACGTACGAGCCGCTGGAAGAGATCGGCTCCCCCGAAAAGGCGATCGCGACGTCCGACCCGCTGATTCACGACTATGGCGACGCGGGCAATCTGCACAAGCTGATCAACCTCGAGTTCGGGGACGTCGAAGAGGGATTCGCCGCCAGCGAGCACGTGCGCGAGGATCTCTTCTTCTACGAGGGGAACACCCATCTCCCGATGGAGCAGCATGCGGCGGTGGCCGACTGGTCGCCCGCCGGCAAGCTCACGCTGTGGTCGTCGACCCAGACGCCGCACTACGTCCACCGCGCGCTCGCGAAGGTGCTCGAGCTGCCGCCGGCCCGCATCCGCGTGATCGCCTGTCCGAACGGCGGCGGCTTCGGCGGCAAGAGCGACCCCTTCAACCACGAGCTCGCGGTCGCAAAGCTCGCGATGCTCACCGGCCGGCCGGTCAAAGTCACGTTGACGCGGGAAGAGGTGTTCTACTGCCATCGCGGGCGGCATCCGGTGTTGATGGCGATCAAGACCGGCGTAATGAAGGACGGCCGGATCCGGGCGATGCACTTCAAGACGCTGCTCGACGGCGGCGGCTACGGCTCGTACGGCGTGGCCAGCACGTATTACACCGGCGCACTGCAGACCGTCACGTATCACGTCGAGCGTTACAAGTTCCAGGGGGCGCGCGCCTTCACCAACAAGCCCCCCTGCGGACCGAAGCGCGGGCACGGCACGCCACAGCCCCGGTTCGGGCTCGAGGTGCAGATCGACAAGATCGCGGACGATCTCGGGATGGACCCTGCCGAGCTGCGGCTTCGCCATCTCGTCCCGCCCCACACCGTCACGGCGAACTACCTGCGCATCGGCTCGATGGGCCTTGGGCCCTGCATTGCCAAGGTGACGGAGGCGGCGCGGTGGGGCGAGCGCTTCCGGAAGTTGCCGTACGGCCGGGGCATTGGGCTCGCCTGCTCGAGCTACATCAGCGGCGCGGGGCTCCCCATCTACTGGAACAACATGCCGCACTCGGGCGTCCAGCTGAAATGCGATCGCGGCGGCGGCATCACCGTCTTCTGCGGATCCACGGACATCGGCCAGGGCTCCGATTCCGTCCTGGCCTACGTCGCGGCCGAGGTCCTTGGCGTTCCCGTCGGCGAGATCGCGGTCGTCACGGCGGACACCGAGCTGACGCCGGTCGACCTCGGGAGCTACTCCAGCCGCGTGACCCTCATGACGGGCAACGCGACGCTCCAGGCCGCCGAGCGGGCGCGTGAGATCATCGCGCGGCATGTGGCGCGCAAGCTCGAGATCCCGATCGAGCGCATGGTCTTCGCGGATGGCCGCATCTTCGATGCGGAGAATCCGGACAGCGGCATCACCTTCGCCGAAGGCGTCCAACTCGCGGAAGCCGCCGAAGGCACAGTGAGCACCGTCGGCTCCTACACACCACCCCGGAGCCCGGGACGCTACCGTGGTGCGGGCGTCGGCCCGTCGCCCGCCTACTCGTACAGCGCGGCGGTGGCCGAGGTGGAGGTGGACCCCGCGAGCGGCATCGTGCGCGTACCGAAAATCTGGGTGGCGCACGACGTCGGACAATGCATCAACCCCACGGCGGTCGTGGGTCAGGTCGAAGGCAGCATCTACATGGGGCTCGGCGAGGCGCTGATGGAAGAGATGGCGTACCGCGAGAACCGGCGCGTCGTCCACAAGATCCCGAGCCTCCTCGAGTACAAGAGTCCGACCACGCTCGAGATGTGCGACGTCGAGACGTACCTGATCGAGGATCCGGATCCCAACGGCCCCTTCGGCGCCAAGGAAGTCGGCCAGGGCCCGCTCCTTCCGGTGATGCCGGCGGTCGCGAACGCCATCTACGACGCGGTGGGCGTGCGCGTGGACGAAGTGCCGCTCTCGCCGGAGAAGGTGCTCAAGGCGTTGCAGGACAAGGCACGCGGGAAGGAAGGCCGGTACGGACCTACCCGGTTCCCCGAGATCCCGTGGCCGGAGCCGACCGTCGTGGCGCCGCCCTGGGAGGGCGGTGACGGCAAAGGCGCTCGTCCCGCCGCACCTACCGCCTCCGCCGCTCCTGAAAGGCAGCACTGATGCTCCGGCTCCCGGCGTTCACCTATCTCGAGCCGACGACGCTCAAGCAGGCGCTCCGCATGAAGGGGGATGCGGGTCCCGACGGCGCGTACGTCGCGGGCGGCACCGATCTCTATCCGAACATGAAGCGCCGCCAGCAGACCCCGCGCACGGTGATCTCCCTCGCCGGGATCAAGGCGCTCGGCCGCCGGCCCACGATCGGTACGGGTGATACCCCGACGACGCTCGCCGCCGGCATCACGCTCACGGCGCTCGCGGAGCACCGCAAGCTCCAGCAGCATTACCCGGCCGTCGCCCGCGCAGCCGAGCTCATCAGCACGCCCCTGCTCCGCAACATGGGCACGCTGGGCGGCAACCTGTGCCTGGATACGCGCTGCAACTACTACGATCAATCGTTCGAATGGCGGAAGGCGATCGACTTCTGCATGAAGAAGAACGGCGCCATCTGCTGGGTGGCGCCGTCGAGCCCGCGGTGCTGGGCGGTGCAGTCGTCGGACCTCGCGCCGGTGGCCGTCGCGCTCGGTGCCGAGTTCGTGCTGGCCGGGCCGGAGGACGAGCGCGTAGTTCCCGCCGCTGGGTTCTACCACAACGACGGCATCAACTACCTCACCAAACAGCCCGACGAGATCCTCACGGCCGTGCGGTTTCCCGCGCCGAACGGCTGGGATGCCACGTACTGGAAGCTCCGGCGCCGCGGCTCGTTCGACTTTCCCGTGCTCGGCGTCGCGGCGTGGGTCTCGTGGGATGGTGACGTCGTGCAGGACGCACGGATCGTCCTCGGCGCGGTCGCGAGCTACCCCCAGGAGATCCCTGAGGCCGCACAGGCGATCGTCGGCACCCGGCTCGACGACGATGCGGTCGGGGCGGCGGCGGCCGCCGCCTTCCGCCCCTCGAAGCCGATGGACAATACGGACTTCGGCCTGGCCTGGCGAAAGGAGATGACCCGCAACTACGTGGCCGGGGCACTCGCCGAGCTCCGCGACCGCCACGCACGCCGATGATCGCCCGATTCGACGCATCCTCCCGGCACGACCGCACGGTGATCCGGCGCTCGTGAGCGTGGGTACGCGCGCGCGGACGTTCGCGGCGCTCTTGCTGCTCTCCGTCCCCACCGCCCTGCATGCGCAGGTCAACATCGAGCGGCTCCGTCTCACCGGAGCGGACACGAGTCTCGCCGGTATGGCGGGCGCCGATTTCAGCGCACGCACCGGCAACGTCTCCCTCGTGCTGCTCGACCTGACCGGTCGCGTCGACTACGGACGGCGGCGGTGGGCGACGTTCCTGCTCGGACGCAACGAGTTCGGCTGGCAGGGCGGGAAGCGGTTCTCGAACCAGGGACTACTGCATCTTCGGTTCGGATACCATTTCACGCGGGTCGTCACCGGCGAGGCCTTCGTCCAGACGGACTATGATAAGTCGCGCCTGCTCTCCTTCCGGGTCATCACCGGCGCCGGTCCGCGGTTCACGCTCGCCCGTACCGGCGGGTGGCGCGTCGCGCTCGGCTCGGCATTCATGCTCGAGCACGAGCAATACGATCTCCCGCCCACGGCCGTGCATCCCCGTCGCATCGACGACTCGCGCTGGAGCAACTATCTGTCCCTGAGCTACGGGGAGGGCGACGGTGGCCGCGTCGCGCTCGCGCTCACCGGGTACGCCCAACCGCGGATCACCGACTTCGGCAATCTGCGCATGCTGGGCGACCTGACCTTCGCCGTGCGGATCGTCCACGCCCTCGCCCTGACGGTCTCATCCAACGTCCGGTACGACAGCCGGCCGCCGGACGGGATCGAGTCACTCGACACCGCCACGAAGACCGGGCTGGCCGTCAGCTGGTGAGCGGTGGATCCCCTTGCCGGCGCCCCCGAGACGGATAGAATACCCGATCCCCCACCACGATCCGGCTCCATGACCAACGACGCCACACCGGAAACCTCGGGTGTCCGATTCCCCCCCCCGCTCATGTACGCGGGCGCCGTCGTCGCCGGGCTCCTCGTGCAGCGCGCGGAGCCCCTGCATCTCATTTCCGCCCGCGCCCTGCCGGCGTTCCACGTCACGGCGGCGGTGATCGCCGCGCTGGGCGTACTCCTGAGCGCCACCGCGATCCGCGTGTTCCGCAAGGCCGGCACGAGCCCCATCCCGATCAAGCCCACCACGGCGCTCACCTTCGACGGGCCGTACCGCTTCACGCGCAATCCGATGTACCTCTCGCTCGCGCTCGTCACGCTCGCCATCGCACTCTGGTTCGACGTGGTGTGGATCGCCGTCGCGCTGATCGCGGTCGTGCTTCTCATCGACCGTTCCGTGATCGCGCGCGAGGAGCGCTATCTCGAGCGGAAGTTCGGCGAGCCATACCTCGCCTACAAGACGCGCGTGCGTCGTTGGCTGTGAGTCCGGTCTAAGCCGTGACGGGATTCGACATTCTCGCGGCACTCGTCACGCTGGCCGCCGTGTTCGCGTGGATCAACTATCGCTTCGTGAAGCTCCCGACGACGATCGGCGTCATGGTCATCGCGCTGGTGTCATCGCTGGCACTCGTGGCCATGGAGCATCTCGGCTTTCGCATCGGCACGCGGTTCACCCCCATCTTCACGACGATCGACTTCAACGGCACGCTGCTGAACGGCATGCTGGGCGCCCTGCTCTTTGCCGGCGCCCTGCACCTCGACATCGGCGACCTGCTGGCGCAGAAGGGCGTCATCACGGCACTCGCAACGTTGGGGGTGGTGCTCTCGACCGTGATCGTGGGCTTCGGCGCACGGCTGATATTCGGATGGCTCGGGTTTGAGGTGCCGATTGCGTATGCGCTGCTGTTCGGTGCGCTCATCTCACCCACCGATCCGATCGCCGTTGGCGCGATTCTCAAGACCGCTGGCGTTCCGAAATCGCTCGAGACGAAGATCACGGGCGAATCGCTGTTCAATGACGGCATCGGCGTCGTGATGTTCATCGTGCTGTACGAAATCGCCACCGGCGCCGCCGAACCCACCGCGCGCCACGTCTCCGCTGTTCTCGCGGAGGAAGTGGTCGGCGGCGTGGCGTATGGCGCCGTCGTCGGCTGGATCGTCTATCGGATGCTCAAGAGCGTGGATAACTACCAGGTCGAGATCCTGATCACGCTCGCGCTCGTGACGGGTGGATACGCCCTGGCGCACCGGTTGCACGTCTCCGGCCCGCTGGCGATGGTCGTCGCGGGGTTGCTCATCGGCAACCACGGGCGGGCACTCGCGATGTCGTCACGCACGAGGGAGCGCCTCGACGCGTTCTGGGAGTTGATCGACGAGTTCCTGAACGCGGTACTGTTCGTGCTGATCGGGATCGAGGTGCTTCTGCTCGAGCTGCAAACGCGCTACGTGATCGCCGCGCTCCTCATCATTCCCCTCGCGCTCTTCGCCCGCTGGGCGAGCGCCGGAACGGTGGTCAGCGCGATGCGGCGGGCGCGCCCCTTCTCCCCGCATGCGGTCAAGGTGCTCACCTGGAGCGGGCTTCGCGGCGGGATCTCGGTCGCGTTGGCGCTCTCCATCCCGGCCGGCCCACCGCGCGCGCTGCTGCTCACCGCGACGTACGTCGTGGTCTGCTTCTCCATCATCGGCCAGGGCCTGACGATCGGTCCGTACGCGCGCCGTCTCTACGGGGACGCCACGTGAGGAGATTCTCGATGCGCACACTGCTCGCCGTGGCATTCCTCGCCCTGCTCGCACCGCCGGCGCATGCCCAGACACCGCTCGGTGCCATCACCGTCCGCATCGAGACGACGGCGGGGTCGATCCTCGTCACACTCGACTCCGCCCGGGCACCGATCACCACGGTGAACTTTCTCGAGTACGTGGATGGTGGGTACTACACCAACGGAAGCTTCTTCCGGACCGTGCGCGCCGATAACCAGCCCCGCGATTCCGTGAAGATCGGCGTGATCCAGGGCGGACCGGACACCACGAAGAACGGTGACGCCTTCGGCCCTATCCCGCTCGAGCGCACTACGGCGACCGGCTTGCACCACCTCGACGGCACGATCTCGATGGCGCGGGATGGCCCAAACACCGCGACCTCGTCCTTCTTCATCTGTATCGGAGACCAACCGTCGCTCGATTTCGGCGGGCACCGCAATCTCGACGGCCAGGGATTCGCCGCGTTCGGGCGGGTGATCCAGGGAATGGACGTCGTCCGCCGGATCCAGGCGGACCCGGCGGACGGTCAGCGGCTCACACCACCCGTCACGATTCTCAGCATCGAACGGGTGGCGCGGTAGCGCGGCGGCGGCCTAGTGCGTTGCGCCCGCCGCGTGCGATGCCGGAGGTGCCGTGCACGTCGGCACCGGGAGCGGCGCGGCCGGCGCCACGGGGTGCAGCCCGTGCCGCGAGAGCATCGCATTGAACGCCGGAAGCTCCTTCGCGTTCACGGCGCGCCAGGCCGTCACGGCCTTCGCGAGATCCTTGCATCCGCTGACGTAGGCCGCCTCCATGGCCGGCGTCGGGCGTATGTCGCCCTGGCCCACGGTCCCGAGCTGGCGAATCAGGTCGCCGTTCACGGCCACGAAGTTGGGCGGTGTCGCCGCACCACGGCCGCGGAAGAAGAACCGCCGGCCACCCCCCTCCGTGCTCCCACCGACCGAATCCACGCGTGCCTCGAACGCCTTGGCCGAATCGGCGAGATCCGCCGCTGACGCCACGGCGGCCTCCGCCGCCTTGTCGAGTGTCTGCGCCTGATCATGCCCCTCCCACGCCTCCTGGACACCGGCGTAGAGCTTCATCTCGAGCGCATGCTGGTACACGAGGTCCGCCGCGGTGGCCGGTGAGCGCGGATCGTTCGTGACCGTCACGTGCTGCGTGTAGCTCTTGCCGTTCACCGTGAGCCGCACCGTATAGACGCCGGGGAGCGCGAGCGGCCCCTGGGGCGACACCGGCGTGAGTCCCGGGTTCGCGTTGATCTCGAACGAATGGCGGAAGGCCGGCGGATCGTCGTAGCGAATGTCCCAGTTCACGCGATTGAGTCCCACGGCCGTCGGCAGGGGCCGCGGCGTGGCGAGCCAGAAATTCGGCTCCGGTGGATGGGAAGCCTCTTTTACCGGCGCGATCGGCGCGCTCGACATGTGCCGGACCACGTGGCCCTGAGCATCGAGGATGTCGAGCGTGATGTCGCCATGCGGCGCGGCACCGAGCGCGTAGTAGATGATGGCGCCGGGCGGTGGATTGAGGGCATGCGGCACCTCCGGCGGGAACGGCGTATCCTGATTCACGTTCCGCCGCACGCGAACGGCCGTGCCCGGCGCGAAGAGATGCGCGGGCTCGTTCTCAATGTCGGACGTCATCTGCCGGAGCGGCGAGATGTCATCCAGGATCCAGATGCCACGCCCGTAGGTCCCGACCACCAGGTCGTTGCCCTTGATGGTGGCGTCGCGATAGGACGTGTTCGGGAGGTTGAGCCGCAGCGACTGCCAGTGATCGCCGTCGTCGAACGAGACATACATCGAGCTCTCCGTACCCGCGAACAGCAGCCCCGCCTTCTTCGTGTCCGCGCGGATCACGCGGGCGAAGCTCCCGCTCGGCTCGTCGGTCGGCAACCCGTTCACGATCTTCGTCCACGTCTTGCCGTAGTCCCGCGTCCGGTAGAAGTACGGGAGATAATCGCCGTCGCGATGTCCATCGATCGCGACGTAGGCCTCGGCCGCGTTCTGATGCGAGGCGTCGATCGCGGAGATGTCGGAGCGGTCGGAGTCGGGAAGATTCGGAATCGACACGTCAGTCCACGTCTTCCCGCCGTCACGCGTGAGCTTGACCAGACCGTTGTCGGTGCCGACCCAGATCGTCCCGCGGGCCACGGTTGACGGTGAGATGGATTCGATCGCTCCCGGACGTGGCCCTCCGCGGGAGCCGCGCCCTCGCGCTTCGCCTTCCTTGGGAGGCGTGACGCCCTTTGGGTAGCCGAGGTCCGGACTCAGCCGAGTCCAGTGCATCCCGCCGTCGGTCGTGGCCATCAGATACTGAAATCCCGCATACAGCTCGTGCGGATTCCAGGGCGAGAAGATCAGTGGGTTGGTGGAGGTGCTGCGGAGGTGCAGCTCCGGATCGAGACTCGGACTCACGTTGCTGGTCTGCTCACTCGGGTAGGTCAACCGGACGATCCCGCCGCCGCTCAGATAGACGACGTTCGGGTTCAGCGGGTCCGGCGCGTCCGAGCCCCATTCCCATCCGCCGACGGGATTCCAGTCGAGCGGCGTGATCTCGCCGAAGTTGCCGCGGCTGCGCGTCCGGATCGCGCCCGCGTCCTGCTGCGGCGCGTAGACGAAGTAGGGATACGAGTTGTCGGTCGCAATGTGATAGACCTGCTCCGTGGACTGATTGTACCACGGGCTCCAGGTGCGCCCGCCGTCGAGGCTCACCGTGGCCCCCTGGTCCATGCCGAGGAAGATGCGCTGCCCGTTGGTGGGGTCGATCCACATTTGCTGGGGATCGTCGCCGCCCGGCGCGCCCTTGAAGCCGGTGAAGGTGTTGCCGCCGTCGGTCGAGACGTAGCTCGACGTGTTGATCGTGTAAACCACGTCGGGGTTCGTCGAGCTCACGTAAACGCCGCAGTTATAGCCGCCCTGCCCGTTCCGGATGCGCGTGTCGGTCGAGTCCATCTGCCGCCATGTCGTGCCGCCGTCGTCCGACCGATACAGCCCCGTGTTGGTGATGAGGAACACGCGCTGCGCGTTCGTATGCATGGCCACCGCCACCGAGGTGCGTCCGAAGAGGTGGGGGAGGCCGCCGCCCGTGATCTCATGCCAGGTGAGTCCTTCGTCGGTGGACTTGTACAGCTTCGTGTCGCTCTCCCCGTTCGGTGCGCCCCGCCGGTAGAACGCCGGCGCCCCCGGCCGATTGAAGTGCCCGTCGGTGGTGGCAAAGATCACGTTCGGTTCGTCGAACGCCCGGGCGAGCTTCTCGATGCCGGTCGAGTCGTTGACGAACAGCGTATTGGTCCAGGTGCGTCCGCCATCCGTGCTGCGGTACACGCCCCGCGCATGGCTCTTCTCGCGGATATTGCCCTGTGCCGCGATCAGCACGAGGTCGGGATTGGTGGGATCGACGAGGATCGACGGGATCTGTTTGGTCGAGTCGAGCCCCATGTGCATCCACGTGTGTCCCGCGTCGGCGGACTTGTAGACGCCGTTGCCTTCATTGATGGCGCCGCCGGTCACCATGTCGCCCGTTCCGACGTAGATCACGTTCGTATCGGACGGCGCCACCTCGATCGCCCCCACCGACGACACGTCGTTCACGGAATCGAAGATCGGCTGCCAGGTGACACCCGCGTTGTCCGTCTTCCAGACGCCGGCCGCGGGCAGCCCGGCGTAGAAGACCCCGGGCTCGCCGATCGCGCCGGTCACCGCCGCGACGCGGCCGGCCCGGAACGGGCCGATGTTCCGCCATACCAGTCCCGCCAGGAACGGCGGCTTGACCGGACCGGGCGCCCCGGCGCCGAGCGACATGGCGCCCGCGAGCGCCAACCCGACGCCACCAAGTGACCACCGCACCGTCACGTGCTTCATCATCGGAACCACTCCTTGCCGCGGGGATGTCGTGAGGGCGAGCGCGGAGCTCCCGGCCCTCGCCGGAGATTCAGTACACGGCTCGGGCCCAGGCGTTCGCGCCGTCCTGTCCGATACGTCGGCCGCCGCGCGGGCGTTGCCGGGAGGCTTGACACCACCACCCGTCGCCGCCAGCGTCAAGGCACCCCCGTCGTGTCCGTGCCCCGTCCTGGAGAGTGCACCGTGCAACGACCCGCTCCGTGGAGCGCGCTGCTCCTCGCCGCCCTGCTCGCGCCCCCCAGCGCCCACGCGCAGGCGTCAGCGATCCCCGACGCGATTCTCGGCAAGGCTCCGCCGCCGTCCGGGACAACCGTTCGGTACGTGCCCGGCGACTCGCTCACGCGCGGCTATCTCGCCGTGCCCAAGGGGAAGGGACCCTTTCCCGCGCTCATTCTGATTCACGAGTGGAACGGCCTCGTGGATCGGGACCGTCAGGTGGCCGACGCCTTCGCCGCGCACGGCTACGTGGTGCTCGCCGCCGATCTCTATGAAGGGCGGACCGGGAGCAACCGCGCAGAGAACGTCAAGCTGATGACGGAGGCGCACGAGCATCCCGACCGCATCATCGCGAACCTCGACGACGCGCAGAAGTTCCTGCGTGCGCGCCACGATCTCACCGGCAAGATCGGCGTCATCGGCTGGTGCTTCGGCGGCGGCATCGCACTGAGCTACGCCCTGAACGGGGCGCAGCATGACGCCACCGCGATCTTCTACGGATCGCTGGTCACCGATCCCGCGGTTCTGGCACGCATTCACCACCCGATCTACGGCACCTTCGCCGGACAGGACAAAGGCATCCCGGCCGACCAGATCGCGCGCTTCCGCACCGTGCTCGATTCCCTCGGCGTGAAGAACGACATCCACATCTACGATCCCGTACAGCACGGCTTCTGGCTCTGGGTGGACCGCGACCCCGCCGTCAACCGCAGACCGGCCCAGGACGCCTGGAACCGGCTCGTCCGGTTCCTCGCCGAGAACCTGGACACGCGCTAGGGTATGCGACGCGATCGCGCATCGTCGTGAGCGCCATCGAGTTTCTCGAGATCACGGCCGTTGCCACGGCGGGAGCGACGCTCCAGGGATCGCTCGGATTCGGGCTCGGCGTATTCGCCGTGCCGCTCTTCTTCTTCATCGACCCGGCGCTGGTCCCGGGACCGACCCTCGCCGCGGCGATGATCCTCACGGTGACGCTGGCGTACCGCGAGCGGCACGCCGTGCATATCGCCGACATCAAGTGGGCGATCATCGGACGAGTGTTCGGCGTCGCCGCCGCCCTCGTGGTTTTGACGATCGTGCCCCCACGCCATCTCGCCACCCTCCTGGGCGCCCTCATCCTCGCGGCGGTCGCGATCACGGCATCCGGCGTCCACCTACCGCCGAAACCCGCCACGCTCGTCGGCGCCGGTCTCGTGTCGGGATTCATGGGCACGAGCGTGTCCGTCGGGGGCCCACCGCTCGCGCTCGTCTATCAGCGCGAATCGGGCCCCAGGGTGCGGGGGACGCTCTCGACGTATTTCGTGATCGGTGCCGCGATCTCGTTGATCGGGCTCCATTTCGTCCATCGGTTCGGACTCCACCAGCTCCTTCTCGCCGGGGCACTGGCACCCGGCGTGATCGTGGGGTATCTCATTTCGCGCCGGCTCGCACCGATCCTGGATCGGGGGTATACCAGGATCGGCGTGCTCACGGTATCCGGAGTGATGGGCACCATCGTGATTCTCAAGCAGGTGCTGTAGGGGAAAGCAGAGTGGCAGAGCGGCAGCACCTACGGTGCCTCGTTCGTAACGTAGACAGTAGCTCACCAGGAGTTCTCCGTGGCCAACAAGCATCCCGCAGCCGATTCCGTCGAAACACGCCAATCGAACACCGGGCTTCCCTCCCCGGACGACCTCTTCGTCAGTCGCCGCGATTTTCTCGTGCGCGCCGGCCAGATGGGTGGTGCGCTCATGATCACGGCACCGACACTCCGCCGTGCGCTCGCCGGCCGGCCCATCCCGGGCTCGGCCGCCGCGCAGGAACTCGGCCGGAGGGTGGCCATGGACGGCCCACTCCCGGAATCGCTCTTCTCGGGGCTCGAGTGGCGAATGCTGGGCCCCTTCCGCGGCGGCCGCGTGGATGCGGTGACCGGGGTTCCCGGCCGGCCGAACGAGTTCTACTTCGGCCACGTGAACGGCGGCGTCTGGAAGAGCATCGATGCGGGACGCGTCTGGGAGCCGGTCTTCGACTCCCAGCCGGTGGCGTCCATCGGCGCCATCGCCATCGCTCCCTCGGCCCCCGACGTGCTGTACGTCGGGAGCGGCGAGTCCACGCTGCGCGACTCGGTGGGCTACGGCAACGGGATGTACAAGACCACCGACGGCGGCAAGACGTGGATGCACCTGGGGCTCGAGGAGACGCAGCACATCGGCAAGATCGCCGTGCATCCGAAGAACCCGGACATCGTCTTCGTCGCCGCGATCGGCCACTTCTATGCGTCCAACCCCGAGCGCGGCGTCTTCCGCTCGACCGACGGCGGGAAGACCTGGGACAAGGTGCTCTTCAAGGGCGACGACGTGGGAGCGATCGAGGTCGTCATCGACCCCTCGAACCCCGACGTCGTTTACGCAGGGCTCTGGAATACGCGCCGGCCGCCCTGGTTCGTCTACCCGCCCACCAACGGGCCCGGCGGCGGCATCTATAAGTCCACCGACGGCGGCTCGACGTGGAAACAGCTCACCCAGGGACTCCCGCCCGGAGGCATCGGCCGCACCGGTATCGCGGTGGCGCCAAACAACTCGAAGCGCGTGTATGCGCTGGTGGACTGTCTCGTGCCGGAGCCGGGGGCCAAGGTCGTGCCGCCTCGGCCGGGAAGCTACGGCGAGGGAAGTGGCACCCCGATGCAAGGCGGCTTCTTCCGCTCGGACGACGGCGGCGAGACGTGGACCCGCCTGTCGTCCGACATGATGCTCTGGGGACGTGGCTGGTACTTCGAGCACGTCGTGGTCGACCCGAGCGACGCGGACGTGGTGTACGTCTCGAACGTCGTGGTCTCGCGCTCTATGGACGGCGGCAAAACCTGGGGTGCCCTCAGGGGCTCGCCGGGCGGCGACGACTACCATCAGGCGTGGGTCTCTCCAGATGATCCGAACACGATGATTGTGGCCAGCGACCAGGGCTGCATCATCACGCGGAACGCGAAGGCCGCGGACGCGCGTGACGTGACGTGGAGCTCGTGGCTCAACCAGCCCACGGCGCAGATCTATCATCTCTCGGTGGACTACCGCTTCCCATATTGGGTGACCGGCGCACAACAGGATAGCGGTGCCGTGGCCGTGCGGTCGCGCGGCAAGTTCGGTGAGATCTCGATGCGTGATTGGGAGCCGGTGGGCGCCGGCGGCGAAAGCGGCTACACCGCGGGCGACCCGCTGCATCCCGGCATCATCTACGGCGGGACGGGCGCGCGCTTCGATTTGGCGGAGAATCGCTTCGTGCCGGGCACCACGGCGCCCAAGTCCACGAGCAAGGACCCGGCACGCCACGACTGGACGCAGCCCCTCGTGCTCTCGCCGGCCGATCCGCGCGCGCTGTACTACGCGGATCAGTTCCTGTTCAAGTCGTCCGATGGCGCGGAGTCGTGGACGCAGATCAGTCCCGACCTCACGCGGCCGGATCCGGGCGTGCCCGCCACCCTCGACAAGGCCGCCGCGGACGACACCGACACCAACGGGCGGCGTGGCGTCATCTACACGATTTCGCCGTCCCCCGTGCTGATTCCGCAGCTCTGGATCGGCACCGACGACGGGAACATCCAGCTCACGATGGACGATGGCAAGACGTGGCAGAACGTGACGCCGAAGGCGCTCACGCCGTGGAGCCGCGTCACGATGATCGAGGCGTCACACTTCGACTTCAAGACCGCCTACGCGAGCGTGGATCGCCATCAGCTCCAGGACTTCGATCCGTACATCTACCGGACGCGCGACCTGGGTAAGACGTGGCAGAAGATCACCACAGGCCTCCCGGCGGGCGTGTACGTGCACACGGTCAAGGAAGACCCCATGCGGCAGGGGCTCCTCTTCGCCGGAACCGAGCGCGGCGCGTTCGTCTCGTTCGACGATGGAGACCACTGGCAGCCGGTGCAGCTCAACCTGCCGGTTACCTCCGTGCGGGACTTCGCTGTTTATGACAACGACCTGATCGTCGCGACCCACGGGCGTGGGTTCTGGGTGATCGATGACATGAGCGCGCTGCGCCAGGCCAGTCCCGACATTGCGTCGGCGGACGCCTATCTCTTCAAGCCGGTGGACGCGATCGACTACGACCAGGGTGGGGATGACGGCACGCCGCTGCAAAAGGACGAGCCGCAGGCCGAGAATCCGCCCTCGGGGGCGTACATCGATTACTACCTGAAGTCGGACGCCACCGGACCCGTGACGATCGAGATTCTCGACGACAACGGGACCACGCTCCACACCTTCTCGAGCGAGACGTCGCCCACGGCCCCGGGCCGCGGGGCGCCGAGCGGGATTCCGCGGACCAGCCCGCTGTGGCGGCCGGCGCCGACGCCCTTCGGGACGTCGGCAGGGATGCATCGGGTGGTGTGGAAGCCCAATACCGGCGGGGGTCGGGGGTTCGGCGGATTCCGACGGCGCGGGGCGCGGGAGCCCGAGGTGACGCTGCCCGGGACGTTCACGGCGAAGCTCACCGTGAACGGGAAGAGCTACTCGCAGACGTTCCGCGTGCTGCCCGATCCGCGGGAGATCGACGACTAGCTGCCCGAGCGCTCGAGGAACCTGGTGGCGGCTTGCACCAGGCGTTCGTCCTTCTGTTGACGCACCCGCTGGAGGATACGCTCGACGTGCGTCCGGAGTGCCGGCTCGCCGAACCGGTACCCGGTCGCGCGCTCGGCGCTGTACGTGTCGCCGTCGCGCGCGCCTTCCAGCAGCGCCCAGGCGGCGGCTTCGTCAAAGCCGGGGTCGTCGCGCTTGGGCAGGTTGAAGTGCTTCTCCGGACCCTGCGCATCTTCGTTGACGAACGCTCGTGACATGTCCAAGGGGTAACGTCCGCGGCGCCGAGGGGCAACCGACGTCCCCCGTCCGTGTTACCGGCATGTTACGGCGGACCTGCCGCACCGTTGATGCGGCGATGTAGAATTCAGCCAATCCTCGCGGGAGCGCCCTCGGCGACCCCGCCGTCACCTCCCCGCGAGTCGCGCTCATCATCCCTGGAGGACTGTCGCATGGCCACGCGATCTCCTCGCACGTTGCCGGTCGTCGCCTTGGTCGCACTGATCGCCGGCTGCGGACGCGGCATGTCGGCCGACGCGTTCCCCACCGCGACACCGATCAAGCATCTCGTGGTGATCTACGGTGAGAACGTGTCATTCGACCACTACTTTGGCACCTATCCCAAGGCGACCAATCCCCCGGGGGAGCCGGCCTTCACCGCGAAGCCCGGGACGCCATCGGTGAACGGACTCACCGAGAAGC